>Ga0210398_10003285_pt1 | contig 15540 bp, 11 predicted proteins | sample IncBWC4OmetaG_FD_161047 | JGI IMG/M metagenome (GOLD analysis project Ga0210398, IMG submission 161047) | Forest soil microbial communities from Barre Woods Harvard Forest LTER site, Petersham, Massachusetts, United States - Inc-BW-C-4-O | ecosystem: Environmental > Terrestrial > Soil >...
GGCGAGCAGCCACTTTGCCAAGGCGCGAGACGCTCTGGTGGTAATCGAACAGCCGGGCGCGCCAGACGTTGCCGAAAATGTCGTCCTTCTTTACTTCGTAGCCGGAGTAGTCGCGCCACTTTTCGGGATAGCCAATTCCGACGTAAAGAGTGGTGAGCTTAGCCTGCGCCTCCGCTTTGGTTTTGGGATCCATCCAGGTGAGCGCGTCGATGCGCTTGCGGAACGTGGCGATGATGTTGGCGACCATGGCCTGCGCCGCTGCCTTCGCTTCCGGTGGGAAGTAGTGCTGCACGTAGATGCGGCCGACGGCGTCGCCGAGCAGGGCGCTCGTGAGCATGACGCCGCGTTGCCAGCGCGGGCGTTGCTGCGGCGTGCCGGTAATCACCGTGCCGAAGAAGGCGAAGCGCTCGTCGCTGAACGCTTTGGGCAATGCCGCGGCGTAATCTTCGATCAGGTGAAACGCCAGCCAGTCTTTCCATGTGTCCAGCGCGGTTGAATCGACGAGCGCCGCCTCCCCGGCAAAGGCCTCCGGTTGCCAGACAATGAAACTGGCCTGCTTATCGAGGCCGGCGGCGCGGAAGTATTCAGCCCAATCGAGCCCGGGAGCCTTTGCCGGAAAGTCGGCGCGCGTCCAGGTGTTGTTGGCTTTGTGGATGTCCTCGTTGTCCGCCAGGCTCCGGTGTTTTTCGGCGATCGCATGCTCCAGGTCGAGCACGCGCTTGGCGCGCGCGTCCGTCTCCGTAAAGCCGCCGAGCTTGAGCATGGCGGAGATGTGCGTTTGGTACTTCGCCCGGACGTCGCGCATGCGATCGCTGCCGTCCACGTAGTACTGGCGATCCTGCATTTCCAAGCCGCCCTGCAAGAGGTACGGCGAATAGTGCTCGTAGTCCACGAAGCCCGGCGCCACCCACAATCCGAAAAGATTGGGCGTGTGAAAATTGGTGTTATTCAATGGATCGACGTCGGCGCGAAGGGTTTCGCCGAGGGCGCGCGCCAGCTCACGCTTGTCGTGAATTGCCGCGATGGAATCGAGATGCGGCCGCAACGGCGCGATACCCGTCGCTTCGATTCCGGCCTCATCCATGTAGGAATTGTATAGGGCGGCAATCTTCCCCGCTTCGGAGTTAGCGGGCGCATTGGCCTTGGCGGCCTCTTCAATCAGCGAAGAGGTCCGCTTCTCGCTCAAATCGTCGAGATCGGAGAAGACGTTGATGCCGCTGCGGTCCGCGGGAATTTCCTTGCGAGCGATCCAGGCTCCGTTGGCATAAAGATAAAAGTCATCGCCGGGCTTCACGGAAGGATCCATATTGGCGACGGCAACACCGTGATGCTCTTTCCCGGCATTTGTAGAAGGGATTTGCGGCCGGCCCGCTGAAAGGGAAAGAGCAGCAAGCGAGCATACGGCGAAATCAATCAGAAGAATTCTCAAGAATCTTGGATTGGATTTCATGCGCCCCCTCAACGCCGGCGCCCTGCGTACACAGATTGCGCGTCGGCACAGCTGTTTGAGTCAGGAGTGTAGCATGGCTCTTCTTTTATTTCGTTGTTCCGCGGAATTGAGCGCTCGGTCTTTCTTTGCGTCTCGATGCGAGATATAACGTGTTTGGGAAACCCTCGCGGAACTCTAAGTGTAGTCAGGCTGGAGGCCTCCCGTTTCCATGGCCGAGAAGGCGGACCTCTACAACACTTCCTACGGAAATGCGGAGGTCGAACTTTATGCCGAGATTCGCCGCGAAACTTATGGCATCGATCTCGGCTTGACGAGTTGGGTCAGCGCCGAAGAGCTTGCGGAAATTCCCCGCCTGCTCGGGATCGACGCTTCGTCGAATGTGCTGGACATCGGTTGTGGCGCGGGTGGCTGCGCGCTGCATTTTGCGGCGACGACCGGCTGCCACGTGACAGGCATTGATGTCAACGAACACGGTATTCACGCCGGCGAACAATCCGCCGGGGTGCAGCATTTGTCCGATCGCGTCCGCTTTCTCGTTCACGACGGCGGCACCCGCCTTCCTTTCCCGGACCAGACGTTCAGCGCCGCGTATTCCAACGATGCGTTTTGCCACATTGCAAACCGCGTGGGTTTGCTCCGTGAGTGCGGGCGTGTGCTGAAACCTCGCGGGCGGTTGCTCTTCAGCGACGCGTTGGTCGTGAATGGCGCGCTCTCGAGCGAAGAAATGTCCGTTCGCAGTTCCATCGGGTATTACATTTTCGTGCCCCGCGGAGAAAACGAGCGCCTGATCCAGGAAGCGGGCCTCACCCTGGTTCAGTCGCGTGATGTCTCGGAGCGGGCTGCGGCGATTTCAGGGAGGTGGCGCGATGCGCGGGCGCGCAAAAAAACAGAATTGGTTAGGATTGAAGGGGAAGGCAATTTTCAAGGCCTGCAGCGGTTTCTCGATTGCGTCCACACGCTGACCGGCGAAAAAAGATTGGCGCGTTTTGTGTATATCGCTGCGAGCTGAAGGGAACTTACATCTTATAGCGGCCGAGGTCCTCGTCCGAGAGGCCTTCCAGCCATTTGCGGAGCTCTTCGCTGGTGGACTTCTCGGAGATGGCGCTGGAAATTTTCGAGCTTTTCAGGACTTCGTCCTCGACGAAGATGGGGCAATCGACGCGCAGGGCGAGGGCCAGGGCGTCGCTGGGGCGCGAGTCGATGGAGAAAATCTGGCCGTTGCGCTCGACCCAGATCAACGCGTAGAACGTGTCATCCTTCAGATCGTTGACCACCACTTTTTGCACGCGCACGTCGAGTCCAAGAAAAACATTGCGCAGCAAGTCATGCGTCATGGGGCGGGGTGTCTGGACTTTTTCGATTTCGAGAGCGATGGCGTTGGCTTCGTAGATTCCCACCCAGATCGGCAGGACCGCGGTCCCCTGTGCGTCCTTGAGCACGACGATCGGCATGTTGGTGACCGGGTCCATCATGAGCCCGCGGATTTTCATCTCGACTTCCATCGGGACCTCCCGGATAACCTAGATCAAATGCTCACCGACAAGGCTGTTCGGCCCGGCGCGCGAAACTTGCACCTGAACGTATTCTCCCAGAAGGTCGGTGCGCGGCGAAGTGAAATTTAGAACACGGTTGCTCGAACAGCGACCCGACCACTGGCCGGCGCGGCGCGACTCGCCGTCGACCAGGGCTTCAAATGTTTTTCCGACCAGCGATTCGTTGCGCGCGAGCTGAATTTCGCGCTGGTGGTCAATCACCCGCGCCAGTCGGCGGGCCTTTTCCTCTTCGGGGATGGCTCCGGGCATGTGCTGCGCGGCGGTATTGGGACGCGGGGAATACTGGAAGGCGAAAATTCCGTCGTATTGCACCGCGTCGAGCAAGGAGAGCGTGTCTTCCAAGTCTTCTTCGGTTTCGCCGGGGAAGCCCACGATGATGTCCGAGGTGATGCTGATCGACCTGCGCGCCTCGCGAATCATGGCAATCTTTTCGAGATATTCCTCGCGCGTGTACGTGCGCAGCATTTCGCGCAGGATGCGTGTCGAGCCCGACTGCACCGGCAGGTGCACGTGGTTGCAGATCTCCGGCACGCCGTCGATGGCTTCTACAATGTCGCGTCCGAAGTCGCGCGGGTGCGAAGTAGTAAAGCGCACGCGGCGAATGCCTGGCACCGCGGCAACGGCCACCAGCAGCTCGGCGAACGTCATGCGCCGCGGCGACGGATCCTTGTAGGAATTCACCGTTTGCCCGAGGAGCTGGATTTCAGAGTAGCCCGCATCGGCGAGGCGCCGGACTTCCACCAAGATCGCAGCGCTGGCGCGGCTGCGCTCCGGCCCGCGTGTGTGGGGCACAACGCAATAGGAGCATGCCTTGTCGCAGCCCTCGATGATCGTGAGATAAGCGCGGAAAGGGTTGTCGCGGCGCGTAAATTCGGTCTCAAAGGTCGCGTCGGTATCCGTGTCCAGGCCCATGACGCGGCGATTGCCGGCTTCGAGCTCGCTGATCAGGTCCGGCAGCTTGCTGTAGCTCGCCGAACCGCACACCAGTCGCACCCACGGCGAGCGCTCGAAGATCTCCTCGCCCTCTTGCTGCGCCACGCAGCCCAGCACGCCAATGATTTTCTCCGGTCCTGATCCTTTGCGAAACGCGCCAAGGCGCGAGAAAACTTTCTGCGCCGCCTTCTCGCGGATGCTGCACGTGTTGTAGAGGACGAGTTTGGCCGCGTCAATCGTCTCCACTTGGCGGTACCCGCGGCCGAGGAGGACGCCCATAACCTTCTCGGAGTCGTGCGCGTTCATCTGGCAGCCGAATGTTTCGATATAGAAGGTGTTTTCATCCGGCACGGCAGCGGAAATCACCAGGCCGCGTTCGGTCAAGGGATCCGCCGCACCGGCCAGCGAGTCCAGACGAATATCGAATTGCTCCGCCATGATTTTCTACTCGAATCATATCACAGCCGTTCCAGGGGGCGGGCGGAGCAGGGAAGCAAGCAGGCATGGAGGAAAAACCGTTACGTGACCGAGGTCTCTTCGTGCGTGCCGAAGACCTCGCGCAGGGAATCGCAGATTTCGCCCAGCGTGGCGTAGGCTTTCACCGCGGCGTAGATGTGCGGCATCAGATTTTCCGTCCCCTGCGCCGCCTTGCGCAGTTCGCTGAGGCGGCGCGCCACCTCGTCGCCGGAACGCTCGGCGCGAAGCCTGCGCAGCTGCCGGCTTTGCTCCTCGCGCACCGATTCGCCGATGCGCAGAACTTCAATCGGCTTTTCTTGCCCGGTAAAGTCGTTTACCCCGACAATAATCTTTTCCTTGCGATCCACCGCCACCTGATAGCGATAGGCCGCATCGGCGATTTCGCGCTGCGGGTAGCCGCGCTCGATGGCCGGGATCATGCCGCCCATCTCGTCGATCTTGCGAATGTAGTTCCAGGCGGCCTCTTCCATCTCGTTGGTCAACGTTTCCAGGAAATACGAGCCGCCGAGCGGGTCGGCGGTGTTCGCGACGCCGGTTTCGTGGGCCAGGATCTGCTGCGTGCGCAGCGCTAGCGTCGCGGCAAATTCGGTCGGCAACGCCCACGCTTCGTCCAGCGAGTTGGTGTGCAGCGACTGCGTACCGCCCATCACCGCCGCGAGCGCCTGCAACGCGGTGCGCACCACATTATTGTAAGGCTGCTGCGCCGTGAGCGAGCAGCCCGCCGTCTGCGCATGGAAGCGCAGCGCCGAGGAGCGCGCCAGCTTTGCGCCGAAGCGCTCCGTCATTGTCTTGTACCAGATGCGCCGCGCGGCGCGGCATTTGGCGATCTCCTCGAAGAAATCATTGTGCGCGTTGAAGAAAAAGGAAAGCGACGGCGCGAAATCGTCCACCGCCAGTCCCCGTTGCATGCCCCACTCGACGTACTCGATGCCGTCGCGCAGCGTGAACGCCAGCTCCTGGATCGCCGTCGAGCCCGCCTCGCGAATGTGATAGCCGCTGATCGAGATGGGATTGAACTTGGGCGTGTGCTGCGCGCCGAATTGAAAGGTGTCGATCACCAGGCGCATCGACGGCTTGGGCGGGTAGATGTACTCCTTCTGCGCGATATATTCCTTGAGGATGTCGTTCTGCAGCGTTCCCGAGAGATGCTTCCAATCGACGCCCTGCTTTTCCGCGACCGCCAGATACATGGCCCAGATGACCGCAGCGGGGGAATTGATGGTCATCGAGGTGGAAACGCTTCCCAGCGGGATCTGGTCGAACAGCGCTTCCATGTCGGCCAGGGAACTGATGGCCACGCCGCATTTGCCGACTTCGCCTTCGGACAGGGAATGGTCGGCGTCATAGCCCATCAGGGTGGGCAAATCGAAAGCCACGGAGAGGCCCGCCTGCCCCTGCGAAAGCAAATAGCGAAAGCGCTGATTGGTATCCTGTGCCGAACCGAAGCCGGCGAACTGCCGCATGGTCCATAGCCGGCTGCGATACATCGCCGGGTGGATGCCGCGCGTGTACGGAGGAGTTCCGGGCAAGCCCAGGTCGCGCTGCGCATCCCATCCTGCAAGGTCGGCAGGGGTGTAGACCTGTCGGATGGGGTACCCGGAAACGGTGGTGAATTGCGCGGCGCGTTCGCGGGATTTTTCTCCCGCGGGAGGCGGCGGATTCGCTTTGCTATCAGAAGGCATATTCAGACGGCCGCGCGCCCGGCGAAAAAATCAGCCAGCGCCTGCCGAGGCGCACTTTGATTCTAGCAGTATTCTCGCGGCGCCGGAGCGGCGTGCTATTGCGGGCTGCTACCGCTCGATGGAACAGCCGAGGCCGCTTCCGTCTGCTTCTTAGGATCAACGAATAGCTGCCCGCTGACGGTCGTGCCCGGGATCAGCGTGGACTTTGTGGCATGCCCGGACTTGGCGTCGGCGATGGTGATGTTGTAAACCTCCAGCGTGCGCGCCATGGCGCGGTCGAAGTTCACTTTGCCTTCCACCAGGTTGACCCGCGCGCGCACTTCCGCCGACTCGGCCGCCGCCAGGGTGTTTTGATCGGACACGATGTTGAACAGCGTGGACGCGCCAACCTGATATTTCTTCTGCTCCGCATCGAGGGTCTGCTGGTCGAGGTCGCGCGTCTTGACGGCCGCGGCCAGGGTGATGCGCGCCTGCTCTAGCGTAATTTGCGCGTTGCGCACATCGATGGAGGCGTTGTTCACGATTTGCTGGTAGGTGGCTTCGTCGGAGCGCTGGTTCAGAATCGCCGTAACATTGTTAGCTTGCGCGGCGCGATTGCGGATGGGGATCGTCAAGCTGAGCTGTGCGTTGTATTCGGAATAGTTCCCGGTGAACTCCTGATTCAGAGCGTTGGGCAGGCCCGAAAAAATCTGCGGCGGCGGAGTGCAAGTGGTTGCGGGCGCCACCGGTATGCAGGTACTCGGCCTGGTATTCCCCGCCAAACCTTCCGTGGCGTACTCGCCGGAAAGAGTCAGGATCGGAAGCAGCGCGTTCTTGGTGGCCCGCACGTTGATATCGTCCCCTTTGAGCTGCAGTCCCGCCTGCAACACGTCCGGCCGCTTGGTGCCGGCTTCTTTGATCAAGTCTTCCAGGGGGAGCTTTTCTACTTCCGGCGGTGCCACGTCCGCGTTGTCGGTGGGGACAATTTCGACCGACCGCAGGGCCGGGGAATTGGGATCCTTGGCGATCAGGTTCAAGAGCGTGAGCTGGTCTTGCAGAACGGTGGTCTGGGCGACGATCAAGGCCTGCTGCGCCGTGGCGACCTGGGCCTCGGCCTGCACGATTTCGAGCGGAGCGAGTGTGCCGACGTCGACCTGCTTTTTGTTATCGCTGTAGGTTTTGTCGGCCAGCGCGATCTCCTCTTTCGCCACATCCACGTTACCGCGGGCGAAGACCAGCTCCCAATAGGCGTTGCCCACGGCGGTGATGGAGGTGATTACCTGTTGGACCAGCAACTGGTCGGCGATGCTCTTATTCACTTTGGCGATGCGAATGTAATGCTCGTTGGCCAGCAGTCCGAAGCCGTTCAGGAGTTGCTGGCTGCCCACGAAAATCATGTTGGTTTGTACGAAGGGGCTATAGAAGTTGCTGGCGCTGGAAGAGGATCCGCGAACGTCGTTCAGGGTGGCCGAAAAGGAAGTGCCGGTGTGAAATCCCTGGTTGTAGCCAAAGTCAGCGACCGCGGTGTGGGTATTCAGGATGGAGAGCGTACTCGTGCCAGTCCCCGTGCCGGAGGTAAGGCCGTTATTAGCGGGAACGGTTTTTTGGTCCAGGCTCAGTGTTGAGGTGAGCAGCGGATCGAAGTTCTGCGAAGGGATCGTGCCGATCGCCGCTACGTTGCCGAAGGAAGACGCTGCGCCGCTCAGGGTCCGCAGGATATTGGCCTCGGCCATCCACGGGACATAGCGTTCGATCACGATGGACAAGTTATTCTGCAGCGCCAGGTCCACGGCGTCCTGCAAGCTGATGGTCAGCTTGCCGTCCTTCACCATTTCCTCGATGCGCGGCGCGTTCGTCAGGACCGGTTCCGGCACGGGAGTGGGGGTGTAGGGCGCAATGATGTGCGGAAACCACGGCTTGCCGTAGCTAAAGTTCTGATTGGAAACCTGAATGGTGCGGCTCGCCAGCTGTGGCGGCGCCGGCGGCGTGGAATCCCCCTGCTGCTGGGCGAAAACCGGCGCGGCGGGCGCCAGCCCCATCAATACGGCCAAAAGTAAGGCCAATGAAACACGGCAATACCTTCCAATCATGTCGATTCATCCTCTCCGAACAGAGATCCGCTTCCTCTTCATCCTGAGATTAAGAACGGTGCGGGTAGCTAAGTATTTTAAACGTGTTCCGGGATTGATATGTTTCAACTATATTTTCCGCGCACGCTGAACATACGAAAGCATTTTCCGGCACACGACCTGCCCACTTGCTGGCTTCTTCAGGGCTCGAGACGTGGAGGCTGCCACCCGGAGACCGCAAGCTGCCTCAGGCCCGAAATATTGGACGCGAGAAAGGGCAGAAGGTCAAGACCCGGCGCCGGTACGGTGAGTGCATGCGGGCGTTTCGCTGACCATGATCTTGACAAATCTTGACAAGGGCGCAAGGGGCCGCTAGTCTTGGCGCGCGATGAGACCTGACGCCGTCATGCGAATTTTCGAGGAAGCGGGCGCCATCCGGCACGGTCACTTCGAGTTGACCTCGGGTCTCCATAGCGGCACCTACGTGCAGTGCGCCCAGGTGCTGCAATATCCCAAATATGCTGAGCAACTGGGGCGGGCGCTGGCCGCGGAATTCATGGACTTGCGCGTGGATTGCGTGGCTTCCCCGGCCCTCGGCGGGCTCATTGTCGGCCACGAAGTGGCGCGTGCGATCCCTGCCCGCGCCGAAGGCAAGCCCATGCGCGCTATTTTCGTCGAACGCGACTCGCTGGGCACGCTGACCCTGCGCCGCGGATTTCATGTCGAGCCGGACGAGCATGTCCTGGTAGTAGAAGATGTCTGGACCACGGGCGGCTCGACCTGCGAAACGATACGCGTGCTGGAAGAGGCGGGCGCGCGGGTGGTGGCCGCGGGCGCGCTCATCGATCGCAGCGGCGGAAGAATCGAGCTGCCGGTGCGCACCGAAGCCCTGGTGGAGCTCAAGATCGAGAACTACGACGCCTCCGATTGTCCGCTTTGCCGCAACGGCGGCGTGGCCGTGAAGCCCGGCAGCCGCTACGCCCGCACAGCTTCCTGAACCCGACCGCATCCCTCCAAGAAACGGCTGCTAGTGTGAAATTGTCTCCAGCGACAGGCCCCGCGTGCGCGGCCCGAAAATCCCGATGGACAACACCACCGCCAGCATCGAGACGGCAATGAAGGTAAACACTCCCGGGACGCCGAAATCACGCAGGAAGAAGCCGATCATCAAGCTGGTGAAGATGGCGCTGAAGCGGCTCCAAGAATAGACAAAGCCCACGGCTCGCGCGCGAATGCGCGTCGGAAACAGCTCCGCTTGGTAGGTGTGAAAGCTGACCGACATCCAATTGTTCGCGCAGGTCAGGAGCACGCCGACGACAATCAGCAATGCGGGGTCGCTCTGGCGGGCGAAGGCCACTCCAAACAGCGCGATGCAAATCGCGCTTCCCACGATCTGCCATTTCCTTTCAAATCGATCGGCGACACTCCAGGCGGCAATCGGCCCGAAGGGCGCTGAAATGGCAATCAGAAAAGAATATTGCAGGCTTGAGGTGATCGAGATGCCGTTGGCGATGAGCAAAGTGGGGACCCACGACGCGAAACCGTAGTAGCCGATGGTTTGAAAGAAGTGGAACACCATCATCATGAACGTGCGCTTCCGGTAGGCCGGTCCGAAAATTTCCAGGAAAGCCCCGTGCTTTTCCTCGGCCACTTCAAGGCTGGGCGCCGGAAGGGACCCGCCCGCCTCGGCAGCCACTCGCTGTTCCATGGCCGCGGTGATGCGCTCTGCCTCCGCTAATTTGCCGCGCGCGATCAGCCAGCGCGGGCTCTCCGGAATGGACCGGCGCAGGAACCACACGAACACCGCGCCGATCGACCCGAGCAGCACCACCCAGCGCCAGCCGTCGAACCCCCAGGGCGCGAGCGGCACGAGTTTCCAGGCCACCAGCGCGACGGCGGGCACAGCGGAGAACTGGATCACTTCATTTACCGCGAAAGCCCGGCCGCGCAGTTCCTTGGGCATCAGTTCGGCGATGTAAGTGTCGATGGTCACCAGCTCGACGCCGATCCCGATGCCCGCAATCATTCGCCACAAGTCCAGGCCTTCCGCGGTCTTTTGAAAGGCCATCACCGCGGTGGCCGCGGCATACCAGACCAGCGACACGGTGAAGATCATGCGCCGCCCGAACGCGTCCGCCGCAAACCCAAACACCAGCGTTCCGATGAAGAGCCCGGCAAAAGTGGCGGCCACGAAACTGGCCAGACCGCTGAAGCCGAAGAAGGAAACCGAGGTCCGCGAGAAAAGCCCGCTGCGAACGAGGCCGGGCCCGATGTAGGCGGTAAGGAACAGGTCGTAAAACTCGAAGCAGCCTCCGAGGGAAAGCAAGCTGACCAGAAGCCAGATGTAGCGCGTCGCAGGCAGGCGGTCCAGCCGCGCGCTGATCGCCGCGGCCTCGCTCTGGCCAATCGCAGGTTGGTCCGTCGTGGTCATGGCGCAAGTCTCGTGGCGCGCTCCGGATCCGAACTGACTGGGGAATCGAGCGGAGATTCTACTTCAAAAGATGCCGGGTGCGCCTTGCGCCAGCGTTTCCGGTGGTACGGCGACGTTCAAACGATGGAGCTCCCCGGCTTCGAGCTGCGCGACCTTGTCCGCTGCCTCCAAAAATCTCTCTGCCTCGCGCGGAGCAACGATGCCTTCAGTCAGGGAGAAAAACTTGCGCCTGTAATCCTCGCGCGAGAACGGCTTGGCCCCCAGGGGATGCGCGTTAGCCACGCGAATTTCATCGCTGATCCGCGAGCCGTCACGAAGAAAAATTTCCACGCGCGCGCCAAAAGCCTTTTCGCGAGGATCGCTGGAGTGATACCGCCGCGTCCACTCCGGGTCCGCGCGCGTCTCGACGCTCTGCCACAGCCGCTGCGTGCTGGCGCGCGCAGTGCGTGCCGGCGCATAGCTCTCCACGTGGTGCCAGCGGCCATCCTCCAGCGCGACAGCGAAGATGTACATGATGGAGTGGTCCAGGGTTTCGCGGCTGGCCCGCGGGTCCATTTTCTGCGGGTCGTTGGCGCCGCTCCCGATCACGCGGTGCGTATGGTGGCTCGTGTAAATGACGATCTTCTCGATTTGCGACAGGTTGGCAATCCTCGCGCGCATCCGGAACGCCAGGTCAATCAGCGCCTGCGCCTGATATTCAGCGCTGTGTTCCTTGGTGTAGCTTTCCAAAATCGCTCGCTTGGGCTCGCCCGCCGCCGGCAGCGGCACCGAATATTCGGCATCCGCTCCGCCCAGCATTGCAGCAATCACGCCTTCTTCACCTTCGTAGATGGGGCTCGGAGAGTTTTCGCCGCGCATGGCGCGATCCGCCGCTTCGATGGCCAGTTTCCCCGCGTGCGCCGGAGCATAAGCTTTCCAACTGCTGATCTCGCCCTTGCGCGACTGCCGCGTGGTGAAGCTTACGTGGACCGCCTGCTGCACGGCCTGATAGATGATCTCCGCCGGAAGTCCGAGCAGCGCGCCGATCCCGGCCGCCTGCGCCGGGCACAGGTGCGCGATGTGGTCGATGTGATGCTGGTGCAGAGAAATCGAGCGCACCAGATCGATTTGAATTTCGTAGGCCGCGGCGATTCCGCGGATCAAGTCCTGCCCGGATTTTCCGGTGGATTCCGCCACGGCCAAAATCGGTGGAATGTTGTCGCCGGGATGGCTGTAGTCCGCAGCCAGAAATGTATCGTGCATATCCAGTTCGCGGACGGCTGTCCCGTTGGCCCATGCGGCCCACTCCTGCGAGAAAGTCTGCCCGGATTCGATTCCAAAAATCGCGGCGCCGCCATCGCGGGGATGGCCGAGCGCCATAGCCCGCGCCGAAACCACCGGCCGTCGGTTGATCGCCGCCAACGCCACGCCCGCATTATCGATGACGCGGTTGGCGATCATCTCTGCCACGTCCGCGTCCACGGGCACGGCGTCGGCAGCTACCTCGGCGATCTTCCAGGCGAGCTGCAGCTCTCTCGGCAGTTTGTCCGAGGATGGATGAACCTTTACGCGGTGCAATTGCATGGATTTTCTTGGATGAACCTCAGCGACCCGAGCAATGAATGAAACGCGACCCGCCCTACCTTCACTCCTTTGAATATTTCCGTTCCAGTTCATCAAAGAATGGCTTTCGCACCAGCCGCTGCCGTTCTTCAAATGTGGCGATCTTGCCGCTCGTCTCGTCGAGCATGCCCGTTGCTTTGAGCTCCGAAAGGGCTGACTGCATCCCTGCGATTGCGCCTTGCAGCGCAGCATTGGCGTACAGAACCATTCCATACCCGGCCTTTGCGAGTTCTTTGACGTTCACAATGGGAGTCTTTCCGCCCGCCACGAGGTTGAGAACCTGCGGAACGCGCAGCAGGGAAGGGATGCGGCGCACTTCTTCCAATGTTTCGGGAGCCTCTACAAAGGTCACATCCGCGCCTGCTTCGATCCATTGCGCAGCGCGATCGATGGCCGCTTGAAAGCCGTCCACAGCGCGAGCGTCCGTGCGCGCCACGATCAGAAAGTCGCTGTCCGCCCGGGCGTCGGTGGCCGCGCGAATTTTCGCCCCCATTTCCTCCGCTGGAATCACCTGCTTGCCGCTGAAATGCCCGCAGCGCTTCGGAAAAACCTGGTCTTCGATTTGAATGGCATTAGCGCCGGTGCGCTCCAGCACCTGCACCGCCCGGCGAACGTTCAGCGCATTGCCGAAGCCCGTGTCCGCGTCCACGATGACGGGGAGCTCGACCGCCTCGCGAATTGCGGCGGTTTGCTGCGCCAGTTCGGGCAGGCTGATAAATCCCAGATCCGGCAAACCCAGCAGGGAATTGGTCACGCCCGCGCCCGTAACGTAAACGGCTTCAAAGCCAAGGCTGGCGATCACCCGCGCCGCAAGCGCGTCGGCTGCGCCCGGAACGAGCAACCCTCGCCGCTCGTTCAACTTCGCTCGCAGAATTTTTCCGTATTCGTTCAAACGCGCCTCGAATCTCCGGGTAGCGTCCTGCGATTGTAGTGAAAAAAGCCGCTCCGCCAAATTGTTTTCGCGCGCCCGCCTCTCTTGATGTTCCTTCGCCAGATGGACATCCCCCCTTTTGCGCGTGCAATAATGGCCTCCGCCGCTCCATGCGAAACATCAAGCTCACCATCGCCTACGACGGCACGGACTTCAACGGCTGGCAGTCCCAGCCCGGCCAGCCCACCATTCAAGGCGCTCTGACCGACGTGCTCGAACGGCTGACCCAGCGCCGCCTGCTGATCCACGCCGCGGGGCGCACCGACGCCGGTGTGCACGCCGCCGGGCAAGTGGTGAATTTCAAGACTCAGTCGTCGCTTTCGCCCCAGGAATTCCAGCACGCGTTCAACGCCCTATTGCCGCCGTCCATTCGCGTGAATGCCGCGGAAGAAGTTGGGCCGGACTTCCATTCGCGCTGGGACGCCCTGGCCAAGACCTACCGCTACCGCATTTTTCGCGGCCGCGTCGTTCCGCCGTTCCTGTGGAAGTACGTCCTGCACGATCACACCGATTTGAATTTTGACGCCATGGCCGACGCGGCGCACCTCTTCGAGGGCGAACACGACTTCAGCACCTTCGCCGCTTCCACCGGCTCCGAAGAAGATGACCGCGAGCGCACCACCGTGCGAACGATCTATCGCTCCGAATGGGGGCGTTGCCCAGGCAGCGATGCGAACGGCGCTGCGGAGGAATGGGTTTACGTCGTCCGCGGAAAATCCTTCCTTCGTCACATGGTTCGAAAGATCGTCGGAACCATGATGGAGGTCGGTCGCGGCAGGCTCTCCGTCGCCGAAGTGCCGGGCCTGATGGCGTTGCGAGACCGCTCCAAATCCCGCGGGACCATGCCGCCACACGGCCTCTGCCTCGAAGAAGTGGAATATCCCGATCCCGCGAATTCCCTGGCGCCGCGGGAAAAGTAGGACAGCCACTCTTCATCCCGATCCCGCGAGGGGCTGGCTGTCCGGGTTTTGGCTCGCAAGGAAATAAACCCGGACAGCCAAGAGTGGCTGTCCCACGAACTCGCGCTTGGTTTCACAGGAAATGTTCGAGTAAGATACAATCGAGAGACGTGAGACACACACAGTAATCGATTCCGAGCCCGCAACCTGATCGGAGAAGGGAATTTTCACATGGCCGAGGAGACCACACCGCAAGGCGCTTCACCCGCTGCGCCCCCGGCGGCGCCACCTGCACCTCCGCCCGCCGCCGCAGCGGCTCCTGCTCCTCCTGTGGCAGAGACTGCGCCCCCCGAGCAGAAAATCAAGGTCCGCAAACCCAGGCAGCGTTCCTGCGACGAAAAGGACGCCAAGGGGAAACTGTGCGCCGGCCACCTCAAGCGCTGGTACGACTATCCCAAGGAAGTCGAAGCCAAAATCGGCAAGAACGCGGAAATTTACCGCTGTGAATTTTGCAAGACCCTGTACAAACCCGACCCCAAGCAGATGCCGCACAGCTACACCTTGCGGTACTGAGCGGTTCGAAAAGGCTCGGGGGGCGGCTGGGTTGATCCAGAACCGGACCAGGATAAGAAGAGGGCAAATGCGTTTCCGTTTCAACGGTCGCAGCCGTCACAGATCGACGAATCATCCCTCCAAGCTGAGGGCCCATGCCCGCGCGGGCGAGTAAGCCGTGAAGCGCTTTCTCATCCTACTTACGGCCGGAGTCGCAGTGACCACGTTCTTGCAAAACTTGTCCCGAAAGGCCGCGGCGGCGGATATGCAAAGCGATCCGCGCATCGCCCGCGTCCTGGAGATTCTCAAGTCCGGTGCCACCGCGACCACCGACGAGCAAATCCGCATCACCGAGATTCCCGCGCCCCCGTTTCAGGAGAGCGAGCGTGCCGCCTACATGAAGAAGGCGCTGGCCGCGGCGGGCTTGCGCGTGGACACGGATAGTACCGGCAACGTGATCGGCGAATGGCCCGGAACGTTGCCGGACATTGTCATGATCACCGCGCACATGGACACCGTCTTTCCCGCAGGCACCGATGTGCACGTGAAGCGCGAAGGCGGCCGGCTCCTCGCGCCAGGCATTTCCGATAACGGGACGGGGCTCGCGGCCCTGTTGGCCCTATCACGCGCTTTCCGCGACGCAAAAATCAAAACCAACCTGACCGTCCTGTTCGTAGCCGATGTGGGCGAGGAAGGCGAGGGCAACCTGCGCGGCATGCGCGCCCTCGCGGAGACTTATAAAAAGCGTTTGAAATACGTAGTAGCCCTGGACGGATCGGCCACCGAGTACGTAACCACCGCCGCGCTGGCCTCGCGCCGCGTGGAGGTCACTATCACCGGGCCGGGCGGGCACAGTTGGTCCGACTTTGGCGCGCCCAATCCGATTCACGCCATGGGACGGGGCATCGCGCGCTTCGTCTCCGAGCGCGTCCCGGAAGCGCCGCGCACCAGCTTCAATATCGGGGAGATTGAAGGCGGTACG
>Ga0210398_10003286_pt1 | contig 15539 bp, 18 predicted proteins | sample IncBWC4OmetaG_FD_161047 | JGI IMG/M metagenome (GOLD analysis project Ga0210398, IMG submission 161047) | Forest soil microbial communities from Barre Woods Harvard Forest LTER site, Petersham, Massachusetts, United States - Inc-BW-C-4-O | ecosystem: Environmental > Terrestrial > Soil >...
GCCCCACTGCACAAACCATTCCACCGAGCGGTACACTGCTTCCCAGCTGGTCTGAAACACCTGGGCCGTCTCCCGCCAGCTCAGCCGCCGCGCCCAGCGCGCCAAGAACCCCATCATTGCCCGCGTGACCGGTCGCTTGCCTTCACTCCACGGGATCTGTTCCACCACCACTCCATGCTTTGCGCATTCCACCCGCCGCGGGGCGTACCGGAAATGGGTGGGGATTCCCCACAGGGGCACAAACAGCCAATCCCGCTCCCCCAGTCGATCGTAGCCCGGAGCCGGCTGCTGACACTGCGAGCACCGCCCCCGCATGCTGCCATGCGGTTCCAGCCGGATTTCGATCGAGCACGGCTGTCCCTTCTGACATTGCAATCGAACCTCCTGGTAAACAAACCCAGCAAAGTGTTGTATTCGGTTCAGAATCGTCTTAACCTCTAGTTGAATAGCTGGTCTCCTCGGTCGATTAATTGCTTTCTTGACAACTGCAGATTAATCGAACCGCTAGAGATCAGCTATTTTGTTTTTAGGCTGGACCTACCGAACCGCTGCCGGAGCTGTGGGAAAGTGCGAAATCCCGCTGCTCTTGCGGGATTTCCAAGCGCAGTGGGAAAGTCCGCTCTTTGGACTTTTCCACGCAGCGGCTTTTCCATAGCTCACTTACCCACAAATTCTGCTATAGAGCCCTAATTGGAAGGTTGGTTGCGGGAGGACAGGCTTTGTACCCTTCGTAATCTCGCCGATGAAAGATATTTTCCTGGGTGTGTCTGCTCAATCCTTTGCCAGCCATGCCGAAGCTTCCTTACGAGTCTAAAAAGCAGGAAATTCGCGGCGGGAGAAGCTACTCACCTTCTCGGAGAACAACTCAGCAAATTTCTCTCTTCCCGGCCATGCGGATTTCTTGGCATACGCTCCGTCAAAGACGGCGGCTTCTACCATGACTCGAATGGCTCCCAGGTCAAAGAACACGCCCGAGAAATCGGAAAGTATCAGAACCGAACCAGGTCCAAACATCACCCAGAGCACCCCTATCAGCATGAAGGCTTGGGGCACCCAGTTCCACGAAGGCTCCGCGGTTAAATGTCATTTACAGAAATGTTCCTTCTCGGGCTGGAACTCAACTACTCAGCTGGCTCCGGCGACAACTACCTACGAACCCTCGACGAAGCGAACGATGGGAGGAAAATCAGCTTGTCTTAGGGGAGGATGCCGGGATTGGGCGCTCGTTCTCGAGATTCTAAAAGCCGCCAAGGAAACCATGTTACGAACGCTTATCGACAATCGGTTCGGGCATCTCGGCATCGCCCCGTTCACTTGACGCAGCAGCCAACAATTCGGTTTTGGTATCGTGGTCGATTCGATACTGTCTTATCTTGTTGTAAAGCGAACTCCGAGGGATCCCCAACCTTTTTGCAACTTCTGGCACTGTTCCCCCCAGGATCCTGAGTGCCCTTGCGATGTAATTCCGTTCTACCTCTTCCAGTGTCGTAATGGTTCCATCATCGAAGCGGTCGGTGTCTATGTGCACATCGAAATGAAGATCTTTGGCGGTCAGCAGGTGTTGATCGCCCAGCAGCACGGCACGCTCAAGAATGTTCCGCAATTCGCGCACGTTTCCGGGCCAGGGATACGATTGCAGATAACGCATAGCCTCGTCAGAGATTTCAGTCGAGTGTAATCCCAAATCGGCGCCCACATGATCCAGAAGTTGCCTGGCTAAGATCGGTATGTCTTCAACCCTCTCGTGAAGCGAGGGTACCGATAGAGAGATTGCGCTAACACGAAAATATAGGTCATCCCGGAATGTCTTTTGGCGCACCAGTTCGCGCAAATCCCGGTTAGTGGCGGCAATAAGCCGCACATCGACAAGCCGCTCCCGTACGTCCCCGAGCCGGCGAAAAGTCTTCTCCTCAAGCACCTTCAAAAGTTTTGGCTGGACTTGAAGATCCAAGTCTCCAATTTCATCCAAGAAAATAGTTCCCTTATGACCGATCTCCAGCAGGCCCAGCTTGTTCTGCACCGCACCAGTGAACGCCCCTTTTTCATGGCCGAAAAGCTCCGTCTCCAGTAGATCCTTAGAAAGGCCGGCGCAATTCAAATCTACGAACGGCCGCTCTGCCCGTGGACCGTTCCGGTGCAACCAACGCGCTAAGACACCCTTACCACTTCCTGTCGCGCCTTGAATTAGTACCGGGCTGTTTGTATTTAGGACCTTGTGCGCAACTTCGGCGAGCTTCTGTATGCTCGAACTCTTGCCGAGAAAGGGATCTGGAACATGACGAGCCCGGCTCTTGTCGGCGAGTTGCGCCCGGCGGATCTGATGGTTTGCCAGGCTGCGTTGAAGAAGTACATTAAGAGTGGCAAGGTCAACCGGCTTGGTCAAGAACTGATCGGCGCCCAACTTGACGGCTTCCACGGCGCGTTGAATTGAGCCTTGCCCGGTAAGGATTATTATGGGCAACGACGGATCGATGGTCTTCAGCCGAGCCATCAGGTCCAGAGCATTGCCGTCAGGCAACTCGTAATCGAGAATAGCAGCGTCGGGCCGGTGGGTGCGGCAGATGTGCTCAGCTTCAAGGCAGTTCCCGGCGGTCAAAGCCTTCAGGCCGCTTGCTGATAAAAATTCGCCGAGGAGGGCGCGCTGCCGTATATCATCCTCGACAATCAGAATCACGTCTTCCGGCATGCCTGCTACCCCTTCTACGACACAGGCAGGTGGCTGCTTGTGATCAGCCAGGCTCCGCTCCGTGGAGGTTTAAGCTCTACGGTCAATCGTTCCATTCCGGGGCTCGACCACTAACTAAATCATATTATAGCAAGTGACCTTATACTGCCATGTTGCACGAACTAGTCGGCGCCGATCATTCACAAGAGACGTTTGCCGTGAACATCGCCGAGCGGGGTTGGCTAGAGCAACCGTTGCGGCAAGCTCAGAAACTCGGAGCTGGAGCAGGACTCGCGGCAGGTTTTCACCTCGTGGTTCTAGTCTGTTCTCCAAGACCACCGCGTCTCGGCAGAGTCCAGCCACAAGACAACAGTCCAGAAAGCAGACACTTGTCTTCTTTTCCTGCTTTTGCCCTTTGCGGGTTAGGTATCTCTGATATTGAGTTTCCGGTTCCGTCATGGGGCGTCCCTCTCGCGACTTTACAGGAAAGGCTGGCTCAGTTATCTGCAACGCCGCAGCCTGTTTCAGTACCTCCCGGTAATTCCAAGGCAGCCACACTTTTTCGTCCTGTTCAACGCAAAGTGAGTTTGGTAAGCATGGCAAGGAATAGCCGGTCAGCAGGGCTACTCCGAGGAAACACAAAGTGGTCACTTTTAGACAGACAGCGCCGCGTACAGTCAAGCAACATACGGAAGAATCTAACATTTGTTGGGATCGCGCCGATGTTCTAAGAGCGCAGCATCAAACTTGCGCGTTGGAGACCCTCGCAAGTTGGGCCTGAAGTTAGTAGGAGGACCAATGTGATCTCGACTTATCCCACCTCGAAACGACTCATTCTGTGCATCACCGACGATCCGGCAATCCTGCGCTACGAACAGGCGCTGCTGGAAAGGGCTGGATACGCAGTTCTCACGGCAGCATCGGCGCAACAGGCGCTTAGACTCGTTACCATGTGCGAGTGCGACGCCGTACTCCTCGAATACGAGATGTTCGACCCGAGCGGAGACGAGGTTGCTTTCCAAATAAAACGAATAAGTCCAGAGCTTACAATCATTTTGCTTTCCGGGACCGAAGTGCCGGCACATGCGTTGGTTTTGGTCGATGCTGTTGTACCGAAACTTGATGCCAGCCGCCAGTTGCTGCCAATGATTGCCGAGCTTTGTGCGCGCAATCACGACACACGGCAGAAACAAGACCTTCTCAGGGCGCAGATTGGCGATAGCCTTCCCCGGCCCTCCCCCAGAGGCGGCTTTGAGCCCGGCCTATCCTGCTTGCAATCATCACAAGAGCGAGAGGAGGATTCTTGACGGAGAACCCTGTGCAAGCATGAACTGATTTTGGAATACAGCCGGGTGGAAGGCTGCATTGTGCCCCTAGCCGCAATGCCCACGCTGGCAGACCGTTCTCGATCCGAGGAGCCGCCTCCTAGCTTTTCTTGCCTCCAGGCGTTCCGTTTCTCGAAAAAGGCACACCTTGGCGTATCCAGTGTCACGCGGCAAGCGATGGGTCATGGAAAGACCAGGCTAAATCGTTTTAACAACTTTAGGATTTTAGAAGTACCGAAACTTCAGTATCTGCCGATACATCGGCACACTGTCCGGTTTTCGTAGCAGGCATGGAAAAGTCCGCACAGCGTCGGGAGGCCCATGCATGCTCGTCCCTCCAGCGGTAGGCCAGCCAGCGACTTTAGCATTTCGGCATGCCGTCCGCCACAAACTGCTGAGGAACAGTGAGCGAGACTGCGGCGACCGGGCTGCTCGCTTAAGCAAGGAGGCACACCAAATGAAGGTGCGAAGTGAAAAGAGTGACCCCTGATGGCTCGGATTCTGATCGTTGAAAGCCACGCTTCCAGCAGAGAATACCTGCGATCCGTACTCGAACGCTTCGGCCATCAGGTCACAGAGGCCCGAAATGATGCGGAAGGGCTGGACTTTGCTCGCCTGACCCCTCCGGCGATTGTGTTCATCGACATCTTGATGCCTACCATGGATGGCTATGAGTTTGTCAGCGCGCTGCGCAGCCAACCGGGGCAATCTGCTCTGCCCGTAGTCTTCTGGACCGCCGCCTACCTCAAGCGTGAGGCTTTGGGACTTGCCAAAAAATGCGGTGTGCTTCACATTGCAGACAAGTCAGCACTGCCCGAGGAAATCTCCAGGCTGGTTGCGCAATGTCTGGGCGAGGACCTGAGATCTTCTGCGCCAGCGCCGGACGAGAAAGTCCATCCAAAAGGTCTGAGGATCGCCGAAGTTACGGCTACACGGAGGGCGGTCGATCTACACACTTGTAACGATCGTCTGTCGGCTCTGACCGAGCTCGGCCGGGCCATAGCCAACCAGAGCAATGTGCCCTTATTGCTCAAAGAACTCTGCGAAGGAGCACGGTACTTGCTTGCGGCAAGAATTGCATTCGCGTTCACAATCGATTCCCATTCCGGCCGGGTGAATTTCATACATTTAGCCGGTACTTCTTCACCCGTACAGCGCGAGGACATGGAGAGGGTTTGCATTCTCTGGCAGGAGAACCTGAACGCAACCAAAAGAACTGCCCGAGTGGCCGCAGATCATGAGGTGATCGCCCGCGCTTTTCCAGCCTCTTCTCCACGATGTACTAAGTCGTACCTCGGCGCAGCCATGCTCAACCCTATCGACGGGATGGTAGGAGCGCTTGTGTTCGGGTCAAAGATTGGAGAAACAGATTTTGACGAAGAGGATGAACTCATCGCTAGTGCCGTCGCTGCCCAAGCGGGTGTGGCTTATCAGAACTTGGCGAGTGGGGCTGAACTGCGGGAGAGCTTTGCCGAACTTCGGGCCGAGACCACGCTTCGCAGGACGGCAGAGTCTAAGCTGCATCTTGCGGAGACGGATTACAAATCCAGCATTCAAGCTGCTCCCTACGGTGTCTATCGAGCTGATCTCGACGGAAAGCTGTTGATGGTCAACCACGTCATGGCCGAAATGCTCGGATACGACTCTGAGCGGGAAGTTGTCGATCTCCAGACTACGGAAGACATTTTTTGTGAGCCAGATGCGCGGAAACTGCTGATGGCGCGTTACAAAGCGCGACACCTGGTGATGAACGTCGAGGCCAAATGGAAGCAGAAGTTGGGCGCTCAAATTAGCGTCAAACTCAACGGATGGCCTAAGTTTGATCAGGACGGACAGTTGATCTGGTATGAAGTCTTTGTGGAGAACGTTACAGCCCAGAGGAAACTGGAGCTGCAGGTGCAACAAGCACAACGGATGGAAGCCGTTGGTCAGCTTGCAGGGGGTGTTGCTCACGATTTTAACAACTTGCTAATGATTATTTCTGGCTATGCAGAGCTCATACAATCGGGTGATTTCGAGAAGAGTACGGTGATTGAGCGTGTAGGGTACATAGCGCAAGCGGCAAAACAGGCTGCCGCTGTCAGCAAACAACTGCTCGTGTTTAGCCGGACTCAGCCCGAGCAGTTGGGAGATGTGGATTTGAGTTCTCTGCTGGGAAAACTGGAAGACATAATTCCGCGTCTTGCCGGAGAGCACATTCAATGCAGTATTAAATGCGGGCCGCTAGTAGGACGTGTCAGGATAGAGCGGAGCGAAATCGAGCAGGTGCTCCTCAACCTGGTGGTGAATGCACGTGACGCGATGCCTAACGGAGGCAAGCTCACGATTGAAACCGCGCGTGTTGAGCTTGACGAGTCGTATGTACAGCAGCGGCGTGCCCACTTGACGGCAGGGTCATACGCACGGATTACAGTCGGTGACACAGGAATCGGGATGGACGAAGCGACGAAGGCGCGCCTTTTCGAGCCATTCTTCACTACCAGAGGGCGCGGCCAAGGGACCGGGTTGGGGTTATCCACGGTTGACGGAATTGTGAAACGGAGTGGGGGCGGCACATGGGTCTATAGTTTTCCAGGGAAGGGCAGCACATTCACGATTTACTTGCCTATTGTTGAAGAATCCACGAAAGCGAAAGAGTCTCGATCGCCAGCGGAGGCAATTCCGGCTGGTTCGGAAACGGTCTTGCTCGTTGCGGATGAGCGGGGACTTCGCACCGCAGTTTGCGAATTCCTGCGGTCAACCGGCTATGTGGTGCTGGAGGCCTCGAATGGTATAGAAGCCTTGCAAATCTGCGAAGGCTATCCAGGACGCATCGACATGTTGTTGACCGATTACATTATGCCCGGGCTTAGCGGGCCCCGGTTGGGCACCTTTGCGGTAAAGCAGCACCCAAGTCTCCGTATTATCTGTATGTCTGGCTATACTGACCGCATCACTCATCTGCCGGACTCGTGTAAAACCATAACCTTCCTGCAGAAGCCCTTCAGCCTCTCGACGCTTGCGGAAACCATGCGGCACGTCTTGACGGAGCATCAACCCTATTCCGCGTCAGCCTAGAAAGGTCAATTGCTGGCTTGTGCCGAGGAAACTAGCGAATGCGCAATCGCATAGCTAGAAAGCGCGATGCGGTTCCGTACGCCTACCTTTTGCATCAATCTTGCAACGTGAGCTTTGACCGTCCGGAGTGCAATGCCGAGAGGCTCCCCAATTTCCCTGTTCGATCTTCCCTCCACCAGCATTTCCAAAACCTCTTTTTCGCGCAGTGTGAAAGGAGACCTGCCGCGAGGAAAAGGACTCCCCATTCCACCGCAGGTACGTTCGACAAAAATTGATAGCACCTGGCGGGAAACCCACACCGAGCCTCGGCTCACTGCACGGACGGCGCTGATGAACTCTGGCGCAGCAGAGCCCTCATCCAGATACCCTTTAGCGCCATAGGCAAGGGCTGCAAGAATCGTCTCGTCGTGTACGCCGGAACCCATTACAATGATCTGCGCGTCCGGACAAAGCGTCTTCAGCTTGACTAGATCATCAAACGAGTCCAGGCCTCGCTGGTTACCCAGCAGGATGATGTCAATGTGGCCATGGCGATCAAGATCGGACATCGAAGCATAGCTGAACTCGAAATCCGGCTCTGGCTCCAGAAGTGCGTGGAAACCGAGAAGCCTCAGAGGGTCGCTGTCGATTACGACAACGTGGATTGATGCTTTCTGGGACTGTTTTTTTGGATTCATAAAGTCCTTTCCCTGTAAGTTTTTGTTTAGAAGAAACCTTGCCGCACCATCGCGCGCCGGGAGACGAAGTAGGCACAAACCCCAAGGCGCGTCTTATCCCCTGTTTCTCTTTCGTAGTGGTTCCAGGACTGCCCACACAACAATGTTGAGTTGCATCGCACGCTCCCTCGCAAAACCAGTTTGGAAGCAAGAAGAATTCTTTTCGTTGTTAGGTCGAACAGTTTGGCGCAGACGCTTGCCTCAGCGCCGAACGGTCAACCCTGGGGGAGGGCTGCATGCTGAGATGTGCACGGCTCGTGCCTAAGGGGTTAAGTTTGACGGCGATTCTCGCAACCCTGTGTTTAGGCGTGAGTTACGAGGTGATCGTCAGGAAATAGTCGCGGTGCCTGCCGACGCGTTTTCGCGGGTTTTCTGGACTGATGTCTTCCGGTGGGACTTCGCCGAGAGGCCCTGATCGATTGACGAACAAACCGGAACAAACGAGGTTCCCGAGCTTGACGGGGCTACGCTCACGCAAAGGTACCGTTTCGTCCGGAAGGTGGCCGCGAGTCCAGACGATGGATTCATTGCGTGGATCAGTGAAGCAACCCCATATTGCCCGCCGGCTGCTCTCAAAACGCGCGAAATCGCTCCGTCCCAATAGCTTGGCCACTTACTGCCCTTGCAGACCGCTGCGCGTGGTGTCCAGGCAACTGCTGGCCAAGCGCTACCAAGGGCGCCTGACTCCGACGCCGATGAGTTCATTCATCACTTTTGCAGGAGAAGGGTGCAACCGCATGCAGGAGCTGATCCAGGATCTCTTGGCCTATACTCGCGCTGGGCCAAATAGAAAGGCGCTGGAGAAGGTTTCCGCTGAAGACGCGTTGGAAACAGCCCTTATGAATCCACGAATAGCGATCGAAAACAGTGGCGCGGTTATCACTCACGCTTCCCTGCCAGCCGTTACGACGGATGAAACGCAGTTGGCTCAGGTATTTCAGAATCTTGTCGGGAACGCAATCAAGTGCCACGGTGCCGAAGCCCCCCGTGTACACGTCTCCGCCACGAGAAATGGTGGTAACGAATGGATCTCTTCAGTACGCGCCACAGGCCTGGGAATTGATCCCCAATACTCTGAAAGAATCTTCATAATTTTCCAAGCGGTTGCACGGGCGTGACGAGTTCGAGGGCCCCGGAATCGGATTGGCTATTTTGCAAGAAAATTGTGGGTCGGCTGGGCGGTAGGGTCTGGGGCGAGCCGCAACCCGAAAAGGGCTCGACCCTCTGCTTTGCCCTGCCAGAGATAGAGGGGAAATAATGCAATCGATCGGAGCAGATCGGAACTTATCATGGTTCTGTTGGTTGAAGGTAGCTCCCGAACCCCGATTTCAACTGCCCGTGCGAACACGATTCGGTTATCAAGCCTAAGGGTGGTGGCCTGCTAGCGCGGCATCCTCTGCCGCATAATCGAACTGCGACAGTAACGCCTCGGCAGGCGGATTCTTCCGTTCCCAACTTATGGTCTGTCGGATCGCATCCTCAATCGCCACCGGCTCTTCGTACCCAAGCTCGTGGCGAATACGCACCGAACTCGCTGTCCAGTGCTGCGCAGCGTTGCCGGGTTTTAGCAAATGACGCGGCGTGCGCTCCGTCGGCAGAACGACGAACTCCCCTTTCCACCGCATCTCGCCAGCGATCTTTCGTGCCCATTCCAGTTCGCTGAACGATGGTTCCTCGCACACATTATAGGTACGTCGCTCTGCGCGATCATCTGTGGCCGCCAGCGCAATGGCTGCTGCCACGTTTTCCACGTAGCCCCGCGGCGAGCGCCAGCCAGCCAGCTCGTCGGCAAAAATGATGTGGTCCCGTCCGTCGGCGATGCGCTTCACCACGGGATAAAAACGATGCAGCCGATCGCCGGGTCCATACACCATGGGCAGCCGGAGCACCGTGCCCGGAAGTTCAGGGTCGTTCATCACGATGCGCTCCGCCGGGATTTTGTCGTAATCGTCGGTCACCCAAGGGAAAATCTTGCGCATGAGTGGCATGCTCTCTGCTGGGTAGGGATGGAGACTGCGCCGCAGCTCCGACTCTTCGGTAAGAGGTACCGCCTGCAGTGGACCACTTTCCGTGCCGTGCGAAACGGCTATCGCACGGTACACATCGATGCTGCTCAACATGACCATGCGTCGAGCCACCCCACGGAAGATGTTCATCAGCTCTTTCGCCTGCGGACCCGAACTCATGACTAGGTCGATCACGACATCGGGAGCAAAGCGCCGCAGTTCCTGAGTACTGGCGTTGAGTTGATGACGGTCGCCCCGAATCTCGCTCACGCCTGAGGGCGCGGCCGTCGTGCCACGGTGAAACACGGACAGCGTGTGCCCTTGCTGCTTCAGTGCGGCCACGGCGAACTGCCCGATGAACCCATTCCCGCCGATTAGAAGAATGCGCATAGGACCGTCAAATAATCACAGGAAAACCCTCGCGGTACCAGAACATTTTCTTGTTTCCACAACCACAGCTGGTCCGAAGATGGCATGTGTGGACAAGACGAGCAGCAGTTGGGAGTTTTCCGCCAGGTCAGCCCTGAGCAACGAACCCCTCACGACCATCCCCTTCAGCAGCTACCGATCATGGCGGATGACGCCCTGCGCGCGTCGATCCCTTAACTTGCCGGCGAGCCAGTAATCGACACTGAACTTTCCCGGACCAGAGCAGATCAGCCAGATAAAGAAGAGCACGTACAGGACTTCTGGAAGGTAGAGGAAATCGTCGAGCCAGTTAAGAGGCGAAAGTCCTTTAGGCATGGCGGAAAGCTTGGTGGTCAGGATGGCGGCAAGCATATCGGCCAATAAAGCCACGGAGGCCAGGCTCGAAACGAACCCCACGATCAGCAGGGATCCGCCAACGAGCTCGACACCCGACACGAAATAAGTCATCACGTGGGGAAACGGGACTTTGGCCTCAACGAGCGTTTCGTACATAGTTTGCGTGTTGCCGTCGACAAACAATTTGTTTGCCCCGGAGATGGCGAAGAACAGCCCGAGCGATACGCGTACCAGCAGGATGGCATATTGTTCCAAATCGCTACTACCCAGCAGCGCAAACTGGACCAACCGTTTCCAATCCATCTCTTGTCCTACATCGGAGGATGTACTGTAACGATCCCCCAAATCGTACAGTCGAGTTCTCGGGTGACCGCGTCAATCAGGACTTAGAGGGTCTCTCGCGTTAGTCTCTGTTCTCGGCAATCATGCTGCGAACCGCAAATGGCGGTGTGGTCAGCGAATTTTCGCGCCTCGAGATTATGTGTCCATCCGTTCGACCCATTGAGCGCGCCATGCGGGAGCCACAAATGGATCCGCAAAGTACTGTGTTTCCCGCGCTACCTTTTCGTCGATGAACTCCATGATGCTCACGGTGTAGGACGGCTTGCCGTCATATGTCAGGATGAATTCGGTGACCCAAAGACCACCGCCGCCAATGATTCGTCGGATAGCGAACCGCTTTTTGCTCGGCTGACTAGCGCGTTGGTTCTGTATGTTGCGTCGACCGCGGGTTCGCTCGCCTGACTGCGGGTAGTCCAGCACCGCGTCCTCGTGATAGATGCGGTGCTCCGCTTCAAAATCGTTGGCATCGGACGCCGCCCAATGCTGATCCAGTGCCGCGCGGATCTCCTGATCTCGCACTCCAGAATCCTGCTCCTTCTTTTGTTGATCGTTCATCTTGAGCCTTCCATTTGACAAGCAGCCAAATGCTTTAGCGGAATCGGAGTGTACGACTCGTCACCTCGCGCCGTTTCCTCGATCACTCCAGAGTCTACACCGCACCGAAGCGTCTAACCCCTGATCAGTCGGATTATGGGGCAAATATTAGGCTAGTACTTTCTCCCCAAGCAGGATCGATTCTTCCCAAAAACTCCTTCGCCAGGTATTTCAGCATTCCCGTTGTGTGCGTGTCTATAATCTGTAGTCGCCAACCTCTCATCGGTACCGAAATCCTTCAGTTAAACCGAGGGCGATGTCTCGGATACTTGACTCGGCAAGGTGAAATGCAAGCTTGTACCTCGTCCATCGTTGGCAGTGGCCCACAAGCGGCTGCCATGCGACTCACAATGGAACGGCTGATGGCCATGCCCATGACACTGCCCGGCTTGGTCGTAAAGAACGCAGAAGCGATCAGTTCCATTTTCTCCGTTGGCAACCCCTCCCGTATCACTGCCCGAGAACTGGAGTTGACCCTCCTGGCGTCGCGACTTCACCAGGAGCTCGCCGCCGAGTCCTCCATGGCTTCGATGGCGTTGAGCATGAGGTTCATAAACCCCTGCTGCAGGTGCACGCGGTCGGCCATGATTTCGGGCAGGTTGGCTGCAAGTTCCTTGCCCACTGCCACCGAAATGCTTCGAGAGAGTCAGAAACGGGCAGGGAAGTCCAGAATCTCTAAAAGGCCGGGGACACATTGGGGACACAATTTCTCCGTCGCACCGAGTTCGGCAATTCCCGGCGCTCTCGGATCGAGTCGCAGCATCCTTCAGTTGATTCACGTTCATCAGTGCCTTGGCGTCGTGGAAAATGGTTGCTGATCTAGTCCCTGATTTTCTGATAAAACTCCAGAAAGGCGGGCGGTGCGTTTGCCACGCCGGTGAGGTCAATCGATCAGACTTCTCGGCTTGTTTGTAAAGGAGAGCTTCAATGAACGGAGTCTTCACGGTGGCCGAACTTGACCGTCGAATGGGAATCCCGGGTGTCGCAAGAGTTTCCGAAGGCAACGCAGGGTTGGCGCGAGTACAGATCACAAGCGCTTTCGGGGAGGGGGAGATGTATCAGCATGGCGCCCACGTGACCTCCTGGAAGCCCGTGGGTAATGACGAAGTGCTTTTCATCAGCACGAAATCCCGCTGGGAGGAAGGCCAGGCGATCCGAGGGGGAATCCCGATTTGTTTTCCCTGGTTCCGTGGCAAGTTGGACGACCCGCACGCTCCTGCGCATGGATTCGTGCGTACAAAAATGTGGCAGCTCGAGTCCATCATTGAAAATGAAAGCGGAGTTCACGTGACCATGTTCACCCAAAGTGACGAGCACACTCGGAAATGGTGGCCGGGAGAATTTCGCCTCGTGCACCGCGCTACATTTGGCGCTGAGCTGCGTCTGGAGCTTGTTTGCATGAACACCGGGACAACGCCCTTCCGCTTCGAAGAGGCGCTCCACACCTACAACCGGATCGCGAACATACAGGATGCGCGGCTACAGGGACTCGATAGCGTGAGCTATCTCGACAACACTGAATCGAACAAGGAGAAGACGCAGCGCGGTGACGCTATCATCGCCTCAACTACCGACAGCGCCTACTGCAACACTCAAAACGAGGTTGACCTGCTGGATCCGAACAAGCAGCGTCGCATCCGATTACGGAAGGAACATTCGCTCAGTACAGTGGTGTGGAATCCGTGGAGCGAAGGGGCAGCGCGCTTGCAAGACCTGGGCGATGGCGAATGGAGGCAGTTTCTCTGCGTCGAGGCCAGCAATATCCTGGACGCTGCGATCAATCTTGCACCAGGGCAGGAGCACAGAATGGCCGCGGTTCTCGCGGTTGAGAGGTTCTAACCCCTCACGGTCATCCCGATCACTACCTCGGTCTGGGCGTGTTCCATCGCAGGTTTCGCGGCGTTCCGGTAAAGGGAGCGTCACGCGTTCAACGAATCTCACGGCACAGAGCCTTTCGCCCCGGTGACTGCGGCGCATTTCCCACGCGCCGCCAATTTCTTCGCAGGTCTGTTGTTTCTGATCTTCACGGCTGTTGGACTTGTCGGATGCGATCAGCATTCGGCGAGTCCTCCCCAGCCGAAAGATCCTGTGATCGCCGCAGGTGAAGTTGGTTCACGCTTGCCCGATTTCTCAGCGAAGGATTTGCCAGGACACTCGCTGTCCTCGGCTGACCTTCACGGCAAGGTTGTGCTTGTCGATTTCTGGGCGACATGGTGCCAGCCCTGCAAGAAAGAGGTGCCGGGCTACCAGAAGCTCTTAGACCGATAGGCTCATGCGGATTCGTAGTGATCGGATTTAAGTCCGACACGATGCGGGACATGAAAGACCTCATTCAATTTGGGAAAGGAATTGCGGTTCATTCTCCGCTGGCGGTCGCGGCTGAGGACGTGAAGCAGAAGTTAGGGGGCATCGAAGGATTGCTGACAACGATGATCTATGACCGCCAGGGCATGCTTCGGTCGAAAGTCGTTGGGTTTGAGTACACCGATAATATCGAGTCCGCGTCAAAGCCGCTCTCGTGTTGTTTTTGCCTGATTCGATTGGGGTTCCGACGGCTTCGCTTCGGATTGGGTGGGGTGACGAAACTCAGAATGCAGTTGATGCAGTGCTATGGGATTTTTGGACAGTCGCGGCGCGTTTGTTCTTGGCACTTTAACGCGTGGTCAGCGAGAATGCTATTTTCAGCCCTGCGCGGAAATGGGAGATTCCATGCCCACGATTTCCAAAACACGTTTTGTAATCGCGGTTCCAGATTTGATATCGTCTGCTGCCTTTTACCGAGATGTGCTTGGATTCACGATTGACCAAGTTTCGGATACAGGGTGGCTCTTTTACACGTCAGGTGACTGCATAATCATGGCCGGGGAGTGCCCCGATGCAATTCCGCCACGCAAGCTCGGCGACCATTCCTACTTCGCATATCTGCAAATTGATGAAATCGACTCCTTCTATGCCTCCGTTCTCGCGTCGGGCGCGGAAATCTGCGAGGCGATTCGAGACGAGCCTTGGGGCATGAGGGAGTTCGGTCTGGTCACCGTTGATGGCCACCGAATCATGTTCGCTGCCCCAAAGAGCTAGACTGTGGTCTTGAAAAGGTTCTTGTTCTTGCCGATAATCGAATTCGCTGATGCCAAGAAGCACGATTGACTTCGACACCGTACGGAAGATCGGCTTGGGGTTGCCCGGCGTGGAGGAGAGCACTGCGCATGGGTCACCCGCGCTCAAGGTTCACGGAAAACTCTTGGCGTGTGTGCCTGCTCATCGTTCGGCTGAGCCGGGTTCACTTGTGGTTCGCGTGGGCTTCGACGACCGAACCGAACTGCTCGCAGCCGCTCCGGATGTTTACTACGTGACGGACCACTATCTCGGCTACACTGCCGTGCTGGTTCGCCTGTCCCGCGTTACACCCGATGTCCTGCGGGACTTGCTTGGCATGGCTCACAAGTTTGTGAACGCCGACACGGCACGGCGTTCGCCATCGCGACACCGCCGCCCGCCTGTGTGATTCTGGCTCGCTTCCCAGCAATCTGAGAGCAAGAGACCTTATATTGCTATGATAGGCATTGATCGTTGGGGAGAGGAGCCATGATCGTCGCATCGACTACGAGCGTTAACGCAAGGCAGGCGGTGCCCTTTTTCGGTGTGACCAACATGCAAGCCTCGCTGCAATTCAATGTTGACGGATTTGGCTTCAGAATGCAGCACGGGTGGATTCCGAATCGTGAGCAGGACAAGCCAGACGGTAGGATTCGTTGGTGCTGGCTTGAGCTTGGCGAAGCCGCAATCATGCTTCAGGAGTTCTTGCCGGAACGGCAACCGAAGCAGAAGCTGGGCACTGGGACATCGGTCTGTTTCATGTGCGAAGACGCGCTGGCACTCCATCGCGAGTTCAAATCACGTGGAACTCAGACGCGGCAACGTCCATTCGTGGGCAACCGTCTCTGGGTAGCGCCACTCACCGGTCCTGATGGCTACCGCATTGACTTCGAGAGCCCAACCGATGCGCCAGAGGAAAGCTATGCAGAATAGCGGCGGAAACATGGGAGGTTACGATGAAGCAAGAACGGGC
>Ga0210398_10003287_pt1 | contig 15538 bp, 15 predicted proteins | sample IncBWC4OmetaG_FD_161047 | JGI IMG/M metagenome (GOLD analysis project Ga0210398, IMG submission 161047) | Forest soil microbial communities from Barre Woods Harvard Forest LTER site, Petersham, Massachusetts, United States - Inc-BW-C-4-O | ecosystem: Environmental > Terrestrial > Soil >...
CACACCAGCTTCGGCACCTGCCCCTGCTGCACCGACCAGCACGCCGCCCGCGGATGCGCAGCGGTGCCATCGCCCGCCTCGGGGAAGACAAAGAGCATGCCGCCGCTCACGATGGTTTTGGGGGAGATGTTCCGCAGCGTGATCGTCGCCGTACGCTGCCAGCCATTCAGCACCTGGACTGGGCTGCCCAGCCGGATCGGCCTCCCGCCGATCGAGACTTCCCGCACCGAGACCGGCCACGCTGCGCTGCGATCCGCTTCGGGAAGAGTGAAAGTCATCGCCGAGGCGGGCGGCTGCGCCTGCGCAAAAGCCGCTGCCGGCATTGTCAGAAGAAACACCGCAAGCGCGAGCCATCGTACGGCCAGGCGAACCATGCGTTCCTTTCGGAATTTCGAGTATCCGAGGCCCCGTGAGAAAAGATTAACCGGCAGCCGGCGATCCTCGGCGTCGGTCTACAGCGAGTCGTACACCAGAGCCACAAACGTTCCCGGCTTCAGGTTTCCCTTCGCCCACGCCGCATCCAGGTCCGCGGTCGGCTTCGCCGCCACTGCCTGATCCACGGTGTTGCCCGAAGCCTTCAACTTCTCCACCCGGTCGGCCACATTCACCAGCATTTCGCGATAGCCCTGCAGCGCCGCCTTGTTCCCCAATGGTCCGTGCCCCGGCACAATCTTCGTCCGCTCATCGGCCAGCGCCAGCACCTGATCCACGCCGCGAATCATCCCGTTAATCGTTCCGCCGCTCGACAAATCGATCAGCGGATACATGCCGTTGAACCACAGATCCCCGGTGTGGATCACGTTGCCGTGATTGAAGTGGATGAAAATGTCCGAGTCCGTATGCGCGTCCGGCGCGTGCGCCAGGTCCAGCTGATCGTTGTTCACCCAAAGCGTCTCCGTCTCCGGAAACGTCTCCTGCGGCAGCGCTGCGTCCGGCGCAGGCTGGAAATGCACATCGTAAACCGCCATGTACTGCGGCTTCTCCAGCCGCACCCGCGTGTTGTCCTGCGCGATGATGAAGGCCCCGTCCAGGTGCAGCGCCGCGTTGCCGTCGGTGTGATCGAAATGCCAGTGCGTATTGATCAGCAGCTTCAGCTTGTGCTCGTCGAGCTTCGACAGCGTATCCCGCAAATGATCGGTGCCCGTCGAAATCCCCGAGTCGATCAGCACTTTGCCATCCGGCCCGGTCTGGCAAACGATATTTCCGCCCACTCCCTGCAGCAGAAAAATCGTATCCGTCAGCTTCGTCGTTTTAATCTTTTCGTTCGCCGCAGCCGTTCGCAGTTGCTGCGGCAGATCGGGGTTCGGCTGCACCGCCGGATTCGTGTTCTCCGCCGCGGGCGTCTGTTCCGGACTGTTCGGCGCGGTGCTCTGTGCTGGCGCAGTCTGCGCCGGCGGGACCACCACCGCGCTCGCAGTTGGCCCGGTGGCGCGGAACAGCAAATTTCCGCGCGTCAGCCACCCGCCCACCGTGGCCATGCCCGATCCAAACAGAAATTCCCGGCGCGTCCTCATAAGAGATCTTCGACAGAAACCGGCATACTCGCGAAAACGCCTACAGCAGCCCTGGCGGAAGATTTAACCCGCCCAGCATGCCCTGCACGTTGGACTTGATGATCTCGTCGGCGCGCCGGCCCGCCTCGTTCACCGCTGCCGCTACCAGATCCTCCAGCATCTCCACGTCGGCCGTCGGACCCGTCAGGCTGCTCACCGCCGCCGGATCGATCGTCACCTTCAGAACCTCTTTCTTGCCGTTCATCTTCACCGTGACTGCGCCGCCGCCCGACGAGGCCTCTACGACCGTTGCGGCCAGCTTCTGCTGGATTTGTTCCTGCATTTGCTTTGCCTGGCCCAGCATTTCCTGAAGTTTCAGAGGATTCAGCATCGATGGTTGTGTTCTTTCCAAATTGATTTTGTGGCCTGCGGGTCCTCAGTTCGTGTCACGGAGATCGAGCACGCTGCGAATATCCGCCTTGAACAGCTCCTGCGTCTTTTTCACCAGCGGATTCTCCATCGCCGCCGACTGCGCGCTGCCGGCCACCGGCGCCGGTGCTTCCTTGCCTGGCCCTTTGCTGCCGCTGGACCCATTCTCACCCGGCACAAACCCGATCTTCTGCGTCGCTCCAATCGCCCGCATCGCTTTGCGCGCGATCGCCTCCGCCTCGGCATTCACGGTCAGCGCCAGCATCTTCTCGCGAATCGCCAGCTCCACCCGGATCCCATTCGCCTGCTGCGTCCAGATTCCCTGATGGATCAGGTTCGCCGCCGTCTCATGTCCCGCGCCAGCCAGCGCCGTGCACACCGCCTCTCGCATGCGATCCAGATCCGGCCCTGCATCCGGAGCCAATGCTAAAGCACCTTCTGTCGACTCCGTCAGCGGCTCGGCCAATCCGACGGCTGCCGGGGGCTTCGCCTCAGCCGCAGCGGCTACCGATGAATAAGACGCCTTCGCCTCCGCCGCTGCTCGTCCCACGTTCTCCGCCGGCGACAGTGCCCGAGCTGCCGGTTCCGCAGTGCCGCTCTCGCCCACGATCTTGCGATCCCGATCCGCCTCAAACGGCGATGGCCGCGGCGTCGCCGGAGCCGTCGCCCGAACCTGTCCCGCCATGGGCACTGTACTTCCTGTGCCCTGTATCCTCTGCCCTGTGCCCTGTCCGGAGCCCGGAGCCCGGATCCCGGTGCCCTGTGCCCTGTTTTCAGCCCCGCTCAAAATCTCTTCGATGGGCAGCAGCCGCTGCAGATGCACCAGCTTCACCAGCCCCAGCTCCAGATGGAAGCGCTGCTCCTGTCGGTAATTCAGATCATCGAAGGTCCGCAGCATCACCTGCAAAAACCGTGTCAGGTCCTCCTCGGAAAACAGCATTGCCGAACGTGCTGCCCGCGCCCGCTCGTCGGCCGAGATCTGCAGCAGGTCGGTATTCTCTCCGCCTACCCGCGCCATCAGCGCGTTGCGCAGATACCGCACAAACTGCCGCGCCAGCGCCGACGGGCTGTTCCCGGCATTCAGCAGCCCGTTCAGCGCCTCTACCACCGCCGCCGTCTGTCCGGCGCTGATCTGCTCCATCAGCCGCTCGAACACCGTGTTCGGCACCGAGCCCATCAGCTCGCGAATCTGTTCCGACTCGAGGTGCGGCTTGCCGTTCAGCAGCGGCGCCGAAGCAATCGCCTGGTCCATGATCGACAGCGCATCGCGCATCGATCCATCGCCCGCCTCGGCCAGCAGCGCCAGCGCCGCCGGCTCCGCGTCGATCTCCTCAGCGGCCGCAATCGTCTGCAGCTGCGCCAGAATGTCGTCGAACTTCACCGCATGAAAACTGAAGTGCTGGCACCGCGATCGGATCGTTTGCGGAATGTCCTCCGGCTGCGTGGTCGCCATCATAAAGATCACGTGTTCCGGCGGCTCCTCCAGCGTCTTCAGCAGCGCATTGAACGCCGCGTCCGTGATCTGGTGCGCCTCGTCCAGGATCCAGATCTTGTACTTATCCCGCGCCGGCCGGTACCGCGCCGCCTCGCGCAATTCCCGCACCTCGTCGATGCCGCGATTGGTCGCCGCATCGATCTCCAGCACATCGACCGCGTTGCCCGCGCGAATTTCGGTGCACGAATCGCAAATCCCACAGGGCTCCTGCGTCGGCCGCTTCGGATCGCCCACCGCCGTCCGGCAGTTCAGCGCCTGCGCCAGAATCCGCGCAATCGTCGTCTTCCCAATGCCGCGATGTCCGGAAAAAATATATCCATGCGCGATCCGCCCCTGCTCCAGTGCATTCAGCAGCGTGCGCGTGACGTGCTCCTGCCCGGCGACGTCGGCAAATTTTTGGGGACGGTATTTCCGTGCCAGAACCTGGTAAGCCATCGAATGCCTGATTGTATCGCCTCGAGCGGACCCCGATTTTCCAGAGCCGGGAAGTCCCGCAGTCAGTGCTTTGAGCCTGGAATGTGCTGAGTCAGACCGCGCGTTCGCAGGCCTTCCTCTTCTTCCGTCATTCTTTCTGCTTCCAGCAACTTCGCTGTTGTGAGGATGGGAGTATCCGGCGGCAGGACCGGAACATAAAGTCCATCGACGAACTCCAGCTTTAGTCCGCTGGGCAACGTAATGGTTCTCTTCCGCCGCTTCGCCATATCGCCAAAATACAATGTTGCGAATGACCGCGGACGACCTCCACTACCGCCTCGCCACCCCCGCCGACATCCCCGATCTCGGCCCGCTCATCGAGGCCTCCATCCGCGGCCTCCAAACCAACGACTACTCGTCCTCTCAAATCGAGCAGGCCATCGGCACCTGGCTCGGCCTCGACACGCAGCTCGTCGCCGACCGAACCTACTTCGCCGTCGAAGTCCGGCACAATCCCGACCATCGACCCACGATCGGCAACCTCGCCGCCTGCGGAGGCTGGTCCCGGCGCAAAACCCCCTACGGCAGCGATCACCGCCCCAACCGCGACGACTCCTTCCTCGACCCGCGCACCGACGCCGCCAAAATCCGCGCCTTCTTCGTCCACCCCGCCTGGGCGCGCCGCGGCATCGGCTCCCGCATTCTCGAGTTGTGCGAACAGGCTGCGCTCGCCGAAGGCTTCACGCGCTTTGAAATGGGAGCCACCCTCACCGGTATCCCGCTCTACCGTCGCCACGGCTACGTCGAGCAGGAGCAGGTCAACCTGCCCCTCGCCAACGGCGAACTCCTGCCCATCGTCAGAATGACGAAAAGCCTCTAACTACGAAGAAGCACTGCAACCGGGTGAGCGTATGATTGCCGGGCTGAGAAGTTCCTGAAACGTCCCCCGCGAAAATCAATCTGGAGGAAGATCGTTATGAAATTCATGACCACCTGGTCCTTTCCCACTGGAAACATTCCTGAAGCCGCCGCCCGGTTCCTCGCCGGCGAGGCAGTACCCCCTGAAGGCGTCAAGTTACTGGGGCGCTGGCACAACGCGGACTGCAGCGGAGGTTTCGTGCTGGTGGAGACCAACGATCCGGTTGCGATGTACGCGGACGCCGCAAAGTGGGCGGACTTACTGGAACTCAACACCGTCCCGGTGATCGAAGATGGCGATGCCGGACCTGTACTCGCAAATCGCTTCAAAAAATAAACCTGCAACCCAGCCGAATCGGCTGGCTACTTCCGGCGCTGCTTCCCGCGCGGCGCCACAGCCTTTGGCCTGCTCTTCCTCCCCGCCCGCTTCGCCGCCCGAGCCCGTCTCCGAATCTCCTCCGGCGAGTACATGCTCTTCCGGCAATGCACCGATCCGCAGTTGCACCGCGCCTCATCCTCGTCGCCGTCGTAGAGGTAGTAATCGTAGGTCAGCTCCTCGCCGGCCCTGATGTGGCGGATCGCCATGATCCACACCTGCCCGTCAATCTCCTCCGTCTCGCAGTTCGGATCGCACGAGTGATTGATGAACATCGCCGTCCCGTGACCATCGATCACCGTCCTGCCATCGCCCACCCCGAACAGATAGGTCGTCGGCGAGTTCTCGTACTTCGCATCGGCTTCGTCTTTGGGAATGCGCGGCCCCGTGTACTCCACCACCCGCGAGCCCTTGCGAATGGGCGCCATCGTGTAGCAGCCCGCCGCGTGAATTGCTGAAGAACGAATGATCAAACTCATCTCCACCACAATACCAATCCCGGCCCGCCTTTCTTCGAATCCAGGCGTCTAAAATGGAAGGAAATGCTGCGCCGCCTTTTCATCACCGGCTCCATCGTCCTGCTGGCCCTGCCGCTCGCCGCCCAGCAGCAGGACAACTCCGCGCCCCCCGCGCAACAGAGCCCGCCCAGCACGCCCGCCCCGCAGAAAAAGGATCAGCCGAAGAAAAGCACCTCCGATCAAAACCCCTTTCCTGAAGCCCAGTCCGAGGCCGCCGCCCACCAATCCCAGCAGGACTCCAGCTCGCAGCCCGACGCTCCAAAGCCTCAAACTGCCACCCCCGCCAGTCCGTCGACCAGGCCCGACAGCCCCGATCAGAACCCCTTTCCCGAAGCGCAGTCCGAGAAGGCCGCCCATCAGACGCAGCCACAGGACAAGAAGTCGCTCCCTCCGGCTCCCGCCGGATCGAAGGACGATGAGAATTACAGCTCCAGCCAGGTGAAGGGCCTCGACATGCCCACCACCGACGAAGCTGCGCCCGCCAACCTGCCGCCCTCTTCGTTGCCCTACAACCCAAAACTCGCCAAAAAGGATTCAGGGATCGGCGATTTCTACATGGACTCCGGCAACTGGAAGGGTGCTTACGATCGCTTCCTTGAGGCCAACCACTCCGATCCCGGTAATGCCGAAGCCGTCTTCGGCCTCGCCGAATCCGCGCGCCATCTCGGTCACCAGGACGAAGCCCTGCGCAATTACCGTCTTTATCTCGCCGCGCTGCCCAACGGTCCCCATGCGAAAGAAGTTCGCAAGGCCCTGAAAGAAATGGGTGCGGCGCCGCCGGCCTGATTCAGTGCCGCCGGTATAGTGCCCGCAAATCGGTTCCTGTTGTCCTCCGCGGCCCTTCGTATGCATCCAGGTCTGTGCTCGGTTTTCGACTCGTATGCCGCCGCGTTATCCGCTCAGCCTGCGGATTGGTGCCAGCTGCACCCCCGGCAGGATGACCGGTTCTGGAGCGCCCAGGAACTCATCGAGCATCTCGTGCTCACCCTCCGCAGTTCCAGCGGCGCGCTCGAAAAGCGCCTCGAGCGTGGGCGGCCGACCGCCGCTCGCTGCACACCCGTGCAATGGATGGTGAAGACGGCCGTGCTCTCCTCCGGCCGCATGCCCCGCGGCGTGTCCGCTCCCGTTTTTGCGCGCCCCGACCAGCTCCACTGGACGCCCATGAACGGCGCCGAACTCGTCCAGCTCCTCCGCCAGGAAATCGATCGGATGGACGCCCTCCTCGACACCTGCCGCCAGCGCTTTGGGCTCCAGCGCATCGCCAGCCACTTTCTGCTGGGGCCCCTGCGTGCCGATCAGTGGCGTCGTTTCCACACCATCCACATACGCCATCATCTCGGTCAGCTGCGCCGCATCGAGTCGTCGATTGGGCAGGCCGCTGCGCCGTCGAACCGCAACCAGCATGCCAGGCGCTGACCCGCGCCTCAGTACTTCGACTTGAATGCGTACGTCAGGCCCATCGTGAACTCGAAAGAATTGCGCTTCGTCGGTGGCTCGGTTGCCGGCGGATCGTTCAGATAGCTGTCCAGCGTTCCCACACTGAAGCCGAAATTCTTGTATGCCGGAAACGCGAACGTGTTCGTCTCCGTCGCCGAATACGCGCGCTCGTTGTTGTAAGCCGGAATAAACGCCAGCCCCTGCGTGTAGGTCACCAGCTTCAGCTTCAGCAGATAGTTCGCCGAGAACGTTGACCCGATCAGGTTCTGGCTCGACGGAGTGCCCGTGATGAACGACTGTTTCTCATACTGCATCGTCGCCTTCAGATCGCCCTCCTGCTTCGGCGTCTTCAGCACTGTCCAGCCCAGCCCGCCGCCATAGATCTGCTGCAGGTCCAGGTCCTGGCTGAAATTGTGATCGAACTCCGCCTGGCCCAGGCCGAACATCCGTGCCGAGAAGTACTCGTCACGCTCCGCACCGAAGTGCAGGATCGACGACTTCGTGCTCGTCGACGGCGTAAACACTCCGCCGCTGGTGAAACTCGGCTGCGTGATCTTGCCGAACGATCCGGAGAAGTCGAATGAGGTCCGGTTCCGCGGATCCAGCCACGGTACCGTCGGAATCGTCCGCACCAGCCCCACGCTGCCCGACACCGTGTACTGGTTCTGCGTCGCCGTCACCAGCGTGGCTCCCGCCGTCGCCGCTCCATTCCATCCCGCCAGGAAACTCGGCTCGTGATTCAGCTGCTTGTCCAGAACCGCCGAATCCACGATCACCTCGGCGTTCTTCACCGGAATCGGCGCAATCGTCGCCCCGTTTTCCGGGTGCAGCGTCACCAGACCGTTCGCCACCTCCACCGTCCCCCTGGGCAAACTCAGCGCCGCGTGCTTGTTGCGCTTCTTCATCTCCGGCGTCATCACGGCAAAGGCTTCTGAACTGTGCAGGGACTGGATCTTGTCCCAACCCAGTGTCAGGTCCCCCAGCGGATCGCTGTGGAACGTCACCGTGCCTCCGGCCTCCTGCACCAGCTTGCCGTGCAGCGTGTCGCCGTTGCTCAGTACCAGCGTGTCCGGCGCAGCATCGGGCTTCTTATCCTGGGCTGCGCATCGAACCGCGAGCGGCAGAACCAGTATCACGGGCAACATGAAGGCGAAACGGCAAAAACGCGGGAGCAGGCTCATGGGGGTAAAGTCTCCTTCCGAACTCAGTAAAAGGTGAATAATGATTGAGGATAAGGACGCTACAGCTGCGACGCGACTTCGAGATCGCCACGTTGCGGTGGCTGGACTCCTCCATCGAATTCCCGGACAATAAAACTATGCCGCTGACTCGCGAACAGGCCCTGGACTACTTCCACTCCGACGACCTCATTGGCCTGGGCATGGAAGCCGACGCCGTCCGCAAACGGCTGCACCCGGAAGGCGTCGTTACTTACATCATCGATCGCAATATTAACTATACGAATTTTTGCACCGAATACTGCACGTTCTGCGCCTTTTATCGCCCTCTTAAAGGCAAGCAGGCCGGCGAGGGCTACATCCTCGACTTCGAAACTATCTACGCCAAGATCGCCGAAACCCTCGAGATGGGCGGCACCGGCGTCCTCATGCAGGGCGGCCTTCACCCGGATTTAAAGATCGACTGGTTTGAGCGCCTGCTGCGCGGCATCAAGCAGCGCTTTCCCTCCATCTGGCTGCACTGCTTCTCCGCGTCCGAAATTCTCGCCATCGCTGAATACAGCGACCTCTCTGTCCGCGACACCATCATCCGCCTGCGTGATGCCGGCCTCGACTCCATCCCTGGCGGCGGCGCCGAAATTCTCGACGACGAAGTCCGCCATCGCATCGCCCGCCTCAAATGCGGCACCGAGGATTGGGTGCTCGTCCATCGCACCGCCCACCAGCTCGGCATGCGCACCACCGCCACGATGATGTTCGGCGTCGACGAAACCCTCGATCAGCGTGTCAACCACTTCGACGTCATCCGCCGCCTCCAGGAAGAAACCGGCGGCTTCACCGCCTTCATCCCCTGGAGCTTTCAGCCCCACAACACCGCACTCGGGGGCCGCGGCTGGGACGAAGCCACTGCGGTCGACTACCTCAAAGTCCTCGCCATCTCCCGCCTCTATCTCGACAACATCGAGAACGTCCAGTCCAGCTGGGTCACCCAGGGTCTCAAGGTTCTGCAGATGGGTCTGCGTTTCGGTGGCAACGACGTCGGCTCCGTCATGCTCGAGGAAAACGTCGTCCGCGCAGCCGGCACTACCAACTGCACCACCGAAGAGGAACTCCGCCGCGTCATCCGCGATGCTGGCTTCCAGCCCCGCCAGCGCGACACCCTCTACCGCACCATGTTTCTGAACTAGAGGCGAATCAGCTTTAGGCGCGCTGCACGAGGAAATTGCTGTTGTTTTTGCCGGCCACGCGCCATGCCCGCGCCTCCTGGCCAGCTGTGGCGATCGCAATTTCGCCTGAGGTGCTTCTGAGTTTCATCGGAGGGTGGTTCATCTCGCAAAAAGCGGAGGAGTTTCGAACGGGCAGGCGCCGGCTTCCACGGGGAGCTTCCTTTCGTGACCGGCGGAAGGAATCGGAGGAGAGCGAGTCAGCGGTCGCTGGTCGGAGGGCGGCAGAGAATGACGAACAAACGCCCCTGGGCGGCTGGAGCCGCCGACACGAACGTCATCGGGCATCGCTGGAGCGGTTCCCTTCAGGCCGAATGATGCCCGACACCAAGTTCGCTACTCGTAGGCAAGGGCGTCGATGGGGTCTTTGCTGGCGGCTTTCCAGGCGGGGTAGAGCGCACCGAGGATCGATCCCACCAGGGCGATGATGGCGCCGTAGATGCGCCAATGGGTGGTGAGCAGGAAGGTCAACGTCGGGAAGCGGACGTCCATGAGCAGTTTGATCCCCTGGGTGGCGAGAACGCCGACGATGATGCCGGCGATGGACACGAGGACCGCTTCGCGCAGGACCAGGTTGATGACGTAAAGCTTCGAGGCGCCCAGCGACTTGAGGATGCCAATTTCGCGGGTGCGCTCCATGACCGCCGTGTACATGGACTGGAAGATGACGAGGAATCCGACGATGACCGCGATGCTGATGACGACATTCAAAGCGATGGTGAAGGCGGGAATATGCTCGGGGGTCATCATCGACATCCACTCGGCGAGCGTCTGGACCTGATAAGTTTCCATGCTCGGGGTGTGCTGGATTTCGTCGATGACGGCCTGCTCATTCTTCGGATCGTCGGTGCGGATATAGAAGATGGAGGCGTTGTCGGGCGTGCCGTTGAGCACGCCGAGAGTGTGGATGGGCAGGAAGATGCGGCTGCCCTTGCCATGCTCGATGATGCCGGAGATGCGGAAACTGTGACTGAGGATCTGGACGGTCTGGCCCACCTCGGCATGGTGGCTGCGAGCGTAGAGGTCGTCGACCAGCGCGTCGTCGGGGCCAGTGGGCGGACCTCCGGCCAGGAAGACAAACGGGCGCAGCGCGTCATAGCTGGGGTAGTCGATGCCGAAGATGGTCTGGACGGCTCCGGTGGTGACGAGCTTGGCAATCACCGGCGACGCGACCGCGACGTGGGGCAGCTTCGCGAGCACCTGGGAGGCGATCTTCGCGGGTACGGCAGCATCGCTGAGGCCACTGAAATTGCTGGAATTGGGTGGGCGGACCATGATGTCGGCGCCGATGCCACTGGTCTGGTTGGCCGCGCCCTGGACCTGGCCGATCATGATGGCCACAATGCAGAGGATCATGACGACCTCAATAGCGACGGCAAGGACGCTGATGGCGGAGCGTACCGGGCGATACAGGATGTTACCGAGAACGAGCTTGTTCATCGAATGGTTGGATGAAGCGAGGCCTTTCGCGATGGAAGTAACAGGGTAACAAAAGGGGCGCGGGAGGCTTTTTGGGGCGGGGCAGGAGTTGGCTGGAGAGGTGTTGTATATTTTGTTATCACCCGGAATGGGCTGTAATCCCCCGAGAGAGTGATTCCCGAAAAAAGTTACGTTGGTACTATGATCTCCGCAACACTAAAAGGTAATGTGTTTGCCATTTTTCTTTGACGTTAGTCGAATTTCGGCCTTATCTTGTAGTGGCAAATCCCCTGGGAAGGAAGCCTAACGTGGGGAATTTTGGCGAGGAATTGCGGCACGAACGCGAGTCCAGGGGTGTTCCGCTGGAGACCATCAGCGAGAAGACCAAAGTAATCAAGCGTTATCTCACCGCACTGGAAGACGAGAAATTCGATGCGCTGCCCGGTGGCATTCTGAGTAAGGGCATCGTGCGCGGCTACGCCCGCACCGTGGGGCTGGATGAAACGGTTTGGGTGGAACGCTTTGTGACCGCGAGCCGCGAGCACGGGCAGAGCGACGGCGACTGGTCGGAATTCGTTCAAAATGTGGGAAAAGCGCGGGACCGGTCCCGCGGGCAGCGGAAGTGGGGATTGCGCCGGACAAGCTTATTCGTGCTGCTGCTGATGCTGGCTGGATTTGGCTGGGCGGTTTGGCGGTACGCGGGTGGGCATGTGATGGCTGACGAGGCGCAACAACACGCTGTGAGTTCTGCCGCAGCGGCCACTCCGAATGCCGCCAGTCATTAAAACAGTACTTCTGTGACCTGTCGCAGACAGCAGTTCCCTTCTTAGTCTGCAGGTATGACCCCTCGAAAAGCTGGTGGTCTGATGGCGCTGGCGCTGGTTTTGCCGGGCGTGGCCTGGTGCGCACCGAAACCGCACGTGGTCGCGCTGGGTGCGCCCCGGCGTGAGCCCTATTCGGCGGTAAGCGATACGGCGGGCGCGAAGAAGGACGAGACGGAGCTGAAGGTGCGGCCGCTGGTGGTGGATGGCAGGGTGAAGGAGTGGACCACCGGCGACACGCATGACGTGACGGAGCGCAGCTTCGCGGTACGGCGTGCGGTGCGGCTGAACGATGCTCTGCCCACCGATCATGCGGAGCGCTGGGTGTGGCAGAGAGGGCCCTGGCTGCTGGTGGATCGGAGCACCGGCAAGGTAGCGGCACTGCGCCTGCCGGACTTCGATCCTGCGGTATCGGACGCGGTTTGGTTTCGCGACTATGCGGCGTATTGCGGAGTGAATGCCAGCGGGAAGCAGCTGTTTGCCGTGGTGGCGCAGGTAGAGGCGCGGCGGCCCTTGCTGGCAAAGAAGCTGGGCAGCTGGGATCCGGTGGACCATCCGAGCCCGGTGTGCGCGCCAGCGGCGTGGCAGCGGGATCCGCTGAAGGTGAGCTTTCAGCTGACGGGCGCGGCGTCGATCAGCTTCGATCTGGTCGGAACGTCAGCGGTTCTGGTGGAAGACGACGACACCGACGATTGAGACAGCGGACAGAGTTCAGCGGATAGCGGATAGCGGTCAGGGATGAAGCGGCGAGTGATCGGCGGTCAGCGCAAGAAAAGCCGGTTCGCCGGGACAGAAATTTATCGCGACAAAGTGACGTTTCCTCATGCTCGTTCGGAGGAATAGCATGGCTGCATGGAGCCACTGGATGAGTTGCTGGGGCAGGCGGAGATTGCGCATGGGCATTTGTGCGCAGGGCAGGTGCTGGGCGTCCGCATGGCGATGCTGGGTTGCCGGCGGCTGGGAATCACCGAGCCGCGCGGGGCGGATCGCAAACGCCTGGTGACGTACATCGAAATCGATCGCTGCGCAACGGACGCGATTGGCGTGGTTACCGGGTGCCGGCTGGGCAAGCGAGCGCTGAAGTTTCGTGACTGGGGCAAGATGGCGGCGACGTTCGTCGATTTGCCGACGGGACGCGCGGTGCGCATCGTGGCTCTGGAGTCCTCGAAGCAGCGAGCGCGGGAGTTGTATCCGGACGTAGCCGACAAGAACAAGCAGCAGATGAAGGCGTACCGCGAGATGGACGATGGAGAGCTGTTCGGCGAGCAGTGGGTCGAGGTCGCTGTGGGTCCGAAAGAGATGCCGGGGTACCGAGGTGAGCGCGTCGCGTGCGGGCACTGCGGGGAAGGGATCAACTACGACCGCTTTGTGGAGCGCGACGGGGAGATGTTGTGCATGGGATGCGCCTATCCGGAGCAACGGTATTATCGGCCGGCGGGTGAAGAGCCAGCCCGCGAACCAGCGGCGACTGCATCGCGGTGTGAGTGCGCCTGAGCGCGCCATTCGCCGCACCGAGCAGATTACAATTGCAAAGCCGGTAGTGACCTGGTCCGCCGGACGATGACCCCGAGGAGTGGAACGAATTCATGCTCAATCTGGAAGGCCGCGTGGCGGCCGTATTTGGACTGGCAAACAAGCGCAGCATCGCCTGGGGCATTGCGCAGAAATTGCAGGAGGCGGGTGCGAGGCTGGCCATCAGTTATCAGAACGAGCGCATGAAGTCCGAGGCGCTGGGGCTGATCCAGGATTTGCCGGGCGCGGAGCCGTTCCAGTGCGATGTTTCCAACGACGCGGAGATCGAGCAGGTCTTCGCGCAAATGAAAGAGAAGTACGGGAAGCTGGACGTGCTGGTGCACTGCATCGCGTTCGCGCCGGCTGAGGATCTGAAGAACGATTTTCTGCAGACGACGCGCGAGGGCTTCAAGATTGCGCACGACGTGAGCGTGTATTCGCTGATCGCGCTGAGCCGCGGTGCTGCTCCGCTGATGGCCGAGGGCGGTTCGATTATCACGCTGACATATTTCGGCGCAGAGAAGGTGGTGCCGCACTACAAGGTGATGGGCGTAGCGAAGGCGTCGCTGGAGGCGACGGTGCGGTATCTGGCCTGGGATCTGGGGAAACAGAACGTGCGCGTGAATGCAATTTCGGCGGGGCCGATCAAGACACTGGCGGCGCGCGGCATCGGCAACCTGGGAGACATGCTGAAGTATCATGCCGATCGCTCGCCGCTGCATCGCAACACGGAGCAGGAAGAAGTAGGCAAGACGGCGGTGTATCTGGCTTCGGAACTCGCCAGCGGCGTCACGGGCGAGGTGATTCACGTGGACAGCGGCTACAACATCGTTGGATTCTGAGGGACTGGCCGTGCAGGCAAGCGGCGCTGCGCGCCACGAGATCTGGTGCGCCGGAGCGCTTCCACAAGATGGCGAAGACTTTTCGCGACTTAACGTCGCGCGGCTGGTTTATTCGGAGCGCAGGGCCTGTGCCGGATCAAGCCGCGAGGCGCGCCAGGCAGGAATGAGGCAGGCGAGAGCGGCGACCAGCATCAGAGTGAGCGCTACGATACCGAAGACCGCGGGATCGAGGGGCTCCGTGTCGTAGAGCATGGAAAGAATCAGGCGCACGGCGCCCATGCTCGCGACGAGCCCGAGGGCCAGACCGAAGAGTGCGGGCCACAGTCCATCGGCCAGCATGAGCTGGAGCATTTGATGTCGCTCGGCGCCGAGCGCGATGCGAATGCCGATTTCGGTGGTGCGCTGCGTGACCAGGTAAGAGAGGACGCCGTAGAGTCCGGCAGCGGCCAGTAAAAGAGCGATGACCGCAAAGGCGAGTATGAGAATCGAATCGAACGCGGAGTCGATGGTGGACTTGCCGATGGCTTCGCGCAGGGTCATGACGTCGGAGACGGGCAAGTCAGGGTCGAGCTGGCCGACGAGCTTCTGGATGGGCAGCGCCAGCGATTCGACATTGTGCGGAGCGCGGACGACGATCGTCGCCACGCTGTAATCGTTGCCGTAGATCGGCCAATACATTGTGGCAGCGGCGGGCAGGGACACCGTCCAGCGCGTGTCGCCGACGACGCCGATAATTTGCCACGTGCCTTGTCGCGTTTGACTCTGGAGATGCCTGCCGATGGGGTCTTCGTCGCCGAAGAGGATGTGCGCCGCGGTTTTGCTGATGACGGCGACATTCGCTCGATCCAGCCGCTCGTCAGCAGTGAAGAGACGCCCGCGCAGAAGCGGAATACCGATGGCAGAAAAATACCCGGGGTCAGCGCCGCGTATCATCATGTCCGGCACCTGGCTACGCGGCAGCGGCGGATGCTCGACGACGCTCATCATATCGTCGCCGCCCCAGCCCTCGCCGGGAGCTTTGCTGACGAGTCCGGCTGACTGGACGCCGGGGAGGGCGCGCACCCGGGCGATGAGTTGCTCGAAGGAGGCCACGATTTGGACGCGATCCTTGTAGCGCGCGTCCGGCAGGCTGATCTGCAAGGTGAGAACGTTGTCTTCGGGCACGCCGAGGTCGGCGCTGCGCAGGCGCTGATAGCTCTTCAGCAGAAGTCCCGCACCGACAAGCAGGATTACGGTGAGGGCTACTTCGAACACCAGCAACGTTCTGCGCATCCGAGCGCGGGCGGTTCCGGCGCTGTGACCGCGGGACGATTCCTGCAGAGCCGAGAGGATGTCGCGGCCTCCCGAACCCATGGCGGAGATGAGGCCGGAAAACAGCGCGCAGAGGGCAACGATGGCCACAGTGAAGGCCGTTACGACACCATCGACGTGGATGGCCTCGATGCGATTCATGGTGCTTCGTG
>Ga0210398_10003288_pt1 | contig 15536 bp, 7 predicted proteins | sample IncBWC4OmetaG_FD_161047 | JGI IMG/M metagenome (GOLD analysis project Ga0210398, IMG submission 161047) | Forest soil microbial communities from Barre Woods Harvard Forest LTER site, Petersham, Massachusetts, United States - Inc-BW-C-4-O | ecosystem: Environmental > Terrestrial > Soil >...
TAGCTTTCCTTCTCCAGCGCTTCAAGAGCTTCGCGGCCGTTCGCTGCAACCACAACCCGATGGCCGCGTTTTTCCAGAAGACGCATAGCCAATCGTTGGTTTACCAGGTTGTCTTCCGCAAGCAGTATGCGCAGGGCCTCCGTGGGCTCTCGTGCGTCTGGCAGGGAGTAACTCGCTACGAGTGGAGTCGCACCCTCTTGTTCGCAAGCCCCGAGCATGCTTGTGATCGTCTCGCGCAATTCCGACTGCCGGATCGGTTTCAATAAATGGGAAGCGATACCCAACTTCATCGAACGTTCGGCGTCTTCGCGGTATCCCGCCGAGGTGAGCATCATGATCCTGGTGGTGGATAATTCTGGCCTCTGCCGGATTCGCTCGACAAGCGTGAGCCCATCCATTCCCGGCATACGCGCGTCGATCAGAATCAATGCATACGGTTCTGTGGCCTGCCGGCCAGCAGACAACTCCGTTAGAGCCTCTTCTCCGTCCTCCACGGACTTCGTTTTCATCTCCAAGCGCCCGAGCATGCCCTCGAGGATTCGGCGGTTCGAGCGGTTGTCGTCCACAACCAAAACCTTGACGCCTCTTAGAATCTCCGGTGTAGGCCTTGTTACAATGGGCGCTTTATTTTCAGAATTTTTGAACGGCAACGTAAAGTGAAATTGCGCTCCCCCACCTACCTCGCTTTCGAGCCAAATGTCGCCTCCCATCATGGCGACCAGGCGCGAGGAGATGGTCAGGCCCAGGCCGGTCCCCCCATATTTGCGAGTTGTGGAGGTGTCCGCCTGAGAGAAGGGATCAAATATCAGCTTCTGCTTCTCCGGAAGGATGCCAATCCCCGTATCCGACACTGTGAAGTGCAGGAGTTGATTGCCGCCTTCTTCGGCTCGCAGCTCAACCTTTAGAGCCACTTCACCTTCAGCAGTGAACTTGATGGCGTTGCCCACCAGATTGACGAGGATCTGGCGTAGCCGGCTGGAATCGCCCTGCACGACTTCCGATACTTCGGGCGCAATCTCACAAAGAAGTTCTAATCCCTTTTCATCGCAGCGCAGCGCCAGCGTCTTGAGCGTTGCTTCCAAACTATCCCGCAAGTTGAAATCTAAGCTTTCCAAGTCGATCTTGCCCGCCTCGATCTTCGAGAAGTCCAGAATGTCATTGATCACCGTGAGCAGGGAGTCGGACGACATCTTGACCGTCTGGAGGTACTCGCGTTGCTCCAAGGTGAGCTCGGTGTCGAGAGCCAACTCAGTCATACCGATCACGCCGTTTAGGGGAGTGCGTATTTCGTGGCTCATGTTGGCAAGAAACCCGCTCTTCGCCCGGTTGGCAGCTTCGGCGGCGTCTTTAGCCCTTCGCAGCTCTGCTTCCGCTTTTATCCGGACAATAAACTGGCCCATACTCTCCGCGATCGTGGAGATGGATCTGAGGGTGTCCTTCTCGAATGGCAGGAGGCCGAACGTGGCGACCACGCCCACAACCTGATCGTCGATGATCAAAGGCTGGCCGGCAAAAGCAACCACCTTCTCCTCTCGAGCCCATTGCTTCTCGGAGAGGATGGCGTCTTGCAAGACGTCGTTCGTGAAATAAGGTTTACGTTCCTGGGCGATTCGCCCGATCTCCAGTAACCCTATCGCGCCCCTGTGAATGCAAGCATCGCTCCCCGCGCTGGCTTCGAGCTCCAGAACCTTGGTCGAATCGTTCAAGCACCAAACGCCGGCGAAAGCTAGATCGAGGTAACGCACGAAACCCTCGACGCTCAGTTTTAATCCTTCCTGCAAACTGCGACCTCGCGTCAATGCCGCCCCGACTTCGGCGGCAAAACTCTCCAGGCGCGCCCGTTTTGCCAACTCGGCATCTGCGCGCCGCCCTTCGGTAACTACTGCTCCCAGACAAAGGCCCGTCAGCCCAAGCGCCACCATGGCGAGTTGCACAGGAGGCCGTGCCCCGTTGTGTGCGTGTGTGATCCAGGCTGCGCACATCATTCCGACGTTTACGCCGAACGTGGTGAGCGCTGCTCCTGGCAGACCGTGCCGAACGGCAACCCAGATCACCGGAATGAAGAGAAGATAGAGAGGCTGATAAGGAGTTGCCGGCGCAAAGCCGAACACCAGCCAAATGGCTACCAGAACGGACATCGTCTGCGCGGCTGCTTCCAGAATCTGAGTTCTGGAAACGTGACGCCATCCAGCCACCGATGGGTGAATGTCAGCCTTGGATCTCAGCCAGGAGCTTACCCGCGGCGCTACATAGACCAGCAGAAAAGGAGTAAAGCTAACGATCGCAACCGCGTCGCTGACCAACCAATCTACCGTCGTCTTGATCACCTCGGACCGTTTGACGAGGCCATCTCCCAGCAGCGTTAACATCCCGCCAATTGCGGAAACGGCAGCCGCAGTGAAACAAACCAGGACGAATCGGCCGACGTCGCGCAGCGCGCCGAGCTTTAGATCCAATCGCCATCGTCCCCGTCCCCGGAGTAAGGCCGCACCAGCCATGTAGGGCACGTAAAGCATTGTCGACCCCGGGAGTCCGCACCAAGAAAAAATTGGCCGGTGGTAGTTCACCACGGCCGCTATCAGGCTGGAAACAAATATCAATGGCAAATATCGGATTCCTCCACACAACATTAGCGCGAGGCTCAGCCCCACGGGCAGATACCAGGATGGCGCACCCTCCCATGTCAGCGATGCCGTCGATGAACCGTCTGAGAGCAGGAATACCACTATAAAGATCGGCACTAGCAGCAATTCCTTGTGGAGGCCACTTCGGTCCCACCTCTGCTGCCCGCCAGAGGTCTCGTCTGGCAGTGACGGAACCCGCTCAGATCGATGCGCGAGCTGACGCTCGGATATTAGTTGGTGAGGAAACCGATCCCCGCTGTGTTTACCGGACATCATGTGAAATCACGCGTAGACAACTTCCTGCCAAGGAAAAGCGAAACGTGGAACCCAGCCCGTAGCCCGTAGCCCGTAGATTCTTCGCTCCTCGACGAATTGATTGCGCAATTTCGGCGCTTGGCTATTGACTGAAGAGGGCAGTCGGCTGCCAGGGAGACGATCTCAGGAGGGGCTTTTATTATGACTGGTTGGCCAGCAAAGTCAAGAACAGCAATAGGTTACGTGTTTGCTCAGAAGTGCTCTTTAACGGTACCCATCTGGAGCAAACGTTGCTTCAGAATTGCGATGTCTCAAGAGAGAATTTCTCAGATGTCTTCTGGCACAAACGAGCCGATGGAAAATGCATGACTCTTGATGAGGAAGTTGACTTGGGACTTGGCTCGACCTACGCTTTCGACGATGATGCGATAATTTGCTCTAGCAGCGGTTGAAGAGAGGTTATGACGACCGACGGGACCGAAAGCAAAGACAAGGAATGATAATCTTTTTCCTCCTTCGAGTTGCTCTAACCGTGCTGATACTGGCAGACGGGGGCGACTCCCGTCCGGGCGATTTCAAGATCATTGGCCCAGGTGGGGGTGGGGCGATGTTCCATCCAACTATAAGTCCACACGACCCCGATACCGTCCTTGTCAGCTGCGACATGACCGGGTCCTATATCACCCATGATGGCGGCAAGTCTTGGCGCATGTTTAATCTACGCGGGGTCGTCCACTTCTTTGTTTTCGATCCTCTGAATCGGAAGGTGATCTATGCGGGATCTAACGGTTTGTGGCGCAGCCAGGACCAGGGTGAGACTTGGAGCCTGATTTATCCAAAGCCGTCTTCGATAAAGAGCATAGAGATGAGCTCGGATCACTCGGACGAAGAGCTAGTTGCGGAACCGAATCCTTTGGGTAACATCACGGCAATGGCCATCGATCCCTCCGATTCCAAGATTCTTTATGTTGTCGCAGGTGACAGAAGAAAAGGCACGTTTGCTGTTTTTGTCTCGCGTGATGGGGGCCAGAATTGGACGAAGGAAGGAGATCTGCCGGGACTGGCTGACAAGCTGTGGGTGAATGCTATTTCACCAAGCGACAGCCGGACCCTGCTTGTTGCAGGTCCGCATTTTATCGAAGAGAAAGCATCGTCTGGCATGCAGAGGATATCCGGTCCCGTCGCTAAGGCCATCACGGATATCTCCGTAGGATTCAGGAAGGATGGCAAAGCATCTATTTATGTTATTTGTGATGAAGCTGCCTTTGCGTCGGATGACAAGGGAACAACTTGGCGAAGGGCCAGCTTGGGTCAAGGTGGTGGAAAGATGCGGGCGATCGCAACCAGCTTGGACAATCCAGACACGGCATATGTCTCCTACAGAGATCTCGAAGAAGGTGGAATCACCTGGCTAGGGGTTGCCAAGACCACGGATGCGGGTCGCCATTGGCATCCGATTTGGAAAGAGGACAGCAATCCTGGTGCTAAGCCTCCCGCGAATGTTCACGATGCTTGGATCACCCAACGATTTGGATCGGATTGGGCCGAGAATCCCTTGGCTCTTGTCGTGGCGGAGCAGGACGCCAACATAAGCTACGGGACGGATTTGGGAAGGACAATGCGCACGATGGACGGAGGAGCAAACTGGGTCGCTGTATATTCTCGAAAATCCAGCGAAAACGGATGGGTCACGACTGGTTTGGATGTGACAAGCGCTTACGGCTACCACTTTGATCCGTTTGATCACAACCGGCAGTTTATCTCCACGACTGATATTGGTCTCTTCCGCAGTGAAGATGGCGGGCACTCCTGGATTAGTTCCACTCGAGGTGTGCCGAAGGAGTGGATGAACACCACGTATTGGATTGAGTTTGATCCCGAGGTGAAGGGGCGTGCCTGGAGCGTGAATAGTTGGACGCATGATTTACCGCGACCAAAGATGTGGAGAAAGAAAGGAATTCGGGACTATCGGGGCGGCGTGTGCCGTAGCGATGACGGGGGAAGGACGTGGACAAAGTCGAACGGCGGGATGGAGGAAACTGCAGCGACGCATATCCTCCTGGACCCGACGAGTCCTGCCAATGCACGCGTGCTATACGTTGCCGCGTTCGGGCGCGGTGTATACAAGAGCGTGGACGGAGGCAAGAGCTGGAAGCTGAAAAACGCCGGTATCACCCAGAGCGAACCATTTACCTGGAGAATTGTGAGGGATAGCAAAGGAACACTCTACGTGCTGGTGGCGCGCCGTTCAGAGGATGGGAGCATTGGAACGGAGCAGGATGGAGCGATTTACAAATCCACGGATGGAGCGGAAACCTGGAGCCGAGTAACGATGCCCGAGGGAAGCAATGCTCCGAATGGCTTGGCAGCTGATCCCAGCGCACCGGATCGACTCTATCTCGCGGCATGGGCGAGGGATAAAGGAGAGCACGGTGAAGGTGGGGGCATCTACCTGTCGCTGAATGCAGGAAAGACTTGGACGCAGGTGCTAGATCGCGATCGGCACGTCTACGATGTCACCATAGACCCACGCGATGCAAGAATACTTTATGCCTCCGGGTTCGAGTCTTCCGCATGGAAATCAAACAACCACGGGGAAAGTTGGACGCGCATTCCTGGTTTTAACTTCAAATGGGGACACCGCGTGATTGCTGACCCCGAAGACCCCAAGAAAGTTTATATCACAACCTTTGGCGGGGGCGTCTGGCATGGGTCCGTGGATGGAGAAAATCGTCCATTGGACATCGTTACGCCTGAGCTTCAGCCTGGACGATAGGACACGAACCTCTTGGCGGGAAAGTGCCTCCTTTTTGACACAAGCGGACTAGCAGCGGGCGTTGACGAAGTGCCGTGGATTGACTGAGCCTGGCGACGGAGAGACCCCGGTGGTGGGTGTCGTCGTCGCCCAACTTCTGGCTTTTTTTCGCTGCCTTGAAGACGGCTTCCGCCAGATTCACCATCACAGGGAGGGACTATCCACTGATTGGTGGGAAAATTCCCGCTGCGCACACTTTCCTGAAGGTGTGCGTCGGAGGGGAGACTTCGCGTGCTGGACAAATGAGCCAAAAGAAAGCCTTGAATCTAATCCATCATCGGGAAAAATCCCGATAGAATCCTCGTTAGCAAAGATTCCCCTGCGAGGCGATCCAGATGCGATGGACACTCCTGTTTTTATTCCTAGGGCTTAACGTCTTGCCCATGCAGGCTCAGGTGCGGGTCTGGGAAGGTTTTCTGAATCTTCCTACATATGAAGAGGGAGCGCCAGATCCCAATCCTTTCTTCGACCAGTTCGCGGTCGATCGATATAGCTATCCGTATACGCTGCGGAATCAAATAACCGATCATCGTCGAGACCACCGCTGGCGTGCGATCTACCTTGAAAACGAATACTTGAAATGTTCGGTATTGCCGGATTTGGGCGGGCATATTTATACGTGCATCGACAAAATCAGCGGGCAGCCGATGTTTTATGCGAACCCTTCGATCAAGAAAGCCAGGATCGGCTATCGCGGAGCCTGGGCCGCATTCGGGGTCGAGTTTAACTTTCCTGTTTCTCACAATTGGGTCTCGATGTCTCCTGTGGATTTCGCATACCAAGGCCACGAGGACGGAAGTGCATCGATCACCGTGGGCAATATCGACAGAGTTTATGGAATGGAGTGGTCCGTCCAATTGACTCTTCGTGCTGGTTCCACCGTTCTCGAGCAGCGCGTCACACTGAGCAATCGAAGCGATGTGCGCCGCCGGTTCTATTGGTGGAACAATGCGGCTGTTCAGGTTTGGGACGATTCCGAGATTCAATACCCAATGCGCTTCGCCGCAACACATGGGTTCGCGGAGGTCGAAACATGGCCGATCGATTCACAGGGGAAGGATCTCAGCGTCATACGTAAGCAGACCGACGGACCAGTCTCCTTGTTCGCCCATGGAAGCCGGGAAAACTTCATGGGCGTCTGGCATCCTCAAACAAACACCGGAACTGCGCATTTTGCCGACTATGCCGAGCTACCCGCCAAGAAAATTTGGTCCTGGGGCGTTGACGCAAATGGCCTTGATTGGCGAAAGGTACTCTCCGACGACAATAGCGCCTATGTCGAGCTGCAAGCGGGCCTCTTCCGAAATCAAGAAACATACGCCTTCCTTGAACCACGACAAGATATAGCTTTTACGGAATACTGGATCCCCGTCCGGAATACGGATGGGATCTCCCGCGCGAATCTTGCCGCAGTGGCGCATTTAGAGAGAAAGGCGGAGACCTTGGTGGTCTCCGTCAACGTCAACCGCAAACTGTCAGCCTCTTCCATCCAGATTTTAGACGGAAACATTTCCTTGTTCACCGAGAAAGGAGATTTTGTACCAGAGCGAGTGTGGAAGAAGGAGATCCGCCTTCCAATGGCCGGCAGGAGGTATACGGTTGAACTTAAGGACAGGGAAAATGCCGTGCTATTGAGGCAGACGGAAGGAGAGTACGACTGGGTGCCGGAATCCGAAATCAAGCTCGGCCCGCAAGTTTCCTACCGTGTGCCGGAGGAGACGCGTCGAACCGAGGACGATTGGCTCCAGCAGGGCATGTCTGAAGAATTAAACGGCAACCTTTTAGCCGCGGTGCAGACCTATCAGAAGGCTCTGTTGAAGTTCCCCACAGATTGTGAATTGTTGAAAGCGGCGGGACGACTCGACGCCAGTCTGAAGCGCTTCGACGATGCGATACCTCATCTGGCGGCCGCCCATGCCCGAAATACCACCGATTCCGAGATCTCGTATTATCTGGGAATCGCATTCGAGGGCGTCGAGCGTGTGAAAGATGCTGTAGAAGCTTACCAGGAAGCGATGCGATCACCTTCCTTTCGTGCGCCGGCGGCACTGCGACTTGCCGAATTGCAGGCACGCCAGGGTGCCTGGCAGCAAGCTGAAAACGATCTTACAAAAAGCCTCCAATCTGCTCCGGACGACCCGCGCGTAGCTGAAGAACTGGAAGCTGTGGTGCGGGCGCTCGGAAGAACAGAAGAAGGGGGAAAGCTAGCAGGCGAATGGCTCGCACGCTTTCCGTTGAGCAGTTTTCTAGAGGAAGAACTCGGAAAGCCGAACCTCGCGCATCTGGCGGCCGATCCCTATCGTGTCCTAAATGTTGCATCGGAATACGCTCGCTTGGGACTTTACCGTCGCGCGGTGGAAGTTCTCTCGCGCGAGTATCCGCAGCCTAAGCCGGATCAGAGCGAACCAGGCGAGGTGCTTCCCCAGAACCACCCCCTCGTTGTCTACTTTCGCGGGTATTGCCGCGAGCAGCTCGGGGAGTCGGGCGCGAAGGACTATTTCGAAGCCTCCCAACTCTCGACTGCGTATATATTCCCGAACACAGTTGAAGATCAGCGGGCGCTCAAAGCCGCCATTCGCGCGAACGCGAAAGACGCGTCTGCACATTACCTGTTGGGGACCTGGTATTTTGCTCGCGAAAAAACGGACGAGGCTCTCAGCGAATGGCAACAAGCGCGGAAGCTCAATGCGCATATGCCGGTGTTAGAAGCCAGTCTCGGATTGGCGCTGCTGCACATGAAGCGCGACTTCGCGAATGCCCTGAATGCATTCGAGGAGGGAATTAAAAATGATCCGTCGAACACGGTGAACTATTCCGGTACAGTTGCCGCGATGGCGCTTCTGGGAAAGCCCGCAGCGGAGCGCGTGAAAGCGCTTGAGCGTTATCCCGATCTGGACAGCATGCCCACTAGCTTGGTCTATGAACTGGCACTGAATCGCGCCGAAGACGGGAATTATAGGGGCGCGATAGATTTGTTCCGGAGTCGGTTCTTCGACAGTGAAGAAGGCGAAACCAACGTTCGCGACGTGTGGGTTGAGGTGAAGTTGCAACAAGCCGTTGGGCTGGCGCGAGCCGGTCACTGCGAAGAAGCTCTGGTCACAGCCAGAACACTCGGTTCCCCAGTTCCGGGCCTTTCCTTTACGCAAGACGGTTTACAACCAATCCTGAATTCGGCTAGAAGAAGCTACCTGCTCGGTGAATTGTCTTCTGCTTGCGGTCAAATAGAAGAGGCGGAGCGAAACTACCGGTTATCGGCACAAGCGGCCGGCGCTGCGGACGCCGTGTGGGCCTGGGCCTCTGCGAAGAAGCTTAGCGCCTATGACCCTGTTCTATGGCGGGAACGGCTTTCTTTAGCCCTGTCGCAAGCGGAATCCAATGCACGGACCAGCGCCCACCAGAGCTGGTGGAAATATTCTTTGGGAGTATTGCAGTTGGCCCTCGATCGCGACCTGCAGGGCAAAGCTTCCCTCCGCGAATCCTTACTTTTACCCGAAAACCGGATGTCTCATCATTTCAGCCGCTTGGCGCTGGATGGTGCCACACCTCGATGACTTCGATGCGCTTTTGGCGAAGCTACAGAGCGCTGATCCGCAGAAAGGAACACTGACGAAGCGTCGTCGCCTGTCATACGATTGTCGGGGAGATGTAAAAAGCCGCTCACGCCTGCACCACAAAGAGACGAAAAAAAATCACATTCGGGTGACAACTCCTCTGTTCCTTCCTGCCACTCTGCATGACCTAACCGGTGCGCGAAAAGTTTTTGCACTTGAAATAATCAGCCGAGGACAGTGGGGGGGGCATGAAACTGTTGAGGTTGAGAATCGTTCCAAGGTTGGTGCTCGTCTTGGGCGTGCTTCTTTCTCTGCGTCAGCCTGCGCACGCCCAAGAGAGCCACATAGGCGGTCTCACGGGAGATGCAAGACGCGGAAAGCAGCTCTACCGGCGTTACTGCGTTGGCTGCCACGGTCCACTGGGGGATGGACGAGGAGAAAATGCGCCGTGGATCGATCCCAAGCCGCGCAATTTTGTGGCAGGCACCTTCAAGTGCCGCTCCACGCCAAGTGGCGACCTTCCGAGCGACGAAGACCTCTTCAAATCTGTGACACGAGGATTCATCAACTCAAATATGCCATCGTGGCTAACTCTCACTTACCAGCAACGCGCTGATCTGGTTGCTTATGTTAAAAATTTCTCTCCGCGTTTTCTCGAGGAAAAACCGCCCGCTTCCGTGCAGGTGCCCTCAGAGCCAGCGTCCAACCAACAGAGCATTCAACGCGGCAACGAGCTATATCAAAAAATGAATTGCTGGTCCTGCCATGGCAAAGAGGGGCGTGGAGACGGTCCCTCTGCGCAGACGCTCGTCGACAACCGGGGGTATCCGGTCCCGCCGTACGATTTCGGGACAGGGACGCGCTTCAAGTGCGGCGACTCTAACCAAGACCTTTATCGCATCCTTATGACTGGTCTCGATGGCACACCAATGCCTTCGTTTGCCAACAGTCTGACGTCGGCCCAGACATGGGACCTGGTGCACTATCTGAGGACACTTCAATTGAATTTGAAGCACAAACCTCCAAAGGCTGGTGAAGAGCGGAGGGACAGTAGCGAGAGTAAAGCAGTCGGGGAGGAACCCGAGCGACGCGCCAACCGGTTTTAGGTACCTCGTGTTTTGAGGAAGAGTCAGTAGTTAAAGATGAGAGGAATCCTTTTTACCGATCGCCTACTTTCTGGAAGGAAACTACCCATGGGAACGAAAAGCAAATACCTTCACATCATTGTTGTCGCGGCATTCGGTTTGTCGGCAGCACCGGACAGCTCCAGGAGAAACATCACGGCTACGAAAAACAGCAGCGTGGCGAAGAGCGCCAGCGGAGCCCAAGCAGATCGGCCCGGAGAGGGGGTGGTATCGGGCACGGTGAGAGTCGCAGGGCCTCCAGTTGCGACGGCGAGGGTCGACATGGCCGCGGATCCCGCATGTTTCAAGATGCATTCAGGCCCGGTGATGAGCGAAGAAGTCGTTACCGGAGCGAACGGTGCACTGAAGAATGTAATCGTCTACATTTCCGACGGGCTGGGGAATCGTTCCTTCGACGCGCCTAAGGAAGCGGCCGTATTTGAGCAGAAAGGTTGCGCTTACAGTCCGCGTGTTCTTGGGATGCAATCAAGACAAACGCTCCAGCTTATCAACAATGATCCGACGAGCCACAACATCCACGCCCTGCCGCATAACAATCGGGAGTGGAACATCTTCCAACCCCCGGGCTCGTCTCCTACCGAGGAAACCTTCGCTCGCGAAGAAATTATTCCCGTGAAGTGTAATGTGCACCCGTGGATGGCGGGCTATATAGGGGTTTTCAAACATCCTTACTTCGCAATCACCGGCAAGGATGGCACTTTCGATCTGAAAAACGTTCCGCCTGGCGACTATACGATCGAGGCTTGGCATGAAAAGTACGGCGTGCTGACTCAGAGGGTCACCCTCGAAACCGATCAAACTAAAACCCTGGAGTTCGTTTTCAAGCCCCAAGGCGTAAGGTAGGACAGCCCCCGAGGGAACTCCCTTCCATGCCGCGCTTGTGGAATTCTCTCGTTTAATCGAATAGTGCATCGCCAGATTCATGCTGAGGAGGCTGTATGTCCCATGGGGATTCCACGTTGTTTAGGACGAGAATGCAGCGCCACGCATTCAGTGCCCTGACTGCGTTTCTGCTTCTCGCCATTTTTCTTGCGGATAGCGGCCCAGTTTTCGCGCTCCCTCTCGCAGTGGCGAGAGTTCGTGGTCTACCAGCATTCGCTCGGAAGTACGGCCTGCCTTGCTCTTCGTGTCATCAGGCTTGGCCCATGCTTAGCCCGTTCGGGCAAGCGTTCAAAGACAACGGCTATCAACTGGGGAATGATCGCGACGCCCCCATTTTTCAGCAGCCCGCCTACTGGCCCGTGACGTTTCGAATCACGCCAATCTGGCATCGTGAGAGCCAAAACCGCATGCAGGTCGACGGTCCAGGCGGCCCGCTGAGCGCTGAGGGCAAGGTCACGACGCATGGCTTTGACTGGAGCGGGTTGGACTTTCACACCGCCGGCACGTTGGCAAAGAACATTTCGTTTTACGTACTGCCTTCCTCGGACAATACGGGGGCCTTTCACTTCGAATCGGTGTGGGCCCGCCTGGACAATCTCTTCGGCAGTACCTGGTTCAACCTCAAAATGGGGAAGTTTGAGTTGGATAACCTGCTCTCGGAAAAGCGCATTCTAACCCTCACGAACGTTGCGGGAACTTACGCGAACTATCATTTCCGGCCGCTGGTTTCCCCGGGCAATCCTGCGAATGGAGCCATTCTGGCCGCGGAGAACTACACCTTCGGCATCGGTGACAACCAAGTGGGAATTGAGGTGATGGGTCACTCGAAGGACGACCGCACAAGGTATTCGGTCGCATTGTTAAATTCCAACGATGGGCAACCAAGCTTTACTTCGACTAACGGAGCGGAGGTTACTCCTACCGGCCGTGGCTACAACGCATTCTTTACCGCCAGCCAAGCCTTTCAAATAGGAAGCCTCGGATTGCAGCGTGTCGGCGCATTCGCGATGATCGGGCAAGCGCCCACGTATTTCCAATTTACGCAATCAGGGGTCGGCGTGCCGGGAACGGGCATCGGCAATAAGAGTTTCTACCGCGACGGTCTCATCGGCCAGTGGTACATCAAGAAAGTGGATGTCACCACGATGTTCTTCCATGGCTGGGACAACGCCTTTCTCGGTTCCGCCACTCCGGCCAACACCCCTCTTCCGGCGGGAGCACGGGCGCCTACCTGGGACGGAGGTTTATTCGAAACCCACTACACGCTGAATCCGCAGCTCATTCTGATCAATCGCTATGAGCTGGTCCGTATGTCCCGGCAAGCCTTCGTGACCAACCCCGCAAAGTTCGGCAACGAAGATGTACTCACGTTCGGATACCGGTATTACCCGTTCATTTCCAGCCGGGCGGGTTTCGCTTTCCACAATGAATATGCAATCGAGCGCCAGAGGGGCGCTGCACCGATCTCCGGTCTGGACCTGACCACCAGTAGCTTGCTCGTTGGTTTTGACTTCGCGTTCTAGGAGTGCAAATCCGCCTCCAATAGATTTGACCGCGCTCGAAGGCAACAGGCTCGGTGGCCGCCTGCGCGCGCTGAACAAAGCTGTTCATTCGAACCGGAAGCGGATGCTGATATTGACGTGTGCCGGAACAGGCTGGCCGTTCCGCGTCGCGGGTTCGTATCGATATTGCTTTGCGGCTTCCACGGCGGCGTCGCGCAGCGAAGGAGGTCCCGAGAGCACGCTTATGAAATGCACTTCGCCAGCCGTGCCCACGACCGCGTCGATCACGACGTTTCCCGTTTCGAAGTCCCGCAGGGCCTCCAGTGAAGCCAACGCCCGCACCGATTTGATCAACTTCGGCGGTACCACGACGCTCTGCACCGCAGCCACAACGGGAGTGGCTCTTGCCGTTGGACCAACCGCTGCACGTTTCCCCACCAGCGGTGTAGAAGGAGACGTTCTCCTTACGGCCGGCTGTGCCACGAGACCGCTCGATGCCAAGGTTTGAGCGGAGGACTCAGCAGGCTGCGATGGCATGGCTGGCGAAGTCACTGGCACGTCGCTCGCCACGTTCGTAGTGCTGAATTCGGAATGCTCCTTGGCCGCCTCTTGGGTTCCCGGCGGCAGCGATGTCCTCGCGTTCCTAGCCATTGCGGGTAAGCTGACCGACGGCTTTTTTTCCGCTGACTTCCACGGAATCCAGTGCTTGTGCCACGCCGCGCCGGCTGCAGTAACCATTAGCGCTGCGGTGAGCAGCGTGAGACGCAAGACTCCTCCCCGAAATTCTGGCGTGAAATTCCCTCGCGCTCGGAGCGAACGCTTGGCCTTCGGCAGTGACACGGTAAAGTCCAAGGAAGGCGTCGGAAGCTGCACTTGCTCCGCCATTGTCAATTGCGTCGGGACAGGATGGTGTTCGATCGGCAGGGATTTCACGGTGAGGGCTACGCCAGGCGCTTTGTCCGATCCACTGTTCGAATTTGATTCCGTGCTGGGCACCTCCCGAGCTGCTAGTGGCGAAAACGCATCCGGAACCGCAGCTGGTACCAGTGCTTGCTGACTCGCGGCGGGCGTTGGCATCAACTTCGCTTGCCTCCTCAGTGCTTCCACTTCCCGCTTTAGCGCCTGCACTTCCTCGACAGTGGGCGCAGGGGGCGGTTCGCTCGGCTCATCGGCAGTGGCTTCCGCCGAGATCACTAGCGCGGCAGCTTCCCTCTCCTTCGCATCCTTCGGCAATAACGCCGCCGCCGCGGAAAACTCCATGCCCCAGAAGCGGGGAGCAGGTTCAGCAAATTCCAACTCCACATAGCAACTCGTCGGCTTGTACGTGCGCTTGCGCTTCACTTGCGCGACGACTTCGCGCTTCGTTTCCGCATTGGCAAGAAAGAGCAATTGCCCCGGAGCCACGGCCGCAGATAACTGGATCACTCCGCCATTTTCAAAGACCAGTACCGAATTTGTTTCTTCGGTGAATAGCTCGTGCTCGCCCGCACTCTTGTCGGGATACGCTCCGGTGGCCTTCACGCGAACTTCGTGCGCGACCATATTCGTTTTTATACTTCGCTCGGGACTATACCGGGATGCTTCGACTTCTTCCGGCTCGATCGGCAACTCCTCGAGCTGAGGCTCCGAAAAACTTGCCGAGGGTGAGGGAGTCGAAGTGCTCACGGCTTGTGCGGAAGGCGATTCGATCGTCCCTTGCGCCGGGATTGCGAGAGGCCCGGGGGAGAATTCAGGCTGCGGAGGTTTTCGATGCAACAGGCGGGACAAGAACGCGTCAGATTTCTCGTCCTTCTCTTCGCGTTTCCCTTTTAGCGCGTATCCGAGTTCGCGTACGCGCTCGCGGGCTTTGCTGTGTTCCGGGTCGATCTCGAGAATCTTCCGGTACAGTCCGATCGCGCTCGCGGGCAGCCGCATCACTTCGTAGAGTTCTGCAAACTGGAAGTACACAGAGGTGTTCGAAGTATCCAGTTCGATTGCTCTCTCGAACTGCTGAATGGCCTCCTGGTGGTATTGCGGCAGTTCCGCCAGGCTCCGCGCCAGAATGGCGTGGTATTTGGCCACAGCCGGGGCCATTGCCACACACTTGCGCAGCCACACAATGGATCCTGAGATATCGTTCGCCCGCAAGGACTGTTTGGCACGGGTGAAGCATTCGTCCACGCCTTCTTGGCTTCCGGTCTGATTTTGAACGGGCGTGAGGGCGCCTGCGGCGGCAAGCTGTTTGTCGTAGCTGGCGCGTTTCTCGTCATCCATAAGAGTCTGGTAAGCCGTCGTTAGCCGACGGCTCAAATCCTGTAGCAAGCCGATCCGTTCACCCTGCCCCATGTGGCGATCCGGGTGAAATTTCTGGGCTAATTGGTGAAAACTCTGTTGGACCTCTGCGGGCAAGGAGTTTGCAGTAATGCCAAAAAGATCGTAGTAAGTCCCTTTTTCAGCCACTTCGAGAAGTCTTCGGATTTCTTCTTCAAACCGTTTCTTGTCTTCTGATCGGCCTGAGTGCGGTACTTGCGCCGGGGGTGGAATGGGGACGGCAGGCTCGCGTTCCAGGCGTTCAGTGCTCGGCACACCTACGACGAATCCCAGGAGCAGCAGGGCATAAAGAGCACGGGCGGCTTGGGCCTTGGACAATCCGCTCCGTGAGATTATGTCCTTGGCCGTCATCGGTGGGGAAATCAGGCCGAGTAGGTGCCGCTCGCTCTCTTCTAGATCCACTGCTTGAAAGAGGAGTAGCGGGTCGGGCGAGAAGTCCACCCGAAGATCGG
>Ga0210398_10003290_pt1 | contig 15528 bp, 11 predicted proteins | sample IncBWC4OmetaG_FD_161047 | JGI IMG/M metagenome (GOLD analysis project Ga0210398, IMG submission 161047) | Forest soil microbial communities from Barre Woods Harvard Forest LTER site, Petersham, Massachusetts, United States - Inc-BW-C-4-O | ecosystem: Environmental > Terrestrial > Soil >...
GATTACCGCCGGCCGGCCTCGCGTCTCCGGCGAAGGCGGCTCGTTTCTGCCGGGCCACCTCGGCAGCACCATGTACGTGAGGCAGCTCGCCGAGGTGCCGGTGGTCAATGTGCTGCTCGGCAGTGTCGTGGGCATCGGCGCCGCGAAGGCCGTGCTCGGCCATTTTTCGGTGATGGTGCGCGACATCGCGCAACTGTTTGTGGCCGGCCCTCCGGTCGTGAGCCACGCGATGGGCTACGACATCACCAAGGAGGAATTGGGCGGCTGGCATATCCACTGCCGCAATGGTTCGGTCGACAATCTCGCGGAGTCGGAGGAAGAGGCGACCGCGATGACGAAGCGCTTCCTCTCCTACCTCCCTTCGAGCGTTTACGAAGTGCCGCCGGTGCTGGCGCCTGACTCCGCCGATCCCATCAGCCGGCGCGAGGAAGAACTGTTCACCATCATTCCCCGCAAGCGGACCATGACCTTCGACATGCGCCGGGCGATCCGCTTGATGGCGGACCGCGGCTCCTTCTTCGAGGTCGGGCCGCTCTGGGGCACCGACCAGATCGTCGGCTTCGTGCGCTTCAACGGCTACCCGATGGGCGTCGTGGCGTCTGACTGCCGCCATGCCAATGGCGGCGCGCTCACCGCCGATGGCTGCGACAAGCTCAGGCGCCATCTCGACGTATGCGACCTGTTCCACATTCCGTTGCTGAACCTGATCGATAATCCGGGCTTCGCGGTCGGCCTGGAGCACGAGATCGCCGGGACCATCCGCAAGGGCGGCGAATGGATGATCGCGTTCGCCCAGGTCGAGATCCCGATCTTCACCGTCATCATGCGCCGCAGCTTCGGCGTCGCGGGCAATAACTTCGCGACCCCGCGCAGCGGCGCGAGCGCGCGTGTGGTGTGGCCCGCCGCCGACGTCGGCGGCATCCCGCCCGAAGGCGGCATCGAGGCCGCCTACAAACGCCAGCTCGCCGAGGCCGCCGATCCTAAGGCCCTGCGCGCCGAGATCAATGCGCGCATTGAAAGCGCGCGGGGACCCATCGGTCCACTCAACCGTTTCCAGATGGAAGAGATGATCGATCCGCGCGATACGCGGCAATGGGTATGCGAATGGGTGGAGAACGCCTATCGCATAGTCTCGCAGCCGGCCTCGCTCGGGCCGCGTGCGCTGCAGTTCCGGCCCTAGTTCCTGGTGCGGACTATGGGGCGGGCGCGATCGAGACAGGCATGAAGGATCGCGCACCGGAAAAAGAACGCATCGCCAAGGTCCTCGCGCGAGCGGGAGTCGCTTCGCGGCGTGACTCCGAGCGCCTGATCAACGCCGGCCGCGTTACCCTCAACGGCGTGGTGGTTGCTCATCCCGCGACCACCGTCAGTGCGGCCGATATCCTGGCGGTCGATGGCAAAGATATCTCGGCGCCACAACGGACCAGGCTCTGGCGCTATCACAAACCTGCCGGATTAGTGACGACGGCCCGCGATCCGGAAGGACGCCCGACGGTATTTTCGAGGATCCCAAAAACCTTGCCTCGGGTCGTTTCGGTAGGGCGTCTCGACATCAACACTGAGGGTCTGCTGCTGCTGACCAACGACGGCGAACTGGCGCGCTACCTCGAGCATCCGGCGCAGGCCATTTCCCGGACCTACCGAATCCGGGCGCACGGCATCATGACCGAAGCGGCGCTCGCCGCGCTCAACCGGGGACTTACTATCGATGGGATCAGCTACCGCCCCGCCAGGACCATCGTTGATCGTCGGCAAGCCAGCAACACCTGGCTGACGATGACTCTTAGTGAGGGTAAGAATCGCGAAATCAAGCGACTGCTGGAACCGATCGGATTGCGGGTAACTCGTTTGATCAGGATCAGCTATGGGCCTTTCGAACTCGGCAAGCTGGAACCCAACACCGTCGATGAAGTAGCGGAAGCCTCGCTCCGGAAGCTGATTCCAGGGTTCTTTTCATCGCGAAATTGATCAGGTCTTCTTCGCCGGCAGGGACTCAAACCACGGCAGCACCAGTCGCTCGTTGATAGAGTAAGGGTAGGCGTGTCCCCACTCCGGGAGTTCCTCGTAGGTCAGCAGGTAACCGATCTCTTTGAGTAAGTCGCAGGTCTGCCGGGTGAACGCGACCGGAAAGATGAAATCGTGGACCCCATGAATCACCAGCATCGGAGTATCTTTGCCGCGGCCCTGGCGCAACATCGGGTCAACCGCCGGATGAAGCGCGCCCGCGATGGGAGCCAGACCGCGGAACCGTTGGCTTTGTTCGAGTCCCAAAATGTAGGTGAAGATGCCCCCGTCGGAGAGGCCGGTCAGGTAGACGCGCGTGGGATCGATGGAATATTCGCCGGTGATTTCGTTGAGCATCGCGAGCACCGACTGAGTATCCATGCTCGGCACACTCATGTCCCAGGTATTGTCGAACGCCTTGGGCGCGAGGACCGCATAGCCGCGGCTGCGCGCCGATCGCAGCCACGTCCAGATGTACTCGTAGCCTTGACCGTAACCGCCGTGTAAAGCGACGATCAGCGGCAACGGTTTTTCCGGCGCATAATCTTCGGGAATGTAGAGGGTGTAATGCGAACGGTTCTGGTTGCGCTTGCGCTGGATGAATCCGGTCGCCGCGCCGCCGGACGCGCCGGGCACCGGAGCCTGCGCGCCGGCCAGTAAAAAATGGGCCGCGATCACCGGCAATCGATCGCGCAATTCATAGAGTTGGTACAGGGCGCGGCAAAATGCCGCGCGGCTGTGGAGAAAGGCGAGCGTCCATTCCGGCCCCGGCTTACTCATGAAGACGTCGAATGCCTTGCTCAATTCGCGGACCGCAGCGCACAGCGGCTGATGTATCGCCTCCATGCCGGCGGGCGGTGTCAGGGGAGCGAAGCTCGACTCGAAGCGGCGAAAGGTATCTCCTACGACGCTAACCAGGCGCGCCTGGCTCGCCGCCGTAGTGCCGGGCCGGAGTTCTTCCTGGATGGATTCGAAAGTGCGCAGAAATTCCCGCACTTCGATCTGGAGCGCCCTTAGCCGGTCCGCATAGCTAATCTCTTGAATTGCCATCGTCGCTTCCTGTCAAAGGACAATAGCCGAAGCAGCGGCCGGCAGGACAGCCAAGGTTGTCCGCTTCGCAGCATTGTCGTGGCCGGCAAAATCCGCTCAAATTCCCGGTGCGCCGCAGGCATCACTCACGCGCTCTGGGAGGAAATCTTCGATGAACGATTGGACCACTGACCACATCCCCGGCGCGCCGAAAATCGCCATCGATCATGGCGGCGGCGGGCCGCTGGTGCTGTTCATGCACGGCATCGGCGGCAATCGAACTAACTGGCACGATCAGCTGCCCGTGTTCGCGGAAAACTTTCACGCCGCTTCGTGGGATGCGCGAGGTTATGGCGCCAGCGATGACTACGCGGGAGCACTGGACTTCAGCGATTTCAGCGGCGACCTGCTGCGCGTGCTCGATCATCTAAATGTCGCGCGGGCGCATCTGGTCGGGCTCTCGATGGGCGGGCTGATCGCGTTCGATTTTCATGCCCTGCATCCCGACCGGGTCGCGACGCTGACCATCTGCGATTCGATGCCCGGAATGACCGGCCTCAGCGATGAGGGTCGCCGCGAATTCATCCGTATCCGCCAGGAACCGCTGCTTGGCGGAAAAGAACCGCGCGATATCGCGCCGGCCGTCGCCAGGACACTGGTAGGAAAATCCGCCCAGCCCGGATCATTTGAGCGGCTGGTCGCGAGCATGTCGGCGCTCCACAAGGAGTCGTATCTGAAAGCCATCGTCGCGACGACCCACTACGCGCGCAAGCTCGACCTCGAGAGCATCCGGGTGCCGACCCATATCGTGGTGGGCGACGAGGATACGCTGACCCCGCCCGCGCTGTCGCGCTCGATGGCGGCGCGGATTCCCGGCGCGCAACTCACCGTCATCAAGGGCGCGGGTCACCTCAGCAACATCGAGCAGCCCGAGGCGTTCAACGCGGCAGTGCTCGCGTTTCTGCTCGCGCATCGCGCACGCGCGGCGTGACATGGCGCAGGATTCCGCACCCGACCCGCGCGTCTATCTCGCGGCCGAGCGAACCTTCCTCGCCTGGATTCGCACCGGCCTCGCCCTGATGGGATTCGGCTTCGTGGTGGCGCGCTTCGGCCTCTTCCTGCGCGAGTTGTCCTCGACGCGGCCCGACCTGAACATCAAGTCGTCGGCATTTTCCACCGGCATTGGAACCGCGCTAATCCTGATCGGCGTGGTGATGAACGTGGTCTCGGCCGTTCGCCATGTCCACCTGATCGATCAGATCAAGCGCGGGTCCGAAGCGATCGCGCGGCCGTCTTATCCGGCGATTGCGGTCGCGATAGTGCTCGCGATGGTGGGTGCCGCGATGGTCGTTTATATGGGGACCCGATGGTGAGCCCGACAAGGCATCAAGCGCCAGACTTTGGCGTTTCGCGCCGCGCGGCTACTTGATGTGGTTGCGCAACGAGAGGAGTAGCCGGTACGCCTTGCCGCGATTCGAGTGGAAAGTTTTGGCCGCAACATCGTGGTCAAGCAAGAAGTTTCTCGATCAACGCCGACACTTTTTCCTCGGCGCCTTCGAGTACCTGCATGATGTTGCCGTCCTTGTACAACAACATCCCGGTGATTTCGTCGCGCTGATTGTCGGCTCTCGAAACGCGTAAAATCTCGGCCAATTCCGCGACGCTCAACCGCCTGGTCGCGGAGCTCACATATACCGTGGAAAACAATTTTCCTTCCTTGGTCAGGACCTCGGATGCTGCGGCCCACCATCCTTCCGAGCAACCCGGGTGCCGATTGCTTAGCGATAAGCAGCGGCGGCGCCTCTTGCGCTTTCCTCCATGTCGGCATTTTCTCGACCTTCGAGGCCGCGCAATGCCATTCTTTGGTTGCTACCCATGAGCGAGATAATCAGCGACGGAAATATCGGCGCGCGCATTACGCTGGTGCTCGCTCATGGCGCCGGCGCGCCGATGGACCATCCCTTCATGAACACCATAGCCGCGGGCATCGCGGGCAAAGACGTGCGCGTCGTCAGGTTCGAGTTCCCCTACATGGCGAAGCGGCGCACGACCGGCAAAAGCGGTGCGCCCGATCGCGAGCCGGTACTGATGCAAACCTGGCGCGACGTCATCGCGAAACTCGGCGCGCCTCAAGGTATCGTCATCGGTGGCAAGTCGATGGGCGGGCGCATCGCGAGCATGGTCGCCGATGAAACCGGGGTGGCCGGCCTCATCTGCCTCGGCTATCCCTTTCATCCGCCCGGCGCGCCGACGCGTTTGCGGACCGCGCATCTGGAGAAGCTGAAAACGCCGGCGCTGATTCTGCAAGGCACGCGCGATTCGTTCGGGCTGCCCGAGGAGGTCGCGAAGTACCGGCTGGCGCCGAAAATTCGCCTCGTGTGGATCGAGGACGGCGATCATTCCTTCAAGCCGCGCGCGCGATCGGGCGCGACCTACGACCAGAATATGGCGACCGCGATCGCGCAGATAAAATCGTTCCTCGCCGCGCTCAAGCTTTAGGCGCTGGATCGCGGCCGCGGATTCGATCGGCCATCTTCTCGGCGATCATCACGGTGCTCAGATGCGTGTTGGCGCGCACGATTTCCGGCATCACCGAGCAATCGATCACGCGCAGCCCCTCCATTCCGATGACCCGGCATTCGGGATCCACCACCGAGCGCGGATTGGACGCCGGCCCCATGCGGCAGGTGCCCGCGCCATGTTGCGAGTCGAAGCAGTTCGCGAGCATCCACTGATCCAGCGCCGCGCCCTCAGGCGGCACTTCCGCCACGCCCTGCGTGATGAGCAAGGGATTGCCGAAGCTGATGCGATCGGCGATCGCGGCGATCGCGGGTTGCCGCGCCAGCTCCTGCAGACGGCGCAAGCCATCGCGCATGCGGAGCAGGTCGCGCTCGTCGCTCATCATGCGGAAGCGCAGCTCGGGATCGATTTCCGGCGAGCGCGAGGTGAGGCGCAGCACGCCGCGCGAGAAGGTCTGGTAGGCGGTCATCCAGATGAAGCCGTAGCCGAGCGTATTTTCGCTGTAGCCGAGCAGATTCATCGCGAGGAGAAACATGTCGTTGTGCCCGGCGCCACCGAGGCCCGAGCTGTAACGCACCGCGCAATTGGTGTGGCGCGCCTCGATGCTGGTGCATCGCGCGGCGGGCTTGAGCGCCATGCTCATCGCGAGCATCGGATGGTCGATGAGATCGTGGCCGACCGGTAAATCGGCGATGACGCGGATTCCCAACTCGCGCAGCGAATCACCGGGACCGACGCCCGAGCGCATCAGGATCGCCGGCGAATGAATCGCGCCCGCGGATAGAATGATCTCGCCGCCCGCGATCCGTTGCCATCCCTCGCGAGTCCGTCCCCGAATCGCCACCGCCCTGCGCCCATCAAACTCGATGCTGTCAACTAACGCATCGCCGATGATGCTGAGGTTGGCGCGCCCGCGCGCGGGCTCCAGGTAAGCGTCATTGGTCGACACGCGCGCGTTGTTGCGCCGATTCATCGCGTAAGGCGACACCCCGGTGCCTTCGGGTGCGTTGTGATCGGCGCACCATCCGTAGCCGAGACCGAGGCATGCGTCCCGCAGCGCCTGATCGACGCCGCCCCAGTCTTCCTGTGGCGTTCGCATCACGGGAATCGGCCCGCTGCGTCCATGATAAGGCGCGCCGCCGAAGTCGAGATCGTCTTCCAGCTTGATGAAGTAGGGAAGCACCTCGGCGCCCGACCATCCCACGCATCCTTCGCGCGCCCAAATGTCGAAGTCGTCGAGCATCCCGCGAATCGCTATCTGCCCGTTGATCGCGGAGCTGCCGCCGACCCCGCGCCCGCGCCAGTAAAGCATCGCGGGCTGGACATCGGTGCGATACGCCTTGAGCGCGCCCCACATGAACTGCTGCAGATTTTCGCCTGCGAGGATTATTCCCGCCGGATTGGCGAGGCGCATCTCTCGCGGCGCCTCGGCCGAGGAATAATCGGGGCCCGCTTCCAGCAGCAGCACGCGGCGCGCGGGGTCCTCCGAGAGGCGCGTGGCCAGCACTGCGCCGGCCGAGCCCGCGCCCACGATGATGACGTCGTAATCGTTTGGCATGCTTCTCGTTTCGCGCATTCGTAATGTTCACGCAACCGCAACGGCCCTTCGGTACCATCGCCAAAAAGCCACCTCCGGTGTTACAGTTCCGCGCACTCGGATAGCGGGAGGGCGCCTCGCGGAACTTCGATGAGCGGTTCGGCAAAGATCGGGAGGAGCGGCTTGCAGCGCGTCAGCGCGTACGGCCGCCGCACCGTTGAGTTTGTCCGCTCGCGCCGTGCACGCCGCATCGCCGAATGGGTGCTGGGCGTGATTCTGGTGCTCGGCATCGCGACCTACTTCGTCGTGCCGATAGTGCTGCACAATATCCTGGTCGGAACGGTCGCCAAGCAGTTGAAGCGCCCGGTGACGGTCGGAAAAATCGGTTTCAACCTCTACACCCTGCGGCTCGATATCGATCAGTTACATATCGGCGAGCCGCAGGGCGCGGATCCTTTTGTCGATATCGGCCATATCCGCGTGCGGGTTGGATGGAGTTCGCTCTATCGCCTCGCGCCCGTGATCAGGGAAGTCTCCATCACCAAGCCGGCGATTCACCTCATTCGCGAGGCCGAGCAGCGCTTCAATTTTTCCGATTTGCTGGAATCGCCGAATCCTCCGCCCCCGCCGCCACCCAAGGAAACACCTCCCGGCAAGCCGCAGCGCTTCGCCGTATCGAACATCCGCCTGACCGACGGCGACATTCAATTCGACGACCAGGTGCTCGCCCAGAAACATCACATCGAGCACATCGAGCTCGGGGTGCCGTTCCTCGCCAACCTGCCCGCCGACGTCGACATCTACGTGCAGCCGCTGCTGGAAATGGTGATCGACGGGAGCCCGCTGCATCTCATCGGGCGCGCGCGGCCGTTCGCGAATCCGCCTGAGTCGGTGGTGGATTTGCGCCTTCATCGGCTCGAGTTGCAGCGCTATCTGGGATACGCGCCGAAGCGGATCGCGATCAAGATTCCCTCCGGCACGCTGTCATCGGATTTGCAGGTGCATTTCGTTCAGGCCGGCGCGACGAACCCGCAGCCGGAGATCACGGTGAGCGGCGCGGCCTCAATCGATGAGCTCGCGGTGCAGGATGGCGCGGGTGCGCCGCTGCTCGAGTTGGGCCATGCGGAGGTCAAGCTCGAGCGTGTTGAACCGCTCGAAAGCGTGATCGCGCTGGAAAAAATCTACATCGACAAGCTGGTCGCGCACGCGACGCTCAACAGCAATGGAACGACCAATTTCACCTCGGTGGTGGGCAGCGAGCCGACCCCTGCCGCGCTCCCGAGTCCAGCCGCCGCGCCCGTTGTTGCGACCCCGGCCGCGCCGCTGACCCAAACAACAGAGGCACCCCCCGCGAAGAGCGCGATGGATATATCGGTGGCGACCTTCCAGATGACTAACAGCGCGGTCAAGCTCACCGACAACCGCAACCCGACGCCGAATAATTTGTCGCTCAATGAAATTCAGATTGGGATGCAGGACTTTCACTCGACCGGCCAGCACCCGGCGGAGTATGAGTTCGGTACCACCCTGGGCAGCGGCGGCACCATCACCGCGAAGGGTAGCGTGGATCTGTCGCAGTCGGAGGCGCGGACCGAGCTGGTGATCGATCAAGTCGATTTGCCGGGGCTGCAAGGATTCGCGCGCCCGACCTTCGTGGGGAATATCGCGACCGGGAAATTCAATCTGCATGCAAAGCTGCTCACGCATTTCGCCAATGGTCCGTTCAATCTCCACGTCGAGCCGGCGAACATTTCGATTGATAATCTCAAAGTGGACGACCCGAAGCGTGAAACTCCCGTCCAATGGAAAACTTTCGGTCTCGCGATCGCGCAAGTCGACCTGGCGTCGCATCAGGCGATCGTCAGCGACGTGCATGCCGATGGAATCAATCTGCTGGTGCGGCGCGGAAAGCACGGTGAACTGAATTTTGCCTCCCTGCTCCAAAGCGCACCTCCGCCGACGCCGGAAGAGCGCCGCGCGACGCGCGCAGCCGCGCGAGCTGCTAAATTGGCGAAAAGCAGAAAGCCTGCGCCGCCCAAGGAAGCCCCCGGTCCTTCATGGAAATACCAGGTCGCTTTGATCGGGCTGCAAAATACCGTGGCGCACGTGGTCGACGACAGCACGCCGCGCCGCGCCGATCTGAATGTTGCACCGCTCAACATCCAAGTGAAAAACGTCTCCGATGATCTTTCCAAACCGATGACCCTCGATCTCAGCGGCACCCTCAACAAGAAGGGCAGCTTCAAGGTTACCGGCACTGCCGCGCCGATTCCGCTCAAGGCCGATCTTCGCGTCGTCACCGATCATCTCAACCTCGCGCCGCTGGATCCCTATGTCGCCAGCAAACTCAACGCGACCATCACCAGCGCCGCGCTCACGATGAAGGGTGCCGTGGGCCTCGATAGCGCGCACAAGGATTTCCGCGTCAGCTACAAGGGCGACGTCGCGCTCGGCAATGTGATGGTGCTCGACAAGCTGACGCGCGATCCGTTCGTGCAATGGCGGACGCTCAGCGTCACCCGCATCAATGTGAAGTCCGGCGAGGGCGCACCGTATGCGCATATCGGCACGATTGCGCTCGACGATTTTTACGCCCGCATCATTCTGCGCAAAGACGGCACCATGAACCTCAAAGATGTGGTCGCGACCGAGCAGGCGCCGCCGACTTCATTGACCCGCAGTGTGCAGCCCGCCGGTGCCGCGCCGTCCCCGACACCGGCGGTCGTGCCCGAAACCACTGGTGCGGTAACCACTGCGCCCGCTCCCGCTGCGCAGGGGCCCAGCGCCAACATCGAGGTCGGCAAAATCACCCTCGCGCGCGGGCACGTCAATTATTCAGATAATTTCATTCAGCCCAACTACTCGGCCGACCTGACCGACATCATGGGCAACATCGGAAAGTTCGGCACCGAAACGACCCAGCCCGCCGACCTGCTGATCGACGGCAAAGTCAACGGGAGCTCGCCGCTCAACATCAGCGGATCGCTGAACCCCTTGGCGCCCAAGGCCTCGCTCGATATCACGGCGAAGGCGGATGGGGTGGAACTGACCGGGCTGACGCCCTATTCAAATACCTACGCCGGCTACCCGATTATCAAGGGCACCCTCACTGTAGATGTTCACTACGTTTTGAAGGATGAGCAGCTGACCGCGACGAATCACATCCTGCTCGATCAGTTGACCTTCGGCGATCCGCTGCCGGGGGCCAAAACCAGCAAGATTCCGCTGCGCCTGGCGATTGCACTGCTGAAAGATTCCAGCGGCAAAATCGACTTGAACATCCCCATCTCGGGATCGCTCAACGACCCGCAATTCAGCGTCTTCGATGTCGTCATCGGCGCGCTCAAGAACATCATCATCAAGGCTGCGACCGCGCCATTTAACCTGCTCGCGTCCGCGATTCCGAATTTTCATGGCGGCGCGCAGTTGGCCTATGTCGAGTTCGCGCCCGGCACCGCGACGCTGACCCCCGAGGCGCAAAAGTCCCTCGAGACGCTCGCCTCGGCGCTCCAGCAGCGCCCCTCGTTGCAGCTCAGCATCGAGGGCCGCGTCGACCCCGCCTTCGATCGCGAGGGTTTGAAAGAGGCGATGCTGCTCGATCAGATGAAGGCGTTGAAGGTTAAGGGCGAGGGCGGAAATGTTGACCTCGACACCGTCCAGCTGACGCCGTCCGAGTACACCAAATATCTGACGCGGGTTTACAAAGCGGCGAAGTTCGACAAGCCGAAAGATTTCATGGGACTGGACAAGTCGCTGCCGCAGGACGAAATGAAAAAGCTGCTGCTGGCCAATATCCAGGTGACGGACAAGGACCTGCAACAGCTCGCCGACCGGCGCGCCGCGGTAGTGCGAAAATTCATGAGCGCGAAAGTCGATCCCGGCAAGCTGTTCCTGGTGGCCGCGAAGCTGACCCCCGAAGGCATCGCGGACAAGGGCAAAACCACCCGCGTGGATTTGTCATTTGATTGATCGCAAAGCCACCGTGAGTCACTTCGCAGCGGCGTAGGAAATCCGCCACATGGTCCCGTTCCCATCTTCGGTGACCAGCAACGCCCCGTCATGCGCGACCGCGACGCCGACCGGCCGGCCCCACACGTCGCCGTCAACGGTGACGAAGCCGGTCATGAAATCTTCGTACTCACCAGTCGGTTTGCCGTCGTGCATCATGACGCGGATGACCTTGTAGCCGGTGCGGCGCGAGCGATTCCACGAACCGTGCTCGGCGGCGAAGGCATCGCCGCGATACTCCTCGGGAAACTGCTGACCATTGTAGAAAAGCATTTCCAGCGATGCGGAATGCGCCTGCAGCAAAACATCAGGCACGATGGCTTTCGCCGCGAGCTCGGGATGCTCGCCCAGGTGCCGCGGGTCTTGATGATCGCCGATGTAGTACCACGGCCAGCCATAGAAGCCGCCGTCCTGCACGTGGGTGATGTAGTCAGGCGGCAGGTTGTCGCCGAGGCCGTCACGTTCGTTGGTCGAGCAATAGAGATCCCCGCTGGTAGGATTTATCGCCATCCCGACGCAGTTGCGCAGTCCCGCAGCATAGATGCGAAATCCGCTCCCGTCGGGATTGAATTCGAGCACATCCGCGCGATGATCTTCCGATTTAAGGTAACGCGACAAGCCGTCAGCGTCGTTGGTATGGGATCCGACCGAGACGAACATCTTCGAACCATCGGGGGTGAAAATCACGTCGCGGGTCCAATGACCGCCGCCCGGCAGGCGTCCACTCGCAGGTATGCTCGCAACCACGGTTTCTGCCGGCCCTCGCGCGTGCAGATCGCCCGCCTGATAAGGGAATCGAACCACCGAGCCGGTGTTGCCGACATAGACAAACTTCGGATTGGGGCCGGGTGGCCAAAATGCGATTCCGAACGGCTGACTGAGCCCGTCGGCAAAAATCTCGGACCGCTCCGGCTTGCTCCCGCCATCGGCGGCGCGCATCACGCGGATGCGATTGGAACTGCTCTCGGCGATAAAAATGTCGCCATTGGGGGCGATGCGGATGAGGCGCGGCTCCGCGAGGCCCGCCGCGAACTGCTCGACCTTGAAACCCGGCGGAACCTTCAGCGTCGCATCGGCGGGCTGCGCGACGATGCGAGGAAAATTGCCCGCCGACCCGGTGGCGTAGGGCGGTGGCAGATCCGCGACGGTAATTTTTCGACGCACCCCGGGCGCATCCGTGGTCCAGTCACCGAAGGCTGCGTTGCCGGTGCGAACGGCGGTCTGATCCGCGGCATCGGCCGGCGAAAGAACAGCGAAGGTCGCAAGCAGTACGAGGGCCACAGCGAGTGTTTGAATCTTCATCTTGGAGTTTGCACCGATTCTCAGGTTTGGTCTCGAGGCGTATGATGTCGGTCCTGGCGAGACTTCGGCAGACCTTTGACAATGCCGATTGTGCGTCGCGCGGGATCAGAAATGCGAAAACAAAGCCACTGCATCCGGAACCGCTATCATCGAAATTACCAAACGAAGCCAAATACTCCAATGATCCACGGCGCCTTCGCGAATTCTTCGCCGGCGTAAAGGCCGCATGGGACGCAAGATTCTCTTCATCACCACCGATCAGCAACGCTATGACGCCCTCGGCTGCAACGGCGGCAAAATCGCGCGGACTCCGGTCGCCGATGCGCTGGCGGCCGGCGGCATCAACTACCGCCGGGCACATAATCAAAACGTAGTATGCATGCCCGCGCGTTCGACCATGATGACGGGCCAACATGTTCGCAAACATGGCGTGGTTGCCAATGGCATTCCGCTGCCCGCTGATGCGCCGAGCATCGCAGCATATCTTCATGAGAAGGCGGGATATCGCACCGCGCTTCTGGGCAAGGCGCATTTCGAGCCGATGCTCGATTTGGGGCGCAACTACTTCGAAAACAAAATGGCGGGCGAAGGTTCCACCGGGCCATATCGCGGGTTCGAGCGGATGGAGCTTTCGATGCACGGGTTGATGGGCAACTGGCACTATCCGCGGTGGTTTCGCAAAAATTTTCCCGCTGAAGTCGGCGGCTTCGTCGCCATGCTCGATGCGAGCGGCGGCGGCGAGACCGGCGCGCCCGAGTTGAAATACAATCCGGTGCCGCGCGAGCACTACCACACCGATTGGGTCGCCGATCGCACCATCGCGTTTCTCGATTCGCTTTCCGCCGACGACGACTGGTTCGTCTGGATGAGTTTTCCCGACCCGCATCATCCATGGGATCCGCCCGCTGCGGAAACGAAGCGCATCAAGTGGCGCGACCTGGAGTTGCCACCCGGTCATCCCGGCTCGCGCGAAAAAATCGAGAAGATCCTCGTGCAGAAACCGCGTCATTGGCTCGATTGGTACGAGGGTCGCTTTCGCAACAATGAGGGCGGGCCCGCGGCCTTCGTGCCCTGTGAGCTCACCCATGATCAAGTACGCGAGATCAGCGCGATGATCCATGTCGAGAACGAACTCATCGATGAGGCGTGCGGGCGCGTGCTCAAACGCGTCGCCGAGCGCGGATGGCACGCCGACACTGACGTGATTTACACCACCGATCATGGCGAGCTGCAGGGCGACTTCGGCCTTATCTACAAAGGCCCCTATCATGTTGACGCGCTGATGCGAGTGCCGATGATTTGGCGTCCGGCGCCATCGACGAAAACCATGCCCGCGGAAATCGCGGAGCCCGTCGGGCATCTTGACCTCGCGCCGACGTTTTGCGCCATCGCCCGCGTGCCGATCCCGGATTGGGTGCAAGGCAAACCATTGCCGACCACCTCAGGCTCGGGCCGCGAGCGCGTCATCACCGAATGGGACAGCCAGTTTGCGCAGATCGGGATGCATCTGCGGACCATGTACCGCGACGGCTGGGTCTGCACGAGGTATGAAAAAACTACTCGCGATTTCGGCTTCGACATGACCGCGCTGCTGCGCGCAACTTCAAATGCCGCGCATCTGCCCGACATCCGCTACGACGGCACCGAGGGCGAACTGTACAAGCTCGACGAGGATCCACTGCAGTGGCGCAATCTGTGGAATGATGCCGGCTATGCGAAAATCAAATCCGACCTGGTGGCCGATCTGTTAGATAATTTGCCGGCCGCGCGCGTTCCGCGACTCACAGTGGAGTCGCCGGTCTGAAGCGACCGCAAAAGTGCAAAAACAAACCCACTCGCGACGTGCGGAAAATACCTAACGAAGCCAAAAACGCTAGCACAATGGGGGCCTCTTCGCTAAATCTTCGCCTCTGTTCCCTCTCAAATGACCTTGCGGAACGCCATCGCGGGTGAGCTTCGCAGCGCCTCGAGGATTGGCACCAGGCCGCTCACCAGGCTGACCCCGATCGCCACGACGATCGCGTTCAGTGCCTGATCGGGCGTGACCCACAGCGCGCCGTTGCCTCCCAGCGCAGCTCCGAGGGTGACTCCGTTGTGACCCCACCAGAACGCGGCGCTGGCTCCGATGAGTCCGCCCAGCGCACCGATCAACCCGCATTCGCCGAACAGCAGAAATGAGATCGTGCTCCGAGTGAAGCCTAGCGACCGCATCACCGCGACCTCGCTGATGCGTTCCCGCACCATCATGGCGGTGGAGTTGGCGGCGATCAGCAACACCGTCAGCACTACCACCGCGCACAGTGCGAGCACGATTCCACGGATGTTCCCGACGGCCGAGAGACCCGATGCGATCGCATCACTCTCAGTGAGCGAGCGGGTTTCGTAATCCGAGTTGGCGAAATGCTCATCGATGTTTTTCGCAACCGGATGCAAATCGGCAACGCTGTTGACCCGCACGATGATGTTCCAGGCGATGTCCTCGTCGGGCTCGCCGGCGGCCTTGCGCGCTTCCATCAGGTAGTCGCGCCGGAACAGGAAGGTATTCGGATAGCGCTCGTTGTCGATGGTGTTGGTGATGATGAAGTCCATCTGCATGTGGCCGGTATCGGTGCCGCGCAAAGTGATGTGATCGCCAAGCTTCCATCCCATCTTATGCATCAGCACCGTGCCGACGGTGGCCGCGCGCCGTTCGCGCGCGGTCCGGAGCTGGCTTTCCCGACTCAACTGGTAGTCAGGAAATACCGCGCTGATTTCGGGTCCCGCGCCGAACCCGAGGATGGTGTTGCTGACGTCGCGCCAGGTCGCAAACCATCCGGTGATCCCGACGCAGGCGGCAACGCCCGGCATTTTGTCGATCTGATCGCAGTAGCGCGCGGGCAGATCTTCCCATGGCGCGGTCTTATTGACCACGAACAGACGCAGAGTTCCCGAGGCATCTTTCACCACGCGATCCATCGACGCAGGTACCGAAACCAGGACCGTGTAGATGAAGGCCGCCAGTGCGATGGTCAAAATGGTCAGGATGGTGCGCCTCAGGTTGCGACGCATGTTGCGTCCGATCAGCTTGATCCAGTTGAACATGATTTCACCTCAGACCGCGCGCAGCGAATCGATCACCCGCGTCCGCG
>Ga0210398_10003291_pt1 | contig 15528 bp, 14 predicted proteins | sample IncBWC4OmetaG_FD_161047 | JGI IMG/M metagenome (GOLD analysis project Ga0210398, IMG submission 161047) | Forest soil microbial communities from Barre Woods Harvard Forest LTER site, Petersham, Massachusetts, United States - Inc-BW-C-4-O | ecosystem: Environmental > Terrestrial > Soil >...
AATCGTTTTTTGAAAACGGTCGTGGCTCTCTTTCAGGAAGTCGGAAACTTTCTTGGCGACCAGCTTGGTGCGGTCGTCAATGACGAGCGTGCGGTCGAAATCCTTCGTATTGTAGATGCGGTCCTCGATCTCATTGCCGTCGCGGTCCACGTCTCCGCGCTCCGGCCGGTAGCCCTCGACATCAACATCGATGTGGACCTTGACCACCTTGTACGGGGCAAGGAAGCCGTCCGCAATGCCCTGCCTGAGCGAGTAGGTATAAACGGGACTCCCAAAATAATGAATATTGGAAACGTACTCGGTCTCCTTCGGCGTGGCCGTGAGTCCGATCTGGGTAGCGGCGGAGAAGTAAGTGAGAATTTCCCGCCAGGCTGCGTCGTCAGCGGCGCTGCCGCGATGACACTCATCAATCACGATTAAATCAAAAAAACCAGGCGAGAATTCCCGGAAGAGCTTCTGGCGTTCTTCCGGGCCTGTAATGGCCTGATAGAGCCCCAGGTATATTTCGTAGGCCGTGTCGATGCGGCGCTTTTTGTCCAGGGCCGTGGGGAGTTCGACTTCGGAGCCGTCCGACCGCTCGATGGTTTTCGCGCCGGTACTGAGTTTCGCCATTGCCGCGCCGAAGGGCCGGAAATCATTGACCATCGTCTGATCGACGAGAACGTTGCGATCGGCAAGAAAGAGGATGCGTTTCTTGCGCCCGGCCTTCCACAAGCGCCAAATGATTTGAAACGCAGTGTAGGTTTTGCCGGTGCCGGTGGCCATCACGAGCAGGATTCGGTTCTGGCCCTTGGCAATCGCTTCTATCGTCGCATTGATGGCATTGGTCTGATAGTAGCGGGGCGCTTTGCCGCCGCCGTCGTCGAAATAGTTCTGCAGGACGATCTCCTCCTCTTTGGGAGTGAGTCCTTTCCAGGTGCAGTATTTTGACCAGAGTTCCTTGGGCGACGGGAAGGCGTCGAGCGAGAGCGTTGCTTCCTTTTCGGCGGATGCTCCAGTGCGGTCGTGAAAGACAAAGCCGTCACCGTTGGAAGAAAACACGAAGGGAATATTCAGCGTCGTCGCGTAATCGAGAGCCTGCTGCATTCCGTCGCCGACGCTATGGTGGTTGTCTTTTGCCTCGACAATGGCAATCGGAATGTTCGGTTTGTAATAAAGGATGTAATCCGCGCGTTTGGCTTTGCCGCGGGTGACAAGCTTGCCGCGCACTATGATGCGGCCCTTGGTGAAAGCCACTTCCTCGCGAATCTGCATCATGCCGTCCCAGCCGGCGCGTTTGATGGCGGGGCCGACGAATTTGGAACAGATGTCGCGCTCGCTGAGTTCCTTCTTGTTCATCCTCGTTCCTGCCGTTAAATCCGCAGTCCAGTTCGCCAAAGTGACTTGGAGTTGAACATTCGTCACCACAATCGGTTTCGGTATACCTTCACGTATATCGGTCGGACAATTGCCGCGGAAACGTTTGGCTCGATGGCAAAATCCCACTCAAGTCCGAAGTCGGAGCGGTGGAGAAAAAGCTCAGTCTCCGTTGATCCTTCTTCTTTTTATACATTATTGAAAGCGGACTGTCATTGGCTGAAGAAAATTACGATATCTTAAGATAACTAGTCAGAGACTCAGACTCTAAGCCCGTTCTATGCCTAAACTCGGAGCGACGGGAACCAAAGCGGACCAATTCGAATTTGCGAATTTGTTAGATTTTCGCGGGTTTCTTCGGGCTTTCTTGCTCCGCGTCCACCACGAAATTGCCGTCATAGCTCGAGGGTTGCCAACGGAAAGATGCGCCAGCTGCACCTCCGTCTGATCAAAAACTCCCAGCCGCCCCTGAAATCGAAAAAGAAAAACAAAGTGTGTCAAAATGCTTCGGTAGCAGGACAGTTTGCGCGGTCGCCGTTACCCTTGACCACCCCGGCGGCACCGGGCAGGACCCTGCGCGCGAACTAAGGTTAAACCACCCTCCTGAGACGAACCTCAGCCTTTCCACCATCATAGCGCTCGCACACACAGCATGAGCCACTGCACAAACGGCCTGCGCTGTGGGCACGTTCCTACGCCGGTTATGGCGCTGCCTGATTCTGGGCAACGTGAAGCTTATGGTCTTCGATGACGGCGGCCAGACGGGTGAGAATCTCCGTAAATCCAGTGAAGTCGATCTTGCCCGCTTTCTCTTTTACGTGTTGCGAGAAGATATGCTTGTCGTAATTAAGCGCGTCATCGAAAGTTTTGTCGTCGGCGTTGAAGGTTTTGCCACCTATCTTTAGGGTGCTGGTAAGTGTTCCGAACGCATCCTCGATCCTGGATGATGTTTTACCTGCAGCCAAAGGTGTGGCAACCACATAGAGATTGCCAGTGATATGTATGAACGGTTCCTGGCCGGTCGGCTTCCTTACCCCGAACTGTCTCATTGCATCGTGGATCGGCTTCACGCCATCATCATTATCGATGAGCAGAATGACCGGATTTAGCTTTCCCGGCGCCTTCAACCTCTTCAACTCGTTACCGTAATCCCTAACGAACTGCGCCATAAAGCTGGTGCCTCCCTTCAGTTTCAGAATGCGGCCTGTTGTGGTCAGCGGATATGCAGGAATTCGCACTTTCAGTTCTGGGGGTTTCCCGACATTAACAACGGCAAGAGTCGGGAACTCGGCAGCCCTGCTCTTGATGGCGTGTTTGATGTAAATGCTGTCGGTCTTTCCCTCGCATACGACTACCGGCGTGGGCGCAACGTAAAACTCCTTGAACATCAGAAAGCGACGGTAAAGGTTCTCCTTGGAATTTATGCTGGGCTTGATCGCGTTGACCGTTTGCTTTGGAAGCTCGTCATTGTAAAGATCCACGCGATAAATATGGCCGAGCATTCCGTGCAACTGAGCCAGAGTGCCGTCGATTTTGGTAGGCACGAGGACGTTTGGATCGTTCGGGTTGGCGACGGCCACGACTCTCTGAAAGACGCCCGTCATGAACAAGTGATGACACATGGCGCGAACCCTGCGTCGATATTCGCTGCGGATGTTCACTTTGGTGTTGACCACAAGCCCGGTCACATCCTGCCGCGAGGTGCGATATTGCATCCGGGTCTTGGCCGGATTTACGGCGAAGCCGGATCGTGTGATGATCTGCAAAAGTCTGCCGCCCAATTCCCATGCATGAACCTGACCATCCATTCGCCTCGCGATGTCGGACGGGAAATCCGGCTTACTCGTCGAAAAGGTAAGATCATCAGCGTAGCGGGAGTAAGTGCAGCCGTTCGCAAATGCAAGTTTGCTCAGACGAATGTCGAGTACGTGGCCAATCAGATTCGAGATGACGGGTGAGCAGGGGCTTCCTTGCGGCAACGCGTTTCGATGACAGGCGATCTGCGCCAGGATTGTTGCGATTTCAGGCTGAAGAGTAAAGTCGTTGTTAGCTATGAAAAATCCACGTACTCGTCCGAAGTTAATCGTTCCGAAAAAGTCCTGCAGGTCCAGGTTCAAGACGTGCCTTCGTCTGCGATGTTTGGTGGCGTTAGAAATGATGGAAAGCTTGCGTTTGAACCCGTGCGCGAGTTCGTCCCTTAGGCCTTTTGCCTTGTTGATTTCAGCCATGCAGTCCTGCAGAAGGTCCGAAAGGTGACTCTGCAGCAGCTTTAACTCATCGATCGGGGTATTGATCAGGCGGGAACCGCCGCCTCGTTTCAGTATTTGGAACGAGCGGTATTTATCCTCGGGGCGTTTTCCATAGAGGATAAATCGCAGGGTCTGCGCTCTGTACCTCAGAAGAGCCGCGACGTCAGGGAGTGATACGGCTGATTTGAGCGACTGAAGCTGGGACATGTCTTGTTGTGGTGCCTGCAGCCACTCTTACGCGAGAGCCATATCGCGCGCAATCACAACCCGGATACGGCGAGACAGCGAAGGATCTAACATTGTTGTCACTTGCCACGAAACGCGGCAAAAGATCTGGCTGCAGGCGGGGGGAGTCTATCACGTACACCCTGCACACGTAAATCTTTGGTACACCCCCCAGGATCATAACCAGGGGTTCGGCCCAGATTCAGGCGTCGGCCTTGCTTGTTTGGGAGACGCCCGACCTAGTCGGGTTCCGTTTCGTAAACTGGCAACACATAAATGCTCCCGAGTGCCCTAGCGGATGGATGCATCCCGCGAATGTCGGTCTTCTCGGTCCGAAAGCAACCGAAACGCTACGGTCAGCCTCGGCGATTTCCTTTTGTTTTTTGTTCTGTTCTGGTCGGCTTGGCACCCGAAACGCGCTCATAACCCGGATCAGCGTCGGGACGCCGGCCGTTAGTACCCGTTACCCTTGACGTTTTGGCTAAGTGCTACTACCTTCCCTGTCGTGCAAGGTTAAAGTCCAGGGCATTTCAGGGCTGCGACCGTTTGCAGCAATCCAAGTTCTTCGGTCGGATTGGGAAAAGAGCCACTGGCGACTACGAATTACAGGAGAACTATTTGTGCCAAAAACCGTGAGGGCTGACACCCAGACGATCGAAAAAAAGTTTGGTGAGACGGCTTTCCGATTGACCCAGGAAAGAAGCGATTTCCTCCTGCCGCAAATCCTTGATTTTGTCCGAGGTAAAAAATGGCTCAATCTGCGCCCAGAGTATCAGCGCCGCCTAGTGTGGGATGACTCGAAACGCAGCCTTTTCATTGAATCGCTTCTTTTAAACGTTCCGATCCCTCCGGTTTTCCTTTACGAGTGGGAACTGAGCCGATACGAAGTGATGGACGGCCAACAGCGTCTCAATTCGATTGTCGATTTCTACGAGAATACCTTCGCACTGAAGGGACTCGAGAAGTGGAAGGAACTGGATGGCCTACGCTATAACGATCTTCCAGATATTCTGAAGCGTGGACTTGACCGACGCCGCTTGTCTGCCACTGTTCTGCTCGTCGAAACTGCTGGGAACGCGCCGCCGCAACAGAGCGAGATCCGAAAGCTGGTCTTCGAAAGACTGAACACCGGCGGCCAAAATTTGAATCCCCAAGAATTGCGGAACTGTCTCTTTGCGGGAAAATTTAACGACCTTTTGATTGATTTGTCTCGACACCCACTGTTTACAGAGATCTGGGACATTCCTCCGTACGCTCAAAATGTTGATACCCAGGGAAATGTTGCCGCGGTGCTGCGAGAAAACCCCCGGTACCGCAGAATGCAAGATTGCGAACTCGTCCTACGCTTTTTTGCTCTTCGAAAAAAGGCCAATATTCGCGGATCGGTTCGTTCGATGCTTGACCGCTGTATGGAGGACTACCTCACCGCAACGAGCAGTCAACTTTCCGAACTCAAAGAAATCTTCGAGACTCGCCTCAAGCTTGCCCACGATCTGTTTGGAACCCATGTTTTTCAATACATGGATGAAGAGAAGAAATGGCAACGATCGCAACCACTATACGACGGCGTGATGGTTGCCATCGACAGGTCGTGGGCGAAGCGTGAGCAACTGCGATCGGGAAAAAGCGGGATGCTCTCAAGGGTGCATCGTTTGTTGAAAAAGCCGTCCGCATTCGACGTCATCGTCGGAAAGCCGAATACCGCGAGAGCTGTGAAGAAACGAATTAACCTCCTTTGCAGAGCGATCGTGGGGTGATTATTGTGGCTGCCGCCCTAGACGAGTTGCACGCGCGCGTTGCCGAACTTAGGGCGGATCTGACATTTGTCGCCCTTGCTTTCCAGTTGCGACCTCGCATTGGCGCCGTAGTGCAGTGGCAAGCTGCCGGTGACATCCTCGCCCTACTAAAACAATTCATGAACGAGAAGTCGAGTCGTCCGGAAGGCATTTACGGTCCCCTTCTCGTCGGCTTGTTAGCAGCTTTCGAACGGTACTTGCGAATGCTGGTTCGCCAGTGCGTCGAGCACTGGGCATCTCGTGCAGCCACTTACGACAAGTTGTCCGAGAAATTGAGTAGGCGCAATCTGATTTTGACCGGCAGGTTGCTCGCGGCTATCGAGACACTCCCCGACCATCTGACTGTGGACATCGAGTCGGTAGTTGCTAACTTGGCATCGTGCAAACGAGGAAGTAATTCGTTTTGTCTAAACACTCAAGCTTTCACTGCGACCGTTACGGGAATGAGCCCAGGAGTAATCGAGAGGGCTCTGGAATTCGCGGACGTGCCAGACTGTTGGGACATCGTAGGCGCTAACACTGCTCTCGTTAAGATTCTGGGGACGAAGGGTGCCCGGGCCACCGGAGCTGAAGCGCAGGAGCGTCTGAAAGAACTTTGGAGATGGCGAAACCATTTGGCCCACGGTGGGGATGACGAGATAACGATCTCAGAGACCTCGCTTCGTGACGCTATTGATTTTGTTGCTTGCTTTAGCGGCGCGCTGGACGTAGCTGTCGGGAAGGTTCTCAGCGGCTCCTGAACGGTCACGAGATAAAGCTCACCGAAGCTCCGGCACAGTGACCCCTCATGTTCAGTGGTCCGTTGGGTTCATCTTTTCGACCGCTGCCTTCTTGTGATCGTCCGCGAGGTGACTGTATTTCTGGGTCGTGTTGATGTTCTTGTGTCCCATCAGTTCCCGCACGGTGCTGATATCGACGCCCTCCATGACCAGGCGCGATGCGAACGTGTGACGTAAATCATGAAAATGGAAATCTTCGATCCCGGCCTTCTCGACAGCGTCCTCGAACCAGTGCCGCGAGTCGAGCGTTGCGTCTATGGCGGCGTTTCTGTCCGGCGAAACGAACTCGTCATCGCCGGAAATGCTCTGCAACCGGAGGAGCGCTTCGTTCGCGGCGGAGTTCGCCGGAATATGGCGCCGCCCGGTTTTCCCGTGGACGGTGATATTCCCGTGCACGAGGTCGACGTCACGCCATACGAGGTTCCAGTTCTCGCCGCGACGCATGCCCGTGTTGAGCACCAGACTGAACTCGGCCTCATGGCGATTGGTGTCGATCGCGGCGCGGATTGCCTTCTCCTGCTCGGGCCTGAGCCAGTTAACCCGAGAGGGGTTTTCGCGGTAGCGTTTCACACGCGAAACCGGATTCGTCGTCATCTTGTCGACGCTGATGGCGAACGAGTAGACCGAACTCATCGCCGAACGGTAGCGATTCACGGTCGAACCGCTCATGGAGGCTTTCAGATGGTCGAGCGTCTCCGCGATCCGCGCAGGCGTGAGGCAATCAGCCGGCACGTTTCCGATGAGCGGGAAGAGCTTGGTGAGACGCAACACGTCGGTTGCATACGACAGCGGAGCTAGGCGGTTTTTCTTGTGGGCGAGAGCCTCCGTCGCGAGATCGCGGAAAGTGAGCCGTGCTCCGCCGCGCGGCGGAACGAAGCGGCCCCCTTTCACCTCAAGCCGCCTGCGGGACACGGCATCGATCGCAGTTGCGCGGCGGCCGATTTTCTCCCGGTGACGCTTGTGCTCAGCGTCGTTGTAGGAAATCCACCAGACGCCGCTGTGCGGAGGACGTTCGAAAATTCCACGCACCGTCGACTTGGATTTTTGAGATGTGCGCTTTTCGCCGGACGCGCGACGGAACTTCTCGGCGAGGGCACGGGAGCAATCGGCGATCTGCTCCATCGAAAGCGAGTCGGAGAAGCGCGACTGGAGTTCTCGCCGGATGGTTTCAGTGACCGCGCCGTGATCCCGTTTGTTCGCACGAGGAGCCGCTGTGAGCGCTTCGGGAATCGGAACTGCGACCGGCTGCGGCATCGTCAAATCGTTTTTTGCTTCGGGCATCTCGTAGCCTCCGTTTTCGTTCATTTCCGCCTCTCCACCACAGGACACGTTGTCCTGTGTATTCAAAAAGCGCCCGTAACGCCTACCCTACGCAGACTTTCGAGACGCTCAAATCCGCTCCACTGAAAAGTGACATACCCGGTGCCAGACTTTTTCGGCAAAATTCGCACCATTCATCTGTTCCTGATCTCGATCGCTGGATTGCAGTTGCACGCATGACCGTGATAGACCGCGCACCACTTGTCGTGAATGACCCACGCGTCGGCGATCGCGTCCGATTTGATTTTTCCGGCGCGTTCGAGTCCCTCGAAGAGCGTGACGAGTCGTGCCCGGAGATCCCGGCTTCCGCTCGGTGGCAGCCGGACGATGGATGTTTCGTTCCTCATTGGACCCACCCCTGAACGCTGCCCGCTCCCTGGCACACCCCGCACACATCCGAATCGTGGCTGGAACAGCCGCATTGTTTCGTTCCGAGGCAGTGCCAGCAGACCAGCTCAGCCATCCGGCGAGGCGTTTCGTCCGCGCTCGTTCGCGCCGTCGTGCATCCTGCCCACGGCCGGTGAATCCAGCGTCCACGCTCGACCTCGTAGCACTCCTTCGAGCACGTCTCACGACGAGAGCTGAGCATGCGAACGATTTCGTTTTTGACCGCGCGCGCCTGCGCCAGCAGCCTCGCATCTAGCGCGGACTTGGGACTGAGCTTCACCGCCGCGCCAACCAGCCGCATCCTGATCCCACGCCGAGAGAACTCGATGAGTACCTCACGAAGGGCGCTCAAATCTCCTCCTCGTCGCAGTAGTCCGGGCCGTCGAACGGGATCTGATTCTCCTTCCCGGTGGGCGGGGAAAAGGAGTCGTCGGCCACATCAGGGGACGCGATATCGCGTGTGTTTATGGGCGTTTCCGCAACGCCAAACATGGCCACCCGCATGGAATGGGCACGGCCACGTCCGTTCGACAAAATACCCAATGTTTGTGCGGACTCCGCAACGCTCGAATCGTGGCCGACCTCTCCATTCCTGTGAGGGAGCAAAACGTCGGTGATACGCTGATCGTCGGAGTTGATGAGCAACATCCAGTCCTGCCCGTCCCGGGCCCGAAGCAGATCACGAGCCGCGCTCCGTGGAAGTCCCGCCGCCTGTAGGAGCGGCTCAGCGTCTTGTCGTTTTCGCAGAGCAGGTTCACCGGATGTGGCCCGGCGCTGGATCTCGGCCACGAGATTTCTCGCGCCCGTGTCCATGCGAGCCGCTTTGTCCCGCGCTGTCTTATCGCGGGCTTCCTTGCCCGCACGATCCACTTCGTCCGTGGCGTCAGAGACGGTCCACGGCTCTCGGGACAGATCGATCTCCAAAACGAATGGCTCTGGCTCCTCTCCAACGCGGAACTTGCTCGGGACAAATGCAAGCCGATATCGATCGCGCCGCTCGCGCCTCGATGCACGGGAAGCCCACGCGCTCGCCCCGCACGCCGGGAGTTCCTCAACCCACGGTCTCGTGCCCGTGGGGTGAAAGGCGGTTGCGTCCCTGACTTCGTACACGATGTCGGCCCGGTCCTCGATCACTCCGCTTCCGCGCGAGTGTTGTGCTGACTTGATTGTGTTTCCGAGAATCAAAACGGCCGGGCCGTCTTCGTGACGGGCGATATCCAGCAGCGGCGCGAGAGCGCGTGACGGTTTGCTGCTGTCCTGTTCACCCACGCCCTCAGCTGCCGAGTCGAGTGAATCGACGATCACGAGATCATAGTCGCGGTACGGAAACGATGCCCACGCCGCTGGATTGGTCAGCGGCGGACACTTATCTCGCCCGAGCACTTTCAACATCCGCAGATTAGCCGTCACGCCGAATGAGGCGAGGCGTTTGCGAACCACGTGACGGGGATTGTCCCGGTCGATGAGAAACACGCGCAGGCCGCGAAGAGCACAGCCAATGGCGAGACTGATCGCGAAGAGACTTTTTCCCAGGCCGCGCGGAGCGAATATTTCCGTGACGCAAGAGCGGGCGATGATTCGCTTTTCGGGGTCGAGAAACACTGCGTCTTCTTCGCCGGATTCGAGAAACAACTCCATCGTCTCCGCAGAGTCCCACGGTGTGCGATCGGGCTTCGGCGGTTGCGCGGGCGGAACGCCGTACGCGGTTTCTCCACAGATGAATTCGAGCTCCATCTGTGGATGGCCGATTTCGGCGAGCGCGGCCCGGAGCACGTCGCGATACGTCTCGCTGAGACGCTTCAAGAACAGCCGGGTGGGGACCCAAACCACAAGACGGCCTTGTTCGATGCGTTCCTGTTTTGTCGGGAGAAACCAAGTCTCGAAAGGGTGTGGATTCACTAGCCGTCTGACCACTTCGAGGACCTTTTCCCAGAGGCCCGCCGAAACAATGTCGGACGCCCCAACTGTTTGGACGACGCTCACCCGGCGTCACCACACCGCAGCAGTGCGCCCTTCTTTTTCGCCTGCTCGGCGAACCGCTTGCCACCTATCCAAAAATTAAGTGTGTGCGAGTGCGTAGTGTTCGAGATGCCACGCGCGAGGTTGTACTGCCGCTGCTCGTTGTCGATGAGTCTGGACTGAGACCACGCCGCGATGCGATGTAGTTCGATGATTTGTGCGTTTTGCATTATGTTTCCTTCACCTGAATATTCCGTCCAGTGGGCACGTTGAAGCGTGAATCTACGCAGTACTGCGCCCGTGACCGCGGGTTGGCTGGATCTTAGACTTCGCATCCGGGTCTATCCGATGGCGATCGAGGTAAGCCTCGACCGAGCTCAAGTGATAGCGCACGCACGATCCGACCTTGAAGTACGCCGGGCCTTCCTCCTTCCTCCAGCGCCAAGCCCGCAGAGTGTGCACGGACACACCGATGAGCAGCGCGACCTCCTGCTCTCTTAAAATCCGTTCATCGCTCATTGCATCCTCCTTTCGCCATTTGTTTCTGTGCAGAGGACACAGTTTTGCATTGGCTTTGGCAGGGATTGGAAATCTAGGGGGGTAAAGTTCCTACTATCTGAGGGGTGAACTGCGGGAAATGCCAGCAAAAGGGCGCTATTTCGCGAGCGGTTCGGCACGCAGGACGATGTCATGGATTCGCCGGGCGCTCATGAACCCTTTACCGTCCCGAGTCAGTCGCTTTTTGTAAAACCGAAGTTCATTCGGGAGGTGCTTGCGGATTTCCACGATGAACTGATTCACGCCCTTTTTTGAATTCGGAGCGTCGGGGATGCAGTTGCACGTGCGGGAGGGAACATAAAAAGCCGGGCACCTCCCCCTGTGTACGAGCCGCGCCTTCCACGCCGCGTATGCGCGACGAAGCACATCATTGAATCGCTCAGTATTCTTCCCTTTTGCCAGCGGTCCTTTTTTCCCAGACTCTTTCGCTAGGACCTTCTGGCGCGCGATGGATTGAATGGCCTCTTCGCCCGCGATCCGCCGCCGCTCAATCACTTCGATCGCTGAGTTCTTCGGGTAAACCCCGCCCGGCCCGAGCGACATCTCCACGCCTTTGAACGTCTTGCTCATTTATGCCCCACCGGGCAGTTGCTTTGGTTTTTTCTTCGAGGCCGCGATGATCGTGCGCGTCGCGCTCAGCACGGACTCCCGAACGGGGTCCAAATCGAGTTGCGCGTAGACCGCGGTCGCAGCGAGGGATTTATGGCCAAGAGATTTCCCGATGATGCCGAGAGAAGTTCCACCAGCTGCCTGGTAACTGCCGAGAGTTCTGCGGAGATCGTGCTGCCGAAGATCTTTGTCCGCGAGACCTGCGCGTGTCAGCAGTGCTTTCCAGCCGCGCTTGAAGTCCGTGAGATGCCCGGCGCTCCCGCGCTTCGACGGGAAGACCCACTCGCTGCCATTCGAGCTTTCCCTTCGATCACGCAGAATTTTTACCGCCTCGGGCGTGAGTGGAACCACGTAGGGCGTGCGATTTTTTGGATGTGGGATTTCCCAGCGATTGTCATCGATACCGAGGTCCTGCCAGCGCATCGATAGCAGATCACCCCGGCGCGCGCCCGTCCACAGCGCGAGGTTCACGTAATCGCGGAGACTGGCGTTCGGTTCCTCCCTGAGCGCTGCGAAAAGCGAATAGAGTTCGGGCGGTTTCAGGAATCGCGTGCGCCTCGATTCGTGGAAAAGTTTGATGTGACGAGCGGGATTTTCTCCGCGATGGAGCGCGACGTCGGGCGACTCGGCCCAACTATAGAGTCGTCGCACGAGTTGCACGAGACGGTTGGCCGCCGTCCTGTGTTGCCGTCCGACGTCCTCGTGCAGTTTCACCACATCGCTGCGAGTGATCACCGCGAGCTTTACGTTCTTCCATGATGCGAGATGCCGGTCAACCGCCCATCGCACCTCTTGGATGGCTCGCTCGGGGCGGGATGCGTGCCTTCGGACGTGCCGCTCGATGTATCGGTCAACGAGCTCGCCGAACGTCACGGCGTCCGGGCGTTTCTCGAAAGGCGATTCATCCTGATAATCGGACAACTTCCACGCGGCAATCCTCGCGTTCAGACTACTGGCTTCGCCGCGGGCTTGCTCGATCGTCAGATCGTCAAACTTACCGAGCGTCGTTCGCTCGGCTACCCCTCGAACGCGGCGTCGATGAAAAAAACTTCGGGCGCCGGAGGCGAACACGACGAAGCCCAAACCTGCGGTCTTCGTGTCGAAAACGATGAGGCGATCATCGCCAGCCGGAACATCGAGGTCTTCGAGCGCGCGCTTGGTGAAGTTCAGTTTCTGAGCGGGTTTTCGTTTCGAGGTCGGCATCGGCCCGTGTCACCCCAGTGTCACAGAAAGCATACAAATCAGCATGATTTCGTCTTAACGTGTGTGACACTGGCAGAGTCGAGGCTACCATAACCCTAAGGCTTTATAGCAAGTTATACAAATTAGCAGACAGGGGAACAAGTATAGTGGGCCTGCTTTGCAAGCAGGGGGTCACCGGTTCGATCCCGGTCACGTCCACCAAACCTTTACTTCGCTCCTTTCTGTAACTTAGGTTTCGAACGCGACGTCCGATTTTGAATGAATTTGCTCGGAGCAGTTCGGAGCAACAACGCACTTTCCACGCTTAGAGTGTCGCCGAATCCCGCTTATCCGTCGAGGAATTGCTGAGTCCATTCGGACTCGGCAAATCGGTGCTGAGTCGTAATTTATCGGAAGTCATTGGGTTTCAAGAACATCGGCCTGCGAGTACGCTATTGTGATTTTTTGGCCTCTCTGCGGATCGATTTGCACCTGCGGGACGCGCCTACTCGAGATGCGACTACCGCCTGCTACTTGAGCAGGGGGTACGCCCTTTAGCGGTCGGCCGAAAAGTGTCCCGGAACCGTTGTCCTAACGGAGAGCACGTGCCTGGTGAGCAGCGGCACCATCGATGGTACCTTCTTGGGAAGGACCAGCGTCCGCCGGACTGTCGCGGCCGGCAAGACCGTGTTTACTTCCAGCTAGATTGTCTTGTCGAAACTATCTGGCGGTGCTGCCGATTCACCCCGGACGTGGATCGGAGCGGAGCAGCCTGCCGTGGCTGGCCTCCCCCCGTGGCCCCGTTGTTTGACAGGGCCTGGTGGTCTTTAAGATTTGGCTCACTTGAGCAGGGCACGGTTTCGCTTTCCTGGAGCGTCGATTGAATGTAGTAGCTTCGCAAATCCGGTTCGAGTCTAGAAGAAAGGCTTACTTGAGGTTCGTGGGGAAAAAGACCCGCCAATCGGAGTCGAAGGCAGGATCCTTCAGAGCATGACAGAGATAAAAGTCGAACTTCACACCGTTCTGCCTCGCAAGAAGCTGGTCTGCTTCGCTATAGCCGGCCCATTTGAAATAAAAGCCAATTGATTGGTGGTAGGGATATGTGTAATCGAGTTTATGCAGGAGGGCAACGAGTTTGCTGACCGAGATTCGGCCCTTAGCAGCTCGAAACGCCCGAAGGACAGCCGAAACGCCACCGGAGTAGACTGGTCGAACGGTGATGTCAATGAGAGTTCGTTCGAGGGAAGTGACCTGGACGTTGTGACCCGATGGGGTTTTGGCGGGTTCCACTTCGAGTCGCGCAGTGTGTTTGCCGTTTAGGAGTGTGATTGTGGCGTCTTGGTACTTGTAGATTCGCTTGGAACGCCTTGGTTGGTTCTGAAACGCACGATGAATGGCTTCGTGCGAAAGCTGATTTGAATTGTGGGGTTTCGGGGATTGTTCCTTATTGATGAAAATATCCGTATCATTCTCGTTGAGACGATGAATCCACATCGCAGATCCATGGGAAAGGTACGCGTCGTCTTTCTTGATTGATAGAGCCACGGACAGCGGGGATGGCGTGCCTGTCCAGCTGTAGCGGAGCAGGGAGGAGTGGGAACGCGATCGGATCCGGAGCTGTTTAAGCCTGGTGCGCGTGAGTAGCATGGAAACGAAGGTCTCTGCCGTCATGCTCGCGGGTAGGTTCCAGTCATCGAATTTTTCGATGAAGAGTAACTCGAGGTCCGGTAATGCAAATACCCGCTCGGGCTCGCTCCCAAAGAAGTGGGCTACCAGGTCGATGTTGATTTTGGATTTTGGCATTTCGGAGTTCGAGAGAGCTTACCGGCGGAATCCTTGGTATATATACCAAGGATTCCGAAGTGCATTGTCCATCCTTCGCGTCCAGGGTATATATACACTGGACGCTTCAAATGCCGCAGTCTCCATTGTATATTCCTTAGAAAGGACATATATGTCTGTTTGCAGGAGTATCAATAATATCATCATCACAATAAACAGACAGATGTGTCCCTTACAGGGAATATGATATCATGGAGTCCATCGGAGAGCCAGGATGGACATTGCCCGTCGGATTGCCAAATACGAAGACAGGGGATTCACGCGAGAGCGGGCCGAAATCAACGTCCTCATGGAGCATGCGGCCTTCACAATTTTCAAGGATTTTCCTGAGGCTTTTGTCCTTTTTGGTGGCGCATCGATGGTGTTGTATCACGACAGCGTAAGGCATTCGGCAGACCTTGATTTGTTACATCGTGCCGTCCCCTCGCCGTCACCTGAGCAGATCGTTTTGTCGTTGCAGCGCGACCTTTCCCCCATGGCGAACATCATGGGGCTAGGTGATCTTCGGTTTGCAATACTGGGTGCCAACGGTCAGGACGGCAAGATTTCCGTAACCGCGGGCACCGGGCAACGGCTATTTCGGGTCGATCTGACGAGTTTTGGTTCCCCAATCGAAAGCGAGATTCAGGATCATCCCATCGAAGAAGACGCCGGGCTTTCAGCGGTGATCAGGTCGGCGAGCAAGGAGCTCCTGCTTCTTCAAAAAGCGGAGGCGTTTCTTCTGCGGCGGGTCGTGAAAGCGCGCGATGCTTACGACATTCACCTGCTAAATCAGATTGGCGCCGAGCTCAGTACGATTCTCCAGGCGCATTTGCAAGATACGGTACTCGCCAATGAGCTGGATACCGAGACGATTTCGGATCGAATTCGCCGGGTGGACGGTAATCTCTGCCGTTTGGAACTCCAACCCATACTGCCGCCGGAGATCTACTCGGCGTTCGAAGCTGCCGCGTTTGAGCCGCTTCGGCAGGCGTCGAGAGGCTTATACAAGGAGTGGCTATGAAGAATCAAAGGACGAAACCACTCGATTGGGCCAAGGTCCTCGCGAGCGAAGCGCGCCTGACGGACGTGATTCTCTTGGACGAGATCGCTGCAAAATACAAGCTGCCTGCCAAGTCGGTGTGGAAGGCGCTATCGAGATTGAACGATCGGGGGCTCGTCCGTCGAATTACGAGCGGAATCTACCTGAACAAATTGGTGCGAGACTCGTCCGCAGCCGATTTTGTCAGCGTACTGAAACCAGACTCGTACGTCTCACTCGAATCA
>Ga0210398_10003292_pt1 | contig 15527 bp, 14 predicted proteins | sample IncBWC4OmetaG_FD_161047 | JGI IMG/M metagenome (GOLD analysis project Ga0210398, IMG submission 161047) | Forest soil microbial communities from Barre Woods Harvard Forest LTER site, Petersham, Massachusetts, United States - Inc-BW-C-4-O | ecosystem: Environmental > Terrestrial > Soil >...
ATGAGCCGAATGGACGTGGCCTCTCTCGCAAAGCGATATTTCATGAACTCGACCAGAGCCTCGGTCGTCTTGGCACCGATTACGTTGACCTCTTCCAAACGCACCGCTGGGATTACGAAACGCCCATCGAAGAAACACTCGAGGCGCTCGACAACGTGGTGAAATCAGGCAAAGTGCGCTATATCGGCGCTTCCTCCATGTACGCGTGGCAGTTCACCAAAGCCCTCTATCTCGCCGACGTTCACGGCTGGACGCGCTTTGTTTCCATGCAGAATCATTACAACCTGCTGTATCGCGAAGAAGAACGCGAGATGATGCCGCTTTGCCTGTCCGAGGGTGTAGGCGTCATCCCCTGGAGTCCGCTCGCGCGCGGCCGCTTGACGCGTTCATGGCAAGGCGAAAGCACCAAGCGCTTCGAGACGGATCAGTTCGGCAAGACCTTGTACTCGAAGACGGAAGAGGCGGATCATAAAGTCGTCGACCGCTTGGGCGAACTCTCCGAAAAACGTGCCGTTCCCCGCGCGCAACTGGCGCTCGCGTGGATGCTAAGCAAACCCTTCATCACCTCGCCGATTGTCGGCGCCACCAAAACGCACCACCTTGCGGATGCCGCTGCGGCTCTCTCGATCCGTCTTACCCCGGAAGAGATTGCGTCTCTCGAGCAGCCCTATATGCCGCATCCGGTGCTGGGCTTCAGTTGAAACGCCTGGCCGCAGCTCTTCGAACGACGGCGAGGAGGAACGGTGCCGCAGATGATCAACGAAGGATGTGTTCAGCGATTCCCCTTGCCCTTCTGCTATGCCGGGTCATAGATCGTCGCCAAGTCCGGCCTGTTTCGCGGCGCCATCTTCGCCACTTCGATCAGCGTCGCCGGAGGTAGGTTTGTTGCGCTGCTTCGAGAGTGCTGTGCGCTCGATGATGTTCGTCGAGCTGCTCTTTGCACTGCACCACCCGCAGCAGTTGATCGTTTTCTTGTGAGGAGCCGCCATGGTTCTTTTTTTGAATGAGCGCGCTGGGTTCAGCTACAGCGGCGCTCTCCGTTCCGTCTCGTGCAACGGCGGAACTAGCGGCGCAGTTTGCGAGCAATGGTCCTGATATACACTAGAGCGGTGCCCAGGGCGGAAATCCGCGAAAAGGCAAAGTGTCCAAAAGTGTACAGACAATCCAGTTTGGGCCGCGGGAGGCTCATTGCGAGGGTCAATTATATGACGGCGCGCGCTGGTGTCTGGAAGAGAAAACGCGAAGATCTGAAGAAGAGCAGGACATCACTGTTCAAGAGATATGAGAAAAGCCCTAGTGATCTCCGCCTGGCTCTGGAAATTAAGATGATTGATGATCAAATCACGGAGTGTACTCAACAGATGGAACGGGAGAATGCGCTAGCTGGAGTTAGTGCAAGGAATCAACCAGGACATCTGGCCAGAGGACCCGTCTGACGCCACCGTTCGTGTAATCTTGGTAGCTGGCGACAACAAAGATGATCCGGCCGCAGCGTTTCAAGAAGTAAGAAGAAGTATTATCGTGGCCATGTTACCCGCCTCAGATGCACCATTTCGCATTAAGACCAAGAGATCGCGGGCACCTACAACCGGCCGAATCCAAGGACGCGATGGGCTCTCCCTGTTCTCTTCGGAATTTTCAGTCTATCGTCTGACAACAGAATTTAAGCATTTACGCTCTTTCAATCTATGCGGTTGTAAACATCGCTCTTCTGCCCTGAGAATGTCAACAGCCCCGGAGCCGTAGGGGAGACCAATGGATTTTCTGATTCACCATTTGCTAGAGAGAAGTGCCGAACGTTCGCCGGCTAAGGAAGCACTAGTCGATGGCGACCAGCGGCTCAGCTATCGCGACGTCCGAAGATTTGCGCATGGGATTGCTAGCGGACTGAGAGGTGCAGGACTAGTGCGCGGGGACCGGATTGGAATCTGCCTTGAACCTTCCGCTGCACAGGTTCTTTCCATCTTTGGAATTTCCGAAAGCGGAGGCGTATGTGTACCGATTAACGCTAGGCTTTTCCCAGAACAGGTCGGGCACATCGCCAAAGATTGCGGCATTAAAGGCCTGATAACCACACCAAAGAGACTATCCGCGTTGACCGGGATTCTTGGACAGATTCCTTCGTTAGAATTCATCGCCCTGACAGGTGAAGGACATATTAAAGATATTGGTCTTCCTGTACTCCGCCTGGAAGAATTCTACGAACTTGGTGGTCCGCCCGAATGGAGTGATGAAGCGATCGGCATGGACTTGGCGACCATCCTCTACACATCGGGTTCTACAGGTAGACCCAAAGGCGTGATGCTAAGTCATGCGAATGTCCTGGCGGGAACTAGAATCGTCTCAGCTTATCTTGAGATCAGGGCCGCGGAACGCATCCTCGCCGTACTCCCGTTCAGTTTTGATGCTGGCATGAATCAGCTGATGACGGCTTTCGAACACGGGGCCACGATCGTGCTGATAAATTTCCTGTATGCCCATGAAGTTGTCCGGATGCTGCGACGAGAGGCAATTACCGGCCTCGCCGGCGTGCCCACTTTTTGGAGTCTAATGGCTCAAGAAAACTCGACTCTCGAAGAGAGCCCCCTGCACAGTCTGCGTTACCTTACAAACACAGGAGGCGCTATGCCTCAGGCGGTTTTGCAAGTGCTGCGGCGGGCGCTGCCAACCACAAAGATTTTTTTGATGTATGGACTGACCGAAGCCTTTCGCTCAACATTTCTTCCTCCGGAGGAGCTTGACCGGCGGCCAACATCGATCGGCAAGGCCATACCCGATACTCAAATCATGGTTCTGGACGAGCGAGGGAAACTTTGCAAGCCGGGTGAGCCCGGAGAACTTGTCCACCGTGGTCCCACAGTTTCGCTCGGCTATTGGAACCGTCCGGAAGACACGGCACGCACGCTTCGTGCCAATCCTCTGCTGCCAGCGGAGATCGGCGATTGCGAGAAGGTGTGTTATTCCGGCGATCTTGTGAAGATGGACGAAGCTGGCTTCTTTTATTTCCTAGGGCGACAGGACACGATGATTAAATCTTCAGGTTTCCGCATCAGTCCAACGGAGGTCGAGGAAGTGCTGTTCCTGACCGGTAAGCTGCGCGGGGCAGCCGTGATTGGAATTCCGGACGAGTTGCTTGGCCAGGTTATCAAGGCGTTTGTCGTTCCAAAAGACGGAGAAATGATCGACAGCCAGGCACTATTGACCTCCTGCGCGGAGAAAATGCCCCGATATATGGTGCCAAAAGTTGTCGAAGTACTCCTGGAACTGCCAAAAACCCCGAGCGGGAAGATTGACTATCCTGCGCTGCGACGCCGTGAAGGACTATAAGAAGGGGTCAAATTGCGACTTTTCTTATAGCGTCCCTCGTTCGATGTAACTGGCGGTCTCTCCGTCAGCCTGGGAAAGCCGGTGTTAGGGCCCCACAGTCCCAGATTATCTCCAGTCTATCTTAGCTATTTGATTTATACCGCCTCGGCATAATGCCTACCGCACTCTGGACACGCCCTCTCCATTTTCCCGTCAAATTGGCACTTGTGGCGCTCCACTCGAATCCTAATATGTCAGCTTGTTTCATCGAATCAGATTAGGAGTAGCGCGTGCCACATGATTGGACAGATGGAGACCTTCTCATCACCGACGACAGGAGTCTCCTGGATCTGGATGTGATTCACGGTTTCCTGAAGGGAAGCTACTGGTCGGAAGACCTTCCGCGCGATCTGCTCCAGCGCGCTATCGATAATTCAATCGCCGTCGGTGTCTATCGGGCTGGAAAACAGGTGGGGTTCGCTCGTGTGGTCACCGACCGCGCGACATTTGCCTATCTGGCCGACGTGTTCCTGCTGGAATCGCATCGAGGACGAGGATTGAGCAAACAACTGATGCGCGTGGTCATGTCACATCCTGAGCTGCGGAGCTTACGCCGCTGGCATTTGGTGACTCGCGACGCCCACGGCCTTTACCGCCAATTCGGCTTTTCGGAACTAAAAGATGCCTCCAAGCACATGGAAATTCACGTTAGCGATGCATACAAGCGTGACGAACGAGGATTCGCCACCGCTCCCTTGATAGAGTGAGCGCATAGGATCAGGCGACAGCATTACCTAAACAGCATTTTAGAGTCCTGGCCGATCATCCCTTACACGGAGCAGACGGGCCTATGAGCATGCGCGCATATGGGCGGAGCTCGAAGCTTCTGGCAAGAGGATTGGTTTCTTTGACTTGATTGTTGGCGCAACAGCTCTGGAGCGCGGCAACCAGGTGGCCACATTCAACAACCGCCACTTTGCTCAAGTAAAAAGGCTCAGCGTCATCGAACCAAAGTAGGTCTTGCTCCCCTAACGTGGCCCTCAGAAACTCTTCGAACGCGCAAGTTCAGCGAGCTGATACGCGAGAAAAAGGGCTCGTGGTCAACACGGTTCCACTAGTGAAGATTGACGTTTATACAGAATTTGTATGGGCAACCGCACTGCTCAGGTTTCGATCTCTCCAATCTACACCAAGTGCTCCATTGACTTAGGTTTAGCCGCTGTGTTACCGATAAGTGCGCTCTCTTGGGGGCAATTTGCCCTCCCGTAGGGCGCCGCGCATGGGCACAGACCCCAAGCACCTCGAAATCACGCTGGAGACGCAAGTCGAAAGCGTCAATCTTGCTGAGGAGATGTGTCTCCGAGTGGCCGAGGCTGCCGGCTTTGGCGAGGACGATTGCTATAAAATCGGCATGAGCGTGCGTGAAGGAGTCATCAACGCGTTTCACTATGGCAATCAGGAGCGCCCCGAAAAAAAGATTCATCTGGCCGTGGATCTCACCGGCGACAAGATGATCATCCACGTTCTGGATGAGGGCACCGGCTTCACTCTCGCCAACGTGCCGGACCCCCTTGCGGAAGAAAACCTCCTGAGCACTTCCGGCCGGGGGATCTTCCTGATGCGCGCATTTATGGACGAATTCGACGTCGTGCCGGGACGCACCGGCGGCGCGGAAATTGTTATGGCGAAAAAGCTTCCTTTGCAGGAGAACCCGGGAACAAATGGTCAGGGCAGCCAAGGTGCCAACCCGCCCCAAGGAGCCTAGAGGAAATCATGGCATTGCGCGCCACATATCGAGATGCTGGCCAATCCACCGTAGTGGACATCAGCGGCAAGATCACCCTGGGTGAAGGAAGTGCATTGCTGCGAAAAACCGTGCGCGGCCTGCTGGACGACAAACGGATCCACATTGTGCTCAATCTCGCCGACGTGGATTACATCGACAGTTCCGGCATCGGCGAGCTTGTTAGTGCGTATACAACGGTAAAAGGACGCGGCGGCGACCTCAAGCTATTGCACTTGACGAAAAAAGTGCACGATTTGCTCCAGCTCACCAAGCTCTACACCGTCTTCGACGTGTACACCGACGAGAGTACTGCCCTCAGCAGTTTCCAGTAGTTTTCCTGCACCAAGCCAGAATCCGCGGCGGCGCCCCAGACACCGCTCGCATCGAGCGTCTTCCTGCGTCACAATCCTTCCGTGGTTATTCGCACACCTTTCCGATGAAGGGCGGCTCCGATACCGCGTGGATTGTCGAGAGGGCAAGCGCTCTCGGGTTCGACCTTTGCGGAGTCGTGCGTGCGGAGAAATTCCCCGAGTTGGAACTGACGAAAGAATGGCTGGCGCTTGGCTACGCCGGCGAGATGAAGTATCTAGCGGACGAGCGCCGCAGCAATCCCCAAAGCGTCATGCCCGGCCTCCGCAGCGTGATTGTCTGCGCCTTGAACTACAACTCGCCTGCGCCGCGTTCCGTCGACGCGCTCCAGCCCCCGGGAGCCGAGCCAAGCGGCTGGGTTTCCCGCTATGCATGGGGACAGGACTACCACGAAGTACTCCAGCAGAAACTCGAGAGCCTCGCGAGCAGCCTCCCAGAACGATTTGCTGAACCACAGGAAACGCGCATCTACACGGACACCGGTCCCCTGCATGAGCGCGTCTTCGCCAAGCACGCCGGCCTCGGCTGGCTCGGAAAGAACACCTTGCTGCTGAACGCCAAACTCGGCTCCTGGTTTTTTCTGGGCGTGATTCTTACGACTCTCGATATTCCGCCTACGCTAGGTCCAGCCGAGCTGCCTCCTGCGGATCTCTGCGGCTCTTGCACAAAATGCATCGACGCTTGCCCAACCGGCGCGCTCGTCGAGGCCTACGTGATGGATGCGCGCCTCTGCATCTCCTATTTGACCATCGAGCGTCGCAGCAGCATTCCGGAAGACTTGCGCGAACCCATGAGCCGCCACGTCTTCGGCTGCGACATTTGCCAGGACGTTTGCCCGTGGAATCGCCGGGCACCAGTGACACAAGCTGCGGAATTTCAGCCAAGAACTTATCTGCGGCCCACAGACGGCCAGCCGTGCGAATTGCCCGCCCCTATCGCGGAGGGAATTGAAAAAGAATCTCTCTTCCTGCCGCGGCTCGAGTGGCTGGCCGCGATGAACGAAGAACAGTTCCGCACAGTCTTTCGTGGAAGCCCCGTAAAGCGCACGAAATGGCGCGGCTTGGTGCGCAACGCCTGCATCGCCCTCGGCAATTCCGCTCCCGCGCCTGGCTCTGATCATCGCGAAAGAATCTGCACACTGCTGATGCGGCTTAGAACCTCATGCGATCCCCAAATCGCCGAATCTGCCCAATGGGCGCTTTCGCGCATCTAATAACGGTGGCGAGTTCCGAGCCTTTCAACCCGTTTCCTAAGAGCCGCCCAATAGCCCCCAACATCAACGTGGCATTGAGCCGTCTCGGGGATGAGCGGTATGATACATCTGGCTGATGGGGCGGTAGGCTACTGTCGGTTCGTTGGCCAGCCTCCTCGCCGCAGGAGATCCCCATGAATCGCCGGGAATTTCTGGTTGGTACCGGGATTGTTGGTGCGGGATTGCTTGGAGCGAGCAGCGGCGCTTCTGCGGCTTTGCGCTCCGGCACCGCATTAAATTTTGCATCAAATCTCAAACTGGAGGAAAAACCTGTGGCATTTACCGTCCCACCGTTGCCTTACGCATTCGACGCACTCGAACCCTACATCGATGCCAAGACCATGGAAATTCACCACGACAAGCACCATGGCGCCTATGTCACCAACTTGAACAAGGCGCTCGATGGTCACGCTGATCTCCAAGCCAAGTCGCTTGAGGATCTTCTGAAAAGTCTCGACTCCATCCCGGAGAATATTCGCGCTGCCGTCCGCAACAATGCTGGCGGACACTGGAACCATTCTCTGTTCTGGACCCAGATGAAGAAGGGCGGTGGTGGCGAGCCAAAGGGTGAGCTTGCCAATGCCATCACATCGACCTTTGGATCTTTGGCAGGATTCCAGGAAAAACTCGCCGCCGCTGGTCTCGCCCGTTTTGGTTCCGGATGGGCTTGGCTCGTCGTCAAGGACGGCAAGCTGGCCATCGATTCGACGCCAAATCAAGACACCCCATTTTCAATGGGCGCCAAGGCCGTGCTCGGCATCGACGTTTGGGAGCACGCCTACTACCTCAAGTATCAGAACGTGCGCGCTGATTACATCAAGGCATGGTGGAACGTCGTCAATTGGGATTCCGCCGCCCAGCTCTACGCGGCCGCAAAGAAGTAACAAACTCCGCGCCCAGGCACCCTAAACAAAACGGAAAGGCCCGGTTCGACTCCCTCGATCCGGGCCTCTGCGTTTTGTCTAACTTCCTGTCTCTCGGTGTCGATTAGGCCATCAGCTGCCGCTTCGCCGCCAGAGGAACCACGGCGGCGCCGCGCGAGGTGTCATTGTACTTCTGTGGCATCGGAGGCGCATACGACCGGGTTTCCCGGGTTCCGATGGCCACAGGCATTGGCATCGAGGCGACCGTGTTGCGTGACGCTTCGCGCACCAGCTCCATGCGCCCTCGCACACGGAACTTCGCCAGCAGCGAGGAAACGTGAAATTTCACCGTCCGCTCGGAAAGATTCAACGCTGCAGCGATCTCTTTATTGGCCAAGCTCTTCATCACGCCGCCCAGCACTTCTTCCTCGCGTCGCGTAAGCTTTACGGCGCTGCGGACGGAATGTCCGGCCTGCAGCAGTTTTTCCGCCTTCTCCGTTAGACCTTCCAGAAGGTCGCTTTCCGCCTTAACCATCACAATGTAGTCGTTTGGCGATTGCCCTCTCACCATGCAGTGCATCGCCAGCAGGCCGGCGGCTTGATCCACGGGAAAACACCCCTCGGGGCCTGCCTCCACATGAAAATGCGTGACCCCAGTGGTTTTTTCGTAAAAGTAGTAATGATCTCGAGGTATTGCCGGGCGGGCACCGTTCAAAGAATGATGTTCACTTCTGCGGATAAGCTTCACACGCACCCCCCCCAATATGCAGCCTCGTCCCACAACCGAAGCTCTTTCTTTAGGTTGAGCCTCCCCGTCAAGGAGGCGGCTGACAGCATTGCGTAGGCAACTGGCCGAATAAGCAGCCGAAACAGAGGGCTAACCACCCGGGGTGTCTGGACCCTCAAAAAAAGGCCACACCGAGCAGCGAGAAGCAACTCCCTACCTGTCCGGCTACGTTAAGATAGCGAACCGTTTTCTAGGAGCATTTCATCTGCCCGAATTCATAAGACTACAACTCCTTCAGAAATGGAGTACTTACGGGCGCCCCGCGGACCAATTCGGTCGGATTCACGGGTAGGAATTGCATGGTTCGCGAAATTTTTCCCTAACTCTGTATCTACTACGCCACCAAGTAGGCGACCTCTCTGACATCGAGAACGAGGGGTCGCCGGACGAGTTACAAAAGAGAGGGTATCTGGGGAAGGCCGGTGACGTGTTTTTGCCTGTGGAAAACTCCCTGGACTACTTAATCCGTAATTTCTTTGCTTGGTGCGACGAATTTCATGCGGCCTTCGGCGGCAGTTCTCAAACTGTGGTGCCCAAGGTGGCGAGTAGTGCGGTGACGGCTTTCCGCCCGGTCTCAATCAGTGGGTGGCGATAGGTACCGTAGACCTTGCGATAATTCCGCGGGGCCCGGAGCAGTCGCAGTTTCCGACTGAGCCACGCCGAGCGCCGACGGCCTCTCGCAGATACTGGCTCACCCCAGGCAGAAGAGCTTAGCTTTATCGAGTTCCCGTTCACGCTGTACTTGGTCCGTACGCCCTCGAACAGCAGGACCACGAGCGCGAGCAACGCGATGATGGTTCGTCGCCAGACTGCCTGAGAGCGCATCAGTCACGCTCCATAAAGCACTTATCGTTAACTTCCGCCCGATCCATCACACTTACTTTGGGAATCAGGAATAATCCAGAATTTCCGATCTGGACCTCCGTCTCGCGCATCGTACGCTTGCCCGCCGTCGACACAACGGACTTGCCACCGTGACCGGCCCAAAGACTTAGTCCAATAGAAGCGAGAGAGTTTTTGATCCTGCACCACAGTACTTTCGTTCCATCGGGCTTGGGAGATTTTGGTACGAACGTAATCTTGATGGATGTAGAGAACATTTCTAGGATCGTTAAGCGAGGTATTGATCTGAAGCCATTCTGTCCCTCGGATTTGCAAAGAGCCAATTCGCTCTAATATCTCGCTCCCTTGCGGTTGTCCTTGGGTCCGCCGGATTTCGGATACCCGGGCGCGGTGATTTACAAAGAGTCTTCGATAGCAGTCCAGACCGATTTTGCTCGTGACGGGGAGGTTTAGAGCAAGACGATGAGCTTCGAGACGCAATTGCTATCCCCGGTCCGGCCCACAGGGTCTGATGGGCCATCGAGAGTTCTCGATGGCGAGGTCGCGGTGATCGGGGCGGGACCTTACGGCCTATCAGCGGCCGCACATCTGAAAGCCGCGGGCGTGGATGTCCGCATTTTCGGGAAGCCCATGGAATTTTGGGCCGACAAAATGCCCGCAGGGATGCTCCTGCGCTCTCCCAGGGTTGCTTCGAATATTTCAGATCCTTGTGCTTCTCATACGCTCGATGCCTTTCGGTCAGCGGATGGAATGACGCCGGCCGCTCCGATTCCGCTCGAAATCTTTGTTGACTATGGCCAATGGTTCCAACGGCAGTTGATTTCGAATTTGGATCAAAGGGAAGTTGCGGCCATTGAAGTTTCTGGCAATGGTTTCCGAATTCTGCTGAATGATGGAATCTCATTCTTGTCCAAGCGGGTCGTAGTCGCAGCCGGCATTGGTCCCTTTCAGCAAATTCCAAAAGTATTTCGCTCGCTGCCCTCTCCTCAGGTCACCCACTGCTATTCCGGGTTCGAAGTCAATGCGTTTGCGGGTCAAAGAGTGGCGGTAGTCGGCGCAGGTCAGAGCTCGCTAGAGTCGGCCGCTCTGCTGCATGAAGCCGGCGCTGAAGTTGAGGTCATAGCCAGGATCGCGGCTCTTCGCTGGATTGGTCAGCATCCGTGGATGCATCGCCTTGGTCCCATTTCTTCCATGCTGTATTCCAAGCATGACATCGGTCCAGCGGGAATCAGCCGGCTTGTGGCTACACCGAATTTGGTACGGTGCGTCCCGCTTGCATGGCGCGACAAAATTCGGACACGAGCTGTCCGTTCTGCCGGCTCCGCTTGGCTGCCGGCTCGCCTTAAGGATGTAAAGATCAAAACCGGCCGTTTCGTTGCCGAGGCCCGTTCCTTAGGTTCACAAGTGCAGTTGAAACTGGATGACGGCAGCGTTTCTTTCGTTGACCACGTCATACTTGGCACCGGATATTCCGTTGATATTTCCCGATACAAATTCCTGCCGCCAGCCATCGTCAAGCAGGTGCAGGTTTTCGATGGATATCCCGTGCTTGATTCTGGCTTTTGCAGTTCCTTGCCCGGGCTGCATTTCATTGGCGCACCAGCCGCTCGGACATTCGGCCCTCTGCTCTACTTTGTCGCTGGCACAGAATTTTCCTCCAGCACGCTAACTTCCGAAATTTTCAAAAACAGGTTGGTCGCCCGATGACGCCAACTCCAGACCTTCACCGTTTCTCCGCGGCATCTGTGAAAGGACAATGACCAAAAAAGAACAGATTGGTGCGGTTGTTGTCGGCGGCGATCACCCAGGACTCGCGATTGCTCGCAGTCTGGGGCGGCGCGGAATTCCCGTTGTCGTGATCGACGATCAGTATTCGATTTCCAAATTTTCCAGGTACGTGACTCGCGTCGAGCGGGTGCCTGATCTCAAAGATCAGCAAGCAGCCGTGGATTCCGTTCTCGAAGTGGGCCAGCGTCTTGGGTTGAAGGGTTGGGTTCTCTTTCCGACTCGCGACGAGAATGTCGCCGCCTTTTCTATCCACCGCGATCGCCTGGCCGAGTTTTTCCGAGTTACAACCCCCCCGTGGGAAACCGTTCGTTGGGCTTCGGACAAGACCAATACCTACCAACTTGCCGAGAAGTTGGGGATTCCCATACCGCGCACGTGGAATCCTAAGAGTGTCGATGATCTTTCTGCCCTTGATGCTCATCTGCCGCTCGCACTCAAACCGGCTGTGAAGGAAAATTTCTTTTACGCCACCGGTGCGAAAGCGTGGCGCGCAGAAACGCCCGACCAGCTCCGGGAGCTCTATCTCCGTGCTTGTCGCGAAATCGATCCGCGTGAGATTCTCATTCAGCAGATCATTCCTGGGGATGGTCTTCGCCAACTGTCTTACTGTGCTTTTTTCCGTGATGGCCACGCTCATTCCGTCATGTTGGCCAGACGTATGCGCCAGCATCCCCGCGAGTTTGGACGTGCTGCGACATATGTGGAGACTGTCGACCTTCCTGAAATTGAAGGGTTAGCTGAGCGATTCCTGCGCGCTATTGATTTCTATGGAATCGTGGAAGTTGAGTTCAAACAAGATGCTCGCGACGGTGAGTACAAGTTGCTCGATGTGAACGCCCGAGTTTGGGGCTTCCATGGATTGGGTCTCGCGGCGGGCGTGGATTTTCCTTATCTCTTGTTTGCCGATCAATGCGGAATCGAGGTGGCACCAGCACGCGGAAAGTCTGGTCTGGGTTGGATGCGACTGCTTCCCGACGTTCCCTCAGTCCTCGCTGATCTTGCGGATGGCTATCTCAAACTCGGCGCATATTGGCATTCACTAAAGGCCACTCGGGTGGAATCGGTTTTTTCCAGGAAGGATCCGCTGCCATCGCTTGCCGAGTTTGTGCTCCTGCCGTATTTCATTAAAAAGAAGTACAGCAAACAATATTGATCGGAAATCGCGGCCTGGGAGCTTCCCGACGAGGCCTCAATACGACAGAATGCGTGTCTGTTCGGGGGCAATCAGCTCGTAGGTAACGCCGCGCCAACATATCTTGCGCGTAAGCAAAGAGGTCATGAAGTTCACCAGATATAGGAACGGGACGAAGACCGACAACAACACATAGATCCACGCCTGGCTCGAGATTTGTGCACGGTATGTCGGCAAAACTTCCGAGACGCCCGCCACCCGCAGGGCCCCCCGTATGGTCGCCAGCAGCACCGGTAAAAAAGTAAGCGCCGCCAAATGAAAGGCGGGCCGCGTCGCCAGAACATCGCCAAGCGTCAGAATGGTCCCAAGAACGAATGACAGACAGTACAGCAGGTGAGTGCCAGCGGCAATTCCCCACATTTTTTCCGCGTACACGCGTGTTATCAGAACTTGCCGGTTTGTAAATTCCATCAAGCCCTTGAAATCCGTCTCCACAAAAGAAGGCACGATACATTCCGGCAAAAAAACAATCGAACGTCCCGCACGCCCGAGCGCCCGCGTCATCGAATAATCATCGCTGACCGAGTGCTGCCATTCTTCGGCAACCCCGGATTGATCGAAAACACTTCGCCGTATCGCCGTGCCTCCGCCCCAACAGAAATTTTCCCCCTTTTCGCTGAGCATGGAGACGATGGGAGCGTTCCAGGCGGCCAGCAGCGCCGTCGCGAAATTGTTCCGGTTCGGAATCAGCCAGCGCATAGTGGTGGTAGCTCCGATGCGCGAATCCGCCAGTGGAGCAACCATGCGGTGCAGCCAGTATTTTCCCGGCCGTCCGTCGGAGTCAGCGAATGTGAGAACATCAAAGTCCGGAGGCAACTGCACGATCCCCAGCCGCAGATTGTTCACTTTTTCGCCGCAACCGTCCGGCTTCTCCGTCAACACCACATGCGCTTTCGCGCGAGACGAAGCTGCGACGCGCTTCACGATGTTGTACGCCGGATCCGTGGCCGAGGCCATCAGGAAAAAAATCTCGTAGTTCTGGTATTCGAACTCGGTAAGTGAAACCAGGTTGCGTTCCAGCGCCGCCTCGATCCCCTTGCACGGGCAGAGTACGGCAACCTTAGGCGAATAAAAGCCCGGATCGGTGTGTATCCGCCGTCGCGCATACCCCAGCCATTGCAGCCCCAGTCCGATCAAATAGAGGCCTAGCAAGATCTGCGCGATTGCCAGAAAATAGAAAACATAGGATAAGTCTTCCACGCCTTCCGAGAATAGCAGACAGACTCGGCTCGCGCATGGCCGTGTGCGCAGGTAGAATCGCACCGGTAAACGTCCCGTTCAAGGAGATTAAAGATGGCCGCTCGCGTGGATAGGGCAATGGTGACGACGGCAACCGAACTTGCTGGTTACCGCATCGTGCGAAATTTTGGAATCGTCCGCGGCATTATCGTCAGGTCGCGCAGCGTGATCGGAAATCTCGGCGCCGCGCTGCAAACCATCGTCGGAGGCAATATCACGATTCTCACGAATCTTTGCGAGAAAACTCGTGAAGACGCCTATGAACTGCTTCTCGAACACGCCGGCGAACATGGAGCGAATGCCGTCATCGCCATGCGCTACGACGCCACCGAAGTGATGCAGGGCGTCACCGAGGTCCTGGCGTATGGCACTGCTGTCCAGGTCGAGCGCCTCCCATAATTCTTATCGGGAGCTTTCGCGGCCGTCCCGTCAAGCCATCTAAAAATGCGTAACCCTAGCGGCCGTTCGCAGCGAGGCCTCCCGCGATGATAGAATCTCGCCTCCATGTACTGTTCTTCCTGTGGCGCACAGGTCTCTTCGAGCGGGCGGTTCTGTTCCACTTGCGGCGGAGCCCTCGATCTCAACGCAGCGGCGACCCTTGATTCGAATGATCTTGGCTCCGAACAAGAGACCCTTGCGCCGGCCGTGCCCCCGGCGACACGCCGCAGGCCCTCTTCGGCTGCCACCCCGCCGCGGCCACCGCGCTCACCTTCCAGCAGCGGTGGCGGCTCAAAACTAACCAGCTCTGACCCCATCGGTGGCGGACGCTTCACGCCCGGACAGATCATTGCCGAACGTTATCGCGTTGTGGCCATGGCCGGCCGCGGCGGTATGGGCGAAGTCTATCGAGCGGAAGACTTGAAGCTCGGCCAACTCGTGGCCATCAAGTTTCTACCCGAGAGCCTCTCAGAGGACGTCTCAACGCTGGCGCGATTTCACTCCGAGGTTCGTATCGCGCGACAGGTCTCCCATCCGAACGTTTGTCGTGTGTTTGATATCGGCGACGCGGACGGCACGCCTTTTCTGTCCATGGAGTACGTCGACGGCGAGGATCTCGCCTCCGTCGTCCGCCGCATCGGCAGGCTTTCTCCCGACAAGGCCACGGAAATCGCGCGCCAAATTTGCGCGGGACTTGCCGCGGCTCACGAGCGCGGTGTAGTTCACCGCGACCTCAAGCCCGCCAACGTTATGCTCGATAACGCCGGAAAAATTCGCATCACCGATTTCGGTCTTGCGGGAATCGCGGCAAGCATTCAGGGCGCGGACATTCGCGCAGGTACGCCCGCGTACATGGCCCCGGAGCAGCTCGCTGGAAAAGAGGTCACCACCAAGAGCGACATCTATTCGCTCGGCCTGATCCTGTACGAAATTCTCACCGGAAAACGCGCCTTCGAAGCTTCGACGCTGCCGGAGCTCATCAAACTCCGCGACCAAGGCACGATCACCAACCCCTCGACTCTCGTGCGCGACCTCGATCCCCTGATCGAACGCGTCATCCTTCGCTGCTTGGAAAACGATCCAGCAAAACGCCCCGTATCGGCGCTACAAGTTGCGGCGGCGCTTCCCGGCGGCGATCCCCTGGCAGCCGCTCTAGCCGCTGGTGAAACGCCATCGCCGGAAATGGTCGCCGCCGCCGGCGCCACCGAGGGCATTCGTCCCGCTCTCGCTCTGGCTCTTCTGCTCGCCGTGGTCGCAGGATTGATCTGTTTTCTCTCCATGCATGATCGCACCCAGCTCGCCAACCTAGTTTCTCTTGATCTTTCGACGGATGTGCTTCTTCACAAGGCCCGTGAAATTGTCCGGGATCTTGGTTATCCTGCTCCTCCTCCAGACACGGCCTACGGCTTCGCTTCCGACGGCGGCTATCTCCAATACATTCAGGAGCACGACAAAACCCCCACGCGTTGGAATTTCCTGCACGACGATCGTCCCGCGGCCGTCTATTTCTGGTATCGCCAGAGCCCCCGAGAAATGCGCCCGCAAAGATTTTTTTCCTCCGGTGGAGCGGGCAAAGTAACGACATTCGATCCGCCGTTGGGGGTATCGGGCATGGTCACCCTCTCTCTGGACACCAGTGGACGCCTCATTCATTTCGAGGCGGT
>Ga0210398_10003293_pt1 | contig 15526 bp, 11 predicted proteins | sample IncBWC4OmetaG_FD_161047 | JGI IMG/M metagenome (GOLD analysis project Ga0210398, IMG submission 161047) | Forest soil microbial communities from Barre Woods Harvard Forest LTER site, Petersham, Massachusetts, United States - Inc-BW-C-4-O | ecosystem: Environmental > Terrestrial > Soil >...
GGCGGTCGAGCAGCCGGCGGTGATGCGCTTGAACGCGTTCCACAGCGTCGCGTAGCCGGTGCCCATCTTGTCGACCGGGAAATTGCTCTCGAAATTACAGCGCTCGGCGCCAAACAATTCAATGCACGGCTCGACATAAGGCCGCCATGCCGCGGCCCAGGCCTCGGAATTGGGCGGCGCGGCCAGTGGGCGGAAATCGAGCGCGGCGCCGCGGTTGAGCATGCCACCGATCTTGACCGAGACATTCGGGCATTTCGCCAGCTCCGCCATGCTGGCGCGCCAAGTGGCGTGGATTGCATCCTTGCGGCCGGCATAGGCGCCGTAGCCGAGCACCCCACCGACATGGCACATGCAGATCGTCGCCCGCGGCACCGCCCGCGCCAGGTCGATCACGTCCCGCAGCTGCGGGTGGTAGCACCAAGCGTCGAGCACAAGACCGTGCGCCGCCAGCTTGGCGACGCCGGCGCGGATGTCGGCCCGCGCGTACATATGCGGCGCGGAATCCGGGCGGCTGTCGCCGATCGTCTTGTCGGCATCGTAACCGACCGAGTAGCGCACGCCTTTGACCCGGCCACCGCCGGCGCGGATCAGCGCCTCGAGCACCGGCTCGACCCGGTCGCCGAGCGCGAGATCGGCGTAGCCGACAATCCCTTGCGCGACCTTTATCGGCCCGTAGCCACCGGAAGCGCTCATCGCCGCGATGCCTGAGACGAACTCGACCTCGCCGACCGGACGCAGCTCCGCCGGCCCGCCGGCGCGATACATCGACCGGCACTCCTCGAATACGGTGCCGACGATGTTGTGTCCGGTGTTGAGGTCGGCGAGCAGCTCGGGCAGCAGATAGGTCCAGCCGCCGCGCTGCCACAGATGGTGATGCGTATCGATGATCGGCAGCTCGGGCTCGAGGATCGCCTCTCGCTCCTGCTGCGCGAGCCATGCATCGTCGGGCTGGACGATATGACCAAACCGGCCGGGCTGCGGCATGACTTCCTCCCCCAAAACCGTCATGGCCGGGCTTTACCCCGGCCATGACCTTGAGACCAGACGCCGGCTTACCCCGCGGATCAAGTCCGCGGGGTAAAGGCCCACGGGGTGACCCTGCGGGTCACTTCGCGGCGTCTTGCAGCGCAGGGGCCTTTGAATTCGCGAGCACCGCGGCGGCTTCCTTCGCGACCGGCGTCCCTTCAAAGAAGCGCGGGTTCTGCGTGCCCCATAACCGCACCGCGTTGGCGAAGGTGAAGTCGCGGAAATCGTCTTCGCCGATATGGCCGTCCTCGACGAGTTCCCAGGCCTCGGGGAGCGGATCGCGCATGTCGACGACGTCGAAATGCCCGATATCCGACGAGTAGATCGCGTTGATCCGTGCGCCGAGCGGCATCGACTTGCCGAAGGCGACCGAGTTCATTCGGTCGTCTGCCTCGCAGCCGAAATAGTAGGGCGTGGCGAAGAGATCGAGCCAATCCTGCTTCTTGGTGATGTTGCAGTTGATGTAGTCGTCGGGCGGCATGCCGCCGGTGAGGAAATCCTCCTCAAGCGGCCAGCCGTCGCGCTTGTCGAGCTCGGCGATGATATCGCCGTAGCCGTATTTGCCGACCAGCTCGCGCAGCAGCGGGCGATCGAGCTTTGACGGGTCCATGTTGGCGAGGCCCTTGGCGCCGCGCCGCTCCCAATGCTCGATCAGGTCACAGAACAGCTGGCAGCCCCAACCGACACCGCCCTCGAGGAACGCGAAACGCAGATCGGGGAAGCGCCGCGTCACGCCGCCAAGGAACAGCGCCTTGGCGACGTTGTGCCCCGCATTCGCGAAATGGCCGATATGGTTGAAGGTGAAGTTCGACGGGCTGTTGCGCTCGCCATAGGAGCGGCCGCCGGTGTGGAAGGTCGGCGCGATCCCGAGCTCGCGACATTTCTGCCAGAGCTTGTCGTAATCATGCGGGCTGTCGAGGCCAAGCTGGTCAAAGCCCAGCGCGTAGCGCGCGAGATCGGCCGGCACGTCCTTGGCGTGCGGGACCGGCCGGCGCACGGCGCTGCCGAACATCGCGACTTTGGTGCCGAGCTGCTTGACGCAGAATTCGAGCTCCTCGATCGCCTCGTCCGGCGTGTGCACCGGGATGACCGCGGCCGGGGTCAGCTTGTCCGAAAGGTCCTTGAAGTAGTCGTGGGTGACGACATTAAAGCCGTGGCACACCGCCCGCCGCGTCGCGTCGTCGGCGATGCGGTGAATGCCGAGCCCGGCGGTCGGGTAGACGATGCCGAAATCGATCCCCAGCTCGTCGAGCCGCTCATACAGCATGCGCGGCATCATCGCGGTGGCGCGGTCGCGCGTGTTGACCGCCTGGCGGCCCCACTGGCCCTCCATCGCGACGCCCTTCTGGGTCCGCTCGTCGAGCGTCATGCCCAGCGAATCCGGGATGCGGCGCTGCGACTGCAGAAACCCGTTACCGCCCAGATCGCCCGTCACCTTGCGGATCTGCTCGGCGAAGACCGGGGTGTATTCGACCCAGTGGCCGTCGCCGTCGATGACCGGGTGCTTCAGGCCTTTGCGGATTTCTTGCGGGCTGTGATGAGAGCTCATTCTCGCCTCCGGGAGCGCGGTAATCGCTGGCCAAAAGCGTATGCCCCGTCGCCCCCCAAGTCAAACTGCCGCACCCCCGTCGCATCCCTTGGCGGGCATGCGATGCAGTCATGAAAGCCGCCGGCGCCAACTCAGCTTTTATCAGGAGGCTCGCCTCCTGATATCCTCCTGATACCGGCGCCAATAACAGGAGGTGACAGCCGCCAGTCCCGACCCGGCAGTGATCCCTTGTTCACCCCACGACCCAACGGTTCTTCGCTAATCCGGGCGAAGCTAATCGCCGATTGCGGCAACTTTAGCGGCGACGTTGCGGGCCGTGGCGGTCGCGGGCTAGGCTCGCGCGGTTGAATAAACGCCGGCCCCGGAAGGGACCGAGGGAGGACGCCTGATGCTGGAGCTGCTCGACCAGCAAACCAAGCTCACCGCCCACCAATGGAAGATCTTTGGTGCGAGCGTCCTGTCGGGAATGCTCGACTTCCTGAATTTCTACCTGATCGGCTTCACGCTCGCCTTCTTCGTCCAGGACTGGCACCTGACCTACGGCCAATCCGGGTTGATCCTGTTCTCCTCGGGCGTCGCGGCGATCCCCGGCGGCATCATCTTCGGCTGGCTCGGCGACAAGATCGGCCGGCGGAAGGTGTTCATCATTACGATCCTCATGTTGTCGCTCGCCACCGGCGCGATGGCCCTTACGCCCGACCGCGGCTGGCTCTATCTGACCGCGCTGCGGTTTATCGTCGGGCTCGGGGTGGTCGGGGTCGCGGCGGTCGACGTGCCGCTGCTCCAGGAGTTCCTCCCGGCGGCAAAGCGCGGCCTAGTGAGCAGCATGTCGATAGCGCTGGTGCCGGGCGGCGGGCTGATGGCGGCGGCGCTGAGCGCTTCGCTCGGTGGGATTATCGGCTGGCGAGGCCTGTTTTTGATCGGGCTGTTACCGGCATTCATGGCGATCATGATCCGCTATTGGGTACCCGAGTCGCCGCTCTGGCTGATGGGCCGAGGCCGGCTCGAGGAGGCGCGCAAATCGCTCGCCTGGGCGCTGCAGGTCGATCCTGCGACGATCGTGCTCCCGGCTGTCGCGCCGGAGCCCCAGAAAGCAAAATGGCTCGAGCTGTTTCGCTATCCGCGCAGCGTCATCGCCGGCTTTCTGACCGGCCTCAGCCAGACCGGCGCCGTTGGCCTCGGACTGTGGCAGGCCACCCTGATCGTGCTGGTGCTGAACGTCACACCGGCCCAGGCCGCCTTCATGGTAATCTGGATCACGCTGGTCGGGATCGGCGGGCGCATTTTTGGCGCCGCGATCACCGATGTGATCGGACGACGCCCCTCAGGCATCCTGTGCTGCCTGTTCGGCGCGGTCATGATGTCGCTTTGCGGTTATCTGCACGCCGTCTATTTCGGCCCGATACCGATGTTCTACGTGCTGCTGCTGGTGACCAGCATCTTCAGCAACGCCAGCTCGGCGGTCTGCTACCCGTATATGGCCGAGATGTGGCCGGCGAAGCTGCGCGCGAGCGGCTTTGGCCTGGTCTACGGCATGGCGAACCTTGGCAAGTTCATCGGCCCGGCGGGGCTCGCGGTGATCGTCGGGGCGTCGAACTATGTCAGCCCCAAGGCGACGCTCGACGGCATCGTGCCCGGCTTTAACTACTTCGCGGTGTGGTACGTGCTGGCGCTGCTGGCTTATCTCTTCATCGGCCTCGAAACGCGCGGCCGGACGATCGGGGAGCTCGATGCGATGTACGCACGCAAACCGGCGGAAGCGGCGGAATAGCCGCAAATTTTTCGGGCCGGCGTGCCGGTTTTGGAAAATTTTAACGACGATGGGTGTCCGATCGAAGCGGCGGTTCTCACGGCAAGGAGCCGGCGATGGCCATTCGCCCGATCTGTCCGAGCGCGCAGCACTGCGCGAACCAGGAAGTGCGAATCAAGCTTTTGGAGAATGAGGTCGCCCGGCTGCAGGGCCTCGACGCGATACGCGACGATATCGCGAACCTGCACAAGGAGGAGATCGCCGAGCTGACACGGAAGCTGCGCGCGCTCGAAGAAGCCCCCACCAGGGGCAACGAGTTCCGCCGCGCTAAAATCGTTATCAGCAAGGCGCTGCACCCCAACAATTTCGAGGGGGACGAGGTGCAACAGAAGACGCGCGGCGCTCTGTTCCGCGAGATCTGGCCGGAAATCGAACGCATCGAGCGGGGCTAAAGCGCTGGCCGCCGCCTGGCTGCTCGACACAGCCCGACGGCGGCATCAGACCTATTAGTCGGCCGAGCCCGCCGGCTGGGCGGCGGCGAGCAGCGCGGCGGCTTCCTTGGCGACGACCGTGCCCTCAAAGAAGCGCGGGTTCTGCTTGCCCCACAGCATCACCGGGTTCTTGAACACGAAGCTGCGGAAATCGTCCTCGGTGATGTGGCCGTCCTCGACCAGCTCATAGGCTTCGGGAAGCGGGTCGCGGAAGTCGATCACGTCAAAATGCCCGATATCCGACGAGTAGATCGCGTTGAGCTTTGAGCCGAACGGGTTGCCCTTGCCAAACGCCGTGGCGTTCATCCGGTCGTCGGCCTCGCAGCCGAAATAATACGGCTTGGCGAACAGGTCGACCCAGTCCTCCTTTTTGGTGATCTGGCAGGCCGCGAAATCGTCGAGTTCGGAGCGGTTGCCGGTCAACGACTTGGCGTTTGGGTCGGGCCAGCCGTCGCGCGACTTCAGCATGTCGAGGATATCGCCGTAGCCGTGCTGCTCGACGAGATCGAGCAGCAGCTTGCGGTCGAGCTTGTCGGGGTCCATGCGTTTGAGGGCCGGGGCGCCGCGCCGCTCCCAATGTTCGATGAGGTCGCCAAACAGCTGGCAGCCCCAGCCGACCCCGCCTTCGAGAAACGCGAAGTTCAACTTCGGGAAACGTCGCGTCACGCCGCCAAGGAAGATGCCCTTGGCGACCGCATGGCCGGCGGCGGCGAAATGGCCGACATGGTTGTAGACAAAGTTCGACGGGCTGTTGCGCAGCCCCTGGCCGCTGGCACTCGAATGGAAGGTCGGCGCGATGCCGAGCTCGACGCATTTCGCCCAGACGGGGTCGTAGTCGTAGGGGCTGTCAATGCCGAGCACGTCGTACCAGACGGTGAAGCGCTGCGACTCCGGATCGTTGGTCTGCGCCGCCGAGACCGGGCGCGACATGCCGCTGCCGAACATGCCGACCTTTGCGCCGAGCTGTGACGTCACGAATTCGAGCTCGGCAATCGCCTCGTCGGGCGAGTGCATCGGGATGATCGCCGCCGGGGTCATGCGGTCGCTGTACGGCCGGAAATATTCGGCCGAGACGATGTTGTAGGCGCGGATCACAGCGCGGCGGGTCTCGTCGTCCTTGATGCGCGGCAGGCGCAGGCCTGCGGTCGGGTAGATCACCGCGAAATCGGTGCCGATCTCGTCGAGGCGCTGGTAGAGCAGCTTCGGCATCATCGCGGTGGCGCGGTCGAGCGTGTTCTCGGCCTGGCGGTTCCAGAAATTGGGTTGGGCGACGCGGCGGATGTCGCGCTCTTCCTGGGTCATCTTGAGCGCGTCAGTGGTCGATGACAGCGCCTTGATGAAACCGTCGGCCGCCTTGTCGCCGCCGGCCTTGCGCATCTTCTCGCTAAAGACAGGCGCGAATTCGAGCCAATGACCGTCACCGTCGACGACCGGGTGCTTCAGCTTCGAATGAACCTGCTCGGGGCTTTGATGGCGGCTCATGAGTTCCTCCCGTTGGTGGGGCGGTCGGTATCGCGAATTATTGCTTTGCAGAAAGCGTAGGCCCGCCCCTTCGGGTGAGTCAAACGCGGCTCCTGCATGGCTTCGCGCCTTGCCATAACCTCAGCGCAGGCTACGATAAGCTAGGCTTGATGGGCCGAAGCGACGGCGATAATACAAAGTCTCTGTGTGCGGAAGGCGAAAGGGACGGGTTGTGGGCAAGTGGTTCGTCCTTGTTCGCACGCCTCGGCCGTTCTCAATCGAGGTCAAGATGCTATCCCGACCCATCGATATTTATGCCTAGTTTCGCTCATTATGCATCTCATCTGCGCCGGTCCGGAACGGAAGTACTGATCGATGCAGGAGCGAATACCGGCCAGTTTGTCCGCGCCATGCGGGCCGTCGGCTATAAGGGTCTCGTCATATCATTTGAACCACTGTCGGATGCGCACACTGACCTTGTGAGACGCGCGAATGGCGATGCCAAATGGGAAATCGCCGAGAGGTGCGCGCTGGGCGCGGCGACTGGTCAGGCCGACATAAACATCGCCGCTAATTCATTCTCCTCATCGCTCCGTCCGATGCTGGATGCCCATCTGCAGGTCGCGCCGGAGTCGGCTTATGTCGGAGTCGAAGCAACGCCGATCGTGGCCCTCGGCGACTATCTCGCTCGCAGATTTCCAAACGGCATCCCGAGTTTCGCGCTCAAGATCGACACGCAGGGATTCGAGGCAGAAGTCCTTGAAGGTCTCGGGTCGTGGTCGGACAGGTGTTCGTCGGTGATGTTGGAAATGCCGCTGAATGCCTTGTATGGCGGCGTCGCGACGCTGCCCGAACTTTTCGCGCGCTTGAATAAGATGGGGTTTCGTTGCGTCGACATGACCCCAGGACATCGAGATAGGAAGACCGGTGATGCCATCGAGGTTGATGGCCTTTTTGTTCGTGACAGCTACGAAATCAAGCCGGACGAATTTTTCCTTTACACGTCGATCCCGCCGTTCCTCTCAGGGGCGGCTCTGACGTACCAGAAGGAGGTGATCAATTCCTGGATAGAGGCAGGTTTCACGCCAGTTTCACTGAACGGCCCATCAGAAGTGGATCATGTGCGGGCCATGCATCTCGGCATTGAGGTTAAGCCGCTCAAGACCGATGGAAAGCCGCTCATCGGTGAAATGCTGGCAGAAATCGTATCGAGGGGTGGGCGAGCGGCGGCCATAGTCAATGCTGACTGCAAAGCGATCGAGATCCCGCACCTCGCACAGGCAATCTCCTCCCGCATCGATGGCAGCTTATTTTTTGCTCAAAGAATTGAAACCCTAAACGGCAGTCCACTATTTGATCAGTACTGCTATGGCTTCGATGGATTCTTTTTTGGTCCTTCTTGCGCAAGAAAAATCGAGGATTTTAAGTATAGAATGGGAGAGTTCTGGTGGGATTATTGGTTACCTATTAGGCTATTGGCTAATGGCGCAAAAATTTCCAAACTTAGACAACCAATTTTATTGCACGAATTCCACGAAGCAAGATGGTCGGATAAACAGTGGCTTCGGTACGCGGAATTATTCTGGAAAGAATTCAGGAACTGGAAAATAGCCGATCTTCCGACTGAGATAACCGATCGATTTTTTCGCGAGGAAATAGGTGCGGAAGCGGGATACATTTCCCAACTGATCTTCCAGTGGCTTCACAAGAAAGCGGATGCTCGAGTACCGAGTCTTCTCCCCTCAGACTACCACGAAGCTGAAGCCCTTTTTCGATTGAACGCTCTGATAAGGCCACATCCTGCATTACAGGCAGGAATGTCCGATGCCGTGCCGGAGGCGCGTGATGCCGTGACGGAAGCGCGTGATGCCGTAGTTGTTTGCGATACCGCGGCATTGGACGCCATGAGGGCTAGCACCTCATGGAGGGTTACAGCGCCGCTGCGCGCTATAGGCCGAATTGTGAAACGAGAACGCCGACGCCGTGATAGCTCTTTTGCCGGTTGAGCGCGACGGGCCGTTAGCCGAGCGGTCGCAAACGCGATAAGCCAGCCTTACCGAGGAGACGCGCGATGACGATCACCAAATTCGACAGCCTGTTTGCCGGCCACGTCGATATCGAGGATGTCGGCTATGGCGGCGTGCCGGTGAACGCCCGCCGCTACTCGAACGAGCATCTGGCGAGCGTCTTCGACAAGGCCGAGTCGATGGCGAAGCTGATGGATCGCACCGGCTACGACACGTTCTGGATGGCCGAGCACCACTTCCAGCACGAGGGCTACGAATGCCTGCCCAATGTGCTGATGATGGCGGTGCACCTGGCGCACGCGACAAGGAACCTCAAAATCGGCTGCGGCTTCAACATTGCGCCGATGTGGCATCCGCTGCGCATCGCCGAGGATTATGCGACGGCGGAAATCCTGACGAAGGGCCGCACCGTGTTTGGCGTCGGCCGCGGCTATCACACGCGCGAGGTCGAGACCTTCGGCTCACCCTTGATGGATCAGGCGGGCAACCGCGAGCTTTTCGAGGAGCAGGTCGACCTGATCTTCAAGGCCTTCAACAACGAAAGCTTCTCGCATGAGGGCAAGCACTACACGATCCCCGCGCGGGTGCCCTATCGCGGCTACGACCTCAAGGAGCTGACGCTGGTGCCGCGGCCGCTGAAGACGCCGGTCGAGTGCTGGCAGCCGATCCAGGGCGGCAGCGAGCGAGCGTTGGACTTCATGGCCAAGCACGGCATCCAAGGCCTCGTTGGCGGCGGCTCGGCCGAAGGCGGCGCGATGCACAATGTCGTCGTCAAATGGCAGGAAGCGCACAAGAAGCGCGGCATCGAATTGGAACTCGGCGAGCGCCTCGCGTTCGGCTTCCACTTCTTTATCGCCAACAGCCGCGAGGAAGGCATCAAGCAGGCCGGCAAATATTACGAGGAGAATATGAAGATGTTTGGCGAGCTGCGCCTGGTGCGCGCGCTCAGCGACGAGCAGATCGAGATCATGCGCGACCCGACGCGGGCGCCCGCGGCCAAGCTGCCGCGCATCGAGGACGCGATCAACGCCGGCGGCGTGCTGTGCGGCAGCCCGCTCGAGATCGTCGAGCACCTGAAGCATATCGAGAAGCGCTACCCAGGGCTCGAGCGCGTGTCGGTCAGCCTATCGGTCGGCGTGCCGAAGGCGCTCTGCCTCGAACAGCTCGAACTGTTCGCCACCGAGGTGATGCCGCACTTCACCAACCAGGCCGCTGCCGAGATGGAGATGGCCGTTTAACCTCGATCTGCCGTTGAGGCTGTTCTCGTCGAGCGAGGAGAGCGCAGAACATGATCATTGACTGGAACCGGGCCGGCGGCACCGCATTCGCCGCTGTCTGCGAAGCTTGGCTTATCTGGAAGATTTGGCGCTCGTTCAGCACCGGGGTGATGAACCTCCAGGAGGGCATCCGCGGGGAGGGCGATTCGACCTATATCAACGCCGACCGCGAAAAATGGCCGATGCTGTTCTGGGCCGGTATGATCCCGCTGATTGGCGGTGCCGTGATCCTCGTCCCTATCCTCATATTGATCGCCAGCGGCATCATTAAGTAAGGCGTTCGGAGGCCATCGATGTCCCTGACCGCGATCGAGGCTGCCTCGCGCACGCCGGTGACCTTGCTGACCGGGTTTCTCGGCAGCGGCAAGACCACCGTGCTGAACCACGTGCTGAAACAGCCGGAAATGGCCGCGACCGCGGTCATCGTCAACGAGTTTGGCGAGATCGGCATCGACCATCTGCTGGTCGAAAAGGCGACCGACGATGTCGTGCTGATGCAGAGCGGGTGCCTGTGCTGCACGATCCGCGGCGACATCGCTGACACGCTCGTCAACCTGTTTGTCGACCGCGCCAAGGGCCGCATTCCCGGCTTTGAGCGGGTGGTGATCGAGACGACGGGGCTCGCGGACCCGGCGCCGATCCTTCACGCGCTGATGCAGGACCCGATCGTCGCCGAGCGCTACATGGTCGACGGGGTGGTGACGACGGTCGACGCGGTCAACGGCTCGGGCACGCTCGACGCGCAGATCGAGGCCGTGAAGCAGGCGGCCGTTGCCGACCGGCTGCTATTGACGAAGTGCGATGTCGCCTCGGCCGAGGCGCGCCAGGCGATCGAGGAGCGACTTACCGCGCTCAACCCCGGCGCGCCGCTCATCGAAGTGACGGGCGGCGCGGTTGACCCGGGCATGCTGTTCAATCTCGGGCTCTACGACCCCAACACCAAGACGGTCGAGGTGCAGCGCTGGCTCGGCGAGGATTTCGACGACCATGATGAGCATGAGGGCCACGGCCACGGTCATCATCACGCTCACCCCGACATCAACCGCCATGACGCGCATATCAGCTCGTTCTGCATCACCCGCGACAAGCCGATCTCGTGGACCGCGCTGTCGGGATGGCTCGACGCGCTAACCTCGATGCGCGGCAGCGACCTGTTGCGCATCAAGGCGATCGTCGCGATCGACGAGCGGCCGGGGCAGCCGGTGGTGCTGCACGGCGTGCAGCATTTGTTTCACCCGCCGGTGCTGCTCCCCGAATGGCCGTCCGACGACCACCGCACGCGGATCGTCTTTATCACCCGCGACCTGCCACGCGAGACCATCGAGCAGAGCTTCGCCGCCTATGCGGAGGCCGACGAGCGGCCCGACCTATCGCCCCTGCCGTAACTCCAACTTTTCTTCGTCATGGCCGGACTTGTTCCGGCCATCCACGTGGATCCCCGGGACAAGCCCGGGGATGACGAAAGGGAAACGGCAACTCCGAGCCCTCTAATCTTCGGCCGCTTCGCCGTCGGTGTGGCGGAAGGGCGAATACTCGCCGAGCTGCTCGATCTTGTGTTCGACCATCTCGCGCTCGCGGGCGAGGAATTGCGCGACCGCGCGGCGAAAATTGGGGTCGGGGATGTAGTGCGCGCTGTAGGTCGGCACCGGCAGATAGCCGCGCTGCAATTTGTGCGGGCCTTGCGCGCCAGCCTCGACCCGCTTCAAGCCGTGGTCGATCGCGAACTCGATCGCGCGATAATAGCAGCACTCGAAATGCAGCATCTTGTAGTCGCCGTAGCTGCCCCAGTTGCGGCCGTAGATCGTCTCGGTACCGAGGATGTTGAACGCGCCGGCGACGTACTCCTTGGCGTTGCGCGCCATCACCAGCACGATCTTGTCGGCCATGCGCTCGTTGATCAGCGCGAAGAATTTGCGGTTGAGATAGGCCGACCCCCATTTGCGGTCGGAGGTCGCGAGATAAAAGCGGTAGAACGCGTCCCAATGCTTGGGCTGCAGATCCGCGCCGGTCAGGACGTCGATTTCGAGCCCCGGCGCCAGCGCCTCGCGCCGCTCCTTGTTGACCGCCTTGCGCTTTCTTGAGTTGAGCGCGGCGAGGTAGTCGGCAAAGGTCTTGTAGCCGTCATTCGTCCAGTGGAATTGCTGGCCCATGCGCTTGAGGAACCCGGCCTGAAACAGGGTTTCGGCGTCGGTATCTTCCGGAAAATTGATGTGCAGCGAGGAAATTCCGCGCTGCCGGGTGAACTCGACAAGCCCGGCGACCAGCACTGCCTTGGTGTCGGGCGGGGCGTCGGGCGCGACCAGCAGACGCGGCCCGGGCACCGGGGTGAACGGCACTCCACTAAGCGCCTTTGGATAATATTGCCCGCCGGCACGCTCATAGGCGTCGGCCCAGCCGTAATCAAAGACATACTCGCCGTAAGAGTGGCTCTTCAGATAGAGCGGCACGATGCCGATGACCCGCCCGCTCGGGTCAGCGAGCGACAGGTGCTGCGCCGCCCAGCCGCTGCGCGCGGTCGCCGAGCCGCTCTCCTCCATCGCCTGGAGGAAGGTATAGCTGAGCGTCGGATTGATGTCGCCGGCACAGGCGTCCCATTCCGCCGCCGGGATCTCGGCGATCGACGGGTGGACCGTCAGCGCGACCTGTTCACCTGTATCCATCGGCGCTCAGGCGATCTCGAACATGGCTTCGACCTCGACCGAGACGCCCAAGGGCAGCGACGCGACCCCGACCGCCGCGCGGGCGTGTCGGCCGGCGTCGCCAAACACCTCGACCATCAGATCGGAGGCGCCGTTCACGACCTGCGGCATCTGGGTGAAGTCCGGCGTCGAATTGACAAAGCCGCCGAGCCGCAACACCCGCTTCACCCGGTCGAGATCACCGCCGCAGGCGGTTTTGAGATGCGTCAGGATGTTGAGCGCGCAGAGCCGCGCCGCCTTCTGTCCGTCCTCGATGCTGATCTCGCGGCCGAGCTTACCGACATATTCGGCCTTGCCGCCCCACAGCGTGACCTGCCCCGAAACGACGACGAGATTGCCGCTGACCGTATAGGGCACGTAGTTGGCGACCGGTACGGTCGCCTGCGGCAATTCGATGCCGAGTTCCTTGAGCCGCGCGTCGATTTTCCCGCTCATCGTCCCTCGCCCTGCTGCCGCGATCGTTGCACAAACAACGCCAAACCGGAGGATAGGGCGTTCACCTGCGGTGTCCAGAGCATGATCGACGTGCCGCGAAACGGCCTTATTCATCCTTTAGCGCCATGGACATGCGAGCCTATTTCCTAGCCACGGTCCTTTTGCTCACGGCGCTGCCGATGGCGACTCCCGCCGGGGCGATGACGCTTGGCGACGCCAAGGTTGGCTTCAGCGCCGATCGCACGCTGATCATCGACGGCAAAACCTATCAGGGCAGGATGTGGACGATGCCCGGCGAGGAGCGGCACGAGCAGAACCTCAACGGCATTCCCGCCGCTTTTGTGCTGCACAGCGGCACGCCAATCGCCGATCTGGTGCTGCCCAAGCTGCATACGGTCGTCGAATTCACGCTGCCGCCGGAGCTGCATCTGTTCGCCGACCCGCGCCTCACCCGCAGGCCCGTCGGCCGCGAGACGGTGGACGGCTTGGCCACGACCAAATACGCGATCGACGAGACAGTGCCCGAGGGCCACGGTGAAGGGTTCCTGTGGCTCAGCGACAACGGCATCCCGATGAGGCTCGACGGCAGCTTCACCCGCACCAGCGGCCGAGTGGCGCATCTGCACTGGGAATTGACCCATGTGCAGCTCGGGCCGCAACCCGCGTCGTTGTTCGAAGCGCCACACGATTTCTCGAAGCTGCCGGCCGAGGCACTCGTGCCGCTCTTGGGCCTCAAGCTGAAAGGCGCGCACTAAACCCCTAACCTGACGCCCACCCAGTCTTGCGCCCGCTCGGCTGATGCAGAAAGATGGCCGCGCTCATTTCGGGGGAAATGGCCGGGCGAAATGGCCAGCAGCAGCAAAAACCGCCCGCCCGTAACGTCTCGGGACCATCCCCCCGATATCGCACAGCTGTTCCATCTAGGTCTGACGCTGCATCAGCAGGGCCGAACCGCCGATGCGGCGCGTCACTACCGGACGGTGCTGCAAAAATCGCCCAACCATTTCGACGCGCAAAACCTGCTCGGCCTTATCGAATACCAGCACGGCAATCTCGCGGCCGCCGAGCGCTTGATCGGCCGCGCCCTGCGCACCGACCCAACCCACGCGCCGGCGCACTCGAATCTCGGCAATGTGCTGCATAGACTGAAGCGGTTCGACGAGGCGTTGGCGAGCTACGACCAGGCGCTGACGATCCGACCCGATTATGCGATCGCGCTGTTCAATCGCGGCAATGTCCTGCTCGACCTGAAGCGCCATGACGAGGCGCTTGCCGCCTATGATGGCGCGTTGGCGCTGACGCCTGGCGATCCCGAAATCCTCTATAATCGCGGTCAGGCGCTGATGGAGTTCGGCCGATTTGGCGAGGCGCTCGCCGCCTATGACGCGACCTTGGCGGCGCGGCCGGACGACCCGCAGACGCTGTGCAACCGCGGCAATGCGCTGTACCGGTTGCACCGGCCGGGAGAGGCGGTCGCGAGCTATATGACCGCGCTGCGGCTGCGGGCCGACGATGCCGGGATGCATTACAATCTCGGTCAGGCGCTGCGCGAGCTGGGTCGGCTCGATGAGGCGCTGGCGGCCTACGACCGGGCGCTGACGCTACTACCGGATTATGCCGACGCGTTGTACAGCCGCGGCGAAACGCTCGAGGATTTGCGGCGCTACGACGAGGCCGCGGCCAGTTTCGAGCGCTTGCTGAAATTTGCGCCGGGGCATGACTACGCGCTGGGCGAGCTGCTGTTCGCCCGGCTCGCGTGCTGCGACTGGACGGATTTCGCCCGCCAGACCGGGCAGGTCGAGAAGGCCGTCGCGGCCGGGAAGCGCGCGGTGATGCCGTTCGCGTTTCTGGCGATGAGCGGTTCGCCCGAGGCGCAGCGCCAATGCGCCGCGATCTATGCTAGCGACAAGGTCACTCCCGGCCCGGCGTTGTGGCGCGGCGAGCGCTACGCGCACGACAAGATCCGCGTGGCGTATCTGTCAGGCGATTTCCGCGAGCACCCGGTCGCCCAGGTGATGACGGGGATGTTCGAGGGCCACGATCGCGCGCGTTTTGAGACGACGGCGCTGTCATTCGGTCCGAACACCGGCGACCCTCTGCGGCTGCGGCTCGAAAAGGCTTTCGATCGCTTTATCGATGTCGAGCAAATGGCGGATCGCGACGTGGCGGCCTTGGTCCGCGAGCTGGAGGTCGATATTGCGGTCGATCTCCAGGGGTTCACCTATGGCTCACGGCCCGGCATCCTCGCGGCACGGCCGGCGCCCGTGCATGTCAGCCATTTTGGCTACGCCGCGACGATGGCGTCGCCGATCATTGATTACCTGATCGCCGACCAAACGGTGGTCCCCGACGAGCAGCGGGTGTTCTACGCCGAGAAAATTTGCCGGCTGCCCGATTGCTACTGGCCGAACGACAGGGCGCGGCGCATCGCCGACGAGACGCCGAGCCGTGCAGCGGCCGGCTTGCCGGAAGCCGGTTTCGTGTTCTGCTCGTTCAACAACAACCACAAGATCACGCCGGACATTTTCGATATCTGGATGCGGCTACTGCGTGAGGTCGCGGGCAGTGTTTTGTGGCTGCTGGCCGGCAATGCGGTCGCGGTGACGAATTTGCGGCGCGAGGCGGCGGCGCGAGGCGTCGACCCGGAACGGATCGTCTTCGCGCCGCGCGCCGCACCCGCCGACCATCTGGCGCGGCACCGCCTCGGCGACCTGTTTCTCGATAACCTGCCGTTCAACGCGCATACCACGACGGTCGATGCGCTGTGGACCGGGCTGCCGATGGTGACCTGTCTTGGCGCGGCCTTCGCGG
>Ga0210398_10003295_pt1 | contig 15522 bp, 15 predicted proteins | sample IncBWC4OmetaG_FD_161047 | JGI IMG/M metagenome (GOLD analysis project Ga0210398, IMG submission 161047) | Forest soil microbial communities from Barre Woods Harvard Forest LTER site, Petersham, Massachusetts, United States - Inc-BW-C-4-O | ecosystem: Environmental > Terrestrial > Soil >...
TGCGGGCGGATTTGAAAAGCAGACCATCGATACCGATGCCACTGTCGTGCAACGCCTTGATGCGGCCGGCGCCGTACTGAGCGCCAAGACCACGCTGGGCGCGCTTGCCATGGGAGACAAGTGGTTCGGCGGGCGCACTCGCAATCCCTGGAATCCAAATCAAGGATCGAGCGGCTCTTCGGCCGGCTCGGCCGCGGCGACATCCGCAGGCTGCGTGGCTTTTGCTATCGGCTCGGAGACGCTCGGCTCCATCTCGTCTCCGTCGACACGCTGCGGCGTAACCGGTCTTCGTCCTACTTTCGGATTCGTGCCGCGCACCGGCGCGATGGCACTGAGTTGGACGATGGACAAGCTCGGCCCCATCTGCCGCGCGGTCGAAGATTGCGCGATTGTTCTCACCGCAATCTACGGCCCCGACGGCCAGGACCTGGCCACGCGCAACGCCGCCTTCAACTGGAATGCTGAACTCGATTGGAAATCCCTCCGAGTTGGCTACATTGCCAGCGAGTTCGAGCCCGACAAGCCACCCGCTCCGACCGAAAAGCAGGCCGAACCGGCCACGCCTGAGGAAAAGAAGAAACGCGAAGCCCACGAACGCGAGATGGCCGCCTTTCGCGCGCGCCGCGCCTACGACCGCAAGTACGATCTAGCCGCGCTCGACCAGCTCCGCTCGATGGGCGTGAATCTCATCCCTGTCAAGCTGCCTGAACTGCCTTACGGTGCGATGACCGCACTGCTCACAGCCGAAGCCGCCGCCGCGTTCGACGAACTCACAACCACCGGGCGCGACCGACTGCTCACCGAGCAGGGCATCGAGGACTGGCCGAACGACTTCCGCATCTCCCGCTTCTATCCGGCAGTTGAATATGTTCAGGCCAATCGCGCCCGCTCTCTCGCCATCCGGCAGATATCCGAGCTCTTCCGGCAAGTCGATGTCATCGTCGCCTCCACGAATAGCGAACAACTCGTCGCCACGAACCTTACTGGACATCCGGCGGTCATTGCCCCTAATGGCCTCCGCGGTGCGGACGCGCCCATACCGCCCAAGGTCGACACCGGAGACGATGATCAAATCGGAGGACCGGGCACACCGGTGAGCATTACGTTTCTGGGCGGACACTACGAGGATGCGAAGTTGTGCGCGTTCGCGCGCGCCTATCAGCAAGCAACGGGCTTTCACAAACTGCATCCTAAGCTAGGCTGACTTGCTCGCGAAGGGCTGAGTCGCTAACGTGCTCTTATGCCCCTGCTTGAGGCCCGCGGCCTTTCAAAGAGCTACGACGCCGGCGCTTTGGCCGTCGACAGCGTGTCGTTCTCCATCGCGCGTGGCGAGACTCTTGGTCTGGTCGGTGAGTCGGGCTCAGGGAAATCCACGGTCGCCCGCATGGTGCTCGGTCTGATCGAGCCCACGAGCGGCAGCGTTATCTTTGATGGGCAGCCCGTTACCGGCATCTCGGATCGGGGTCTGCGGCCGTTGCGACGGCGCATGCAGGTTGTCTTCCAGGACCCCTTTGCTGCCTTGAATCCTCGTATGCGCGTGCGCGATATCGTCGCCGAGCCGCTGGTCATTCATCGCGCCTGCCCGCGTTCCGATCTGCCCGCCCGAGTGGCGGAGTTGTTGCGGTCCGTCGGACTCGATGATTCAGCTCGTCTACGGTTTCCTCACGAATTCTCAGGAGGCCAACGCCAGCGCATCAACATTGCCCGCGCACTTGCGCTGCGGCCTGAGCTGATCGTGCTCGACGAGCCTGTTTCTGCGCTCGACGTCAGCGTCGGAGCGCAGATTGTCAACCTCTTGCGCGATCTGCAACGCGAGTTCTCGCTGACCTACCTCTTCATTACGCATTCGATGCCGCTGGTGCGTTACCTCGCCACCAACATTGCCGTTCTTTGTCGCGGTCGCGTCGTCGAAAGCGGCCCCAGCCTCGAAATCTGCAGTGCGCCGCGCGAAGCTTACACGCGATCGCTCCTGGCGGCGACGCCTGAGATCCGCGCCTGAAAGCATTGAGGGGCATCCATCTACAATGAGAGGGTGTACGCCGCGTTTTTCCCACATAATTTCATCGTTCGCGATCTGCTTCTGAGCTTTGCGGCATTTCTAGGCGGCCTGGTGAACTCGGTCGCCGGAGGCGGCGGATTTATCGCTTTTCCGTCGCTGCTCAAGGCCGGTCTGCTGCCGATTGAAGCCAACGCCACGGGAACGGTGGCTCTCTGGCCAGGACAGTTCACCTCAATCGCGGGATACCGCGAAGAAGTTCGCAAGAATATCCGGCTTGTCGTTCCAGTCGCGCTCGTCGCGCTGATCGGCGGCTTCGCTGGCGCGTACACACTGTTGCACAACAGCCAGACCTCATTTCTGCGCCTTGTCCCTTATCTGTTTCTTCTCGGAGCAACCAGCTTTGCGGTTAGCGGGCCAGTCTCTCGCGCGGTTAAACGGCGCATCGAAAAACATGGGCGGGGCCACGAGCATGTCGCGCTCATCCCACTGCTGGCATTGCTTCTTTGTATTTGCTACTACATCGGTTACTTCGGAGCCGGAGCCGGCCTGCTCACCATGACCGCGCTGGCCTTCTGCGGAGTGGAGCGCCTGACGGAAATCAACGCGCTCAAGGTCGTGATCACCACCGTGGCCAATGGCATCGCGGTCATCACCTTCATCATTCACGGAGCCGTTGCGTGGCGCTTCTGCTGGTACATGATGATCGCCTGCGCAATCGGCGGCTACACTGGTGCGCGCAATGCCCGGCGAATCAGCGACCGCATCCTGCGCCCCGCCATCATTGTTCTCGGTTTCAGCATCGCCATCTATTTCTTCCTGCACCGCAGTACGCTGTGATGCCAGGTCCAGTCTGAGAAAATAGAAGCAGTATGAGCCACGAAGGCATTCGACTGGTCAGCGCCGAACAGGCTCGCCGCGAAGAGCACAAGAACCGCGAGCTGCCCCGCGACGCGAAAGAGCCGGCAAAAGTGCGCGTCCACAAAACCGAGGGTACTGGTCTCGAGATCGACTGGAAGGATGGTCACAAGAGTTCGTGGAGCTTCGCCTGGCTGCGACACGCGTGTCCCTGCGCCACCTGCCACGATGAGCGCGAGAAGTCGGGCCGCAAGCCCGGCGAACCCAAGCCGCGTCCAACAACGCTGCTGCCCATGTATCAGGACCCCCCACGACCTAACGTCGTCACTCCCGTCGGCCGCTACGCTCTCAGCTTCGAGTGGAACGACGGCCACAAGAGCGGTATCTATTCATGGGATTATCTGAGACGACATTGCATCTGCGAGGAGTGCGTGGCCAAAGCTGAATGACCTGCGCTTCAAATGCCTTTAACCTCACTTGATCAACTCATCCAGGCTTGCATCATGCGCCGGAATCTCTTCCTGCGCTTTCCACTCGCGCTCGACAATCTCAAGAGCCTCGGACGCATCCCGCGCAACCTGTACCAATCCTCGATTCTCCGGCTTGATAAGACCTTCCTGGACTGCTGTGTCGAAGAAGGTCAGCAGCGCATCGTAGTAGCCGCCCACGTTCACCAGCACACACGGCTTGGCGTGAATGCGAAGCTGCGCCCAGGTAACGATCTCGATAAACTCGTCCAACGTGCCGTAGCCGCCTGGCAGGGCCACAAAGGCATCCGCGCGCGAAGCCATGAGCGCCTTGCGCTCGTGCATGGTGCGTACGACGTGCAGTTCAGTCAATCCATGGTGGCCAATCTCGAGGTCCATGATCACATCCGGAATCACGCCCATCACCTTGCCGCCCTCGGCAAGCGCGGCATCGGCGATCGCTCGCATCGCACCGACGGTTGCGCCACCGTAGACAAGTCCGTAATTCCGCTCGGCGATCATGCGGCCCAGGTCGCGCGCCGCAGCCAGATACCCCAGCCTGGAACCAGCCGCAGAAGCGCAGAAGACTGCGATCCACTTCTTCCCTTCATGTGTCATCGTGAGTCCAGTCTAATTGGGATTTAAGATAGAGATGAGACCTCCCATTGCAGCACCTACTCGACAAACTTAATCCCCAGCAGCGTGAAGGAGTCGTGGCCGTCGACGGGCCGGTGCTGATACTCGCCGGAGCGGGCTCGGGCAAGACGCGTGTCATCACTCACCGCATCGCCTATCTCATCGACCAGCGCGGCGTTGCTCCGGACTCCATCCTCGCCGTCACCTTCACCAACAAGGCTTCCGCCGAAATGGCTGAGCGCGTTGAAAAGCTCATCGGCCATTCCTCACTCGCAAAACCGGTCGTTGCGACCTTTCATTCATTCTGCGTCCGCATGCTGCGTCGCGATATCGAAGCGCTCCGGATCGGCGGCGAAGGACTCACAAAGAGCTTTGCGATCTATGACGAGGCCGATCAACAGGCAGTCGTGAAGGCCGCCATGCGCCGCATGAGTCTCGACGACAAGCAGCTCACGCCGCGCGTGGTGTTGTCGAAGATCTCGTGGGCCAAGAATCACATGATCGATCCACAGGAGTACTACCTCAACTCCTCCGACCCCATGAGCGAACGCATCGCGCATATCTACGACACGTACAGGAAGGAACTGCGCAAGGCTAACGCGCTTGACTTCGACGATTTGCTGCTCGAGGCGGTGCGCCTGCTCAAGTCGTCGAGCGAGGTGCGCGAGCGCTACAACCGTCGGTACCGCTACCTGCTTATCGACGAATACCAGGACACGAATCGCCCGCAGTACGAACTGATGAAGCTGCTTGCGGGGGAAGACAAGAATATTTGCGTAGTCGGCGACGAAGACCAGAGCATTTATTCCTGGCGCGGCGCCGATATTCGCAACATTCTCGAGTTCGAGCGCGACTTTCCTGGTGCGAAAACCATCCGCCTCGAACAGAACTACCGCTCAACACAGGTCATTCTCGAAGCCGCCTCCGCTGTCGTCGCGCGCAACGCGCAGCGCAAGGGCAAGACGCTGTGGACCTCCCGGCAGGGCGGCTCGCTCATCGGCTACTACGAGGCTCCCGATGGCGAAAATGAGGCTCTTTACATCGCCGACACTATCCAGAAGTACCTGCGAAAGTCAGGAGACGAAGAGCCTCGCGCTGCGGTGCTTTATCGGACCAACTCGCAATCGCGGCTGATTGAAGAAGCCATGCGCCGCTATGGCATCAGCTACACCATGGTTGGCGGCTTTTCGTTCTACGAACGAGCCGAAATCAAAGACATGCTCAGCTACCTCAAGCTGGTGCAGAATCCCAACGACTCGATCGCACTGCAGCGCGTAATCAACACGCCCGCACGTGGCATTGGCAAAACGACGCTCGAAACTCTCGAACGCATCGCTATCGAAACCGGTATCAGTACATGGAGCGCCATTGACCGCGCGTTGCGTGAAAGGCTGTTGCCTTCGCGTGCTCTTATCGCACTCGATGCCTTTCGCCGCACAATCGAAGATACACGCGCGATGCTCGCTCCCGGCTTTGCCGAGAAACTCGCCGCCGATGTCTCTCCTGAACCAGATAATGGCTTCGACATGGCGGCGTCCGGAGCGGAAGATGACGCCGACACCGCCTTCGACTTCGGCGATCAGGCGCAGCACCTGCTCGCCTTCACCGACATACCCGAACAAGACCAACTCGACGACGTGCCCCTCGATGCGACGGCCTTCAATCCCTTCGAAGACGAGCCGCACGTTCCGCATGCCGCGCCTGCCCCGGCATCCGAATCTGAAGGCAAGCCCGCATTTCGCAAACCCGGAGATGCCGCGACGCTGCCCGAGCTGATCAAATTTCTGATCGATCGCACCGGGTACATCCGCTCGCTCGAAGAAGAAGGCACGCCCGAAGCCTTCTCCCGTATCGAAAACCTGAAGGAACTTGCCAACGCTGCTCAGGACGCGGAAGAGCGCGGCGAAACGCTTGCCGAATTTCTCGACCACGCTGCGCTGGTCAGCGACACCGACCAGTACAAGGCCGACTCCCGCGTGACCCTGATGACGCTGCATGCGGCCAAGGGTCTGGAATTCCCGCTCGTCGTTCTGGCAGGACTTGAAGAAGGCCTCTTTCCGCTGTCGCGCACACTGAATGAGCCCGACCAGATGGAGGAAGAGCGACGCCTCTGCTATGTGGGTTTGACCCGTGCCATGGATACGCTGGTGCTCACCCGCGCGCGGTACCGCCGGCGCTACGGAAACGACATGCCCGACACCAGCCTGCCGTCGCGTTTCCTCGAGGAAATTCCGACCCACCTGATCGAGGACCTGTCCGGCGCAGGCCGTCCCGCGAGCACATGGGGAGGGTATGGTGGGTATGCCGGATTGCGTTCGGACCGCGGTGGCTACGACGACTCTTCGGTGCGGCACTACAGCTACGAGGATGAAGACCAGAGCGCGGTCTCGCGCGGCTCGTCGTCGCGGCGATACCCGCAGCGGCCGTCTGGTTCTACCAATTCGAAACCCGGCAACTCGCTCGACAATATTGCGCAGTTCTTCTCGCAGCGAGGCGCATCGGTTCCGCAATCGCGGCCAAAGCTCGACCTTCCCGCTCCCACCGGCAAGACCGGCCTCAAGAGCGGCCAGCGCGTTCGCCATCCGAAGTACGGAGAGGGCGTGGTCTTTCGCCGCGAGGGAGACGGAGAAGACGCGAAGGTTACGGTACAATTTTCAAAGTTCGGAGTGAAAAAGCTGGTGGAGAAATTCGCCCAGCTGGAGCGGCTCTGATGCTGCCCGCTCCCGCAGAGATAAGGATTCGAATGGCAAATACAAAAGCAACTACTGACACTGCAGAACGTAAGAAGCTGAAGCGTACTGCCCGCAAGAAGGCAGCGCCGAAGGCTCCCCGCACCAACCCACGCGGCTCAAACAAAAAGAAGGTCAAGACGCTCACCCGCGGTCAGAGCAAGCGTAAGTAAAGCGGTAGTCGAAGGGATTAGCGAAGCCCGCTCCGGAGAATTTCTCTCGCGGAGCGGGCCCCGTTCCGGATACACTCCCCTCAATCCACCATTAGAGGAGTCGGACTCTGCCGCCTCAGGTTCTTTGTTGTAAATCCATCGACAAGCTCATTGCTGAGTCTGAGAATCCCGAAACGCGCCTGAAAAAGACCCTCGGGCCCGTTTCGCTTACCTCGCTCGGCATTGGAGCCGTCATCGGCTCGGGCATTTTTACCGTCGTCGGCACCGCGATCTCAGGCGAGAAGTTCGACACCTCCTCCATCCTCAACACTCCGGTTTTGGACTACCTGGTGCATCACACGGCGCTCGCCGGGCGGCCCGGCGCCGGACCAGCACTCGCCCTGTCGCTGGTGCTCGTCGCCATCGTCTGCGGATTCACTGGCCTGTGCTATGCCGAACTGGCGTCGATGATCCCGATTGCCGGATCGGCTTACACCTACACCTACGCGACTCTTGGCGAACTCATTGCGTGGATCATCGGCTGGGACCTGATCCTGGAGTACGCCTTCTCCAACATGGCGGTCTCCGTCGGATTCGCCGGCCACGCTGTAGCGCTGATGGACTGGTTTGGAATCCATCCCAACCTGCGATGGATCTCGCCCGCCTACCTTCCCTCGGGGCTCGCGGATCTGCAGGGCAACATGCTTTATCCGCCGGGCTGGCACTTCGGTTTCAACATCCCGGCTTTTCTCATCGTCATGATCCTCACCGCGATCCTGGTCCGCGGCATTCGCGAGTCCGCGGAGACCAACAACGTCATGGTGCTGCTCAAGATTGCCGCAATCCTGCTCTTCATCGGCGTCGGCGCGCACTACATTCACCCGACCAACTGGCACCCCTTCTATCCCAATGGCTGGTCGGGCTTCCTCACCGGCGGCTCCATCATCTTCTTCACCTACATCGGGTTCGACTCCGTCTCTACTGCGGCTGAGGAATGTAAGAACCCGCAGCGCGATGTACCCATCGGCATCATCGCCACGCTCATCGTCTGCACCATCCTCTACATCGGAGTTGCGATCGTACTCACCGGCCTCATCAAGTGGAGCGCGCTGGTCGACGATGCCGCCCCCATTGTCAACACCCTCAAGAAGGTCTACCTCGCCAACCCCAGTGGCGCGCTCAACTGGACGCGGCTCGCCATCATCATCGGCGCGATGCTGGGCATGATCTCCTCGATCCTCGTCTTCCAGATCGGGCAGGCGCGCGTCTGGTTTGCCATGTCGCGCGATCGGCTGCTGCCCTCGACCTTTGCGAAGGTACATCCTCGCTTCCGGACGCCGGCGGTCGCGACTTGGGTGGCGGGGTTTGTGGTGGGTGTTCCTGCCGGGCTGCTCGATATCGGCACGTTCTCGGATCTGTCCAACATCGGCACGCTCTTCGCCTTCGTGCTCGTCTCCGCAGGCGTACTTATCCTGCGCTACAAGGATCCAGGCAGGCATCGCGGCTTCCGCTGTCCCGGCGGCCCGCTTTTTCCGGTACTCAGCATCTGCTTCTGCGTGCTGCTGATGGCCGGGTTGCCCATCATTACCTGGCTCCGCTTCTTCATGTGGCTGGCGATCGGAATGGTCATCTACTTCTTCTACAGCCGCCATCGCAGCGAGTTCTCCCCGCGTTCTTAGCGTCATGGACATCGAACCGCTCCGCGCCTGGCTGCTGAGCCTTCCCCATGTAGCGGAAACCATGCAGTGGGGCGACAATCTGGTCTTCTGGGTAGGAGACAAGGCCATCGGCGGCAGGATGTTCGCGCTGGCCAACCTGAGCAAGGACAGCCATGGCGTGCTCTCCTTTGCCGCGGGACCGGAGCGCTACGCCGAGTTGATCGAGAGTGAGGGTGTCTTTCCGGCTCCGTACTTGGCCCGCGCGCATTGGGTCGCCATCGAGCGGTACGACGTCTTCTCATCAGGCGAGCTGAAAGAACATCTCCGCAACGCGCATGCGGTCGTCTTCGCCAGACTTCCGAAGCGGACGAAGGACGTTCTCGCCTTGCCGGCAGCGGAGCGCAGGAAGCTCGTCGCGGCAAAGAACAAGCAGGCAAAGTCAAGAAGTAGAGGGTAGCCCCTCCCCCGTGCTCCTCAGCCTTCATGTCTAAGTCATTGATTCTTCTCGGCTTTCAAGCGGCACTGTGCTCGAAAGTCATAGAATAAGCGACTTTAAGCGCACTTCATAGAAAACAAATGAGTTGCCTTGCTCTCATTGAAATTACTAGACTTACCCGGCGCGTCATTGATTTCAGGGTAGTTAGCAGCAAGACCAGCGCAAAATACAAACCCCGAGGCGATGAAGCCTCGGGTGTTGTATGCCCTAATTCCAGTAGAGCGGTTTTGAGCGAAATGGTCGGCCAACTCCTTCAGCGCTACGGTCTCGCCTCAAAGACCATGTTGAAAGGCGTTTCGGTTGCGCGGCGGAAGTGTTTGAACCCGCCAGCGGTGACGGCTTCTCCGATCTTCTTCTGGCCGGCCTGAGCGCCCAGACCGGCTCCGACTTCCTGCGAGAGCGAGGCGGGCACGCAAATCACCGTTGAGGCCGAGTAGTAAATCCGGCCCACGGGATTCAGGTTGGCGGCGACGTCGTCGCCGGCGATCGGCTCCACGATCATCCATGTGCCGTCGGAGGCGAGAGCCTCATGCACGTGCCCGGCTGCGCCCGCCGGATCGCCCATGTCGTGCAGGCAGTCAAAGCAGGCGACGAAATCGTAGTCCTTCCCCGGGAATGACTTCGCCGGGGCGACGTCAAAGTGCACGCGGTCTGCGAGGCCCGCCTTCTTCGCCTTCTCGCGCGCCGTTGCGATGGAGGCGTCGTGGTAGTCGAAGCCGAAGAACTCGGACTCGGGGTAGGTCTGGGCCATCAGGAGCGTCGACGCACCGTGTCCGCAGCCGACGTCGGCCACGCGCGCTCCGGATTTGAGTTTGGCTTCGACGCCTTCGAGGGCGGGAATCCAGTTAGTAGTGAGGTTTGCCAGGTAGCCGGGCCGGAAGAAACGCTCGCATCCGTGAAACAAGCCCGGCTCGTGCTCGTGCCAACCGAATCCTTTGCCGGTGCGAAAAGTCTCGGTCAGCTTCTCCTCGTCCTTCATGCACGAGGCAACCATGTGATAGAAGCCGGGCAGGTGCACGGCGCTGTCGTCCTGGGCCAGGGCGAAGGACTGCTCGGGGGTCATGTAGTAGGTTCCGGTGGTTGCGTCGTACTCGACATAATTCGACGCGGCGCTGGCATTCAGCCATTCACGTACGTAGCGTTCGGCGGTCCCGGTGCGGCGGGCGAGTTCGGCGGGGGTGAATTTCTCTCCCGCGCCCATGGTGCGATAAAGGTTAAGCTTGTCGCCGATCACGATGAGCGCGGCATGCAGGGCAGCGCCCATGTCTCCGACGGCCTGACCGAGCAGGGCGTGAAGCTTGTCCATATCAAGCGGACGGTTTGCGGTCTGGGTAGCCATGAATCTTCTCCTTGGGAAATGGAGTCACGCGGTCGCCTGGAGGAACTGCCAGCGGCGTTGCATGAGCGGTGAAGAGAAGAGTCGCGGCGCGGGCCACCGTATGACTTGGGTGCGTCATTATTACGCCTGGTGCGCGAGAAGACAAGTGATGCCGCCGTCCGATGGTCGGGTCGGTTTGGATTCGCAGACCGAATGAGCCGCAAGGCAACAAACCAGTTTCTTACAAGCGGATAAACCCACCCATAGCAGCGTCAGCTTGTCATAAGCCCATCTATCGGCAACTTGCTGAAGCCACAGATCGATCGGAATAGATCAATGAGCTCTAAGGCGTTGTTCACAACGATTGTTGACTCTTTCTCAAGTGCCTACGATAGTGAAAGTGCTGCAGAAGCGGCGGAGCCTTAGCAAGCATAAGGCTGTGTACATATTTCAACGCTCGGCGCTGGGGATCAGATATGTCTGGAGTATTCATCAGCTATCGTCGCGAAGACAGCAGCGGGTATGCGGGACGGCTGTTCGATATCCTCAGCGCTCACTTCGGCAGAGAGAAGATATACATGGACCTCGACATGATTAAGGGTGGCGACAATTTTGAGAACGTGATCGAGGAGAAGACCAGCCAATGCGATGTACTTCTTGCTGTAATCGGCGAAAAGTGGCTGACATGCACTGGAGAAAATGGAAGTCGCCGACTTGATATGGCGGACGATTTCGTGCGGCTGGAAATTGCCAAGGCACTCGAACGCGGCGTGCGAGTGATTCCGGTTCTCGTAGGCGGGGCAACAATGCCGCGCCCGGACGATTTGCCCGACGATTTGCGCCCGTTGTCTGTCCACCAGGCGATGGATCTCCGGGACGCACATTTCCACGCGGACGCGGAACAGTTGATGGATGAACTGAACAAGACTGTTCCCGGCATCACGAGTCGATTACTAAAGCCGCAATCAAGCAGATTGGCTCTGGCGGTATTCTCGGTCCTGGCTGTTGCCGTAATTGTGGGTGGCATCCTGGTGTTTCGGCACATGAAGCCGGCCGCTCACCCAAACCCCGATTCGGCTGCCCATCAACCCTCTGCGCCCGCTGATGGAGCCGTTCCGTCTGCCCAAGACGTCCACCCAGTCGCGACGGATAAGTCACAGAGCCCTGCCACGGGACCGGCGGATGTTAATGGAAAATGGAAAGCAACAGTTAAATACGACTGGCCGGGAGCTATATACGACGAGAGGTTCAACTTCGAAGTCACCGGTTCAGAACTGTCCGGCACTGCCTCCCTGCTTGGAGCAGATCACGGAATTTTTGACGGCAAAATCGAGGGAAACCAGATCCGCTTTATGACCAAGTCCCTGACAACGCTGGATGATAAAACTTACCAAGACCAGCACTATTACAAAGGCACTGTTGAGGGGGATACGATCCGATTTTCAATGCTGACCGACAGCAGCGTTGAATCGCATGTGCCCGTTCTTTTCACGGCAAAGAGGTGATTTGAGAGCGGGTTTAGCGACGATCCACTACAGGTCATGTCGCTGAATAGCCGGCTTATCAAAGAGTCCGTGGATTGACGCTGACGATTATCGTCGCTCGACGCGAAATTACAACGAAGTTTGCCGCGATCCCCGCTCCTCACGTAACGTCGAATCATGTCCGGAGTTACGCTCTCGCTCATTGGAAAGGTCGCTCTTATTACCGGAGGCTCACGAGGCATCGGCGCCGCAACGGTACGCCTCTTCCACCAGGCCGGCGCGCGCGTCGCCTTCAACTATCGCAGCGCCAAAGGCGCTGCCGATGCCCTGTCCCGTGAACTCGGTGGACCTGAAAACTGCGTCGCCATCGAACAGGAGCTGGCTTCGCCGGAGCAGGGACGGGCGCTGGTGGAGAAGACGGTCCGCGCCTTCGGAAGAATCGACGCATTAGTCGCGAATCACGGCGTCTGGCCGCCGGAAGACGCGTCGATCGCGACAATGCCGGACTCACAGTGGAGGCAGACGCTGGCCGTGAATCTCGACAGCGTCTTCGGGCTGACGCAGGCCGCGGTCGCCGAGATGCAGCGGCAAGGCAAGGCCGCCGACGGATCTGCGGCGGGGCACATTGTCTTTGTGAGCTCGACGGCTGGGCAGCGCGGCGAGGCCTTCCACGCCGACTATGCAGCCAGCAAGGGCGCGCTGATCAGCCTGACGAAGGGGCTGTCGACGGAACTGGCCCCGCAGGGCATCTACGTCAACTGTGTCGCGCCGGGATGGGTGGAGACCGACATGTCCCTTCCCGCGCTCAAAGATCCCGCGACTGCCCCGAAGATCTTCGCTACGATTCCGCTGGGGCGGGTGGCGCGTCCAACGGAAGTGGCTGGTCCGATTCTGTTTCTTTGCACGCCTTATGCCGGCTTCATGAGCGGCGAAATCATCAACGTGAATGGAGGGGCGGTGCTGGTCGGATGAAAAAGGCTCTCGTCGTCCTCACCCTGCTTCTCGGCTTTGTCTCGGCTCACGCGCAGGCCGGCACCTCGCCGGATGCCAACCAGCAAAAGGCCCGGGCCCTGCTCAATGCCATGGTGCAGGCCATGGGCGGAGACCGCTGGCTCGCGCTGCAGAACTCGTACTTCTATGGCCGCGTCTCGGGTTTCTACCAGGGCAAGCCGACCGGGGCTATTCAGGACTTCTTCCAGTGGCGCACACCGGACGGCAAGGAACGCGCAGAATTCGGCAAGAAGCACGATGACGTCGTTATCTATGCGGACGACCAGTGCAGGGAGGCAACATACAAGGGGAAGAAGGCGCTGCCGAAAGATATCTGCGAAGATTACCAGCGGCGGCGCAACCACTCGATCGATGTGGCGGTCCGTCTGTGGCTCACGGACCCCAATACGATCATCGTTTCCGACGGGCAGACGCTTTCCGAGCGCCATCTGACCGACCAGGTCACGATGATCTCGGCGGCAAATGAGTCCATCACCATCCAGATGGACTCCGAGACCCACCTGCCGCGCAGCCGCACTTTCCAGTGGCGCGACCCGCTCTACAAGGACAAGAACGAGGAGCGCGAGGAGTACGACGACTACCACACCTTCGACGGTATTCCCACGGCGTTCTCCATCACGCGCTTCAAGAACGGGGACATGACCAGCCAGCGGTTCCTCTACAAGGCGGCGTATAACGTGCCGCTGCCGCCGGATGCGTTCAATATCGACGCCGCCGCGGCCAAGGTAAAGAAATAAGGCGACAAGCAATCTGAGCGCCACTGTAAACTCATGGCACTGAATCCCGTCTATTCCTAGGCATGGGACACATGGTATCCACGGAGCTTCCGCCGCTCGCCCGGGCCGAATCGGTTCTGGAGTTGGCCGACTTTGATGAAGTCGTCCGGCTGTACCGGACCCGGATTTTTCGCTTTCTGATGGCTTCGCTCTCCGATCGCGATGTCGCGGAATCGCTAACCCAGGACTGCTTCCTCAAGGCGTATAACGCGAGGCACCAGTTCCGCGGAGAATCGAGCCTGAGCACCTGGCTGACGCGCATTGCGCTGAACCTGGTGCGGGATCATCTGCGCAGCCGGCGGATGCGCTTCTGGCAGCGTACGCGCGACACGGCTCTCGACATAGTCGACGTCGGCGAGTGGATTCCGGACGGCGCAAGCTCTCCGGAACAGGTCTGCCTGCAGCAGGAGCGGGTGCGGGAGATATGGAAGTCGGTCGAACGGCTCTCGCGCCAGCAACGCACCGTCTTTCTGCTGCGCTTTGTGGAAGAGATGGAGTTAGCCGAGATCGCCGAAACTACCGGCATGAACACCAGCACCGTGAAGTCGCATCTCTATCGCGCCCTGCGCATCGTACGGGACCGCGCTTCAGGAAAGTCCGAAGGTGAACAATGAACACACATCCAAACCAATCTCGTGACGCTTTGCCGCCCGATGAAGTCATGCTCGAGCCCGCCGGGCAGTTTGCCGCCGACCTGCGCAATCTGCGCTCGGCCGTGCACCGCGCAGCCGATCGTCAAACCGCGCAACCGGTTCCGTTCGGCTGGCTGAAGGCGGCGAAGCGCCGCCAGCGCACCTCACAGCACCGTGTGGTGCTGGCGTGGAGTCTCGCAACGGCCTGCGCGGCACTGTTTTGCATCGGCTCACTGCCGTTGCTGCGTCATGCTGCGCCCCCAGCAGCGGAGCAGAAAGTCATTGATGTCCAACCTGTTGTGATCGACGACACCGCGCTGCTCGAGCAGATCGACAACACGGTGTCCGAGTCCGTTCCCTCGTCGCTCGCGCCACTCGACTCGCTAGATAACTGGAGCTCCACGACTTCTACGAATACCGAATCCTCGCTGAACGCACCGGAGAAAAAGAATGTCGCTCAATAACTTCAAGCACTCTGCAGTGCTCTTGTCCCTTGCCTCTCTCATCTCGCTGGCTCCCGCTATGCCCGCCCTCGCGCAGGGGCGGGATGGAATCAACCCCGGGCCTCCGCCGATGGAACGGTCTTTTCGCGCCGGGGGACCCGGCCGCTGGTGGGACAACCCCAACGTCGCCCAGCAGGTTGGCATCACCGACGACCAGAAAAAGAAGATGGATGACATCTACCAGCAGCACAAGCTGCAGCTTATCGACCTGAAGGCCGCCGTGGAGAAGCAGGAAACCATCATGGATCCGCTGATTCAGGCCGATCAGCCGGACGAAACGAAGATCCTTAGCCAGATCGACGCTATCGCCCAGGCGCGGGCCGAGCTTGAAAAGGCGAATGCCCGCATGCTGTTCGGCATTCGCACGGTGCTGACTCCCGACCAATGGAAGAAGCTGCGGACGATGGCGAAGACACGCATGGATCGCGGCGACGGCATGCGCAAATGGGGTGGTCCGCGCGGTGAGGGTCGGGGTGGCCCCGGCGGCGGACAGAACGGACCCGATGGCGGAGCACCGCCCACGCCTCCGGGAGGCGCTGGTCCAGGCATCGAGTAAGCGCAGAGACAGTTAGATAAGAGAGGAGCGGGTAACCGCTCCTCTCTTTTGTTTTTGGATGCTCGGTAGTGGTGAACTTTGGGAAGTTTCCGAAATCCTGGACTTTTCAGGCGCTACGCAGGATTAGTCATTATGTAGTGACCGGCCCGCTGCGCTAGTCGTGGGTTAGGCTGAGTTTGTTTGACGAACTCTAGTCCAGAGCCACAAGCGGAGGAGCGGGTCATGAGAGAGAAGTTACGATTTTTGGGAA
>Ga0210398_10003297_pt1 | contig 15520 bp, 10 predicted proteins | sample IncBWC4OmetaG_FD_161047 | JGI IMG/M metagenome (GOLD analysis project Ga0210398, IMG submission 161047) | Forest soil microbial communities from Barre Woods Harvard Forest LTER site, Petersham, Massachusetts, United States - Inc-BW-C-4-O | ecosystem: Environmental > Terrestrial > Soil >...
TTTTTTCGGGCAGTTTCTTCATTTTTTTATTGAGAAGCCTTGTCTTTTGTCTTTTTCTGCGATTTAGGCGCCCAAATCGCCAGCATCCGCTTGCCTTCCATCTTTGGCATCCCTTCCAGCACTCCTGAATCATTGAGCCGCTCCGCAAATTTCAACAGGAGCAACTCGCCGCGCTCTTTGAACTGGATTGCCCGGCCTTTGAACTGGACATACGCCTTTACTTTATTTCCTTCCTTCAGGAACTTTTCAGCGTGCTTGGCCTTGAAGTCGAAATCATGATCATCCGTATTCGGAGTAAACCGGATCTCCTTGACTTCGGAGGCCTTGCTCTTTGCCTTCATCTCCTTTTCCTTCCGCTTCTTCTCGTAAAGGAATTTATTGTAGTCGATGATCTTACAAACCGGGGGATCGGCGTTCGGCGAGATCTCGACGAGGTCGAGAGCCTGCTCCTGCGCCATTTTCAGGGCTTCCTGGATCGAATAAACGCCTACCTCAATGTTGTCGCCTACCAACCGCACCTGCGGTACCCTGATCATATGATTGGTACGGTGTTCCTGCTGTTGTTCCTTTCTAAAACGTGGATTAAAATTACCTCTTGGAGGTCTTGGTCTCGGTGGAAATGCCATTTACAGTTTTTAAGTCCAGCTTCCTTCCCTTTCGGAAGCCGCGAATTTTTTTATTTTCTTTTATTTACGCCCTTAGGGATTAGGGACGCGCTCCTTGATCTCCTGTCGCACTTCGGCAATGAACTCTTCGATTCCCTTCGCCCCAAGATCGCCGTTGCCCTGTCGCCTGACTGCCACCTTCCGCTCATTCATCTCCTTTTCTCCGACTACCAGCATGTAAGGAACCTTCGCCAGCTCGGTATCTCTTATTTTCTTTCCTATCTTCTCGTTGCGGTCATCCACCTCTACGCGAATATCCGCATTTTTCAGCATACCCAAAAGACTTTGTGCATATTCCAGTGACTTATCCGTGATCGGCAGGATCTTTACCTGTAGCGGGGCCAGCCAGACCGGAAATTTACCCGCATAATGCTCCAGCAGGAACCCGATAAAGCGTTCGTGAGTACCCAACGGCGCCCGATGGATGATCAGCGGTGTTTCCATGTGGTTTTCCTTATTGGTATACTCCAACTGGAACCGCTTGCCCTGGGCAAAGTCTACCTGGTTGGTAGCCAATGTGAACTCCCGGCCGATGGCGCTCCAGATCTGCACATCGATCTTGGGGCCGTAAAAAGCTGCCTCATCCGGCACCTCAATGTACGGCGTATTGGTCCGGATCAGCACATCCCGGACCAGGGCCTCCGTCTCCTTCCAAAGTTCCGGCTCATCGATATATTTTTTGCCCAGCTTCGACGCCTCATGGACACTGAAACGCATGACGTACCTGTCAATCCCGAATATTTTGAAGTATTTCAGGTACATCTCGTTCACCGCCCTGAATTCGTCATAGAACTGATCTTTACTACAATAGATATGCGCGTCGTTCATATGCAAACACCGCGCCCGCATCAGACCGAAAAGTTCTCCGCTCTGCTCATACCGGTAACAGGTCCCGTATTCCGCCAGCCGGTACGGCAGGTCCTTATACGATTTCTGCTCAGCGGCGTAGATCTTGTGATGATGCGGGCAGTTCATCGCCTTCAGGTAGTATTTCTCCCCCTCCAGCTCCATCGGCGGGAACATACTGTCCTGATAATAAGGCAGATGCCCGCTGGTTATATAGAGACTCTCTTTGGCAATATGGGGGGTGACGACCCGCTTATAGCCCGCTTTTTCCTCTGTATCCTTAGCCAGCCGCTCCAGTTCTTCGATCACTACCGCCCCATTTGGCATCCATAACGGAAGTCCCGGGCCCACCTGCTCATCGAACGTAAATATGCCCAATTCCTTGCCCAGTTTCCGGTGATCCCGTTTTTTGGCCTCCTCCAGCATCTGCAAATATTCGTCCAGTTCTTTCTGCGACGGAAAAGACACCCCGTATACCCGGGTCAGCTGTTTGTTCCGCTCGTCCCCTTTCCAGAATGCCCCGGAAATATTGGTCAGCCGGACCGCTTTGATAAATCCCGTGTTCGGGATATGCGGCCCCTTGCACAGGTCGGTGAAATTCCCCTGGGTATAGAAAGTGATCTGGCCGTCCTGAAGGTTCTCCAGCAGATCGAGCTTGTACTCATCCCCCTTATCCGAGAAATACCGGACGGCTTCGGCCTTGCTGATCTCTTTGCGTCGATACACCTCACTCTGCCTGGTCAACTCCGCCATTTTCACCTCCAGCTTGCGCAGATCATCCTCCGTAATCTGGCGGCCCCCCAGATCCATGTCGTAATAGAAACCCCCGCTGTCGATCGCCGGACCGACCCAGAATTTGGCGCCGGGAAACAACGATTCTACCGCCTCCGCCATCAAATGGGCCGAAGAGTGCCAGAAAGTCGACTTGCCTTCCGTATCCGACCAGGTGAGCAATTTCAGGGTAGCATCGGTAGTGATCGGACGGGTAGCATCCCAAACCTGGCCATTGACACTTGCGGCCAATACCTTTCTCGCCAGTCCCTCACTGATGGACTTGGCGATCTCCAATGCGGTGACGCCGCTTTCATATTCTCTGACCGCGCCGTCCGGGAAAGTGATCTTGATCATAAGGGTGCAAAATTAACAAATCCTTGCCAGTTTGCACGTCCGCTCTTTTGACAAATGGTAAGTCCCGCAATAATTTATTTATTTAATTTGCGAAGGGGAAACCGTCGATCATGCGAAGATTCTACTTACTTCTTCTTACTGCCGTACCGTTGCTGGTCCATGCCCAGGATCTTACCGGAGTATGGCAAGGGCACTTCCAGGCTAGCGACGGGGTGCATTCTTCGTTATACGCTTTCGGCGACCGGTACAAATTCGAAGTGCAGATCGCTCAGCAGGAAAAGAAATTCAATGCCATAACCTATTCCTATCTCTCTTCCGTCTTCTACGGCAAAGCCGCTGCAGCCGGCGCCGTCAATCCGAAGACGGGTAAGGTCCTCCTGCAGGAAGGCAAACTCATCGAAGTTCGCGACGACATCCCCGGCGGTGTCTGCACCATGACCCTTTTCCTGCAGTATTCCAAAACCGATGATGAGGAATTCCTCGAAGGCAAATACGTCAGCATGAATATCAAGGACTCTACCAACTGCGGTCACGGGACGGTCTTTCTCCGGAAGGTACCCACCTCCGACTTCTACGAGGAGCCATTCCTGATCAAACGCAAAAAGGAATTAGAGAAAGAAGAGCTGGCAAAGGAAAAGCCGGCCGTCAAAGCCCCGGCCAAATCACCGGTCCATCATCCCGATAGCGGCGCCACCGCGGCTACCCATCGGCCCGTGACCCATCCAATCCATCATCCACCCGCCGCAAATCCAGTTGTCCCTGCTGCCCCGCCGCCGATGGCCCGCGCGACGATACCCGGACGGTCGGCGACTAAACCCGCTCTCGACAGCAACGTCGGTCTAAGCCATAAATTCGCCACGATCACCCCACGGGTCCTGCTGGAACGCTCCAACCAACTGGTCCGGTCTCTGACCGTCAGCACGCGCGAAGTGGTGCTCAACATCTATGATGATGGGATCATCGACGGCGATAGCGTTTCCGTCTATCTGGACAACAAGATGGTCATCAACCACGCCATGCTGACCGACCGGCCGCTGATCGTGACCATTCACCTCGACGAAGACAACGACTATCACGAATTGGTCATGGTAGCAGACAATGAGGGGACGATCCCGCCGAATACATCGCTGATGATTGTGAAGGCCGGAGACAAGGAATATAAGGTGAACATTACATCCAGCCTGCAAACCAATGCCACCGTAACCTTCAAATACGTAAAACCAAATTGACATGCGCGGTCCCTTCCTGGCAACCCTGCTCACCCTTGCCTGCATTGCCCGCGGTGAAGACCTCAATGGCATCTGGAAAGGCACCCTGACCCAGGGGGCTGGCGGCTGCTATCCCCAATATTTCCTCGAGCTTCAGATCAATTTCACCGGCGACCAGCTGACCGGAAAGGCCTACGACTATTACGATAAATCCCATTTTGTCAAGATGAGCTTCACCGGCAGGTATAATTCTACTACCCATCGCATGGTCCTCATCGAGAAGGAGATCCTCCAGGTCGATATCCCGGGCGAATGTGAGGCATGCATCAAAACTTACGATCTGAATTATTCGAAGAATGGCGGTGAAGAAGAGCTAACCGGAGATTGGAAAGGGGTGTATTCCGCCAAAAGACTGGTGTGCCCTCCCGGTCAGATCCGGCTCAAACGGGCGACGCAATCCGATTTTCCGGTCGATATCGAACAGTCGGATACCCTGATCGCCCTGCAAAAAACGCTCCACCTCCAACCACGGGTGGATTCGCTGGTGAATACCGTTACCCTACATAGCGCAGATGTAAAGATCGAACTCTACGACGACGGCGTGATCGACGGCGACTCTGTGACGGTGTTCATCAACAACAAGCTGCTTCTCTACCACCGGATGCTGACAGACCGGCCGCTGACCATTCATTTCAACGCCTTTCCCAATACGGAATACGAACTGGTAATGTACGCGGATAACCTGGGCACGATCCCGCCCAATACGGCCCTCCTGATGGTCACTTCAGGCTCCGAAAAATATAAAGCCTTCATGTCATCCAGCGAGCAGACCAGCGCGACCATCCGCTTTGTCTACAAACCTTGATTTCGCCCGCGATCCGCACCCCTGAGCTTCGCTCCGCTCGGTTATTTCTTACCAAAATCGAGCGAATCGGTTATTTCCCCGCATTCCAGCATTTTAGCGCCATAAGTAGGATGCTTTCTTCCCAGATAGGGATTGATGACCGACGCCGTATTGCTCAGCCAATAACCCGGCAACGAATCGCCGAAGGCCATCGGACACTTGATGTGATAGATGCGGAACCCGTCGAATTGTACCGTACGGATCAGGTTATACAATTCGTCCGTCAGCATATCGAAAGACCGCCGTCTTGCTTCGATACCCGTCTCGCCTATCAACCCCTTCGCCTCCGCATCGATGCTGGCGGCCAGGCTTTCTGCGGTCAGAACGATCGCACTGTCCGCCTTCAACGTCTTCACCGGCAGACTATCTGCCTTTGCAGCCACCACCTGGGCAGCTTGATCCGCTTTTAGCGTGTCCCAGTCGACCAATGCATCCTTCAACGCAAAATAGCTGCCCATCAGGCCATCAAACGCCTGGTCGAAAGCGCTGGAATTCTTACTGATCCTGAGGGCCGGGTCCGGCGGTAACCCCTGGCTCGTTTTCTTATCCAACAATAGCCGGTAGACCAGTAAACCCGCCACGATAAAAATGATGATCAACAAGACAAATTTCCGCATGAAAGAAAGTTTTGCCGAAGGTACTGCACTGGGCTAAATTTGCATACCATTTTACAAAAATACATGTTAGCAGGACTTCAGAACGTCACCTTCGAATTCGGCGCCAGAGTCATCGTCAAAGATGCAACCTGGCATATCCAGCCCAATGAGCGCATCGGCCTGATCGGCTATAACGGCACCGGCAAATCCACTTTGTTGAAATTATTTGCCGGCGAATACCTCCCCTCCGCGGGCACCGTCGAAAGAAGCCGGACCACCACCATCGGCTATCTTCACCAGGATCTGCTGAGCTACGATACCAATGGTTCCATTCTCGATGTGGCCATGACGGCCTTCGAACGCGTCCAGCAGCTTGAGAAGGAGATCGTGGATCTGGGCAAGCAGCTGGAGAAAGACCACGAGAATGAGGCACTACTGCATCAATATACCGATGCCCTTCACGAAATGGATACCCTTGACGGCTATACGATCCAGAACCGAACCGAAGAGATCCTCCAGGGTCTTGGCTTTGCTAACACTGACCTGAGCCGCCCCTTCCGCGAATTCAGCGGCGGCTGGCGGATGCGCGTCCTGCTGGCCCGAATGATCCTGCAGAAACCCGATCTGCTCCTGCTGGACGAACCGACTAACCACATGGACCTCCCATCCATCGAATGGCTGGAGAAGTACCTGCAGCACTACCAGGGCTCCGTTATCATCGTCAGTCATGACAAATACTTCCTCAACCGCATGGTGACGAAGATCGTCGAGCTCTACCAGAAAGAGCTGCACATCTACAACGGCAACTACAACTTCTACGAGACCGAAAAGAGCCAGCGTATTGAGCTCCAGCAGCGCGCCTTCGAGAACCAGCAGGAGTATATCCGGCAGCAGGAACGTTTTATCGAGCGATTCCGTGCTAAGGCGACGAAGGCGGCAGCCGCCCAGTCGGCCATGAAACGCCTCGATAAGATCGAACGCATTGAAGATGTCGAGATCGAGCGGCCCAATATCCGGATCAATTTCCGGATCGACAAGACGCCGGGCCGCGTTCTGGCCACGCTCAAACACGCCACCAAAAAATTCGGCCCACTCACCATCGTCGAGAATGCCTCCACGGAGATCGACCGGGGCGACAAGATCGCCCTCATCGGGGCCAACGGTAAAGGGAAGTCCACGCTGCTGCGAATGATCGCGGGTACCGAGCCCTTTACCGGCGAACGCGTCTGGGGGCATAACGTCGAAGAAGGCTTCTACGCCCAACACCAAATGGAAGCGCTGGAGGTGAACAACACGGTACTGGAGGAAATGCAACTCTGCGGCAGCCAGAAGACCGACCTCGAACTTCGCGTCCTGCTCGGCTGCTTCCTGTTCAGCGGCGATGACGTGGAAAAGAAGATCAGGGTGTTGAGCGGCGGCGAGAAAGCCCGCGTCGCACTCGCCAAAACGATCGTCAGTAAAGCCAATTTCCTGCTCCTCGACGAACCGACCAACCACCTGGATATGCATTCCTGCGAGCTGTTGATCGAAGCCCTCAACAAGTATGAAGGCAGCTATCTGCTGGTCAGCCATGACCGTTATTTCATCTCCAGAACGGCGAATAAGATCTGGGAGATCGATAATCACCTGATCCGCGAATTCAAAGGCACCTATGAAGAATGGGTGGAGTGGAAAGAGCGCCGCCTCGCCCAGGCTGTCCCGCCCCCGCCACCCCCGCCCCCACTCCCTCCAAAGCCTGCGCCGGGACCAAAGCCAGCCCCGGCACCCATAAATAAAGAAGCAAAGAAGGAACTGCAGCGCCAGCAGCGCCTTTTCCAGGAACTGGAAACGAAGATCGCCGCACTGACCAAACAAAAAAGCCAGCTCGAAGCATCGCTTGCCGACCCTGCTACGTATTCTGATAAAAACAAATTCGTGACAGCGGAAACGGAATACAAGAAGACCAGCGACGAGCTTATCAAAGCCAACCGTCAGTATGAACAGGTCTTCGACAAGATCGTTGAGCTGGAGAAGACGCTTTGAAAATGAAACACTATTTCATCTTCGTCATCCTAACGCTTATCACCACAACCGTGGCAGCCCAACAGCCGCCTACAGCCGGCGCTACCCAGCCAATGCCCGGTATCCGCCCCAAGATCGGTCTCGCCCTCAGCGGCGGCGGCGCCAAAGGCCTGGCCCACATCGGCATCCTCAAAGCCATTGATTCGGCCGGACTGAAGATCGACAATATCACCGGCACGAGCATGGGCAGCATCCTGGGCGGCCTCTACGCCATCGGCTATTCTGCGGACTCGATCGAGAAGATCGCCCGCGGGATCGATTGGGATTTGGTCCTGTCCAATCAGTCATCAATGCGAAGCATGATCATGGACGAAAAATCCGAATACGGAAAGTATGATGTCGAGCTGCCCTGGGTGGACCATTGGTTCCGCTTTTCCACCGGCGTGATCGAAGGCCAGGAACTCTGGCTGAAGTTCTCGGAATTGTTCCGGCCTGTCTATGGCATCAAGGATTTTTCCAAATTTTCCATTCCCTTTAAATGTGTCGCCACCGATATCTCCACGGGTGAAGTCGTGGTCCTCGATACAGGCGATATCGTAACGGCCGTTCGCGCCAGCATGGCGATCCCGACTATTTTTACGGCGGTGGAGTACAACGGCCGCAAGCTCGTGGATGGCGGCGTTGTCCGAAATTTTCCCGTCAAAGACGTCCGGGACATGGGTTCCGATATCGTGATCGGCAGCAATGTCTCCGGCCCGCTGCTCGGTCCCTCACAGGTGACCAACGCCCTCCAGGTGATCCTGCAGGTAGCTTTTTTCAGGGAAGAGGCCGACACCCGGACGCAGATCCCGCTTTGCAATATTTATATCAACCAGCCGCTCGAGGAATATGGGATGGGTAATTTCGGGTCAGCCGCAAAGATCATTCAGGCCGGGATGGAAGAAGGCCGACGTCTTTACCCTACTTTCAAAAAGCTGGCGGATTCCCTCAATGCCCTCTATGGTCCCCAGCCGGACACCCCCAGCCGCCTCCCCACCGTCAGCGCCATCAAGATCTCCTCCTATGCCGTGAATGGTCTCCACCATACCAGTGAAGGATTCTTTATCCAAAGCATGAACCTGCTGACCGGCCACTTGTATACCGCCGGCCAGCTGTCCCACATGGTCCGCCGCGCTTTCGGCACCCGCTATTATAACCGGATCACCTATTCGATGCAGCGGTTGCCCGACAACACCAGCCGTATCATCTTCCAGGTCGAAGAAAACCCGCTCACGTTTGCCAAGGTCGGGCTCAACTACAACCAATTCAGCGGTATCAGCGCCATTCTCAACCTGACCACCCGCGATTTCTTTACTCCAACTTCCCGGAGTCTCGTCACCGTCAATATAGGTCAGAACTTCAGGGCCCGCGCCGAGCACCTCCAGTACTTCGGGCGCCGCGCCAATTTTTCTTTCACACTGGCAACCGGGTTCGATGACTTCCAGATCACCACCTACACCAATAAATTCAAGGAGGCTGGCCTGTACGATCAGAACTATTACAACCTGGATGCGCAATTCGGCTATTCTACCAACCGTGACCTGACCATCGGCCTGGGCAGTCGTTTCGAAAACCTGTCCTATGATCCCTCCCTTACGTCCAGTCTTGAATTTAAGGGAAACAATAATTTCGTAACGAGCTATTTCTTTCTCCGCACCAATCTGCTCGACCGGCCTGTCTACCCCCGGCGCGGCTTCCAGTTGAATGCCGAAGCGGATAACGTCTTTGAGCAAAATCCCGACGTTCAGCACTTTGGGACCCAGAACGATGTTTCGGATACCTCCTTCGCCGCTCAGCCGTACCAGCGGCTCCTTTTCGACTACGATCAGTATATCCCGCTCTCCGGCAGATCAACCCTACAGACCCACCTCCAGGGCGGGCTCAACCTCAACTACAATCGCAACGTCATGAACGAGTTCTCTATCGGTGGGCTGACTGAGCAATTCCATAACCAGGTTGCATTTGCCGGTCTGCGTGAAGGTACCTTCTATTCTTCCAGTATTGCCGAAGGAATGCTTGCGCTGCGCTATCAACTATTCGATAATGTCCTGATCACTGGAAAAGCGAATGTGCTGTTCAATAACTTTATTACCAAAAGCGCCTTCTTCAATACCCCCGATTTCCTCTCAGGTTATGCGCTTACGTTCACCTATATGTTCGCACTGGGACCGCTCGAGCTGAGCGCCATGTATTCGGATCAATCGCGACGTGTTCTCGGCTATGTTAATATCGGTATTCCGTTCTGATCTGCCCTTCCAGGCCGCCGTTCTCCTATTCCCTCGCCTTTAGAAAATCACTCAGGATCACCGCCATCAGCTGCCCCGCCGCTTCACACTGTCCATGTGAAAGCGAAAATATACCCTCACAGATATGAAAATAGGCGATCCTGGAGTCAATGGCAGCAAACGTCACATATTGCCTTGCCTGCAGCGCGCCCAGCCCCGTCGCCGGCATTCCGGTACCCGCCGGTCCGAATACATCGAGATCGAGTTCGAGTCCGATATAATTGTCCTCCGTAAACCCGGTCGCATGGGCCACCGCCTGAGTAAAACTCCTTTTCTCCAGCACAAGGATATCTTCGTAGGTGATCAGGTCCACAAAAGGGTTGTTGATGATATCCAGCCAGACGTTCTGCGGCAGGTCGTTCTCATGAACGCCAATCGCGCAATATTTTTCGAGAAACCCATCTTCTTCCGCATACCGGAACGCATTGCCGGAATGTCTTCCTTCCGCCGGCCGGAAGCCGGAATGCGCATCGAGGTTGACCGCATTGATCTGGGGCAGCGGGATCAGACCCGCCTTATGCAGCCCTTTGGCGGCGCCTTTGATCAACGGATAGGCGTTGTTATGGCCACCGCCGACAACGATCGGGATCTTCCCGGCGGCTGTGATCAGTTTTATCAGCGGCTCAACCGCTTCATCGATCGTGTGAACGGCATGCCGGAAAGCCGTCAGCTTCTCTTCCCGGCCAAAGGCGTTGGCTTCGATCAATCGGTCAAGCTCGCTGAAATCGAAATATCCCAGCACCAGCACGCTCTCGCCGGTGAGGAAATCATTACTCTGTTGATTGAGAAAGCTCTTTAGAAAGAACGGCCATGCTGTACCAGACCCGCCCCGGCCCTCATTCGCCCGGACACCGATATCTTCCGGGATACCCAGCAGGACATACTCGGCTTCGGTTTGTTCGACGGAACCGGCGATATTGGCGGGATCGGCTGCGACCAGCACCCGTTCCCCCAGCTTGGTCTCGAATTGCCGGATGCGCGTAAGCGCTAGGATATCCTGCTTACGATAGACGTTCAGATGCTGCATAAAAAAAGTTTTTATACCCCAATCTTATCTTTTACCAACTGTAAGATCGCCTCCTCCTTCCGGACGGTCTCCGCCTCAATGACGGCGCCCTTCTCCAGCACCTGCGCAACGTAGGACTTATCATCATAACCTGCGGCATTGATCCGGACATTCAGGAATGCACCCAACACCGCCGCCCGTGCGCACAAGGCCCCGACGCCGGCGTCGGAGACGGAATTCGGGTTGCCTTCCGCCGCCATCGCCTCAATGACCTCCAGGCTGGCGAAGGCCGACTCCATGACAAGGTATGGCACTTCGATCGCCGTTCGGGTCGCTTGCTGGATCGCGGCATGACGCAGCTGCTTTTCAGCCTCATTGCTCTTCGGCAGTGCGAAGGCAGCCATGATGCCGTTGAAGGCCTGCGTATCGGCATCGACCAGCCGCAGAAGCTCGTCCTTCCGCCGCTGCCCCCTTTCCGCCCAGTCGCTAAACTCCTTCCAGCGGTCATCCCAGCCTTTCTTATGCGACGAGAGATTCGCGACCATCGTCCCGAGCGCCGCGCCAAGCGATCCTACGTAGGCCGCGATGGACCCCCCACCCGGAGCGGCACTTTCACTGGCCGTCTCGTCTGCGAACCCGGTCAAACTCATCCTAACCAGCTTATCGGCTGTAGCTGAGCGCAGCTGATATTCGATGATGCGCTCTTCCGGCTTGAACGGACCCAGCTCATCAAGCCCCATCGAAAGGATGGCGATCCGGATCAACTCCTTTTCGGATACCCCGGTAGAACGCTGCTGTTTTTCCAGGAAATATTTGCCTGCATCCAGCATGGCCTGCAGCGGGATCAGGCCAACCAGCTCGCTGCCCGTCACGCGGATCCCGCGCTCAGCCGCCGCGCGGCATACTTCATCAAACGCCACATGGACCGGTGTTACCCGGATATTGGTCAGGTTCATCGAGATCTGCGCAATCCCATATTCGTCGATATACCAGCCGATCGCTTTTACGGCCTTCAGCGTCCCCGGGATCTGAACGGACTTTTCACCTTCTTTTATTACGCGACCTGCCTCCCGGACGTCGAATGCGATCGCATTGGCGCGACGGGTAGACGTCGTATTGAGGTTCACGTTGTAGGCCACCAGGAAATCCCGTGCTCCGATCACCGTGCCACCACGGCGGACATCGAACTCCGCCGGCCCATGGTCCGGCGCCCATTCGGGTAGTTTGATCTTTTTAAAAAAACCTTCGTATTCGCCTGCCCGGATCACCGAGAGATTGCTCCGGCGCTTGTCGGACTGCGCCGCTTCATACAGATAAACGGGGATCTGCAAATCCCTGCCTACGCGTTCCGCCAGCCGGCGGGCCCAGACCGCCGTCTCCTCCATGCTGATCCCCGCGATTGGGATCAACGGACAGACATCCGTGGCGCCCATCCGCGGATGCTCGCCCTTGTGTACCCGCATATCAATCAGCTCGCCGGCCTTTTGGATCGAGAGGAATGCCGCTTCGATTACCGCTTCCGGCGACCCGACGAATGTGACTACCGTACGATTGGTGGCTTTTCCCGGATCGACATTGAGCAGGCGAACGCCGGCTACGCTTTCTATCTGGTCCGTGATCTGCTTGATGATCTCCGTGTTCTGCCCTTCGCTGAAATTGGGAACACATTCGATGATGGGTGACATAGGGCTGCAATGTACAGATTATTCTATTTTTACTTCCATCCGCTGAGTCGCGGGTTTTGGGGGTCGGATAAAATCAAGCGGATTCCGGATAAAATACCGCCCCAGGATCCCCAGGAACTCCGGATATTCCCGGATCCGCACCCCACGGGACCGCGCCGCCACAATAAAAGCCAGCGAAAAACTCACCAGGAAATTCAGGAACCCGATCCCCATCACTCCAAGCAGCACCTCCGCCAGAAAACCGGCCGGGATATTCCGCAATCCCAGACCATAGACCGCCAGCGAAACATTGCCCGCCGAAATTGTAATATGCCGGATATCGAACCGCGTCCCGAATATCTCGCCGATAAATCCAGCCATGCCCAGAAAAAAACCCAGGCAGATATTACCGATCAGCGTCCCCGCATGCTTCTCCACATAGTCGGCCAGTCGCCGCAGCCGCTCCTGCGGGACCGACAGCCTCAACACGGGATGGGTCTGCAGCCGGCGGCTGATTCGGCCATATACGATCTTGTTCTGGACGTACCCGGCGATGATACCGCTCAGAAAGAGAAAGACCCCGGTATTACAGGCGTACAACAGCGAAAGACTCTGCCAGGGATGCTGATCCTGCAGCATTTTCATGGCGGCATCCCCCGATACGAGCTTAGCCCCCATCAATATGTCATATCCCCAGGCCAGCAGCGCCGCGCCCGGAAAGACTACGATCAGGTTCCCCGCGAACGACGCGATCTGGCTCCGCGACACTTTGGCCACCGTAACCGCCAGGTTATGCAGGTCGGGCTGGTAGGTATTCTTCCTCGTATCCAGCGAGCTGGCAACCGCGCTGGCCGTGAAGGCCGGCTGTTTGGTGGCCAGCGTTGCACCCGTTTCCTCTATCAGGATAAAGCCAAGACTGTAGTTGACGCTGTAGGCGAAGCCGTGCCAGAAGATCGCCATCGGTACCCGGATCAGCAGGTTTTTGATCAGCACCACCAGACAGATCCACGCTCCGCCTCCCATGGCGCTCTTGAGCATCGACCGGTACTCGGCCCGGTTGTTAGTAATATATTTACTCCCTTTAGCTCCTTTATGCTCTGCGATCTGGTACGCGAGATACCCCAGGGACTGCGACATGAACTCCAGAATACTGTTCTTCCGGTTCTCGTTGCGGACCAACGTCCGGAAGGTCTCGACAAACCTTGCCGAATCGAATTTGTTCTCTCCGTCCAGCAAGTCGATCAGAACCGCCATGCGTTCGAGTCTGTTGCTGATCAGCATCAGCATATAAGTCTGATGAAGACTGGCGCCGCGCCGGATATGGTTCTCCCGGGCAAAAACAACGCTCCGGGAACAGTGATCCAGCATCCCGTTGATCCGGCGGGAGGTCTCCTGTAGACCGCGGCCATCTGTCGCCAGCTCCCTTTCCAGTTCCTGCACCAGATAATTCTGCGTCACGAAAGGGTTTTCCTCCCGGTCTTCCGCCGGAATATAGCCAAGTACTTCTTTCTCGAGCCCGAGCTGGGCGACCTGAAATGACAGCGTTCGCAGCGATGTGGCCAGTTGGTGCAGGATACGTCCGTCGTCAATATGCAGCGAGAGCCCAAGCCGCTCGAAGAAAGTGACCCAAGCGGAGCGCGGAACATCTTCGACCCATCGGTAATCACGTCGCCGGAAGAAGACGCGGTTGAGCACATACAGGAAATCGTTCTCATCCTGCAGCGGAGGCAGCAGCTTATGACGCAGCCGGCCGAAAAATTCCTGCCAGAACCCGCGCGCCAGCAGAATCCCGCTTTCGGTCAGCGCGGAACTAAGATCGGTCCGCACCAGCTGGGAGAGGATCGCCTGCTGAAGATTGTGCAGCAGCATCGGACTTTCCGCCAATGCCGTTGTGACCCGGTTCAGGTTGGCCCCGGCATCACGGCGGCTACGCGCGGGCCGTATGGCGCCAAACAAACCCACCAGGAAATCCAGCCCCGCAGCGCCGCCATTGACTGCCGTCACCGCGCTTCGCCCGGAAGCCACTTCGATAAAGTCAGGCTTGTTCTTTTTCATACGAATTCCCCCCCGATCATTACCCGCCCGATCAGGTTCGACCCGAACGCATAGGGAAGAAAAGCCAATGACGGCACGGGTTGGGTTATGATAAGGTTGGCCCTTTTCCCCGCCGTTATGCTCCCCAATTCATCACCCAGCGACATCGCGTATGCCCCGTTAAGCGTGGCGGCATTTATCGCTTCTTCCGGCAGCATTCGCATCCGGATGCAGCTCATCGCCACCACCAGGTTCATATTCCCGCTGGGCGAAGATCCCGGATTGTAGTCCGACGCGACCGCGATCGCGCATCCCGCATCCAATAATTCCCTCGCCGGCTGGAACGACATCCGCAGGAAGAATGCCGCGGTCGGCAGGAGCGTCCCGATCGTATCCGAGCCGGCCAGAGCTCCGATGGCGCCCGCGTCCATGGTCTCCAAGTGGTCCACCGAAATTGCACCAAGCCGGATACCCGTCTCGACCCCGCCGGAGAGATGCAGCTGATTGGCATGGATCTTCGGCCGCAACCCGAAAGCAACCCCCGCCCGAACGACCCGCTCCGTCTCCTCCACCGAAAAGAAACCACGCTCGCAAAATACGTCGATATATTCCGCCAGCCCTTCGCGCCCGATCGCCGGCAGCATCTCTTCAACAATTAATCGAATATAGCCATCATGATCATCCCGGTATTCCGGAGGATAAGTATGCGCGCCTAGGAATGTCGCCTTCACCGGTATCGGCGAAACCTCCTTCAAACGTTTGATCACCCGCAGCATCTTGAGTTCGCCTTCTACCGTCAACCCATAACCGCTCTTAATCTCGATCGCACCTGTCCCGAGCCGGATCAGTTCCTTCAGCCGCTCCCAGGCCTCCAGGTACAAACTTTCCTCCGAAGCCGCCGCCACCTGCCGTGCCGAATTCAAAATCCCGCCGCCGCGTGCAGCGATCTCCGCGTAACTAAGCCCCCGGATCTTATCTACAAATTCACCCTCCCGGCTGCCCGCGTAGACCAGATGCGTGTGACTGTCGCACCAGGCCGGAAGTACCAGCCGCCCGCTCGCATCAACCGCCTGACTATCGACCGCCTGACCATCCTCCGCTAACCCACCATTTCTAATTGCGGCGAATTCGCCATAATTAAAAA
>Ga0210398_10003299_pt1 | contig 15517 bp, 16 predicted proteins | sample IncBWC4OmetaG_FD_161047 | JGI IMG/M metagenome (GOLD analysis project Ga0210398, IMG submission 161047) | Forest soil microbial communities from Barre Woods Harvard Forest LTER site, Petersham, Massachusetts, United States - Inc-BW-C-4-O | ecosystem: Environmental > Terrestrial > Soil >...
TCCGATTACCCGGATCGTGGGCAGCCTCGGCATCTTCACCAAGATCGACTTCGCCAACCGGGAAGTCGCCGAGTGCCACAGCACATCCTCTATCTTTCGCGGTTACAGCATTTTCATGAAGGGCAAAGACCCGCGCGACGCGCACTTCATCACCAGCCGCATTTGCGGCATCTGCGGCGATAATCACGCCACCTGCGCCAACTATGCGCAGAACATGGCGTTCGGCGTGAGGCCGCCGGACCTGGGCGAGTGGATCGTCAACCTGGGTGAAGCCGCCGAGTACATGTTCGACCACAACATCTTTCAAGACAACCTGGTCGGCGTCGACTTCTGCGAGCAGATGGTGAAGGAAACCAATCCCAGCGTATGGACCAAGGCGCAAAAAACGAATGCGCCGAATTCCAATCTGCACGGCTATCGCACCATCGCTGACATCATGACAGCGTTGAATCCGTTTACCGGCGCGTTTTATCGCGAGGCTCTGCAGATGAGCCGCATGACCCGTGAGATGTTCTGCTTGATGGAAGGCCGTCACGTACATCCGTCCACGCTCTATCCCGGCGGTGTGGGAACCGTTCCCACCATCCAGCTCTTCACCGACTACCTGGTTCGCTTGATGAAGTATGTCGAGTTCATGAAGAAAGTTGTTCCTCTGCACGACGATCTGTTCGACTTCTTCTACGAAGCGTTGCCGGGTTATGAGGAAGTAGGCCGCCGGCGCGTTCTGCTGGGTTGCTGGGGATCGTTCCAGGACCCGGCACATTGCGATTACACCTACAAGAACATGGCCGACTGGGGCCGCAAGATGTTCGTCACGCCCGGCGTGGTCGTCGACGGCGAACTGGTTACGACCAGCCTCGTCGACATCAACCTGAACATCCGCATTCTGCTGGGCAGTTCCTACTATGACGACTGGGAGCAGGGCGAGACCTTCGTCACGAAAGATCCGCTGGGCAATCCGGTGGATCAGCGCCATCCCTGGAACCAGACCACCATTCCCAAACCGCAGAAGCGCGACTTCGGCGGCAAGTACACCTGGGTCATGTCGCCGCGTTGGTATCACGAGAAGACCAAGGAATATTTGGCGCTCGACACCGGTGGTGGGCCGATCGCCCGCTTCTGGGCCACTGCCAAAGCAGGCCTGGTCGATATCGGCTATCTGAAGGCGACGGGCAATAGCGTGAAAATCTATTTGCCTAAGACTACGTCGCTGCCCGAAGTCGAGTTCGAGTGGAAGGTTCCGAAGTGGAGCAACGCCATCGAACGCGATCGGGCCCGCACCTATTTCCAGGCATATTCTGCCGCCGCCGCGCTCCACTTTGTGGAGAAGGCGCTGGGAGAACTGCATGCCGGCCGGACGAAGACCTGGTCCGACTTCAAGGTGCCGGAAGAGTCCATCGGCTGCGGTTTCCACGAGGCGGTGCGCGGAGTATTGTCGCATCACGTGGTGATTCGCGATGGCAAGATCGCGAACTACCATCCCTATCCTCCAACTCCGTGGAACGCCAATCCCCGCGACATCTACGGAACCCCCGGACCCTACGAAGACGCGGTGCAGAACACGCCGATCTTCGAAGAAAACGGGCCTGACAAGTTCAAGGGCATCGACATCATGCGCGCGGTTCGCAGCTTCGATCCGTGTTTGCCGTGTGGTGTTCACATGTACCTTGGAAACGGAAAAGTGCTGCAGACACGGCACTCACCCATGTTTGGCGTAGTTAAGTAGGGGGGAAAACGCCACCAGGGTCGGGAGTGAGAAGGCAGTTGTAAGTTACGATATAGCGATCGTACGCATGCAATTGCAAGCTCACTCCTTTTTTCCAGCAGAGGATGGCACATGTCAAACGAAAAAGATTTCCAGCAACGGGTTCAAAGGATCGGCGCTCTGGTGCAAGAGATCGAGTCCATCGCTGACCCAGCGGTAAGAGCATCGACCACGCAGCTGGTGCAGCTGATCATGGAGTTCCACGGCACTGGCTTGGACCGGACACTGGAGATTCTGGCGAACGCGGGCGGCCCGGGAATGGAAATCATCGATCAATTGGGACGCGATCCCATGGTGAGCAGCTTGCTGGTGCTCTACGGACTTCATCCCGACAGCTTGGAGACGCGGATTACGAAAGCGGTCGAGCGACTCGAGCCCAAGATGCGGAAAGATGGGGCTCGGGTGGAATTGCTGGGCATGGAAGACGGCGCGGTTCGCATACGAGTCACCCCCGGTGAACACACCTGCGGATCGACCAGCAAAGCCTTGCAAGCTACGGTTGAGGACGCGATTTACGAAGTAGCGCCCGACATCAGTTCACTTTCTGTAGAAGGTTTGGAAGGAAAAGCGGCGAGCGGTTTTGTATCGCTTGGCCAGCTGACGACTGCGGGGTCGGCAAGCGCAAAGGCTCCCGCGGCTCAGGCTCCATCGATGGCAGCAAACTATGGGGACTAAAGATTCACCTTCGCTGGAGAACGCATTTGGGGTGCTGCGGCAGTTCGCCCGAAAGCCGCGCACAGCCGAGCGCTGCGAGTTGTGCAGCCTGGAAATTTCCGCCCAACATCCTCACCTGATCGAGCCTGTCGCCCGCAAGCTGGTCTGCTCCTGCGACGCCTGTGCCTTATTGTTCAGCGGCCGAACCGACAGCCGCTACAAGCGCGTGCCTCGGCAGGTGCGGATGCTGGCGGATTTTCGGATGTCGGATGCCCAGTGGGACAGCCTGATGATCCCCATCAACATGGCCTTCTTCTTCCACAGCAGTCCGCTCGGGAGAATGGTGGCGATGTATCCCAGCCCGGCCGGCGCGACGGAATCTTTGCTGTCGCTGGAAGCCTGGAACGAGATCGCGCACGAAAATCCGCAGCTGGAAAAAATGGAGGCCGACGTCGAGGCAATGCTGGTAAATCGTATCGGTCACTCCCGCGGCTTTACCAAAGCCGAGTATTACGTTTTGCCGATCGACCAGTGCTATAAACTCGTCGGCCTCATCCGCAGCCAATGGCGGGGATTCTCAGGCGGCGTCGAGGTTTGGCAGCAGATCGGCGAATTCTTCGCCGGTTTGCGGAACAACGCTATCGTGACTGGAGGGCGCGGCCATGCCTAACCTCCAGTTTTTTTTCGAAAAGGCAGAGGTGGAACCGTTCGCGGTTGCGCCGCAACTGGCATTCAAAATCCGGGTCACCAACGATACGCCTGACGAAGCGATACACACGGTCGCCCTGCGCGTTCAGATTCAGCTAGAGAGCCCGCGCCGCGGATATAAGCCGGAAGAGCAGGAGAAATTACGCGATCTATTCGGCGAGCCCGAGCGTTGGGGCAAAACTCTCAAGACTTTTTTGTGGACGCACACCAGCGTCGTGGTGCCCGCTTTTTCCGGATCCACCGAAGTCAGCCTGCCGGTGCCGTGCACTTTTGATTTCAATGTCGCTGCTACGAAGTATTTCGCCGGATTGTCCGAGGGCGAAATTCCGGTGTGCGCGCAATTCAGCGGCACGGTGTTTTACGCGCAGGACGGTGGTCCGTTGCAGGTCATGCCAATTCCCTGGGACAAAGAAGTGCGCTTCCGCATTCCCGTAAAAGTTTGGAAAGACCTGATGGATACCTACTATCCAGGAATTGCGTGGCTCTGCCTGGAGCGCGATGCCTTTAATCAGCTCTATCGCTACAAGGTCGAGCGCGGAATTCCGACCTGGGAGCAGGCGCTGGAAAGCCTGTTGCGCGCCGCCCAAGAGGAAGTGAAGTCATGAACTCCGCCGCTGCCGATCGAATTGCCAAAGCCGTGCTCTACGAGGGATACATGCTCTATCCCTACCGGCCTTCGGCGGTGAAGAATCAGCAGCGCTTTAATTTCGGAGTGGTCTATCCGCATGCGTTCAGCGACACGCAGAAGGGAACCGATTCCTGGACAATGCAGACGGAGTGCCTGGTGCAGGGAAATCTTGCCGCCAAGTTGGAAGTTCAGGTTCGATTCCTGCAGTTGGTGGAGCGCTCGGTCGAAGCGATAGCCGAGTCGGCGTCCTCTGACTCCAGAAAATTTCTTCCTGTCAAATCTCTTACAGTCGATGGCCAGACGTTTTATTCCTGGCAGGAAGCAGTCGAGCGCGAGCTGAAGATCCCTGCCACCGACCTGGAAAGCTTAGGGCGCTATTCCTTGCAACGTCCCTTGCATCTCCCATCCAGTACAGATGAGGAAGAGCTACGCGATACGCAGAATGAATTGAAGGGCCGAATCGTGCGAACCCAGCAGTCCGTCGCTGGATTAGTCGAAGTGCGGGCACTGCAGGTTGCGGAGCAGGTGTTCAAGATCACGGTAAGCGTCAGGAACATCACGCCGCTGGAAGATGCATCAAGCGTCACTCGCGATCATGCACTTATGCGTTCACTGGTGTCGGCCCACGTGGTGCTCGGGATTGAAGGCGGCGAGTTTGTCTCGCTGCTCGATCCGCCGGAATCGTTACAGGCCGCAGTCGCCGGCTGCCACAATCAAGGTACGTTCCCTGTCCTGGTTGGCGACGAAGGGCAGCGCGACACTCTTCTCGCTTCTCCGATTATTCTCTACGACTATCCGCAGATTGCGCCCGAAAGCGCTGGCGACCTCTTCGACGGCACCGAGATCGACGAAATTCTTTCTCTGCGCATCATGACGATGACCGACGAAGAGAAGAGCGAAATGCGGCAGTCGGATGAGCGCGCGCGCCAGATGCTGGAACGCACTGAGACCATGCCGGCGGAACAGTTCATGAAGTTGCACGGAATATTGCGCGGCCTGCGCCCACTCAAGGAGGATTCGCAGTGAACGAGTGGGAATGGCAATTGCTCGAAGACAAATCCGGGGTTGATAGCGTTGCGATTGGCGGCGTAACCGTTCGCACCGGAGATCGCGTCAGGCTTCGCCCACGTAAGGGCGGAGACATTATGGATATCGCGCTGGTCGGCCAGACCGCTGCCATCGAAGCTATCGAGCAGGACTATGAAGGCAAGATTCACGTTTGCGTGGTGCTTGATGACGACCCAGGTCGAGACATGGGGCTGCTTCGCCAACCGGGCCATCGGTTCTTCTTCGATGTTGAAGAAGTGGAGCCTCTGCCTCCTGAAGGGCAGGTGCAAATTAAGGCGATCGAGAAGCCACGCATTCTGGTCGCCGGCATCGGCAACATATTTATGGGCGACGATGCGTTTGGAGTTGAGGTAGCGCGTCGACTCGCGGAGCGCGATTTGCCCGCGGGCGTGCGCGTCGCCGACTTTGGCATCCGGGGTTTTGATCTGGCCTACGCGTTGCAGGATGGATATGAGACGACGATCCTGATTGACGCCTATCCGCGCGGCGACGAGCCGGGGACGCTGTATGTGGTCGAGCCCGATCTGGCGTCAATGGGCCCTGAGCAGGCAGATAGCGGCGACGTGGATGCTCACGGCATGGATCCAGTGAAGATTCTGCGCCTGGCGGCCTCGATGGGCGGGCCGCTGAAACGAATGTTGCTGGTGGGATGTGAGCCGGCGACGCTGGGTCCTGAAGAAGGATTGATGGGCTTGAGCGAACCAGTTAACGGAGCTCTGACGGAAGCTGTAACTCTGGTTGAGTCGGTAATTAATAAGGTCCTGGCTGGAGAATGGCCGGGCACAAAACAGTAAGACTTTGTTGAGGAGAAACGATATGGCGACAGCAGCTTTGGCACGTGAGACAAATGGATCGACCAGCGATCGGGACACCTTGTTCATGCTAAGTGGAATCGCGCTCATGGTGTTTGGCGCGGGATTGATTCTATCCAATCCGGTGGCGCAGAAGTACCTGGACAAAATCGGCATCGGCGGCCTGACGCGGGGTGCGCTTCCCGATCTTGAGCGTTATTTGAAACTACGGGCGATGTGACTGTCGCTTTTCTTGATAACCCTGCCACTCCTCGGGAAGGAGGCATATTCGCTTGCCCGAAAGCGTAGATATTCGGCCGAATGCCGGCTCGCCAGATGCTTCGCAAGTTACAGCGGACGATGATCGCTATGTAATTAACAACATGGTCAGCCGGTTCACCGTCCAAGCCTTTGCCAGCGGTATTTTGTCAGCGTTCGGACATGATCCTAAGATCGCGATTCGCGACCTGAAGGGAGAGATCCATTTCGATCCGCAGCACATCGAGAAATCGACGATGCACCTGGCGATTCGCGCCGATTCGCTCAGCGTCACCGACAACATCAGCGACAAGGATCGCCGCGATATCGAGGCCGACATGCGCGGAAAAGTTCTCGAGACCGATAAGTATCCGGAGATCGTTTTCGATGTTTCGGGCGTCACCGTGAACAAGACGGATGGCGGACAGTCGAACGTGATGCTGACCGGTCAGTTGACGCTGCATGGGGTGACTAGGCCGCAGAGAGTGCCGGCAACGCTGGCTGTAACCGGTGATATGCTGCGGGCTTTTGGTGAGTTTCCTTTGCGCCAGACGGACTACAATATCAAGCCTGTCTCCGCTGTAGGCGGCGGCCTGAAGGTGAAGGACGAAGTGAAATTTACCTTTGACATTGTGGCGCGCAAGGATGGTTAGCCGGAATTCTGTAACAAGGGAAGAGGGGTAGAGAATGTGTCTCGCCATACCGGGGAAAGTGCTTGAGCTGTTTCCTGGAATGCCATACCTGGCGACGGTAGAAGTGGCCGGCGTGCGCCGCAAGGTTGACTTGGGCCTGCTGGAAAACGATATGCCGAAGTCCGGCGACTGGGTGCTGATTCATGTGGGCTTTGCCATGAGCAAGATCAGCGAGCAGGATGCGCTGGAGCAGATGCAGACGCTTATCATGCTGGGCGAAAACGAACAGGCCATGCAGGAGGTGCGTGGCTATGGTCTGGAGGATGGCGAGGAGCCTCCCAATTATTTTTGACCAAATTCGCCGGCGGCATAACTTCGGCGAAACACATCAGTAAAGAGGTGTGATGAAATTTGTCGACGAGTTTCGTGATCCCGACGTAATCGCCAAGACGGCAGAGGAGATCCGCCGCCTGGCCGATCCCGGCCGCCACTACCGCCTGATGGAAGTGTGCGGTGGCCACACCCACGCGATCTATCGCTTCGGACTGAAAGACATTCTGCCCGCGAATATTGATTTGATTCACGGGCCGGGTTGTCCGGTATGCGTGTTGCCCATGGGCCGGATCGACGATGGCCTGGCGTTGGCGCAGGATCCGAACGTGATCTTTGCGGCCTTCGGCGACATGATGCGGGTGCCCGGCGAACACGGTAGTCCGCTGGAACACAAAGCGCGCGGTAAGGATGTGCGTATTGTTTATTCGCCGTCGGACGCTCTCAAGTTGGCCAAGGCGAATCCCGACAAGCACGTAATGTTCTTCGCCATCGGCTTCGAGACGACCGCACCGTCATCTGCGCTGACCATCCTGCGAGCCAAGGCCGAAGGCATTCACAACTTCTCCGTCTTCTGTAACCACGTGACCATCATTCCCGCGATTCGCGCAATTCTCGACTCGCCCGACATGAGGCTCGACGCATTTATTGGTCCGGGCCACGTCTCCACCGTAATCGGTTGCCGACCTTATGAATGGATTGCGGCCAATGAACGCAAGCCTATCGTGGTCTCCGGATTTGAACCGCTCGACATGCTCCAGTCTATCGTGATGCTCCTCCGCCAGCTTAAGGCGGGTGAGGCGAAAGTCGAAAATCAATACAAGCGGGTTGTGCCTTGGGAAGGGAATCGTGCTGCCCTGAAGGCCATGGCTGAAGTGTTCGAGTTGCGCCCCTACTTCGAATGGCGAGGATTGGGATTCATTTCGCAATCGGCCCTGCGCATTCGCAACAGCTATGCTGAGTGGGATTCGGAGCAACGATTCAGCGTGCCCGGCGTGCGCGTGACAGATCCCAAGGCGGCGCAGTGCGGCGAAGTGTTGAAGGGCGTCTTGAAGCCGGCGCAGTGCAAATTGTTCGGCAAGGAGTGTACGCCGGAACATCCGGTGGGCGCGTTGATGGTTTCTTCGGAGGGATCGTGCGCAGCGTATTACAGTTACGAACATCGGAAGGCGACGGCCGCGACGCTGGCATGGCCGGCGTGAAGCCTGCTGTCGCCGACAGCACGGTACCGAAGATCAAGTTTCGCGAGCCGCAAATCGAAATGGCGCACGGCGCCGGAGGCATCGCCAGCCGTCGTCTGGTCGAAGGCCTCTTCGCTCCTCTACTCTATCGATCCGCTCAGCCCCAATTGAACGACGCCGCCTCGCTCAGCATTGGCGGCGTTCGTCTGGCCATGACCACCGACAGCTTTGTGGTGAAGCCGTTGAGCTTTCCCGGAGGCTCAATCGGTGAGTTGGCCATCAACGGCACGGTGAATGACCTGGCAGTTTCCGGCGCGAAGGCCGAGGCTATCGTTGTCAGCTTTGTGCTGGAAGCCGGTCTTCCGACACCGATTCTGGAAGCCGAGGTTCGCGCCATGGCCAATGCTGCCGAGCAGGCGGGTGTTTCTGTTGTGGGCGGCGATACCAAAGTCGTCGAGCATGGCAAAGCCGACGGCATGTATATCTCGACCACCGGCGTCGGGTCGTATCTGCCGGGTGTCGGCATCGATGCCCGCTCGGTTCGGCCGGGCGACAAAGTTCTGCTTTCCGGACCGATTGGCGATCACGGCATAACCATCCTGCTGGCTCGCGGAGAACTCGATTTTGAAGCAGACCTGCGCTCTGACACACGTTCCGTGTTTCCTCTGGTACAAGCCATGGCGGCGGAGGCCGCACCTGGCATCCGCTGGATGCGCGATCCCACCCGCGGTGGCGTAGCTACTTCGCTCAACGAACTGGCGCGCGACTGCGGGCTAGGCATTCACATTTTCGAGGAAGAAATTCCGGTGCGCGATACGGTGCGCGGAGCGTGCGAACTGCTGGGCCTCGATCCTCTTCATATTGCCAACGAAGGCCAATTCCTCGCCGTCGTCTCACCCGAATACGCCGACGCAGCACTGAACGCCTTGCAACAGGCCATCGGCGGGGAAGGTGCGGTGATGCTGGGAGAAGTGCACGAGCAACCTGCCGGATCGGTGCTGGTGACGACCCGCTATGGCGGCAGTAGAATCATTGACATGCTCGTGGGCGATCCGCTTCCCCGGATCTGCTAGGGGGTGCTCAAAAACTCTGCGGGGAGCGACTTTGAAGGGGCGCAGCTTTAGCTGCGCCGCGCCAGCCTTTTATATTGTCATCACGAACCGGCTTCAGCCGGTGAGGGATCTGCTTTTCTACTTTTTAGTAGTCTGCTAGGGGTCAATGTCATGCCGGCCGGTGTTGAACTCGCAACCCTCGTCGAAGAACGTCTGCTCGAGCGGAATCGCTTGTGCGAAGCCTTCTTTGCGCGCGAGGCTCCCCGGCTAGCCGAAGCATGCCGCGAGATGTCAGAACGCTTTTTGCGCGGAGGCCGCCTTCTCGCCTTTGGTCGCGGCCCCTACGCAACCGATGCCCAGCACGTTTCCGTAGAGTTCGTACATCCCGTGATCGTCGGCAAACGTGCTCTTCCGGCGCTGGATATGTCCATGCTCTTCCGGCCCTGGTTGCGCAGCATTCTTCGCGCAGAAGATATCGTAATGGGCTTCGGGCCGCCCGAGGGTGATCCGGAAGTTATCGCTACGCTGCAGGAAGCCGCGGACCAAAGCGCCATGACCTTCGCTCTACCCGGCACGGAGGGGTCGTACTCGGTCGAGGCCGCCACTGACGATCTGTTTATTCACCAGGAGATCATCGAAATCCTGTATCACACACTGTGGGAGACCGTGCATGTCTACTTTGAGCGGCGCGAACTAGGACATGATGTGGGTGATGCCGGTTTTCTCTATCCCTTTCTCGGCCAGGCGAAGCAGCAGACCGGCGATGTAACCGCCGAAGTTGCGGCTTCCATTCTGATGAAAGTGCAGAATGACTCCGAACTGCGAGCGCGCGTGGGAAGGGAAGAGGCCGAACAGATCAGCAATACTGCCAGGGCTATTTACGAACGGGTTCAACGGGGCGGCAAGCTGATTCTGTTCGGCAACGGGGGTTCGGCCACCGACGCCAACGATTGGGCGATCGATTGCGTTCTGCCGCCTGACGGGTATCGTCCGGTGCCGGCGGTGTCGCTCTCTCTCGAGCCCGCTAACATCACGGCCGTCGCCAACGATGTTGGTGTCGAGGTGGTCTTCCTGCGGCAACTCATCGCGCAGGCCCGTCCCGAGGATATAGCCGTCGGCATATCGACCAGCGGCGGCTCGCGAAACATCATCATGGCGTTGGAAGAAGCCCGGAAACGCGGCTTGCTGACGGTGGCCCTACTGGGCTACGACGGCGGGGAGATTCTGAGAAAAAGTCTGGTGGACTGGCCGTTAGTGGTGCATTGCGATTACATTCCGCGAATTCAGGAAGTGCAAGCGTCCATCTATCACATCATTCGGGAAACGCTGGACGTGCTGGACCGAGGCAGAGGTTGACTGGTTTGAAACCCCAAGGCGCTGAGAAGCGCGAGCACACGCGGAGAGCATCGAGCGTGAGTTTCAGTAGGCTCCTGCCGACTTACAGGCGCCGGAACAGATCTTTCCCGTCCACGTCACTCCGAGGGCATGCAAGATCAGCCTATCGCCTTCCGTGAGTTTGTCAGCATCCAAGACCGCTTCGTACGCATACAACACGTCTGAGCTGCGGGTAATGCACCAGGGCTCGTGACGGACTACGCCTTCGCAATGTTCGCACGCGGCGTCGGCGCTGTATTTGTTGCTGTGCTGCCAAGTGGTTACTTCCTGGGTAGGCATAATGACTCCTTGTTCGCGGGCCGTATTCTCGGCCGCCCCACTGTGAATAACGCCGAGTGAATTAACTTCCATGACGGACACAGTACTGCGATGCGTGCGTCTGCTTCATCCCCCGGAGTATGTAGGGAGTTACGTCTTTATGGGTACAGTAGCTATCTGATTAACGGCGCGTGATTCGCTCAGATTTTCGTTCGGTTCTGCGCCGGAGACGTGCGGGACTGCTGCAGCCATCACAAGCAAGATTTCGCTATCATTTGTGCTGTTGAAGAGATTCCGTTCAGTGGATGATGCGAGCACGGAGGGATTCATGCGCTTGAAGATCTTGCAGGCAGGCGAACCAGTACTGCGGGAATCGGCCCGTCTGCTTACGCCACAGGAAATTGTGAGCGACGATATTCAAAGACTAATTCGCGATATGCGAGAGACAATGCATGACGCACCGGGCGTCGGACTGGCAGCGCCGCAAGTGGGCCAGCCGTTGCAACTGGCCGTCATCGATGACCGCGAGGAGTATTTCAAAGATGTCTCTGCGGCACAGCTCGCCGAACGGGAGCGACGCGCTGTGCCATTCCATGTGATCATCAATCCGCGAATTACTTTGGGAGACGATCAAGCCAGATTTTTCGAAGGCTGCCTCAGCTTGGAAGGATTTTCGGCAATTGTCTCGCGAGCCCGGAAAGTCAGGGTCGATTATGTGAATGAGCGGGCAGAGCCGCAATCGCTGGAAGCCTCAGGATGGTATGCGCGAATCCTGCAACACGAGATTGATCACATGCGAGGCGCGCTCTACATCGACCGAATGGAAACCCGTACGTTTACCTCGATCGAGAACTGGAAGCGCTTTTGCAAAGACAAGCCGATTGCGGAGAAACAGTAGTTGTTGCTAAGTACCTTGTGATTCGATAACGGGTGGTGGCAAACAGCAGGTCCCTCCACTCCGCTGCGCTCCGGTCGGGATGACACATCTTGAGCAGAACGCTAAGAGGTAAGAGCTAAAAGCCAAGAGCTAAAAGCTAAGGGCTGACAGCAGACGCCATCGCGGTGAGCGGGAGGCAAGGGGCGAAAAGCGAACAGCGGCCCTCCTACCGCACCGACGCTTTGCCGGCGGCTGAGACCGGCACCTGCTCCACGATCTCAATGCCGAAACCCTCCAGTCCAGCAACCTTGCGCGGATGATTAGTCAGAAGGCGAATGCGCTTGAGGTTCAGGTCCGACAGAATCTGTGCGCCAATGCCGATTTCGCGCTGGGTCTTGCGCTGGCTCTCCGGCAAAGTCGGGAGGCGCTGCTCGTGATGGAATTGGATGGTCATGCGCTCACCCAGCCGCTCGACTGAGTAGCCCTTGGACGCCGAGTGAAGATAGATTAACGCGCCCCTGCCTTCTTCGGCGATGCGTTGCATGGCGGCGTCGATGACGTTGTGGCACTCGCACCAGCTGGCGCCGAAAACGTCGCCCACCAGGCAGTGAGAATGCATGCGCACCAGCACCGGCTCGTCGGTCGCATGCTCGACATCTCCCTTGACCATGGCAATATGCGAGTCGCCGTTGATCTCCGACTCGTAGGTGATCATGCGGAAGTCGCCGTACGCGGTTGGCACAATGGCCTCAGCCAGCCGCCGCACGTAACGCTCGTGGGCCATGCGATAGCGGATCACTTCGGCGACGGTGATCATCTTCATGTCGTGCTGGCGGCAAAACTCCGTGAGTTGCGGCACCCGCGACATGGTGCCGTCGTCGTTCATGATCTCGCAGATAACGCCGGCCGGAACCATGCCGGCCAGGCGCGCCAGATCGACGGAAGCCTCAGTCTGTCCAGCGCGAACCAGCACTCCGCCTTTGCGGGCGCGCAGCGGGAAAACGTGTCCGGGACGCGCCAGGTCGTTGGGACGGGCCGCGGGATCGATGGCGACGCGGATGGTCTGGGCTCGATCATAGGCCGAAATTCCGGTGCTGACGCCATCCTTGGCGTCGATGGATTCGGTGAACGCGGTGCCGAAATTAGAGGTGTTCTCGGCCGACATCTGTCCCAGCCGCAGATATTCCAGGCGCTCCTCGGTCATCGCCAGGCAAACCAGCCCGCGCCCGTACTTGGCCATAAAGTTGATGGCCTCAGGCGTAATCTTTTCGGCGGCCATGGTGAGGTCGCCTTCGTTTTCGCGGTCCTCGTCGTCAATGACCACGATCATGCGGCCGGCGCGGATTTCCTCCAGCGCGGTCTCAACGTCGCAGAAGGCAGGCTGAGTGGACATATCGATCCTGATGAGAATTTTAACAGGGAAGGCGAGGTCCGCTGTTCGCTATTCGCTGTTAGCCATTCGCTCTTGACTTTCACCCTTCGCTTCTTGATGTGTCATCCCGACCGACGGCTGCAGCCGGAGCGGGGGCCTGTTGTTCGTCCGCACTGGCATGCCCTCGCCAACTAGCGATTAGCAATATCCCGCCGCTCGAACGGGAGTCCGATAATAGTGCGAAAGCGAACAGCGAATAGCGAGCAGCGGCTTCTCTCACGCCGCGGCTCGCGCTCGGGAAAACAAGTTGCGCAGTGCGCGAATCACCCACTTCATGACCAGCACAACCACGATGAGCAGAACGACAACCACCGTCGCTGCAACGTACGGATGTTGCACGGCGACCCAGGATAGCGCAACTGCGCCGATGTCCTCGCTAAAGCTCAAGGCAATATTGGAGACCGGCTCGGGCGACGGCGTGACCGCGGCCCGCAGGGCGATCTTACCTCCATGAGCGGCGAAGGCGATCAGGCCTCCCAGCCCAGCCGACGCCAACTGCATTCCCAGGGAAAGATGAGAAGTGGCGGCGTATGCCAGCAGCGCCGCGACCGGAACCCGAATGAAGGTCTGCAAGGCGTTCCAGACCAAGTCGAAACCCGGAACCTTGTCGGCGAAGAACTCCAGGGCGAAAAGCGCCAGAGACACGCCGATGATCCACCACGACTGGAGCGTGTCGATAGCAGGCGGCAAGGTGACCACGCCGGCGCGAGCCAAGAGGCCCAGGGTTGCGACGGTAGCATAAACGTTAAGTCCCGCCGCAAAGCTGGTTCCGGCCAACATCGCCACGGTCTGGTCAGCGTTGAAATTCACAACATTCTCGAAGCTACTTTATGCCCAGTATGGATGTCTGATCCAATAGAAAAGGGCCGCGCTTGGCGGCCCTGAGTGAGAGAGAAGCAGTAGTGGTTAGAGCGTGGACTCGATCTCGAAGCCCCAAGCCTCCAGCAGAGGTTCAGGGATATACTTCGAGTTCTTATTCTTCCGTGCCCATTCGCGCAGCCGGGTGGAGCGAATGTACTGATCCGGTTGCAGTTTGAATTCCTTCACCACCTGCTCGAATTCTGTGATGGTAGGGACGACCGGCCCGATGGGCTCCGGTTTTCCCCAGTTAGGATTGCCACGTCTTTTTGCCATGTGTTATTCGTCCTGATTCGAGAGATATAAAACTGGATGTCCGATGTTTTCCCGGTGATGCCTTGGCCTGATCTAACTGATTGGATTCAGACAGCTTTCACAAAGATTCAGAGCCCTTACCGGTGGTTCTTTCAGGAATAGCACGCCAGAGAAAGGATTCTAATTAAGCCGGAGAACGTAATACTATAGCCCCGTTTTGGCCGAGCTTCAAGAAAATTCAAATCCTTGAGACTCGTGAAGTCCACCAAAGTTGTACTACCACATCAAGACATCTCCTAACTCCCTTCATAATCAGACGGATGGAACGAGGCAAGGTAAGCGGATATTCGCAATCAGCAGCTCTGCCTATGTCGGCGGAGGCCGATTTCCGTTAGTCGGTAGTAGTAATACTCATGACACCGCAGACTCGGGGCGGCAGGGGTGCAGAAATTGACGTTCGCGCGGGGATGGCGGGGCAACTCCGCCCAAGACAAAGGCATCCACCCTGCTAGGGCTTAGACTCTCACGGTGCGAACTACCTAAGAAGTGACTGGAAATCTGCAGTTCTGCCCTTATCGATTCGAGCGTTCAAGATTTCAAAGCTGATCCAAGTCATTCTAGACGTGTCCGCGCAGGTATGAAAATATTGCTAGAAGCTGGCGCGGCACGCGCCGAAAGATCAATCACGCAATGACTGCGGGCTCTCCCACCACAAGTCGAGAAAAGTCCGTGACTATAGAGACGCCTCAACCGGACCCGGCTGCTGCCGACAAACTCTTGTCTGGCGGCGGAGAGATGGGCGCGCTCATAGCTGCCTTCGACTGGTCTCGAACTCCGCTCGGGCCAATATCTGACTGGCCGCAGAGTCTGATAACTGCTGTCCGCATCATCCTTACTTCCCGTTATGCCATGTTCATCTGGTGGGGCCGGGACCTGATCAATCTGTATAACGATCCGTACCGAGCCTTTCTCGGCATCAAGCATCCGGGAGCTCTCGGCCAATCGGCTAGCAGTGTCTGGTCCGAAATCTGGGAGCAGATCGGACCTCGCACCGACTCCGTCTTACTTCGAGGCGAGTCGACCTACGACGAAGCGCTCTTGTTGATGATGGATCGCCACGGCTACCTGGAAGAAACCTACTTCACGTTTGCGTATAGTCCACTTCCCGATGACAAGGGAGGGGTGGCAGGACTGTTCTGCGCGGTCACCGAAGATACCCAACGAGTGGTGGGTGAGCGTCGCCTAAAACTGTTGCGCGAGACCGCTTCGGCGGTGGCCGAAAGCCGTACCCCGTCACACGTGTGTGAGGCTGTTGCTGAATGTTTGGCAAGCGCGCGCGACTTGCCCTTCAGTTTGATTTATCTGATCGAACCTG
>Ga0210398_10003303_pt1 | contig 15512 bp, 11 predicted proteins | sample IncBWC4OmetaG_FD_161047 | JGI IMG/M metagenome (GOLD analysis project Ga0210398, IMG submission 161047) | Forest soil microbial communities from Barre Woods Harvard Forest LTER site, Petersham, Massachusetts, United States - Inc-BW-C-4-O | ecosystem: Environmental > Terrestrial > Soil >...
TCCGGATAGTAAGGAACTGTTTCGCATGACAGAAGCGCTGGCGGACCGTGTCATTGAACGCCATCGCAAGCGTCTGCATGGACGCGCTCGTCGCATCACCATCGACATGGATCCCACCGACGACCCCACGCACGGCCAGCAGGAGTTCGCCTTTTTCAATAGCCATTACCATGGCTACTGTTACTTGCCGATGGTTTGTTTTCTCACCTTTAATGAGGAGGCCGATCAGTATTTGGTGGCGGCGGTGTTGCGGCGTGGGAATGCGTCTGGTTCTGTGGGCGCCATCGGGATTCTGCGCCGTCTGATTGCGCGGGTGAGCGATGCCTTTCCCAAGGCGAAAATCCGGGTGCGACTCGACGGCGGCTTCGCGCGCCCGAAAGTTCTGGATTTTCTCGATTGCGAACCGAAAGTGGAATACCTAGTCAACATGGCCGCTAATGCGGTGTTGCGCCGTAAGGCAGAGTCAGCCATGAAGCGGGCTCGGCGTGCGTCGGAGATCTCGGGGCAAACCGAGCATGTTTATGGCGAGTGCCGCTACGCTACCAAAAAGACTTGGCCGTGGAAACGACGAGTCCTCTACAAAGCCGAGGTGGTGCGCGCCGCGAACAAGGAAGCGAAGGACAATCCGCGCTTCGTCATCACCAACTTGAAACAGAATCCGCAGTGGATTTACGAGCAGGTTTACTGTCAGCGGGGTGACGTCGAAAATAGAATCAAAGAATTGCACGACGGCATGCAGATCGGCCGGACCAGTTGCTCGAACTTCTTGGCGAACACGTTCCGGGTGTTGCTGACAGCGGCGGCCTATGTGCTGATGCAGGAGATGCGACTTCACTTGTCTCCGACCCGCCACGCCCGCGCGCAAGTATCGACCTTGCGCGAGCATTTTCTAAAACTCGGAGCTCAAGTCATCGTCTCGGTGCGTCGCATCGTGCTGCACTTACCTCAAGCGTTTCCGTACCGTGATAGCTTTCATCATCTCGCCTTGAGCTTGGGCGCTCAAACCGGCTGAACCTCCCAATTCTTCAACCCGAAACTAACCCCCGTTCGCACTTACCCGACGTGTCTCTCTACGCGTCAAAATCTGACCTTGAACCTTACTAAGGACTTTAGAATCAGTGTCCCGGTCTAACCAAATTCTGACGCCATCTCATGGTTGTTCACTCTCACGAAAAAACTCTTCGGTGCTTCACTTTTGTGAATAATGCAGGCTAGGTATTGCCGCCACTCCTCTTTCGACAAGTTTCGGTCAAGCCGAGCACATAGCTCAGCAATGAGATCCTCCGGTCTCCACATCCACACCCGCGCCGCACCATCGTCACTCGTCGTAGCAAGGTCGCGGCCTCCATTTGTGTAGCCTACGTCGGTAGGCAGACCAGGGAGAAGCACGCGTGCAACCTCGTACCCTTCAGGTACCTCCCAAATCCGGGCAGTCGAATCTTGTCCCGCGGACGCCAGATACTCCCCATCCGGGCTGAACGCAACGGAGACCGCCTCACCTTGGTGCTTAACTCGAAAGACTTCGACGCCACTGGCAACTCTAAACACGCATACTGTGCCATCTTCGCTGGCGGTAGAGATTAGTGTGCCCTGCGGACTAAACACAAGTCGATTTATCACGTGCTCTTGCTTTATCTTTCTCAGACTCTGACCGGTCGAGCCGGACCAGACTTGCAGCATTCCACTTTTGTCCTCGGCAAAAGAAGCGCCCGCAGTAGCGAAGAAGCGTCCATCCGGACTAAAGTCGAGGCTGTTGATGCTGCCGGCGGGTACCGATTGAAAGATGTTCCGCCCGGAAATTGCGTCCCACAGCCACACTTTTGACGTAGCGTCAGCTGCTCTTATCGATCCGTCTTGATACACTACAACTCCGGTCGCCGACGCTATGCGTTTACTGTCGGGACTGAAAGCAAATGTAAGTACGCTGTCATCATGCTTCAGACGTACCGTTGGCCGCCATGTCCCGACGTTCCACAACGACACCGTTCTATCGCTTTCAGTGGTCTCTGAAGAATCGGAGGTCAACCATGTAGTTTCGTCAGCGAGCGCCGTCGCTAAGAATTTGCCATCTGGACTAAACCTCACCAGAGTCGAAAAACCTTCTTCCTTTATGGCGGCCACCTCCTGCCCAGACCTTGCCTCTACGACCTTAGTAGTCCCATCCGATCGCGCGATAGCCACATATTTGCTGTCACCACTAAAGGCGATAGCGTTTAGGTGATTGGACTGTAGCAACAATTCGCCGCTGCTTCCCTCACGGAAGATCTCCTGACCCGTGCCCAGATCCCAGATTCTAGCGTTCCCCGCACTATCGGCGGTCGCAATGTATTTGTTGTCCGGACTTATTGCCAACCACTTAACCGATACTGCCTCTTCTGCAACCGCCGCCGATGGATTCCAGAGTCTTTCTCTAGAAGGCGCGGTGTGCACCATGGTCTGACTCGCATCATTTGGCGGCATTCTATAGAGTCGGACAATACCATCATCACAACCGATCGCAAAATATCGCCCATCAGGGCTGATAGCGACGCTGTTTACTTTACCCACATGCACCACGCGGGCAACTTCTGCATTATGCTTCACACTCCAGATGCGAGCGATGCCACCCCAACTCCCCGTCGCAATATAATCGCCATTGGCGCTCAGAGCCACCGCGTGTACTTCGTCGTCAGCCACCCTTATTACTTCGCGCCCTGTGGCCAGCTCCCAGAGGCGGGCGCTATTATCTGTCTTCACTACCTGAAATAATGCAAACCTTCCCCCTGCTCCCGTGGCTATATACTTGCCGTCTGAACTGAATGCGAGTGAATGAACATTTCCTTCGTGAGGTAGGACGTGTCGAATGCGGCCGTTGTGGGAATCGCATACCAATACGCCTTCCTCCATCACCGTAGCGATCGTTTGTTCATCAGGGCTGAATGCGATCAGCTGTTCAGACGGACCGAGTGCAAAGAAAGAGCTCTTAATTTTGGCAATCGCGTCGCCGCCCGCAACCTTCCAGACCCTTGTTGTCGTTCTCCAGTCAACTGTGGCCAGCAGTTTCCCACTTGGACTGAACACGATTCTCTCTAGCCCATCCGGGTGCTTAAACACTCTAAGTTGGCGGCCTGTACGCAGCTCCCATATTACGGCAGTGTGATCAACGCTTGCGGTCGCGAGATGTTCGCCGTCGGGGCTAAAGTTTAAGTCGTTAACGCTATCTGAATGTTGCAGCACCATTAGCTGACTGCCACTGGCCAGATCATAAATAACCACCCGGTTCGAGAACCTGTCCTGTTGGAAGCCTGGTCCGTTGCGTGGTTTGCTTGCAGTGGCGATTGCAATTCGCCCAGTACTACTATTTAGCGCCGCGCGAGTTATGGGTACGGGCAATGTTTTCCGAAAGACGACCTGATCCGTTCTCAGATCGCATACAAGAACCTCGCTATCTCCCTCAAAATTTGGCGAGGCTACAAGAAAGTAGTGGCCGTCCGGACTGAATGAGACGTCTTTTACACCCGCCTTAAGGAGCAGCGATGCAATTCGACGGGGAAGCAAGGCCAATACGTACCGCGCAGCTTGATCTCCCTCTATCAGGGGCGAGCGTCGTAACGATTCAACCGCCAATAGTCCGCTAATCTCAAGTTGCGTGGGAGGATGATCACGAGCATATTGTGCTGCGGCTGCCAACTGTCGCGCATAGGCTACATCGCGCTGCCAAGCGGCTATCGAGCGTTGTCTCAGCGCAACAATCGTCGATACCAACAGTACGACCAAGATTACCGTCGCCCCGGCCCATAGGGAATGGCGCGATGCAGTTGCAGCCGATTCGCTAGCTTGAATATAGTCTCGTTCCGCCGGAAGTACGTCATCGAGTCTTTTTGTGAACCAATCCTCGGCCTCGGACAGAGCCGCACCTCGAAGGAGAGCGCCTTTGTCACCTGTAGTTTTATTCCATTCGGAAACGTGCTCACGAAGGCGCCGCCGCCACAGCAGGAACTCGCGGTCCTCGTTTAGCCAGGCTCGCAGCCGTTCCCAGTTCCGAATCAGGGCCTCGTGTGCTATTTCCACTGATGCTACTCCCTTACTTGTGTCGCCATCAGTAACGAGCAGGCGAGCATCGGCAAGCCGATTCGCTACGCTCATCGCGAGAGTGTCCGCGTCGCTCAAATCGGTACGCTGCCGCGTGTCCTCACCGGCCTCCTCAGGCCTCGCCACGTGCACCATGCGACTGAACAGGCGGCGCGCGACTATCTGTTCTTCGGGCTTCAACCGGGCAAACTCGGCGTCGGCCCGCTGGGCCAACGCTCCGGGTGCGCCTCCGATCTCGTCGTAAGCCTGGTTCGTGAGCCGATTTCCCTCGCGGTACTGCCATAGCTCTGTGAGGGCAAACTCCAGCAAAGGCAGGTGCCCCGGCTCATCGCCAACGTCACTCAGGATCCGTTCCACCAAGCCCGGTTCAAAGTCGAGCCCCACGAGTATGGCAGGCGCAGTGACGCTCTGCCTCAGTTCGTCGCGTGTCAGAGCGCCGACGCTTACCTGCGCGGACACAAGACGGTCGCTTAGCGGTCAAGCGCGATGATCTGGCCGTAGAAGTCGGCGCGCAGCGTGACCAGGAGCGTGAAAGGAGCGCTGCCGAGAGCACGAAGTAGGGCCTGGGCAAATGGCCGACGGCCAACCTCGGGCGTGAGTGTGAAGAGTTCCTCGAACTGGTCAGCGACAAGGAGCAGTCGCCCCGTACCATTCGACTTCTGGATCACGCGGTTGATCACTGCCTCCAGCTTCGTTTGGCCACCAGCGAGCCTCTCCCCGAGGTTCTGGGCCTCGGTGAGCCGATCAGTTTCGCTGAGGTCCTGTTCCAGAAGCGGAATCAGTGCCGAGGCCAAGCCATGAAAGGGGTTGTTGCCGGGCGTGAAGCTAACTGCGTCCCAAGTGCTCGCCGGTGGCCGCTCGCGACGCAGCAAAGGAACGAGTCCGGCCTGAACCACTGAAGACTTGCCGCTGCCGGAAGGTCCGACGACGCCCACCATGTCCTTGCCCAAAGTGAATTCGAGTAGGCGCTGGGAGAAGGCGCTGCGCCCAACAAAGAAGGCAGCGTCCTCTTCGCGGAAAATCTGTAGCCCACGATAGGGGCAGATAGTGGCATCGCGTTCCGACGCTTGCGCGACTGAGATCTCACCGGCTGTAACAGCGCGCTCGAATGCGTCCAGGGCTTCGGCCGTAACCACGGCGTTGAGTCCACCGCGGAGATCGATCCAAGTATTAAGGAAGAGAAAAGCCGGCGTCATGTCAGCGCCTTGCAGTAGCACGGGAATCACGGGGAAGGCACGGTTCTGCTTCTCTTCGCGGACCTGCCGATCCAGCGCGAACCACATCTCGCGCTTTTGCCATCCACCGAGCTCTCGCCCGATGAAGACTGCCACGGCGCGGACGTCGCGCAGTCCTTCCTCCAGCGCCTGCGGCCAGAGAAGGCCGGGGCCGAGATTGTCGCGGTCGAGAAAGGTGGTGATGCCGCGCGCTTCGAGCAACTTCTGGACGGCGATTACCGATGTTCGGTCGGCGCTGTTGTAGCTGAGGAAGAGCTGGAGTGCACGCATATCGGATGATTACCTACGCGCCACCAAGATACTATCATCGCTTATGGTGGGCAGCTATCCGGTGCGTCTTCCTTACCGCGTACTTGATGGCTAAGCCGACGTGGCTAGGGGAATGACTAAAACCCATATTTTTCCATTCTAAGCTTGAATGCTTGCTTACCGCCCTCGGTCACGATTGTGATCTCCTCCTTTATGGCGACGTTGTCAATCGCGCCTTCAGCTTTGATTTCGCCTCCGGTCTGATCGCCCGCTCTCACATAGTCACAGCACACCACGAGCTCCGCGTCGCCATTCACTACGAAGTTTGCATTGTGGCTTGAGAAGATAAGTTGCCGGTGGCTCTTGGCTTTCCATATCTGCTGCACAATGTCCGGGGTCATTTTGCTGTCTACGTCGTCTTCGGGCTGGTCAATGATGAGAGGAGTGCCCGGCTGGTTGAGTAGCACCGTAAGGAGCGCGGTCGCTTGCTGCCCCGCCGATGCATCGGTGAATTCTATGTACTCGCTCGTAGCTTTGTTGGTGCAATACTCGAAAACCGGATTGAATTCAAGTTCAGTGACTGAAAGCTCAAGCCATCTCGCGGAGTCGAAGCCCGCAGCAAGTCTAGTTTTTTCGGTTTCGATGAAGCCACATCCGTCCATGACGGCTGTCGATGGCAAAGGGTTGGTCCCGGTCGTGTTGTGGAGCGCCAACTTCTCTAGCTCGGAGAGGATTCCGTTCCAAGCGGCGATTGGGTCCGCCGCGCCAAGAACCCGCTGGCAGAGATCGTCGACTTTCTGTTCTTTTATGTTCAGGCCACCAAATGCCGTTTTGAATTGCTGCTTCAACGAAGCGACGTCGAGACTTTCCTTTATGTCTGCCTTGATGAGTCCGTTAGAGAGGGCGGAGAACTGCTGGCACTGCTCGTCAAGAATCTGAATTTTCTGCGCGTGAAGGTTATCCCATCTGGTTCTCAATCCGTTGTATACGGCTTCAGGGTCACCGAGCACTGTAAGGGCGTTACGGTTCGCCATCTGTAATTTCTTGATTTCCTGGACTCTCTTTTCAACGCCCTGAATCTGCTTCAATTGCTGTTGGTTTACTTTCGCCTTCGCTTTCGCGGCCTCATATTTCTTGTCAAAGGCCTTTTTGACCTTGTCCCATTTCTTGACCTCATCGTCTATCTCTTTTAACGAGGCGGTCCCGAAGAGATCGGAAAGCACTGCGACCTGTTTTTTTATCTGTCCAAATTTCGCCGAATATTTTCCTTGGATGCTCTTAAGTAGAGTTTTGTTTTGAATCTCAAGATCGCCTTCCTGCTCCTCTTCCCCGCGGTCAAATTCGCTTTCGAGTCCGTCCACGACTTCTTTCGCCCGCGCAAGTCCGTTCTTGAGATTGTCGATGACCAGCTCCTCGTTTGTCGTATTCCGTCTTCAGGCCGATTATTTCCTGGTCACCTTTGGAGAGACCCTTAAGGGCTCTTCTCAGCGAGGCCAGTTGCTTGGTTAGGGAGGTGATCTCAAGCTTGTATTGCGTTACATCCGCCTCGATCTCTCGCTTGCGGACCAGATTGCCATAGGCATTCCTGATTTTCGCCTCGGTGTCGCGTATATCGGACCGGATTTGGTCGAGGCTATGCTTGATCGGTAGCTCTACAAAACGCTTCAACTCATCGATCCGAACACCCACGCTGCTCAATTGCTTCTGGCTGTATGCCTGCACGGGGAAAAGATTTCTGACCTCCTGCTCGGTGGTCTGGTCGAAATCAGCGTCACCGATCTTGAGAAGAATCTCATGCGTTTTCGAATTTCTCTTGATAATGTGTTTTACGTCGTTCAGCAAGAACGTGACGATTATCTCGCCGTCGAATTTCTGAAGGGTGTCATCGATCAGTTTCTTTCTTCTCGTCTGGACCGGAGCGATATCCGAATCGGTGTCATCTACCGGCTGATCGCAAAGACCCCAACGTAGATATTCGAGGAGCGTTGACTTGCCGGTGCCGCGACCTCCGATCACTGCGTTGTACTGTTGATTGACGTCGACATCAACCCTGCCTAGGAACTTTGAATTTGAAACATTCATGGCCGTGATCCAGAGACTCGGAAGCTCGGGCTCGTCCTGCGAACGACGGGACTCTTTCGCGAGACAAGCCTGTCTCAGTGCTTCGGCAGTCGGTTCGGACCATTTGACCCAAGTCGTATACTTTCCGAGATCCGAATGATCGCGCTTCCGATTGTCAGACGTCTGGAAAACGGCGATTGATTTGAAGCCATAGTCCCTGTTCTCTCCGCGTACTATAGAAAGATTGCCTGTACCGAAATTGGAAATGGGGCCATCCGTATAGCCGCCGACGCACGGCATCGTCTTATAGAAATTCGCGAAACCGGAGCGCAGCATTGTGCCGTGGCCGGTCTCGCTCACGTTCGGGAAAACAATGAACCTACCCTTGATGTGTTCGTGACTGTTAAGCTTTTCGTAGAGATCGGTCAGATCGCCAACCACATTTTGAGGGATGCGTTGTATTGTCGCGTGTCTCGAATTGGCCGAGGGCGCAGGAGTGATCGCGAGTGTGGTCAATACGCTTTGAAAGAGATTTTCAGGAAAGTTCGCGTCGAGGATGAGGATCGCTTGGCAATTCGGAGATGTCAGGGTCAACTCGATGCCTGGGAAAACGACGATCTTCTTCCCATCCAAAACAGGTTGCCCGAAGTCGTCGAGCTCGTCCTGCGCGGCCCTTTTGATGTAAGGAAAGAAAGCGAAATCGTGGTGATCCGTGATCGCGATTGCGTCGAGACCCTTCTGCCTACACGCAAGTATCAGCTCTTCGGCGTAAGCCTTTCTCTCCATGTCGGTAACCGCGTTTCCACCGGTCCACTGGGCATCCCGAGGAGTGTGGACCTGAAAATCGCATTTGTAGAAATGTGCGCCCTTATCCATATTGCCTAATTGCCTTGAATCCTACTCTGGATTACCGAGAAGTTAAAGGACACACGCTGTATGAACTGACAGTAAAGATAAGCCTTAAAAGAAGGCGAGTCGCGGCGGAGTTCCTGCGAAGCCTTTGATGGGCATTATGTGGCGTCGGGCGAGCGTTCGTGTACCTCTCTAGCCAAAATGCATCTCCTGCGCCGCATAACGGCGGACACCACAGACGAGAAGAAATTGTTCACCTCGTGGTCCCGTCCAGGTTGACGTCGGCCGTGAAAGCGAAGCCATCGGTGGTGTCGCTCGTGTCAGGTGACCGTCAATACCAGCAGTATTTCTGGCACCGCGGGGTTCCGCCATTCTCATATAGATATTACTTTAGCGGTAATATGGACCTCGGCTTTGGCAACAGTTGTGCAACGATTCGGACAGACAAAGGGCGTAAGTGATTGAAAATATGGCGGGGACGACGAGACTCGAACTCGCGACCTCTGCCGTGACAGAGCACCTTGATCTGGAATTTCAAGGACTTGCGGGTACCCGAAGGAACACAAAATCACGGCAAGAAAGGGAAGGGAACGCTTAATGTTCCCGCGTTGTTCCCGGATTTGAGCGTCGGAATTCCGAGACCAATAAGTGGACGGATTGGCACCGACGTTCAACGACTTCAAAGCGATGAGAAAGAATGGAAGAGCCGAAGGATTCGGTCGCTTTCGGACCATCTTGGACTCAGCTTTTTCGACTGCTGGCAACAGAAGCTTCGCAAGCTTCGGACGTGGGTTCGATCCCCGCCGCACACCTTTCAACAACCGCATAGACAGATTCCCCAAATCTTTGAGGACTCGGCGTATTGGGTAGGCAGAACGTAGGGCATTGACGCGGAGGTTTGGAAAACCGTCGCCGCTGGCAAGACCGCACGGCATCTGAGGGCCCCGAGTCGCGCGAGGACAACTCGTGCAACCCAAAGTCGACGATTTGGGAAACTGCAGCCCTGAAGAATCTTGCATCAGAACCTAAAGACCAGGCCGACACTGATTCGCAGATTGTTCTGATGATTGTTCACGCCGTTGACGAAGTGGGTCAGATAGTAGTCGGCTTCAAACGCGCGCAGCGAGAAGTGCCGGTTCAGAGCGAGGTCCAGGCTGGCCGGCCCCGGAGTGATGAGCGGACAGGCCCTGATCTACTTGAGCGTCGATGTCGCCAAGGTCTTAAGAAGCGGCACGCCAAGAACCCAGATTCTTGCGCCAGGATGCAGGAGGAATTCCCGAAATACGATGTATCCACCGCGTCATGTGGGCTTGATCAGCGAAGTCCGTCTCGGTCGCTATTCTGCTCAAAGAATCAGTAGTTCGAGTGACTCTCAACCACGCCCTTCGAGCCCGTATTTCTGCGCGGAATACAGAAGGAACGACGCCATAGGCCAAGGTAAAACCACGAGAAATTGTTTCCCGCGCCAGACCCTTCTGCTCTGCCCACTGCCCAATGGATTGCGTGGAATCCCTGGTAAGGTCACCCAACAACTGGTCCGGCCAATCATTTTTTTGGTGAGGAGACGGTGCCAACTTTTTATTTACGGCAGAAATGAGCAGCTCTGTGGCGGCTTCTACATCCTTCTCGGCCAGTCGGGCCAACTCATCGACGAGGTCAGTATGGTAGAACCCGCCTATGCCCGTTGCGTCGGGCCAATTGAATCCTATCAACTTGGCTCTGGCAGACACCATTCTATCTGCATGGCAATCCAATGTCGGATGGATTAGCACATCGCCCGCCGAAGCCACGATTCGGCCGCTGTATCCCGCCTCCTCGAAGCTGCCGGCGAGTACGACTGTTGCATAACCGGAGAAGTGGCGATGTCTGGGCAGACTGATGCGATGGAGTTCGATTCCCGCTGTAATCGTTCGAAAGCTTAGATTCTTTCTGTTCAAGAGGATTTCTCGAGTTGCCTAGCTTATCCCCAGCGTAAAACCGAGGCCATCGCAACACTCTCGGTTCGCAAGGTCAAATGGATTCAAGACAAACACACACGTCGGCTCTATTGTTCATAGACGAGTCTTCAGGCTAAGAGGTTATCAATCTTTCTCCCCGTTTTTGTGGAAAATGAATTCATCGACGGTGGAAGCCATTTCGTCCCCTCGCCTTAATGCAGCAGCGGGTGACCACGATGATGGTCTTTCGGCTTTTTCCGAGGTGCGTCCGCGTCTGTTTGGCATTGCTTATCGCTTGCTCGGGAGTGCAGCGGCGGCCGAGGATATAGTTCAAGACGTTTGGTTGTGCAGGCTCGGAAGCCCGATGATTCTTGGACTAATGGGGGCATTGCAAATCATTTCGACTCAGCGCACTCTGTGAATTACAGTCTATGGGAAGTTTTTGTCTTGAACGAAAGTGATGTTGGCGACCGCTGGTGCGGAACTTTTACCTCTCGTTTCTTCTAGCAAGGCGTCCTAAAGTCTTCATTTCGGCGGACTACTCACAGCAGCATAAAAATCAATCAGATTTCCATCCGGGTCTCGAAAGTAGAAGGAACGTGTGCCCCACGGTTGGTTCGTAGGAGGTTTCACCCAGTCTTTTACCAACTGATGGAGTCTTCCAAACTCGTCATCCACATTCGCTACTTTGAATTCGAGGATGGCGCTTTTGTTGCTTGCGGCCAGAGTCGAACCAGGGATGTACCGCTCCTGTTCTCCGGCAATAAAGATCGCAAGCACACCTGCATCCGATGGGAACTCGGCGTACACCCCATTGTTGAAACGCGGCGGAATGTCCAAGACGGGTATGTACACGCAGGAGTGTTCGGCCTTGGAGCCGGCCCAAGAGCAGCTAACCAAGATTACGGCCAAGTGGCTCGAACCCGCACCGGCGTCTGTCAAATAGATTCAAGACAGGGTTGAGGTTACTCGCGGATGATTTCGGGTGCCATATGCTTGCGAGCCGCCTTTTCTTTTTGTGCGGGTCTGGAACCGGCGCACGGTACATGTCGTATTTCGAATGATAAGTGAAATCGTATTATTGGAGCGTGTATGACCAATCCTCTACCTGATGCACCCGCAGAAACGACCTCAGACGACAGCCCTATTTCGGTTGCCCCGCTTCCGAAACCAAGCAGCATGTTCATGGGTCCTGATGGCCTGCGATCGGGATGGGGCTTCCTGCTTTATCTGGGCATGGTTGTTGCCATGGTGTTTGCATTACGCGGCTTGAGCAAGCCGATGCATGCGCTCAAAGGCAGCGTCTGGCTGCCTCTGGTGCAGGAAGCACTTTTTGCCATGGTTGCTTTTCTGCCAGCGCTGGTGATGGCCAGAATTGAGAAACGCAATTTTGGAACTTATGGCCTGCCGAGCGCGCAAGCGTTTGGGCGCAGATTCTTTGCCGGACTGTTCTGGGGATTTTCTGCGTTGACGGTTTTGCTGTGCGTTTTGCGTGCGAATGGCAGCTTCTACTTTGGTTCGGCGGAAATTCATGGAGCGCGCGCAGCGAAGTTTGCCCTGTTCTGGGCCGCAGTAATGATGTTGGTGGCGTTTTTTGAGGAATTTCTCTTTCGCGGCTATACGCTGTTCACGCTCACCCGCGGCATAGGATTTTGGCCGAGCGCGGTGTTGTTATCGATCTTGTTCGGCTTTACGCATTCGGGGAACACAGGAGAAAGCTGGCGGGGTGAGGTTTCCGTGGGATTAATGGCGTTGTTCTGCTGTTTTACGCTGCTGCGCACTGGGACGCTCTGGTTCGCCGTCGGCTTCCATGCGGCATGGAATTGGGCGGAGAGCTATTTTTACGGCACTCCGGATAGCGGTACGCCCGCCACGGGGCATCTCCTGAACTCATCGTTCCACGGTCCTGCGTGGCTCACGGGAGGATCGGTGGGTCCGGAAGGAAGCGTGTTGACGTTTGTACTGATTGGGCTGGCGTTTTTGGCGTTCCACTTAGCGTTTCCTGCCAGGGAAGATGCACATGCTTAAGCGCAAAGACTACCGGCATTTCCGCATGGATCGCATTCAGTCATTGACCATTCTCAAGGAGCGCTACCCCCGTTCCCGCAACTCGTTGCTAAGAGAGTGGCTGGTGTTGCATGCGATCAGGTTGGACGAATAAGACCCCGCACCCTTCTGGCAGTAGGCCTGTGCGTTGCCGCCGCAAAGCAATTCACTTGCCTGGTTTCGCCAGCCCCTGCCCTTCGGCTCTATGCCTGAAGATTCTTCTACGCCGCAACCGCGGCGCAGGAGGATAGGATGCAACGCGGATGTATGCAACGAAACACTCGCAAAGAAGGTCCTGATGTCTGGCAGTTTCGCTGGTCTGAGACCAGACTTGACGGCAAGCGTCTTTACCACAAGAAAATTGTCGGCACAGTCGAGCAATATCCTGATGAAGATGCTGCGCGACGCTCCGTAGTGGGGTTGGTCTCAGAACTCAACACGGATGGCCGACCTACGAATTCCGGCACAATGACCGTTGCTCAACTCTGTGATCACTTCGAGCAACGCGAACTTTCGAAGGACAACACTTGGCGCAGTCATGCCACAAAGAAAATCTATCAGGCGTACTTGAGCCGCTGGATTCGTCCTCACTGGCAGAAATACGGACTTGCCGAGGTTAGAACCATACAAGTCGAGTCCTGGCTTCGCGGATTGCCATTAGCAAAAAGCAGTTGTGCCAAAATCCGAAACCTGATGTCCGTCCTCTTTAATCACGCCTGCCGATATGAGCTGTTTGACCGCAACCCAATCTCCCTCGTTCGTCAGAGCGCCAAACGCCGAACACCGCCGGCCACTCTGGTGCCCGCCGAAATCAAGGCGCTAATCGACGGCCTGGCACTTCGAGAACGCACATTAGTCCTTCTTGCCGCATCAACCGGGTTGCGGCAGAGCGAGATATTCGGCCTAAAGTGGGGCGATATCGACTTCGAGCGCGGCACGATGAGCGTCATCCGTTCCATCGTGTACGGAGTGGTAGGCCCGTGCAAGACCGAATCATCGCAAAAGCCCGTGCCAATGCATCCGACTCTCGCGGACGCGCTGATGCAGTGGAGAAAACATTGTACCTACATCAAGCCCGACGACTGGGTTTTTGCAAGCAAGCGCTATCGAGGCCGAAGACCATACTGGGGACAGGCGATCTTGCGCAAGTACATACGTCCCGCGGCACAACAAGCTGGAATTCAGAAGCGATTCGGATGGCATACTTTCCGGCACTATTCCGCGTCCCGGACTATTACTGGGTATTTCGTTTCTGCCGTTTTTTCCGGCATGTAATCCGCACTGAGTCGGCATAGTTTTGGTTCCTTCAGCCCCTGTTGAGGGGCGAAAGGAGCCAATCATGAAGTTCATCATCGATGACGAAGTTGTCCTATCGCGTCCGCTGGAGGGTCCACTGGCGGCGCACATTACTGCATTTGCGAAGTGGGTAAGCGAACAAGGTTACGCGCGGCATTCCCGGTGTCGACAAGTTCTGCTCGCGGCGCGTTTTAGCCGATGGCTCGGACAGCATGCCGTGAGCGTACGCTCTGTCTCCTACGAGCATCAGGCTCGGTATCTGCGATCTCGTCCGCGTGAGGTGATGATCCGCAGCGGTGATGCCGCCGCGCTCAGACAGTTCGTGGACTTCTTGCGCCGCCAGGGCGTAGTTCCCATAGAGAAGATCCCACCACGCCGGCTGAACCCGATCGAGCAAGTCGTACAAGCATTCGAGCGTTACTTACGTAATGAGCGCGCTCTGTCGGATGCGGCAGTCCTCAATTACGTGCCGTTCGTCCGCAAGTTCCTTGCCGATCGGTTCGACGACGGACCGGTGAGGTTGTCACGCTTGTGTGCAGGCGATGTGGTGCGATTTGTTCGGCGCCAAGCCCCGCGCCTGCATTTGAAGCGCGCAAAACTCCTAACGTCTGCGCTGCGATCGTTCCTGCACTACGCTCGCTATCGTGGAGAAATCACGTGTGATTTGGCCGCTGCCGTTCCTACCGTCGCCAACTGGTCGATGCCGTCGATCCCCCGCGCGATTCCGGCAGATGCGGTGCACCGGCTGCTGGCCTCCATCAATCGGCGTAGCCCGACGAGCCGTCGCGACTACGCGATTCTGCTGTTGCTTGCTCGACTGGGATTGCGAGCGGGAGAAGTGGTGCGACTCAAACTCGACAACATTGACTGGAACGTCGGATCGTTGCGGGTCCAGGGAAAAGGCGGTCAACATGCTGACCTCCCGTTGCCAGCAGACGTCGGAACCGCGAGCCCTGGCCGGGAGGTGTGCGATGAACACACTTCGTCAGGCCGTGCAGGAATACCTAACCATGCGCCGGAGCTTGGGATTCAAGCTGCGAGATGCCGGCAGACTGTTGCTCGCATTCGTTAAGTTCATGGAGCAGCGCCGCGCATCCTACATCACAACCAAGTTGGCGCTCGTTTGGGCGCAACAACCGTCGACCGTGCAACCGGCGGAGTGGACGCGCCGCCTGAGTGTCGTGCGCACCTTCGCACGCCATCGTAGTGCGACTGATCCACGCACGCAGATTCCGCCAGAAGGCTTGTTGCCACATCGCCCCAAGAGAGCTCGACCGTACCTTTACACGGCCAAGGAGATCCGGAGGTTGTTGCGTGCGGCGCTTTCGCTGCCCGCCTGTGGCGGGCTACGACCATGGACTTACTATTGCCTGTTCGGATTACTGAGCGTCACGGGCCTGCGACTCGGCGAAGCGTGCAATCTCGAGCTTCAAGATGTGGATCTCAAGACGGGTGTGCTGACGATCCGGAGTGGCAAGTTCGGCAAATCTCGTTTGATCCCAGTCCATCCGTCGACCCGTCGCGTGCTGGCCGACTACCTCGCGCGACGGAACCGACACTGGGCCCGCCGGGCGGTTTTCTCTTATCTGTTTGTTTCCAACTGGGGCAATCGGTTGGACTACGGCCAGATCCACCGAACGTTCTACGCCTTATCCCGCCAGATCGGTCTGCGCGGTCCATCGGACAGCCATGGCCCGCGTATCCATGACCTTCGTCACCGCTTCGCGGTGATGACCCTATTGCGGTGGTACCGCTCCGGCAAAGA
>Ga0210398_10003304_pt1 | contig 15512 bp, 7 predicted proteins | sample IncBWC4OmetaG_FD_161047 | JGI IMG/M metagenome (GOLD analysis project Ga0210398, IMG submission 161047) | Forest soil microbial communities from Barre Woods Harvard Forest LTER site, Petersham, Massachusetts, United States - Inc-BW-C-4-O | ecosystem: Environmental > Terrestrial > Soil >...
TTGGTGGGCGGCGTTTCTGGTTTGGATGGGGTCGTGGCTCTCGGGATTTCTGATCGTGGCTACGGACGCGTGGATGCAGCACCCCACGGGATATCGCCTCGGTGCGAATGGCGAATTTGAGCTCGAGAGTTTCTGGGCGCTGCTGCTGAACAAATGGGCGTTGTGGCAGTACGCGCACACGATGCTCGGCGCGGTAGAGACGGGATGCTTTGTGATGGCGGCGGTCGGGGCGTTTTATTTGCTGACAAGCCGGCATGAGGCCTATGGACGGACGTTTGTAAAGGGCGGCGTTCTGGTGGGGGTGTTTGCCGCAGTGTTGCAACTTTTCCCCACCGGCGATGCGCAGGGGAAGATGATCGCCGAGAATCAGCCGGTGACGCTAGCGGCGATGGAAGGGTTGTTTCTAACGCAGGAAGGCGCGCCGCTGGCGATTCTCGGCCAGCCAGATGTGAAGAACCGCAAGCTGGACAATCCGCTGGTGGTGCCCAAGATGCTGAGCTTCCTGACATACAGGGGATGGACCGCGAATGTCCGCGGACTGGATGCATTTCCAGAGGAGGGATGGCCGGACCAGATTTCGCTTTTGTACTTCAGCTATCACGTGATGGTCGGGCTGGGAACGATATTCATTGCGGTAATGGTGGTGGCGGCGTTTTTATTGTGGCGCGGAAGGCTTTTTGAGTCGCGGTGGATGCTGTGGATTCTGATGGTCAGCGTGCCTTTGCCGTACATCGCGAATACCGCGGGCTGGATGACCGCGGAGCTGGGCCGACAGCCATGGTTGATCTATGGTCTGATGCGGACGGCGCGCGGTGTTTCGCCACGCGTGGGAGCGGGCAACGCGTGGTTCACATTGATTGGATTCATGGGGATCTATACGGTGCTGGCGATTTTGTGGCTATTTCTGATTTATCGCGAGATTGAAGAGGGGCCTGGGCCGGAGGAAGAAGACCCGCGGAAAGTGGCGCGAGTCTCGATCGCAGTGGATTGAGATTGCGGGGGACAACATGGGAACAATCTGGTTCTGCCTCGTAGCGATCATGATCGCGATGTATGTGTTGCTGGACGGGTTTGATCTGGGCGCGGGGGCGATTCATCTGTTGATCGCGAAAACGGATTTGGAGCGGCGGCAAGTTCTGGCGAGTATCGGGCCGGTGTGGGACGGGAATGAAGTCTGGCTCCTGGCGGCAGGAGGGACGTTGTATTTTGCGTTTCCTGCGCTGTACGCGAGCGGGTTCAGCGGATTTTATCTGCCGCTGATGATGGTACTGTGGCTTTTGATTTTGCGGGGGAGCTCGATCGAGTTTCGCAATCATGTCAAGAGCGCGGTGTGGGATCCCTTCTGGGATTTTTTGTTTTCCGCTTCGAGCCTCTTGCTAGCGGTGTTTTTTGGCGCCGCACTCGCGAATGTCGTGCGGGGAGTTCCGCTCGATGCCAGCGGTTATTTTTTTGAACCGCTGTGGACGGATTTTCGGCTGGGGGAAGAGACGGGCATCCTCGATTGGTACACGATTTTGGTGGGTGTGCTGGTGTTGCTGGCGCTGGTGATGCATGGCTCGTTGTGGGTGCAACTAAAAACGACCGGCGCGGTGAACGAACGCGCGGGCAAGCTTTGCGCGCGGGTTTGGTGGGGCGTGGTCGCGCTAACAGCAATCGTAACGGCGGTAACATTCCAAGTGCAGCCGCAAGTGAAGGAAAATTTTCTCACCTGGCCTTGGGGACTTGTATTGCCGTTTATGGCCGTGGCGGGTCTCGCGGGGGTGGCCTTCGAACTGCGGAAGCACGATGAGCGGAAGGCGTTTTTTGCTTCGTGCGCGTACCTTGCGGGTATGTTGACGAGCGTGGTGTTCGGCGTCTATCCCATGGTGTTACCCGCGCGCAATCCCGTATATTCGCTGACGGTAGAAAGCGCAAAGGCCGGGACGTATGGATTGAAGGTCGGAGTTGTTTGGTGGATCGTCGGGATGATTCTTGCCGCGGGTTATTTCACGTTTGTGTACCGTTCTTTTCAAGGAAAAGTGGAAGTGGAACGTGATTCAACCGGGCACGGGTACTAGGCGGTGGGCATATGCTGATACAAGTACGGCTGTTAGTGTCGGATACCAGCAGTGATACACTAGCTGCGAGGTGAGCTATGGATAAGTCGAGCTTGATAGCCACGACGCTCACGGTCCTTACTGTATTGGGTTTGCTCGTCTATCGATTGCTCTGGGCGGCTTCCTCTGTGGCTTCTGCAGCTGGGCTTGGTGGATTTTCAAAATTACCGAAAGGCGTACGTCGCTGGCTTTTGGGCGAGCCTAACGATACCTCAAATTGATGGCGCGAATCGCTTTTTCGGTTGGCGCGCCATGCCGATGAGATGAGAGGGGAAGGCTCGCGAGCAGCTGTGCCACGGGAAGATAGAGAAATGAACGAAATGATTCCAGTTCGGGCACGGTCGGCAAACGCAGCCGTGCTGGCCTTCTTGACAATGCTGGCTTTGGTGACTGCGCCGGTGTGCGCACCGCTCTGTACGGCGAAGAGTTGTGCTTCGGGGGTGCGGCCGGAGCCGTGCCACAATGTGGCGACCTCGGGAGCCGACGGCCGGCTGCAGCTGGTAGCGCCCGGCAAGGCTTGCTTAGCTAGCGACTTTTCCGCAGTGCTCGTCAAGCCGGAGGAAGAATACTTGCTTTCCGAGGGCGTACGGAATCACGCGGCGCCCGTTATTCTCAACGGTTCGTCTGAGGTGGGACTTGAAAGTCTGCGCATGGGTCCGCAGCGCCCGGGCGTCGATCTCATTCCATTAGAATCGTCAGCTGCTCTTCGGTTCACAACAATTCTCCGCATTTGAAGTCCGGTTTCAAATCCATCGAATAAACGAAGCCTATTGGCACGAAGGCTTGAATCTCGCGCGTTCGCGCCAGCCGCCGGAACCACGGCCGGCGTCGGAGGGCAAGCCGCCGCCAGGGCATGCGGGCGAGCTGGGTTTTTGTGGTAGACACGGAAAGTCAGCGTAACAAACAGACGGATGAACCACTTCGGGAGGGAAGAATGAGCGGTAATAGAAGAAGATTTTTTCAGGATGCGGCATTTTTCGGGGCGGGGTTTCTTGGATTGGCGGAGTCTCTCGGCGGAAACACGCCGGCGAATGATCCGCAGACGGCGCGCGAGATGGAACAGGGGCGGCACCATAGTCCTTACAGCAAGCACGCCAAGAAGCAGGTGGCGCCCGTGCCGGCGGGGCCAGACCCGTTTTTGCCGATGGTCGCGCCGGACTTGGTGGACTTGCCACATGAAGTGGATGGCGGCGTGAAAGTGTTCAGGCTGGTGGCGGAGCCGGTGAAGCGAAAAATCGCGCCATTCAAGACCATCGACGTGTGGGGCTACAACGGAAGCTCTCCGGGGCCGACGATTCAGGTGCAGCAGGGCGACCGCGTGCGCATTATTTTCGAAAATAAATTGCCGGAGTCGACGTCCATTCACTGGCACGGATTGGAGGTACCCATCGAGCAGGACGGCGTCCCGTGGATCAGCCAGAAGCCCATCGCGCCCGGAGAAAAATACGTTTACGAATTCACGGTGCACCAGGAAGGCACGTTTTTCTACCACTCGCACGGGGCCATGCAGGAAATGATGGGAATGATCGGATTTTTTGTGGCGCATCCGGAAAGGACTTACAAGCCGCGAGCGGATCATGATTTTGGCGTGATTTTGCAGGAGTGGGCTGTCTTGCCGAACAACAGTGTGCCGAACACGGCGGCGATGGAATACAACTGGCTGACGTTTAACGGAGTATCGGCACCCGCGATCACGCCGATGATCGCAAAGTTGGGGAGCCGCGTGAGGTTGCGCATCATCAACATGGGGATGGACCACCACCCGATTCACCTGCACGGAAATCAATTCGTTTTGACCGGGACAGAAGGCGGGCGCGCGCCCGAATCGACGTGGTATCCGATGAATACCGTGCTGGTGGGCGTGGCGCAGGCGCGCGTAGTGGAGTTTGAGGCGAAGTATCCGGGATCGTGGATGGTGCACTGCCACCTGCCGCACCACATGATGAACAGCATGATGGATCTTTTGCGTGATCGGGCGATCGAGACGGCGAATACGACGGATGCGAAAGCGCTAAGCCAGATGGAAACGCTGGCGGAGAGCGTGCCCTTCGAACATGTGCATCATTCTCCGATTGCGGAAAATGCGAACAGCGTGCCGGGGTTTCCGCAGGATGCGTTCATGGAAATGGGAATGGATGAGGCGGTTGTGAAGCCCGAGACGCACGGTCTGCCTCCGAATTGGAGCGCGGGAATGATGGGGATGATGACGCTCGTGCGCGTGCTGCCGGATACGGAGTACGAGCGGATGATGAGGCGGATTGAGGGGAAGAAGACGGACGAGAACGTGGAGCACCCGCATAAGTCGTGAGCGGAGAGAAACGAAGGAATTTACACGAGAAACCACAGAACTCAGAGGGCACGGAGAATATGAGGACAACGATGAAATTGGCGCTGAAATTTTTCGCGGGATTTCTGGCCGGAGTTATACCGCTTTCGGCTGCGGGGCGCGCTCAGCGGGAGGCTCGGCCGCAAGATACGAAGATACCGCAGGGAATGGCCATGCCGGGGCAGATGCAGCACCACCATGGGGACGTTTCGCGGGTGCAGCCGATATATCCACGGATGGGGCGCGCGCAAGAGAATTCGGGCGGGCAGCCTGTCACCCTGGAGCAAGCGGAGAAGATGGCTGGGGAGACAAATCCAACGTTGCGGCAAGCGGAAGCGGAGATTCGCGCGGCGAAAGCGCGCCAGCAGCAGGTGGGACTCTACCCGAATCCCTCCGTCGGGTACACCGGGGATGAGATACGCGGCGGATCGGTCGGCGGCGGCAAGCAGGGATTCTTTGTGCAACAGACCATCGTGACGGGCGGAAAACTGGGCAAGAGCCGAGACGTTTTTGGGACGGAGGCCAAATTAGCGGAAATCGAGGCCCAGGAGCAGCGCACGCGCGTCACAACCGCGGTCGAGATGGCGTTCCTGCGTGTTCTGGCAGCGCAGGAATGGCTGGAGGCACGGCGGGATTTGGCGAAGATTGCCGAAGATGGGGCCGAAACGCAGAGAGAATTGATGAACACCGGGCAGGCGGACGAATCCGAAGTGCTGGAAGCTGAGGTCGACGCGCAACGGATGCGCATGGCGGCGCGGATGCAGGAGAACACGCTTCGGGAAGAGTGGCGTTCGTTGGCGGCGGTGATTGGACAGCCGGAGTTGCCGCTGGCTGCGGTGGCAGGTGATCTCGAGAAGGGCTGGCCGGAATTGAATGAAGAGGAAGCCGTCGAAACGATCGCGAAGCACAGTCCGGCCGTAGAGATTGCGCAAATGGCAACGGGGCGGGCTCGAGCAGTACTGGCGCGAGCGCAACGCGAGCCGATTCCGGACATATTGGTCCGCGCTGGGATGGAGTACAACCACGAGACTTTAGCGAGTGTGGCCTATGCGAAAGGCTGGGAAGGGATCGCAGAAGCCAGCGTGGAGATACCGATCTTCAATCGCAATCAAGGAAGCATTGGCGCAGCTCGCGCGGATATGGAACGGGCGGAGCAGGAGAAGACGCGCGTGGCGCTGACGCTGCGCGAGCGCGCCGCCACCGTGGTCGATGAGTACGCAAACGCGAAATTAATGGCCGTGGAGTACCGCGACGAGATTCTGCCGCATGCCAAGAAGGCGTACAGCCTGTTGGTGGACAAGTATGGACTGATGCTGGCGTCTTATCCGCGCGTGCTGGAGGCACAGCGCAAGCTCTACGAACTCGAGATCGACTACATTGCGGCGCTCGAAGGGGTGTGGACCAACGGGCTGGCCCTCGAAGGTTATTTGCTGACGGACGGGTTGGAAGCACCGTCGCGGCCCGGCGAAGTCGATCGACCCATCCGGGAGACCAACGTGCCGATGCCCGAGCGAAGCATGTCACCGGGGGAAGCCATGCCCCGACCCTAGGCCGGGCAGCCTGACGACTCTCGGTCTCGGAAACAGGACAAGGGCTCGCGAAGGGGTATCAGTTGCGCCGAGTTGCTCTGGAAGTTTGCCACGTGTCGAGTGCGAAACACTGGTACCCCAGTAGCGTTGACCAACCTAAAATTTAGTGGGTACTGTGCATGATAGGGCGCTCGGGTGTCAGCAAAAGTGTATCCGTTCTCTTAGCAACCGACGGATGGGACTCATTTTGACGGTGCGGCATGCGGCTCGGGCGTGTCCTTTGGGTGCCTGGCTTGATTTTGGGCCGGCGCTCGTACTTTAAACCAACTGGTTCAGCAGCACGGCAAGTCTACGGCTCGTCATAGAGGCAGCGCATGGAAAGTCGAACGGGGCGATGACAACAGCTTTAAAAGCAGGACGTTACGAGATTATAGGCGAGGTGGGCCGCGGGGCCATGGGTGTCGTTTATAAAGCGACGGACCCCGTGATTGGGCGCACCGTTGCGGTAAAGACGATCAAATTGAGCGAAGAAGGCACGGGATTGTCGCGTCCCGAGTTGCTGACGCGTTTCCAAACGGAAGCGCGCGCGGCCGGTTTGCTGACCCACCCGAATATCGTGGTGGTGTTTGACGCGGGCGAAGAAGATGGCCTGTACTACATCACGATGGAGCTGGTGGAAGGCAAGAGTTTGCAGGCGCATCTCGATGGCGGGCAAGCATTTGCCCTGCCACGCGTGCTGCGCATCATGGAACAGACCTGCAGCGCGCTGCAGTTTGCGCATGAGCGGAACGTCGTTCACCGGGACATCAAGCCGGCGAACATCATGCTGACGGCCGACGATACGGTAAAGGTCACAGACTTCGGCACGGCGAAGATACTGCAGTTCGGCACCATGCAGCAGACTGCCCATGTGATGGGCACGCCGAGCTACATGTCGCCCGAACAGGTGAAGGGGCGGGCGGTCGACGGGCGGAGCGATATCTTCTCGCTAGGCGTGCTTCTCTACGAGATGGTGACGGGTGAGAAGCCCTTTCCCGGACAGAACATTACGACGGTTATTTACAAGATAGTGAACGAAGAGCCTGTGCCGCCGCGGCAGATTAACCCATCGATTCATCCCGGGATCAGCGCGGTGGTGATAAAGGCGCTGGCCAAAGAACCGGAAGTGCGCTACCAGAGCTGCCGCGAAATGCTCGAGGATTTGCGGAATTACCGCAGTCTCGCGCCTGGCGCGAGTCCGGATACGACCATGGTCGCTGGCGGAGCGGGCATGCCAAACGCGACGCTGCCACTCGGTGGAACAAGAGTGGGCGCGCAGGGCGGCCGAAACTTCCATACGGAAGACCCGATGACCATGGCAACGACGCGGTCGCTCAATGCGCGAGCTTCGAGTCCAATGCAGACACCTGCGGTGCGCCGGACCGGGCCAATAACCCCGATCGTAGAGCAACCGAAAAAGAAGAGCGTCATCGGGAGTATTTTCATCGCATTGATACTGCTCGGCGTAATCGCCTATGGAGTGCAAAAGCTGCGGCCTGTAATTCAAGACGCGCGCAGGATTAACGCCGCGCAGAAACAAGCCGAGAATAATGCGGTGACGGCGGTAACGGCGCCAGCAGAGAGCGGGACAAACACCACTCCGGCGAGTCCAGCTGCAACTGAGGCACCGGCTGCGGCGATCCCTGAGCCGACCGCGGCGGCGAAAAAACCGGCCGAGCCTCCCGTAGAGAGGCCAGTACCGAAGAAGAGCGAACCGGTTGTCAGTGCGCAGGCGGCGGAGTACAAAGGTCGCATTGAGGAAGCTATCTCGGAGAAGGGCTTGGGTGGCCGAGCAAGAGTGCAAGCCATTGGAAATACGCTGGTTCTAGCGGGCAAATTGCGTCCCGCGGAACATGGGGCGCTGCTGAAATTCCTGCGCGATGCTCCCGCGAGCGTGCGGGTGGTAGATCATATCGAGTATGAAGACGCACCGGTGGCCGAGAGCGGACACGACGCGGACGGAGGACACCCGGTTCCAACGGGAGGCCGCGGCGCGATCCACGTAGTCACGGATCTTATCGGAGCGACAGCAGTTCTGCGCGGGCCTGCGGGACGCGTCGTGAGTCAATGCCAGACGCCTTGCAGTTTTAATGACCTCGCTCCGGAGCGCTATAGCCTGGAAGTTCAGAAGGACGGCTACCAGCCGATGCAGACCGCTTTGCAGGTGAAGGCGGGGAACGTCGTGGATCAAAAGGTTGCGCTCGAATCGCTGATAAAGGGTCTGTATATAACCAGCAAGCCGGCCGGAGCGGATGTATTCATTAATGGAGCAAAGCAGTCCGGCCAGACGCCAGTGACATTGCCGCTGGCACCTGGCCCGTACAACTTAGTACTGCGTATGCCGGGCTACGATGCTTATGCCGGAAGCGTGCAGGTGAAAGACAATATTCAGACCGAGCTTGACGTGCAGTTGAAGGAAAAATCAACCGTAAGAGTGGCATGGGCTCAGGTCGAAACGACACCAGCGGGAGCTGACATCGTGGTGGATGGCACTTCGACGGGACAAACGACTCCGTCGCGGGTGCAAGTGCCGGCCGGCCTGCATACGGTGATCGTGAGGCTTACGGGGTACCAGCAGGTGAAACGCACGATACAAGCGACCGAGGGCGGAACGGTCAAGATCACCAACGTGACGCTGCAACCGAAATAAGAGGCTTCGGCGAGCGGGCGCGTTGAGGGTTCGAAGAACCGGCTCGGCGGGCCTTAGCAGCCTAGACTCCTCTACTAAAAACGTAACTTTTTGTAACCATCGCATCGGCCGAGTTCCATGACCCAGGAATTAACTTGCTCAAAACAAAAAGCTTAGTGCTGGCATTCAGAGGCAGGCAGCGTGCTTGCTTTATGGCCAAGGATAGCCTGCTCCCATGCTTTTTTGCCAGAGGCAGGGCCGTATTTGACCGGTCGGTTAGATAAGCTCGCTAGAAGAAAGTGGGGAACGTTTTGGTACTTCGGGCCATCATGCCAGTGGAGGAACAGCGCTGCGAAGCTGAAGTCCGTCCCAAGGGCGAGCCAGAGGTCCGCAACGCGTCGAGACCGTCCTCGGGATCCGCCGGAGACCTGGGCGCGCCAAGTCCGGATGCGCGGACGGCGGGGCTCATCCATTCGCTTCGATGCCTTCATTTGTTGTTCCGTTCAGAGCGACTGTATGACCGGAACCACCCGCGACGACTTCAGAGTTTAGACGCGTCCTATGAAACCTTACACGATCTCGCGGGCGCACTGAACGGGATTGAAATCCACATTGAGCGCAGCGGGTTGGTCGTTCCGAAGCTCAACGATGCGCATCTCCCCGATGGGCGGGGCGAGATGCAGTCGCTCGCGCGGGATTTGCAGCGCGCAGGAATTCAGTCTTTGGTCTTCGCAAGACAATTTCATGTAGGCGAACTGGACACGCTCGCGCAACTCTTCAAGGCATCGTTGTTAAGATCGGAGGAGTCTATAAAGCGCGGGGGCAGTCTTTGGTGGGCCGCGCGGCTTTTGGAGAATCGCGTGGAAGGGATTTCCATTAATACGCAAGCGGAACGCAAAGTGGATACGGTGCTCGCGAGCCTCATGGGCGCGCTGGTGGCCTACGGCGGAAACACGCCGCGCGAGGTCAATGAGACTCCGATTCTTCCCCCGGAAACCGACGATCTCATAGCCGCGCTGCGATTGATTGCGCGGCTGACGCCGCCGCTCGAAGCGGCACGCGGGCTTGCGCCGGAAGAAGCGGCGCGGGCGATCCACGGGGCCATGGAAGACGCTAGCCGCGAGACGGTGCGCATGCTGCTCAGTTCGATTTCGCAGTATGCACCGCGCGAGGGCGAGCGGCCGCAGCCGTACTTGCTGCGTCTCTCTGAGAGTCTGATACTGGAGTTCCTCGGGGCGGAATTTTCCGCCGGAACGCTTGCACCCAACGCCGTGCGCCAGACATTTCACCGACTGAGCGATGTGCTGGTCAGTTCGGGCGGATACACAGGTCCGCACTCTTCGCAACACCTGACGTTGCTGGCGACCACCTGGGCCAGCGACACACACAGGGAACAAATTGTCGAGAAATTCTGGCTGGAACTCGCCCCGCGAGAGAAGTCCGTGGTGCTGCGCGGATCGGAAGTGTGGTGCGTGCCGGTGGTGGCGCTGAAGTGGACGCTCGGGCAGTTGGCGGAAGCGGGAGCGGATGCTCCGCGGCGTGAAGCACGAAATATCCTGCTCAACTATTCGCGACGCGTGGAAAGCGAAAATGCGTCGGCCCGGCGGGCCGTAGCGGCGGGATTGAATGAAATGACGGCTATCATTGAATCGCTCTGGCCCAATCAATTGCCGGAGGATTTGAGCCGCGGGACGATGCAGGCTTTGGACAAGGAAACTATTCCGGAGACAGCCGCGCTGCTTGCGGCCTTCCTGGAGACGCTGGGGCGTGTTGCCGTGATTCGCGCCGATTACGCGGGCTTCGAAAACATTTTAATCGGCCTCGAACGAGTGCCGAAGGACAAAGAACACGATCATTTGTCGGCCCTCGCGCACCGTTTGGTGGCCCAGGACCGCTGGCTGCTTTTGGTGGATGCAGCCCTGGCCAACCGGCCGCTTGATCCGGTTTTGCCGCGGCTTTTGCAGCGCGACCCGGAGAGGCTGCTCGATCGCCTGACGCTGCTTTTGACGGAACCGCGGGGCGCGGAAATGGTGACCGCGATGGCGCGGCTGCTGCGAACCATCGGTGTCCCGGTGCTGAACCATCTCGAAACGCGGCTCTATGAAGCGCGCAGGCAGCGGGTAAGCGCAGCCATCAAGCTGCTGGCCGCCGCCGACCCGGAACGCCTGCTGCGGGGCTTGGCGCGGGCGTTAGCGAGCTGGGAGTGGAATCTGCAGGATCTGGCGGTTAGCGAACTATCGCGGCCGGCCAATGCTGGTTCTGCGCAAAGCGCGGCTTTCGTGTTTTCGGCGGTTCTGGCGGACGCTCATCCGCTGGTCGTGCCGATGATGATTGATCAAATCGGCTTGGCGCAAGAGACGACGGCCGTGCCGCAATTGATGGAAATTGCCGCGGGCGAGCACGAAGTTCTGCGGGATCTGTTTGTACGCATCAAGGCCATTGAAGCCATCGGGCGCATGCGCGCCGCGGAAGCAGCGGAATTGCTGCGCATGTTGGCGGAAGGCCGCGAAGGTCTAGCTTTCGCCGAACCGTCGGGATTGCGTGCCGCGGCCGAAGATGCACTGGCGATGATTGAAAACCGGCCGTCTTCGACGCGGGCACGCGCGGCGTTTGAAGCGGCTCCGCAGACCAACGGCAATTATGTTGTTCCGCGAAGATATGTGCGAGTACCTCTGGAATCGCCGTTGCGAGCGCAGATTGACGGCTCGCAAGCAGGGCTCGCGCGCGTGAAAACCATCAGCCTGGGCGGTGCGTATCTGGAATCGCCGAAGAAACTCGCCGTGGGAGATTCCATCAAGCTGGAAGTCCGCTCGGGGCTGCGCAAGATTTACTTTACCGCGGTCGTGCGAAATCTTGGTCCGGACGGCAGCGGCGTAGAATTCGTACACATGAAAGACGGAGACCGCGAAAAACTCCGTAAGCTGGTGCAGCGCCACTTGCCGGTTTAAGCCCATAGGCTTTTTGGCTGTAGTTATCATTCCGCCCAGTTCCCTCTCTTCTCCTGCCTCCCACATCCTGCCTGCGATGAAAAAAGCTTCTCTTCGGGTTTAGACTCAGGAACTTGGCGAATAAGATTTCATTGAACTTGACGGATTATTGAAGTAAAAGCCGAGTATTCAATCGAGTAGCCTTCATTCGGCGGGGCATCCCGCCGCCGCTCGGGGTAGCGGAAGATTGAATGGTTTCCACTAGGAGGAGTCAGATGCAACGACGTCATGGTGTGTCTCGATGGATCACGCTGTGCATGTTGGTGCTGGCGTGCGCCGGGACGGCAAAGGCGCAAGTAAATACCGCAACGCTTTCGGGAACGGTGACCGACCCGCAAGGACTCACCGTCCGGGGCGCGAAACTAACGATTAGCAACGCCGGAACCGGCGCAGAACGCACGGTGGTGTCCGACGATGCGGGCCGGTACAAAGTGGTCGGCCTGCCTCCAGGGAGATACAAAGTAAACGTCGACGGTGGGCCGAATTTTGAGGTGTACGAGAACGATTCTGTCGTCGTGACGGTAGGCGAGGACGCGGCTTTCGACCTGCGGTTGGACCTGAAAGGAATGAAACAAACCATAACCGTGACAGCGGAGACCGCAGCCATAGAGACGACGAAGACGGAAGTCTCGCAAACGGTCGACCAACGCAGCATCAACAACCTGCCCATCAACGGGCGCAATTATATCAATTTTACGCTTACTAACTCTCAGACCACGCGCGACGTGTCTCCTACGATCGGCCCGGCCCCAAACAGCGGGTTGAACATTGACGGCGCACGCGCGCGGTCGAACATGGTCAGCGTGGACGGAGCCGACGCCTCTGACAACTCGGTGGATGGCATTCGCTCAACGATATCGCAGGAAGGTGTGCAGGAGTTTCAGCTGATCCTGAGCAATTATAACGCGGAGTATGGACGGGCGACGGGCGGGGTCATCAACATTGTAACCAAGAGCGGCGGGAATGAAACGCATGGAGACATCTTTGGATATCTGCGAAACAAGGCGTTTCAAGCAAGAAATCCCTTTTCTGGCGAAGTGGATCCGACGACGGGCGAACTGGATCCCGTCAAGCAGGCGTATACGCGCGTGCAGACGGGCTTTACGCTCGGTGGCGCGCTGAAAAAGGACAAGACTTTTTACTTTCTGTCTTACGAATACACACAGCGCGAAGAGACGGACTTCTCGAGCATCGGAACGTCCTCGCCAGGAACGGGCCCCTTCGGCATGGTGCCGGTTAGCCTTGGTCCGGTGACCGTGCAGTTGACGCCCGCGCAAGCCAGTGCCGTCCAACAACTCGAAGGTGCGGGCCAGGTCGCGGTAGCCGAGCAGTACGCAGCTCTCATGGGCTCGGCATCCAGCGTTGCACTCAACAAACTCGATTACGGCCTGGTTGCCCCAGCACTCACAGGCGGCTTGGTCAATCCGGGGCCCGGCGCGCAATTCCCCATTCCGGTCGCATGCCCTGTCGGGGCTACTATCGGCACGGTGACGTGTTCCTCGATTCCCGTAGCGCCGGGCACAGGCTACTCCTATGGTGTCGCTCAGCTTCCAACATCCTACGCCAGCCTGAACAGCCTTCGGGGCAATTTCCCCGCGACGGAGAAGACCAGTTTGTGGTCGGCCCGGCTGGATCAGCGTTGGAGCAACCGCAACACGTCTTTCCTGCGTGTGGGAGTTTCGCCTTCCACGGTCACAGGGATCGAATCCACTTCGCAAAACCAAGTGTTTGGGCAAAACGCCGGAACGCGCGCCGGCGTGAATCAATACAGAGACGTTTCGGCCACATTTCAGCATGACACCATCATCAGTCCTACAGCGTTCAACGAATTCCGCTTTCAGGGCGCGCGCCGAGGCTTGCACTTCGGCTACTCGGAACTGCCTGGCGGGTCGGACATCGGCGTGAACATCCCCGGCTATGCCTACTTCGGACGCGAGCCGTACTCGACCGTGGACCGCATCGAACGGCGATTCGAATGGACCGACAACGTCACGCTGATCCGCGGCAACCATACTTTCAAAATGGGCGGGGACTACAACCTGGTGCAACTGCGCTCGGGCAAACCGCAGATCTTTGAACTGGACTTCGGCGGCGACGTCAACTTCGGCGGTATTGCAGCTTCGTCATTCGGCTTTCCAGACTGCATCGGCGGCACGGGGCCTTCTTGCACCGGCGGTATCGCCCTGCCCGGCGCCACCGGTTTGCAAGCCTATGGATTGGGAATTCCTACCTCGTACATTCAAGGCATCGGGAACTCCAGTACTCCGTTTGACAATTTGCCGCTAGGACTCTTTGCACAGGACAGTTGGAAGGTAAACCGCAGGCTGACAGTTAATTACGGCCTGCGGTATGACTTGGAAATCACGCCGCTGTTTTCCCCCGCGACGGCGGTGAACGCGGCGGCAGAGCAGGCCTTGGGGGTGCAAGAAGGCGTGCCCCGCGACTACAAAAACATTGCGCCACGTTTCGGAATTGCTTGGGATCCTGCTGGCAACGGCAAAACCGTCATCCGCGCGGGCTATGGGCTGTTCTTCGATCACCCGCTTCTGGCCATCGCTTTCGACTCGACAACTGCCGACGGCGGGCGCTCCGTGCAATTACTATCAGCAGGGGGTACAGCTTCCGCTTGCGGGCTGCTGCCTCTACCGCAAGGCTCGCCAACACCGCCCGGGTTCTGCGGCTCGAACCTGGACAGCCCTTCAAACCTGAACGGGTCTTCCATCTTCCAGGGTGCGCTCAACGGCAACTCGATCTACGCGGCGTTCCCGAGTTCCGTCACGCTCGGCTATTTGCCCCAAGAACAGCGTTTTGACCCGTTTGCCGTGGGTTCGCTCTTCGCCAACCAGACCTATCTGCAAGACGGTTTCCCGCTATCGATTTTGCCGTTCACGCTGCCGGTGACCAGAAATTTTACTTATGCCTATGCGCAGCAAGCGAACCTGACCGTGGAGCGCGAACTGGCCGGATCGTGGAAAATCAGCGTTGGCTATCAATGGACACGCGGCTTGCACCTTTACCGGCCGATCGACATCAATTCAACGAACCCGCAATTACTGGACCAAAATGCGTTCAACGCGGCCGCCTCTGGCATCTCGGTGAGCAATCCGCTGACGGTCGTGGCACCCGCTTCCAATATTCCGGCCACTCCGGGGACCTGCGGAGTTGCGGTGATCGCCGCGAGCGTGCTGGGAGTGCTCAACGGATGTCCGGCCCCGCTCGCGAGCCTCAATGGGCAATATGTAAGTACGGCGGCATTCTTTAATTTCTTCCGGCCATCAGGACCTAATCCCTCGTTTGCAGGACTCGTCGCACCGGGCCAGCCGCTCAACGTCGGGTTCGCCGAGCAAGTACAATTGGCGGCGCTCGCCGGCTACCCCAAGGGCTTCGGGACGCCAGTGCCTTTCAACAGCGTGGACGCACAGGCCTCCAACGGCAATTCCTGGTACAACGCGCTCACGGTCAATGTGTCGAAGCGCTTCTCAAAGGGCTTCGAAATCCTATCCAGCTACACATGGTCGCATTCGATGGACGATAGTACGGACTTGCAGTCCACTCTTGAGCCGGAAGACAGCCGCTTTCCGGAATTCGAGCGCTCCAATTCCGACAACGACCAGCGTCACCGCTGGGTGACCAGCGCTGTATTCCAGACTGCCGCGGCAGCCCAAGGCGATAGCTTTTTCAAGCACCTCGGCGGGAACATCACGATTTCGCCTATCGTTGAAGTTTCTTCCGGCCGGCCTTTTGACGTCATCACCGGAGAAGACACCCGGCTGGATCTGGGAGCTTCGCAGGCGCGTCCCTCGGTGGGAAGCGCATCGACGGGAGGAACAACTTCGCCCTACATCCCCGGGGGCACCTTTGTTCTCGCCAACGTTTGTCTGACCAGCAGCGGCGCGCCGTTCACGG
>Ga0210398_10003305_pt1 | contig 15511 bp, 13 predicted proteins | sample IncBWC4OmetaG_FD_161047 | JGI IMG/M metagenome (GOLD analysis project Ga0210398, IMG submission 161047) | Forest soil microbial communities from Barre Woods Harvard Forest LTER site, Petersham, Massachusetts, United States - Inc-BW-C-4-O | ecosystem: Environmental > Terrestrial > Soil >...
GCCCGGCATCGGCGCCGCGGGCGCCGGCGGATTGCTCGCATTGCCCGATTGGATGCGGGCCAGCTCCTCGCGGTTCAGTTGCGCCGTTGTATCACCGCTCACCGAGGCCCTCTCCGCCATTCCGCGATGGAAGTTGCGCATCGCCTTGGCGTGATGATAGGCGGACAGTTCTCTGTGACGATGATGTGGCCCCGGCATCGCTGAATTTGAGGGTGCGGGCGCCTCTGATGCCGCCGGCGGCATCGCTGCCGGCGGGGGGAGAGCGGGCGGTGCACCGCCGCCGCCGCCGCCGGTATACGGAGTCAGGCCCGGGCCACCAGGGTTTGGCCCTGGGGTTCCGACCGAGTTTCCGCCGCTCGGGTTCTGCGCCCATACCGGCGCAGAAATCAGGAGCGCGGCAGCGACCACAGCCCCGTTGAACAAAAGCCTCATGTCAGTCGTCCTCCGTCGCCCTTGGGTAGTCCGCCCGCCGTTCCCGCGCCGCCGCGATTCGGCCAGGTCCGCGGCGTCGGGGCTAAGCGCACGCGGTCACATGACTTTTGTTGCCGCGTCATCGTCGCGCGCCAGCCACCTGTGGAAATGATAGGCCCGAGATCGTCGTCTTTCAAGCGTCCCGGTAGCTCAGTTTGCAGGTGAATAACGGTAAAAGCGATAAACCCGAGGTCGGCGGGCCGCGTTCCAAGCTAACGTGAGATCGACAGCGGCTACATTGTAGCGGCACGTCATGTTTTTCTTAGGTCAACGTACAAAATCGCGACGAGCGAGGCCGGCAACGCCCAGCCCCGAATTGGACGCGAACACGGGGAACCCAGCGCGGATCGGTGTGGCCTCAACTTTTCGCCGCAGTTCGCGAGACCCGCCGATCAACCACTGGCGGTATAAAACCCCGGCGGTCTCCGCAGCGTTTCGGGAGGCAACGCAGACCCGACGCAAACCGCCGCCGAAGGCGGATTGCGTCACGACGCCCGTCCTTGGCGTGGGTCGGCGGCCCGGTTGGTGGGCTCGCGACCTCACCGCTCGGTAGGGACTCGATCCGAGTGGAAACCGCCATCAGCTAACACAAGGCGGCACCGCACCGCGCGGCCGCCCTGTCGAGCGCGGCGGGGCTGCACCGACGAGCGCGGATGCTGCCCGAGAGTATCCGCGCGGGCAGCATTACCCTTTAGGCAGCGTGAGCGAGCGTCGACGGGCTGCCGAGCGAGCCTTGGGTGGCCGGCTTTGTCGTCTTTTTCGCGGACGATTTCGGCTTGGCCTTCCGTCTGGTGGTTTTTCTCACGGCCTTGTGCGGCGCCGACTTGGTCGGGGCAACCGTCGGGCCGGTCGGGGTCGTCGGCGCCATCGCGGGGGCATTCGCTGCCGGGGCCGGCGCAACTCCCGAGGGCGCCTGAGCAAAGGCACCCGTCGGCACACCATTTGCGGCGACAAGGGCAAGCAGCGCAGCCGCAGTGATCAGCGTCTTCATAGGGGGCTCCTGGAACGGTGATAGAGCTTGAGTTTCGTTCGCACCGCTCCGGACCGGCGGACGTTTGCGTCGAAACGGTTACGATGGCGAAATCAGACTAACAATACCATAAATTGCGCCGGCGCAGCCAAGATTTACGACCTCGGAGGCTCCCGCTGGCCCTGACCGAACGGTCGTCATGGCGCCACCATCGCAACCGCGATCGAGCTGTGGCGGCCCCGTGCCGGCGGGGCGGCGCGCCCTGCCGGCGTCCGCAAGCTCTCGGCTGGGTCGCCTTCTTGTCGCCGCAAAAAAAACCGCCGCGGAAGCCCGCGGCGGTTGCCGGAACCCTCCTCCAGGAGGGTTCCGAACGGTGGCAAATCAGCACGCGTTAAGGGAAGACGATCTCGACGCGGCGGTTCTGCGGCTCGCGTACACCGAGCGGGGTCGGCACGCGCGGATCGTTCATGCCGCGCCCGGCAACGGCCATCTCGTTGCGCGGAATGCCGAGGCGTTCAAGCACCGCGGCGACCGCGCCTGCACGCCGCTCGGAGAGGCGCTGGTTGTAGCCCGGCGACCCGGTCAGGTCGGTATAGCCGGTGACCTGGATCTGGACGGCGCCACCCGCATGCCAATGTGCTGCCGCGGCTTCGAGGATCTGCATGCCCTCCGGCGTGATGTTGTATTTATCCCAGTCGAAGAACACGAGGTAGACCTGGTGGGTCGGCGGCGGCGGCGGTGCCGGCGGAGCCGGCGGCGGCGCTGCCGGCGGCGGGGCGCCGAACATCATCGTCAAGCTCGCGACAAAGTTGTTCGACTGGTACTTGACGTTTCTGACGCTGCTGAAGACGCAGCATCCCGCCACGCGCGTGACCTTCGCGTTGGTAAGCGTTTCGTTCGGCGTCGCCAAATAGCGATAGTCGAGATCGAGCGCCAACGCCGGATTGATCAGATAACGTATTCCGGCGATCCCTTGGTACCCAAAGTTCCATGTGTTTCCGGTTAACGATGGGCTGGTAAAGGTCACAGGGCCGGTCGAGGTCTGTACCGTAGCGGTGCCGCCGATACTACGAAATACGTTGACGGCACCAATTCCCGCCCCGATATGCGGCGTGATCGGCCACCCGAACGTGAAGTCGTAGAGCACATTGGTCATTATCGCGTTGGCGTGGGTATTATTGCTGGAGCTGTTAAGCCCGCCAAAGTTCGATACCGAGTTGTACTGGTAGCGGTATTCCTCTTCGAACCGCCACGGTCCCCAAGCATAGCCCGCGCGAGCGCCGGCGTTGAAGCCGCTGTTGGTATTGAGATTTCGTGTAATGGTACCGATTCGTCCGTTGGGACCCCGCACGGCCAACGTCGGCGACTCACTGAAAAGCGAGGTCCACCCGCCCTCAGGCCCGAGATAAAACGCCCCCGGCGGATAAGGCCCGAAGAACTGGGCGTGCGCCTGGACGCCGCCGAATGCAATACCAAGCGCCACGCCGGCGCCTAGCAGAAAGCGATTTCTCATCCCTTACCTCCGGCCGCAAATACGCGTGTGACGATGGTCGTCGCGCCACCGTTCGCTTATCTTCACCATCCGCCCGGCCGAAGGCAATCGGTTTTTAGCGCAGTCCGACGGTTTGTCGGGAAATCCGTGCAGAACACGCACTAGCGCGGCATTCCTGCAACGGTTCTGCCGCAAACCGAAGGATTGCCAACGATCTCAGTGTGCTTTCTGTACAACACTCGGCAACGCAACCGGGTTTGGACGGCTTTTCTTGGCGTTTGTGGGAACCAACCGGCTCAACCGCACGTTGTCCGCGCCCGCCAAAAATCCGCTTCGCCCAAGCGTCGTTCCATCCCGCGCGCAATAATACAAGCGCTAATTAGGGGTCGACCAGCACGCCGGGATTGAGCAGCCCCTGCGGGTCGAGCACCCGCTTTGCCGCCCGCAATCCTTGGGCGAACAGTTCGGGACGCTGCCGGTCGTACCACGGCCGGTGGTCGCGGCCCACGGCGTGATGATGGGTGATCGTCCCGCCCGCCGCGATCAGCGCGTCGCCCGCCGCACTCTTGATCGCCCGCCACTGCGCCTCGAGCGCGCCCGGCCGCCCCAGCGCGTGAAACGAGAAATAGGGCGCCGGCCCGTCCGGGTAGGCATGAGTGAAGCGACAGGTGACCTGGCCCGGCCGTCCGGTGGCGTCGCGAATCGCCGTTTCGGTCGCCGCCTTGACCGTGTCGTGAAAACTCTCGAACCGCTCCCAGGTGATCGCGGTCTCGAAGGTGTCGGCGATCACCGCCCGGCGGATCATGCGCTCGCGGGCGTAGGGCATGCGGATAAAGGCGGTGCGCCACTGCTCGGCCGCACCCTCGCGATGAGCGTCGCCCTCCCCCGGCCGGTCGGGGACGCCGCCATGGTCGGCGGAGCATTCCAGCGCGCGGGCGACCCAGGCGTCGAGCGGGTGGTCGGCCGATTCGAAGGCCAGCACCATGATTGCCGCATCGCCCGCGCCGGCGCCGGTGTTGAGCGCCTCCTGCGGGTCGAGGATCCGGCAATTCGCGGGATAGAGCCCGGCCTGCGCGATCGCCCGGACGGCGCGCGCGGCGCTGAAGAAATCGGCGAAGCGAACCGCGCCGCCGGCGCGAAACCGCGGCCGGTGCTGCAGCCGCATCCACGCCGCGGTGATGACGCCGAGAATGCCCTCGGACCCGATCAGCAGCCGGTCGGGGCTCGGCCCGGCGCCCGAGCCGGGCAGCCGCCGGGTTTCGACGACCCCCTTTGGCGTCACCATGCGGATGCTTTCGACGAGATCGTCGATGTGGGTGTAGAGCGTCGCAAAATGGCCGCCCGAGCGAGTCGCGATCCAGCCGCCCAGGGTCGAGTATTCGAAGCTCTGCGGGAAATGCCGCAAGGTCAGGCCGTGCGGCCGCAGCTGGGCTTCGAGCGCGGGCCCGAACACCCCGCCTTCGATATAAGCGGCGCGCGAGGTGTGGTCGATCTCGACGACCCGGTCGAGGTGGCGCAGGTCGAGGCTGACCGCCGCCTTGCACGAGGTCCCCGCGACCCGCGGCTCGACCCCGCCGACGACGCTGCTGCCGGCGCCGAACGGGATCACCGCGGCCTGCTCCCCGCCCGCCCAGTCGAGGACCGCCGCGACCTCGGCTTCGCTGCCCGGATAGGCGACGACGTCGGGGGCGGCGGCATAGTCCCCGGCGAGACCGCGCGCGTAGTCGCGGAACGACTTGCCGTAGGTGTGGGCGACCCGGTCGTAGATGTCGGTCGAGCACAGCCGCGCCAGCGCCGCCGGCGGCGCCAAGCGTGGCGGGGCGAGCCGGATCTCGGCGAGCGGCGGGGGTTCGGCCTCGGCGAAATCGGCGACCCCGAACAGCCGGCGATAGCGGTCGAGCGCCGCCGCCTCGTCGGCCGCCGACATGCCCTCGCCCTCGCGCCCCCAGCCGAAATATTTGAGCCGCCCCGCCGCCATGCCGCCCACTCCCTGCCGACCCGGTCGAGAATAGCGCCAATTCCCGCTGCGACGGGAATTTGCCGGGAATGTCGCCGCCCGACCTGCGATTCGGCCCCGGAAAGAGCCGCTGCCGCAACGCGTTGCCGGCAAATTCCCGTGGTGCTCGAACCGCGAATTGCCACCCCGCCAATCGGGAATTCAACCAGCCGAACCGCGAATTGGCGCGATGTCGCAAACCCGTCGTCGACGCCTGAAGTTGCCGGTATCCGCTGCGCCGGCCGGCACCCGCAGCGGGGGTCGTAGCACGCGAATCCGGCGAAATTGCCGTCGGCTTCGTCGCCTTTGGTTGGAGCGGCGCCCGGCGTTCGGCTCAGAGCGCCGCGACCGCCTGGACTTCGATCAGCAGCGCTTCCTGCACCAGCCGGTCGACGACGAGCAGCGTGTTCGGCGGGTAGGCGCCGTTCGGAAAGAGGCGCGGGAACTCGCGGCCGCGATAGGCCATGAACCCGGCGATGTCCTGCGAGTGGACGAGATAGGTCGTGAACTGGACGACGGTGCCCCAGCCCGCCCCGACCGATTCGAGGGCAGCCGCGAGGTTGGCGAAGGTTTGCGCGCACTGCGCCTCAAAATCGCACTGTGCCTCAAAATCCCCGGCGCCGGCGAGCCTGCCGTCGCGGTCGACCCCGACCTGGCCGGCGATAAAGACCAGCTCGGCGGCCCTGACCCGCGCGATGTGCGAATAGGGGCCGAGCGGGCGAGCCAGCGCTTCGGGGTTGAAGATCGCGACTTGCGCCATCGCGCCCACCCGGTGCGGTTCGGCTACTGGGTGCGGCGCAGGCCGAGATCGGCGAGGCAGCCGTCGATCGGGCCGTTTTCGGTCGGGGCCTTGGTCTTGTCCTGGCAGGCTGCGACGAGAGCGGCAAACTCGGCCTTGGTCGGCGGCGTGCCGGCCGCCGTCTGCCAGTCGCGCATCTCCGAGGAGGCGCTCGCGGTCGAGCCGCTCGCGGTGGCACAGGCCGCGAGCGACAACAGAAAGACGGCTGCGACTGCGCGCATCCCGCACCCCCGGAACGATTTCCCCGCCGCGACGTTAGCTTCCCGCGCTGATCGCCGCCACTGCTTTCGCCGTGCGGCCCCCTGCCGCGCCCATGCGCGCGAAGAAGGCACGGACTTATCCAGGCTTTTCGGAGATTGCGAGAAATCCGCGGTCTCGGGTTCAGCAAACCGCCAGCAACGGACCAATCTCATATGTTCGAGGGCCATCGTGGCCGGGCTTGACCCTTCCTCGGTCGCGGCCATCTCGGCTTCCACGACGTGGATGTCCGGATCAAGTCCACGGCTGTCCGGTTCCTGGGAGAGGATGGCAGGATGGCTCAACGCCTCTCCTCTCAGTCGTCAGCACCAGGCCCATCCCGGTGATTCACGCCCTTCTACGACCCTGATCCGGGCGCGCGAACGGCCGGAACAAGTCCGGCCATGACGGTCCTTATATATCTAAGCCGATAAATCTGACGCTTGGTACCTGGGCCTGAGGTCGGCTCGGGGTGGGAAGCGGGACTTGCCCTGCGGCGTGTCCGATGCCGCCTTCGCGCCGTAAGCGGCAGCTGAACCTGACCGGGAAATCACGCGACGTGAATGGACCTTGGGTCTTTCCGGGCTGATTGGAGACCGATGCTTCCTGCAAGCGGCGAGCGAAAACTAACTTAGCCTGAGAATGGTCCGTCGCCCGCATCTCTCGTCGACCGATACGGCCCGTCGGTGGCTTTTGCAATTTGAGGAAGCTGACCAAACGGCGGCGGCGGCGTTGCTCGATGAAATGTTGCTCCTGAATGACGAGCAAGTCGCGACGGCAATTAGGTCCTTGCCGCGCGGCTTGGCGCGAGAACGGAAGGGGAAGCGGAAACGGATCGCGCTTCGGCATGCGCAGACACGTCGAGGGCCTGATCGCGTTTGCACACCAAGTAGATCGAGATTACGCGCGCGAGCTTTATGCCAGTTTCAACGCGGTGGACTGGACCCGGTAGTGGTTGCCATCGCCTCGACGAAGCACTTTGAGGTCTACTTTGGGGCATGGACGGCCGGTTCCTGCGAGGGAGGGACGGTCCGCAATGGGCTCGAGAGTCGCCCTTCCAACCAAGAATCACGCGTATGATTTGCACCACTCGAACAGCAAACTTGGGGAGGTGGGTTACTCCATTGCTTTGACGATTTCCTCGCACATTTTTTTGGCGTCACCGAACAGCATCATCGTGTTGTTGCGGTAGAACAGCTCGTTCTCGACCCCGGCGTAGCCCGAGGCCATCGAGCGCTTGACAAAGAGCACGGTCTTGGCGCGCTCGACATCGAGGATCGGCATGCCGTAGATCGGCGAGTTGGGGTCGGTCTTGGCGGCGGGGTTGGTCACGTCGTTGGCGCCGATCACAAAGGCCACGTCGGTCGACGGGAAATCGCGGTTGATCTCGTCGAGCTCGAAGACCTCGTCGTAAGGCACGTTCGCCTCGGCCAGCAGCACGTTCATGTGCCCGGGCATGCGCCCGGCGACCGGGTGGATCGCGTAGCGCACCGCGACTCCCTCTTTCTTCAGGAGGTCGGCCATTTCGCGCAGCGCGTGCTGGGCCTGCGCCACCGCCATGCCGTAGCCCGGCACGATGACGACCGAGCCGGCGTTCTTCAGGATGAAGGCCGCGTCCTCGGCGCTGCCCGACCTGACCGAGCGGTCCCCGGCGTCGGCGCCGCCGGCGACGACCGTCCCGCCCTCGGCGCCAAACCCGCCGAGGATCACGTTGACGATCGAGCGGTTCATCCCCTTGCACATGATGTAGCTGAGGATGGCGCCGGACGAGCCGACGAGCGCCCCGGTCACGATCAGCAGGCTGTTCGACAACGTGAACCCGATCCCGCAGGCGGCCCAGCCCGAATAGGAGTTCAGCATCGAGATCACGACCGGCATGTCGGCGCCGCCGATCGGCACGATCAGCAAAAAGCCGAGCGCCAAGGACAGCAGCAGCAACAGCCAGAACACCGCCCCGGCGCCGGTCGCGACAACGACCGCGATCAGCACCACCAGGAGTGCCCCCAGGCCGGCGTTCAGGTAATGCTGGCCGGGGAACATCAACGGGCGGCCGCTGACCAGGCCCTGAAGCTTTGAAAAGGCGACGACCGAGCCGGTAAAGGTGATGGCGCCGATCGCCATGCCGAGCGACATCTCGACAAGGCTCGCGCGCTCGATCGCAGCCGGCACGCCGATGCCGAAATCCTGGGGTGCAGTGAACGCGGCGGCGGCGACGCAGACCGCGGCAAGGCCGACAAGGCTGTGAAACGCCGCCACCAGCTGCGGCAGCGCCGTCATCTGGATGTTGAGCGCGATGTAGGTGCCGACGGCCCCGCCGACCACGATCCCGGCGATGATCAGCCAGTAGCTGACGACATGCGGGGTCAAGAGGGTCGTGACGACGGCGATCACCATGCCGGCGATGCCGTAGAAATTGCCGACCCGCGCCGTCCGCGGCGAGGACAGGCCGCGCAGCGCCAGGATGAAGCAGACCGACGCGATCAGGTAGAAAAACGCCGCAAGGTTCTGGCTCACGCGCCGCCCCGCTATTTTTTGCGCTGAAACATCTGCAGCATGCGCTGGGTCACGATAAACCCGCCAAAGATGTTGACCGAGGCGAGCGCCACGGCGACGAACCCCATGACCTTGGCAAAGCTGATGCCGGCCGGGCCGGCGGCGATCAACGCGCCGACGATGATGACGCTCGAGATCGCGTTGGTGACGCTCATCAGCGGCGAGTGCAACGCCGGGGTCACCCGCCACACGACGTGGTAGCCGACAAAGACCGCGAGGACAAACACCGTCAGCTCGTAGACGAACGGGACGCCGCCCGCCGGCCCCGTTGCCGCCGGCGACTGGGCCGCCAGCTGGTAGGCCAAAGCCTGCAGGCCGTGCGCCAGCCGGCCGGCGTCGCCGGCGAGCTCCCTGGCCCGCTCGGCCAGTGCTGCGGGGTCCGCCATCCCACTCTCCGTCAGTTGTCCGAGACCGCGACCGGGGCCTCGGCCGGAGCCGGCGTCAGCAGCGGGTTGACGACCGCCCCGTCCCGCGTCAGCAAGCTCGCCTTGACGATCTCGTCGTTCGGGTCGATCGCCAGATGGCCGTCCTTGTCGACGATCAGCGCCAAAAACGACAACAGGTTGCGGGCGTAGAGCTGGCTCGCGTCGGCGGCGATGCGCGAGGGCACGTTCAGATGCCCGACGATCTTGACGCCGTTCGCGGTGGTCACGACCTCGCCCGGCCGGCTGCCCTCGACATTGCCGCCGGCCTCGACCGCGAGGTCGACGATGACCGAGCCCGGCATCATCTCGGCGACCATCTCGCGCGTCACCAGCACCGGCGCCGGGCGGCCGGGAATGAGCGCGGTGCAAATCACGACGTCGGTGCGCCGCAGCGCCTCGGTGATCTTTTCGCGCTGGCGGCGCTGGTAGTCCTCGCCCATTTCGCGGGCGTAGCCGCCGGCGGTCTCGGCCGAGCGCGCGGCCTCCTCGTCGACCGCGACAAACGCCGCGCCGAGGCTCTCGACCTGCTCCTTGGCGGCGGCGCGCACGTCGGTCGCCGAGACGATCGCGCCGAGCCGGCGCGCGGTGGCGATCGCCTGCAGCCCGGCGACCCCGGCGCCCATCACCAGCACCCGCGCCGCCTTGATCGTGCCGGCCGCGGTCATCATCATCGGGAAGGCGCGGTTGAACTCGTCGGCGGCGTCGATCACCGCCTTGTAGCCGGCGAGGTTGGCCTGCGAGGACAAGGCGTCCATCGCCTGGGCGCGGGTGATGCGCGGCACCAGCTCCATCGCGAAGGCGCTGATCCCGCCATCGGCGTAAGCCGCCGCGTCGCCCGGGTTTTGCAGCGGCTGCAACAGGCCGACCAGCACCGCGCCGCGCGGGATGCCGCGCAGCTCGTCGACAGCGCCGTTTTCGCCGGCCAGCGGGCGCTGGACCTTGAGGACGATGTCGGCGTCGGCGAGCGCGGCCTCGGCGGTGGGCATGATCGCGGCACCCGCGGCGGCGAACGCCGCGTCGGTAAACCCGGCGGCCTCGCCAGCCCCGCTCTCGGCGGACACGGTGAGCCCCATCGCGGTCATGCGCCGGACCGTGTCGGGCGACGCCGCGACGCGGCGCTCGTGCGCGCGCCTTTCCTTGACGACGGCAACCTTCATCGGGCGGCGGTTCCTGATTGACCGGGCGAGTGGGCAGCGCACAATGCCGCGCCGGCCGGGCTTTGTGAAGAGCGAACCCGGCGGCGGATGCGGCGCCGCCAACGGGCGGGCCGGCCCCCCGCTGGCCCCGCAAGGGCGTTTCGAGGGATACGCCGGGCGTGCAGCGTCCTATGATCGCGGCAGGGCCGCGACGATTGGCGGCGGCGGAGCCGCGACGGGTGGCGGCGGCGGCGGAGCCGTGACGGGTGCGGGCCGCAAGGGGTGCGGGGCGCCGATGAAATGCGTAGCGGGGGGCGGCGGCACCGCGCCGCCCGGAATAATCACCGAGGAGGCGCGTTGTCGCTGAGGCCGAGATTGGCGGAGCGGGCGAAAGAGCGGGCCGCGGGCGAAGAGGCGAGCGTCAGCCGGTTCAGCGATCAGCTGATCGCGGCGCTGCCGCGGCTGCGTCGATTCGCGCGCGGGCTGACCGGCTCGACGGTCGAGGCCGACGACCTCGTGCAGGCGGCCTGCGAACGGGCGCTCGCCCGCCGGCACCAGTTCGAGGAGGGCACGCGGTTCGACAGCTGGATGTTCCGCATCGTGCAGACGATCTGGATCGACCAGATCCGCGCCCGCACGGTGCGCAAGGAGGAGAGCGAGACCGGCGAGGCCCGGTTGGGCTCGGACGAGGCGGTGCGCCGGGTCGAGGCGCGCCTGGCACTCGGCGAGGTGCGGCGCGCCGTCGACCGGCTGCCGCCCGACCAGCGCGCGGCGCTTTTGCTCGTGACCGTCGAGGGGCTGAGCTACCGGGAGGCGGCGGAGGTGGCGCAGGTTCCGGTCGGCACGATCATGAGCCGCCTGGCGCGGGCGCGGCTCGCGCTGCAGGCCCAGCTCGACGCCGGCGCCGGGGTTGACAGGAGCAAGAGAGATGTCGAGGCACAGTGACGACCGGCTCGTCGCTTATCTCGACGGCGAGGTCGAGACCGCCGAGCGGCGCGAGATCGAGGCATGGCTCGACGGCGACCCCGTGGCGCGCGACCGGCTGGCGGCGCTGTCGCGCTCGGCGATGCTGCTGCGCGAGGCCTATGACGAGGTGGTGCGCGAGCCGGTGCCCGAGCGGCTGATCGCCGCCGCCCGCGGCGCGGCGCCGGCGCGGGTCGTCGCCTTTGGGGGGCGGCGCGCGGCGATGTTGGGCGCGCGGCGGCGGTGGCGGGTGGCGTTGCCGTTGGCGGCGTCGCTGTTCGGCCTGCTCGCGGGCGGCGGCGCGGCCTATTTGGGCGTCGGCAAGGGGCTGGCGCTCGGCCCCGGCGGGACTATGGCGCCGGCCGCGATCGAGGCCGCCGCCGCCAACAATTTGTGGCTCGACAACGCCGCCGGCTATTTCAAGCTGGTGGTGGCCGGCGGCGACAACGCGCTGATCGACGTCCCGGCGAGCGGCGACAGCCACGAGGCGCTGCAGCGGATCAGCCAGAGCCTGACCCAGCAGGTGCGGCTGCCCGACCTCAAGCCGTGGGGGCTGAATTTCCGCGGCGCGCGGCTTGTCGTGGTCGACGGCCGGCCCGCGGCACAGCTCGTCTACACGACCGAGAACAAGGCGATCGGCCCGATCGCGCTGATCGTCGGGTCGTCGAAGCAGCCCGACATCGCGCCGAGCTTCGACCGCCGGCAGGGCGTCAACATGATCTACTGGCGGCACCAGGGGCGGGCCTACGTGCTCGTCGGCGAGGCCGATGTCGGCTATCTGTGGGGCATCGGCAACGACGTCGCCTGGCAGCTCGACGCGATCTGACGGCTGGCCCGGCCGACCTGGCCCGACGGCCGGTCTTGCGGTGAGGCGCGCCGCCGGCCGGAGTGCGCGCGCCGACGGCTTCGCGCGCCACGCGCGGTTGGTCTATAAAGGCCGGGTGCCAGGGGCCGGGGTCGCAAAGGCCGGGTGAGCCCGACGGGAAAAGCCGATGCGGTTGCTGCTGATCGAGGACAACGAGCGATTCGCCGAATTGCTGACGCGCGGGCTTGCCGCCGCCGGGTTTGTCGTCGACGTGGTCGGCACCGCCGCCGAGGCGAGCGCGGTGCTCGACGCCAACCGCTTTGAAATCGCCGTCCTCGACCTCGGGCTGCCCGACGCCGACGGGCTCGAGGTGCTGGGCGAGATGCGCCGCCGCCGCGATGCGACGCCGGTGTTGATCCTGACCGCGCGCGGCAGCCTCAAGGACCGGGTCAACGGCCTCGGCAATGGCGCCGACGACTATCTCGTCAAGCCGTTTGCGCTCGAGGAGCTGATCGCCCGGCTGCGCGCGTTGCTGCGCCGCCCGGGCAACCTGTTGGGGGTGCCGCTGGAGCTCGGCAACCTGACCCTCGACACCGTCGCCCGCCAAGTCTTTGTCGCTGAGGAGCCGATCTTTTTTTCGCCGCGCGAGATCGCCGTGCTCGAGCATCTGCTGCGGCGCAGCGGGCGGGTCGTCGGCAAGAGCCTGCTTGAGGGCAATCTCTACGGCGTGTCGCAGGAAATCGGCTCGAACGCGGTCGAGGTCTACATCCACCGGCTGCGCAAGCGCCTCGGCGAGGTCGACGCCGCGGTCCAGATCCACACCTTGCGCGGCGTGGGGTATCTGATCGCCGAGCGAAAATGAGGCGATGCGCTTCCGCTCGGTCGTCTCGCGGATTGTGGCGCTGCACGTCGCGGCGATCGTCGCCACGTCGATCTGCATGCCGCTCGCGCTCTTCGTGATGCTGCGGCAGGCGGTCGAGCAGCTGCACCAGCAGGCGCTGCGCGACCAGGCCGGCGAGATCGAGCGCTACCTGTCGACGGCACCCGACGGCACCCTGCGCCTGGAGCTGCCGCCGAGCCTCGCGGAATTCTATTCGAAAGGCTACGGGCGCGCCGCCTACGCGGTGATCGACGGCGCGGGCCATGTGCTGTTCTCGTCGTTGCCGGGAAACCGCGCGATCGCGGATGTCCCCCCGCAGCGCCGGTCGGTCGAGTTCTTCCAGCAGGACCGGGTGGGGTTGATCGCGCCGGCCGGCCAGGAGGGCGGGCCGATCGAGTTTTTCCGCCAAGAGCGCCACGGCGCGGCACTCTACGGGGCGACGGTGGCGCTCGACTTCGAGCAGCACCCGGTGCTGGTCCAGGTCGTCGAAGACGTGCTGCACCGCGACGTGCTGATCGACGACATCCTCGCCGAGTTCCCGACCCATGTCGGGTGGGTCACCGCGCCGATCCTGTTGGTGCTGCTGGTCATCGACGTGGCGATCTTCCGGCGCGCGATGCAGCCGATCATCGCCGCCTCGCGGCTCGCCGGAAACATCAGCCCCGACCGGACCGAGCTGCGGCTCCCCGAGATCGGCATGCCGCGCGAGGTGCTGCCGCTGGTCCGCGCGGTCAACCGCGGGCTCGAGCGGCTCGACGCCGGGTTTCGCGCGCAGCGCGAGTTTACCGCCGACGCCGCGCACGAGCTGCGCACGCCGCTCGCGATCCTGCGCACCCAAATCGACATGGTCGCCGACCGCGAGATCGCCGAGCCGTTGCGGCACGACGTCGAGAGCATGACCCGGCTGGTCAACCAGCTGCTGGAGATTTCCGAGCTCGACAGCTTTTATATCGCCAAGGGCGAGGCCGCCGACCTGACCGCGATCGCCGCCGAGGTCGCGGCGTTTCTGGCGCCATTGGCGCTGTCGCGCAACCGCAACCTGGCGGTGACGGGTGCGGCGTGGCCGGTGCGGGTGCGCGGCAACAGCGACGCGATCGCCCGCGCGGTGCGCAACCTCGTCGAAAACGCGCTGGCCCACACGGCACCCGGCACCACGGTCGAGCTCGCGGTGGCGGCGGACGGGGCGATCAGCGTCCTCGACCGCGGGCCGGGGGTGCCGCGGGCGCTGCGCGAGCACATATTCCAGCGGTTCTGGCGGCGCGACCGGCGGCATGGCGGCAACGCCGGGCTCGGGCTCGCGATCGTCGGGCGCATCGCCGAGATGCACGGCGCGGCGGTCACGGTCGGCGACCGGCCGGGCGGCGGCGCGGTCTTCGCGCTGCGCTTTCCGGCGGTGCTTGCCGAGAGGCCGGGCGCCGCCGCCCGGCTCGCCGCGGTGCGCTGAGCCGCCATGGGCTAGACCGCGAGCGGCGCGAGCCGCAGGGAATCCGCCCCTTCCGGCATGTTGCGGCGCCGAAGATTCCCTGGACGCTCGCGGCGGCATCGGGCATCATCGCCGCCTGCTCTGGCTTGGTCTCTTCGGGCCGGCCGCGGTTTTCTTTCGGGGTGTAGACGAGATCCGTCTCGTACCGGCGCCTGCAAGTATCGGCAAGAAAGGCTAGACCATGGTTTCTATCGATTCGACCCCGGAAATGGCCGCCAAGATTTACCAGACCATGGCGAAGAACCTCGCCGTCGTGCGCCGCCGGCTGGGCAAGCCGCTGACCTTGGCGGACAAGATCCTGCTCGGCCACCTCGACGACCCCGAGCACCAGGAGATGAGCCCGGGCCAGAGCTATCTGATGCTGCGCCCCGACCGGGTCGTCTTTCAGGACGTGCTGGGCCAGACCGGGCTTCTGCAGTTCATGCAGACGCAGCGCGACCAGGTCGCGGTCGCGGCGACGATCCACTGCGACCACCTGATCCAGGCGCGCACCGAGGGCGGCGAGGATTTGCGCGAGTCGTTGGCCGAGAACAAGGAGGTCTACGACTTTCTGCGCTCGGCGGCGGCGAAATACGGGCTCGGCTTCTGGGGCCCCGGCGCCGGCATCATCCACCAGGTCGTGCTGGAGAACTACGCCTTTCCGGGCGAGCTGATCATCGGCACCGACTCGCACACGCCGAACGCCGGCGGGCTTGGCGCCTGTGCCGTCGGGGTCGGCGGCGCCGACGCGGTCGAGGTCATCGCCGGCCTGCCGTGGGAGGTGCTCTATCCGCGGCACATCGCGGTCTACCTGACCGGCGAGCTCGGCGGGTGGACGGCGCCAAAGGACGTGATCCTTTACGTCGCGGGCCAGCTGACGGTGTCGGGCGCGACCAACGCGATCGTCGAATACATCGGCCCCGGCGCGCGCACGATCAGCGCCACCGGCAAGGCGACGATCACCAACATGGGCGCCGAGCTCGGGGCGACGACCTCGGTGTTCCCGGCCGACGAGCACATGGCGCGCTATCTGCGCGCGACCGGCAAGCCCGACCTCGTGCCGTTGTTCCAGCAGAACCAGCATCTGCTCGAGCCCGACCGGGAGGTCGAGGCCGACCCCGCGAAATACTACGACCGCGTCGTCGAGCTCGATTTGTCAAAGCTTGAACCCTACATGGTCGGCCCGCATTCGCCGGACCGGGCCCGGCCGATCTCGCGGCTCGCCGCCGAGGTCGCCGACGCGAAGAACGAATTTATCGACCACATCTCGACAGCACTGATCGGCAGCTGCACAAACTCCTCCTATGAGGACATGAGCCGCG
>Ga0210398_10003306_pt1 | contig 15508 bp, 9 predicted proteins | sample IncBWC4OmetaG_FD_161047 | JGI IMG/M metagenome (GOLD analysis project Ga0210398, IMG submission 161047) | Forest soil microbial communities from Barre Woods Harvard Forest LTER site, Petersham, Massachusetts, United States - Inc-BW-C-4-O | ecosystem: Environmental > Terrestrial > Soil >...
ACCCGTGGCTGGGTTGTAGGTCTCGAAAGTCTTGCCGGAGACTGCATCGACCCATTTGCCTCCGATCAACATTTTCCGGGGTTGGGCGATGAACTCGCTGACACTATTTTGTATTTGCGGCATTACTGTGGCGGCCATATTTCCTCCTCGGGCAACAGTGAATCTACTTTTGATCTCGTGCGCTCCTTATGGGAGCGAACACCTTTCCGCCTAGTCCAGGGCGCTGGCCGCCGGGCCATCTCCCCTGGCGTCTTTGCCCTGACAAGAGGCGCAGTAACTCATGAACATTTCCTTCCCGAAGCAGGCGATGTGGCGGGTGCCGTCGTGTGTTTCATGGTGGGCGTTGCCTGCGGCGCAGCGGAACTGAGCGTACTTGCCAGCGCCAGCCACTAGGAAATTGAGATATCGAAATCTCATGAGAAGACCCCCATCAGAAACCCTTGATCAGGCCGCCCAGGTGCGGAGAATATATGCGTCTGGGGAGTTATATTTCGCCTCAAAACGTGAATCTCGCGGAGAATTGAAGCTGTCGCGGATTGAACGCTGTCCGCGGCAATCCAAAGTTTGCATTCGGCGTCGTTGGGATGAACAGAGTCGTTCCGATTGGCGTGGGGGCCAACGACCCCCCAGGAACCGAGATTCCTCCGTTCGGGCAGGTCACGGCTTGAGAGCCCTGCTGAATAGCCCGGGTCATGGCATCGTTGTAATGCCGTGGAACGCCTCCGCAAAACACGGGTGAGCCGTAAACACCGGTAACCTCATCAAAATTGGCCCGGTTGAGCAGGTTGAATGCATCGAACGCGAGATTCGCGGTCAAGCGGTCATTGATGTGCACAGCCCGGGTTACCCGCAGGTCCCAGTTGTAATACGGTTCGCCGGTGTAGGTATTCCTGTCGATCATGGTCTGGCAGTTTTGTACGTCAGGACATGAGCCCGCGACGAACCCAGAGCCGCCGACGCGGTCCGTGGAACCGCCGGCGACATCGTTCAGGGTGTTGCTGCCGTAATAGATCGTGAAAGGCCGGCCCGATTGCAGGGTGACGATATTGCTCAACTCGAAATTCCGCCATGGCCCATTTTGCGGAGCAATCGCGGTAAAGTTGGCCACCAACCGGTGCCGCGCATCCTGGTTGGAGTTGGAACGTTCCGCGGCGTAGTCAAACTGGTTGGGCGGCAGGTTGATGAAGGTAGTGAAGTTGCCATTGTCGATGGTGTGGGAATAGGTGTAATTGGCAGTCAGGTTGAAATACTTCCCACGCTCCATCACGGTCAGCGTTCCGCCGTGATAAATGGCGTTGGCGACGTCGTTATTGTAATCTTCGAGCCCCGAGCTGATGGTTCGCAGGCCGGAACCGGCAGCGCCCCCAAAGAACGGTCCTAGCCCGGCAAGCGCGCCCGTTCCGAGGGTCGGCGTTCCGGTACAGGGCGAGAGCGTGCCATTGGCGTTGAGCCATCCAGGTACCCATTCCGGGGGGCCGCCGGGAAAGATCGTCGTGGGGTCGGTCGGCGGTCCCGGCTTGGTCGTGCCGGCTGGACAGGGAACGTTGAGGTTGTTCCCGCGAACTAATTTGTGGGCCTCGACGAACAAATAGCTGAGGTTGATTGCGAAACCACGGCCAAACTGATGGTCAACCTCGAGACTACCCTGCTCGGCATAAGGCGCCCTCGAGTTGTGATCCATGCCCCCCTCGCCAATGCCGCAGGCCCCAGTGGTGGAGCAGGTGCCGGCCATTTCTACAGAGGGGAAGGCCGTATTATAGGCTCCCGTTTTTATGATATTGGCTGCCAGACAAGGCGCCTCCGGAACCCCAGCGCAGGGTGAGCCGGGAGGGCCGGGCGATGGCGGGTCTGCCAGAAGCTGGTAACCCTGCCCGGCCTGTGCCAGATTGGACGTGATATCGGGAAATACCTGCGGGAGAATTCCGGCGGCACTGCAGATGGATGCGATACCCGACGTCGCCTGATTGCCGCACTGATACCCGGCCACGATCTTCTGCGTGTTGGGCACGAAGAAGAAAGTCAGATTTTGCCGGTCGAAGAAAATTCCGTATCCCGCGCGAATCACAGTGGTGGAGGTGGGCGCGTAGGCAAGCCCAATACGCGGCTGAAATTCGTTGTAGTCATTCTTCACGAATGCCGAGAGGCCGGTTTCATAATCCCATCGCAAGCCGTAATTCAGGGTAAATTTGGGAGTCAGCTTCCATTGATCCTCGGCAAACCCTCCCCAATATCCATGGTTAATATCGCGGCTGAAGCCGTTAAATAGCGAGGAAGGGTAAGCATTGGCCCACGTCGAATTGGGGAATCCGCCGCCGTTGAGAGGATTGGCTGTGGTAACGGTCGGAGTGCAGGGAGTAGGGCCGGAGGCATCGCCGCTACAGGCAGCGGGATTGGTTGGCAGCGGTGTGCCCGCGTACATGAAGACGACGCCATTATCTTGAGGAACGGCGCAGGTAGCAGCAGAAGCGCCCAAGCCCGTTCCCGCAGTCGGATAGGCAGCACCGAAGTTCGAGTTGAAATACTGGGCAAAATCAGTGAAGCAGGAAATGCCCGGTACTAACAGCCGTGTAGGCATGAACCCGGGGAAGTTCTCCAGGCTGGTCAGCCAATTGCCATCCACTCCAAACTTTGCGAGGTGGTTGCTCTTGACCCAGGATACAGACTCCGAGAGCTGAACTCGAGTCTCGTAGAGCCGGTCGTTGGTGCCGAAATTATGGCCGACTTCGAGGTCATTTAGGATGCTGAAGTCCGGCTGGCCCGTAGCCCCGGGAAAGTTGTAGTGCCGCCGCGCATATTGAACGAGCACGGTGTTGACCAGATTCGGCTTTAATGTCGAGTTCACGGTCGCGACCACGCCCTGATCGCGAATGAAAAGATCGCGGCCGCCGCTGGGCACACCAATCCCGCCGCCATCGAGCGTGTTCCCCACCAGTTCGTTGAGCGCTCGAGTGTCCTCCACGCTGTAGCGAAAGGCCAGGCGATTATTCGTGCTCAGTTGATGGTCGATTCGGGCAAAACCGGAATCGTCGTTGGCGGTTTTTAGAAAGCCCTGCAGAAATGCGAAAGCTTGGCCCTGCGAGATATTGGCCGGATTGCCGGCGAAATTGGGGAGACAGGTGCTGACAGCACCTACGCAGCCCTCGGGAGCCAGCCCCATCAGCGCCTTGGCCTGGTCTATCAGCTGAATGTTACCGACCAGATCAGGCGGATAGACCGGGGACTGGGCGCTGCGCTTACCTTCATAGTTGAGAAAGAAGAAAGTCTTGTCCTTGGCAATGGGCCCACCCAGCGAAGCTCCGAACGAGTTCTGCCGAAGAGCGTGGGGTAGCGGAGGAGGCTGCAAGGGTGAGTGCGCATCGAAGGCGCTGTTTTGAAAAAACTCGTAGAACGTACCGTGCAAATTGTTGGTGCCCGACTTAGTCACAATGTTGACGATTCCGCCCATGGCGCGGCCATACTCCGCGCCAAAGCTGTTGTTCACGACGCGGAACTCCTGCACGGACTCCTGGGGTGGCGTGGCCCGCTGGATGCCACTGGCGGAGTTGACGAAGTCGGCTCCATCCACCGTGATCTCGTTGCTGAACGAGCGCATGCCGCCAAACGAGATCTGCGTCACCTCAAACTCGGTGAAAGTTGTCCCCAGGCTGGTGCGGCTGGTGGCCACGCCGGGAGTGAGCAGCGCAAAGTCGGTAAATACGCGACTGCTAGTAGGCAACGACTCAATCTGCTCGGTCTCGACGACCTGGCTAATCTCGGTCTTGGTGGGCTCGATGAGCGGGGCTTCCGTGGTTACGGTGACCGTTTCGGAGGCAGTCGCAACTCTCAAGACAGGGCTGACGGTGAGGACCTGACCGACGGTCAGGATGATGCCAGTCTGCTGATACTTGGCGAAGCCGCCTGCGGTAACGGTTAACTCGTATTTCCCGGGAGGAAGATTGGGTACTACGAAAAAGCCTGTGGTATTGGGGGTGGCTTGAAAACTTTGGTTGGTGTCGGGATCGCGCACAAACACCTGCGCGCTAACCACGACTCGCCCGCCAGCGTCCACGACCGTGCCATTCAGCTGAGCAAAGCTAAGGGCACCTTGAGACACCGCGAATGGCGCAGAACCTGCCAGGACAACCAGGAAGCAAAGAACAACACCCAACAAGCGTGTTCTCATAGAGTTCCCTTCCTGAGCGAACGTCCAATGCCCGACCGCAGACAGGGCCCAAACCGCCGCTCAGAGCCCGGCTAGCAGTCGCTCAGGGGCGAGATCTGGAGAAGAAAACCGCACTCCACGCTTCCCCAGTAAAAAGGCCCGCCAATCATTACTATGTTCTACTGCAGACTGTCAACACCAAAATGTATACAGGAATCGATTCAGATCGGAATCCTTGCTAGCATTGGTTGAAGTTAGGCGAACGAGAGGAACTTACTGTATGCAATGAGCCTGTTATGCAATCAGCGATTAACCGATTCCCGGCACGGCCAGCAGTTCGCTAAGGCTTCGTAAGACGCGATGTGGCCTTCTGCCCGCACGCTGCTCAGCCCAATCGGGTGCCTTGGAGATGCCGGTACTCACTCCGAACCCCACGGCTCCGCCTCGCCGGGCCATAATCATTTCGACCAGAGGATCGTCTCCGACAACCCCCACCTTGGTCATGGGGATGGCCAGCCTTTTCGCGACTAACCTCAGCGCGTGGAGCGAGGGCTTTCCCGTAAGAATCATGGGCGCGCAGGTGATCCTGCGCACCGCTGCCGAGATCGCGTAAGAGTAACCCATGGTCTTGCCCGCGGCAGTAGCGAAGAATGGCACGTCAGAAGCCACATACAGCTCCGCGCCATTCCAGATGGCTTTCGCGGCAGCCTCGATGTCTTTCATGCGACACTCAGGATGCCATCCGATGTAGACGGCGTCGACCCGGTCAGTGCCCTCGTCATGAGTGAAAACCGTTTCGATTCCCGCCTCTGCCAGAGGGTGCCCGACCCCAGGGGTTCCCAACACTAGAACCCGCTTAACGCCGCGGCGAGGCATAAGGTCCGCCGCCACGCTGGAAGGGTTGAGCAGAGCATCATCGGAGATCGGCAGGCCGACAGCTCGCAGCTTGGGCGCCTGCTCCGACGCCGGGTAATGAGTTCCATTGGTGAGCACAACAAAAGGAATGCCGCGCGCTTTCAACTCGCTAAGTATCTCTACAGCACCGGGGAGCACTTGATAGCCGCTGAAGGAACGATCAGTCAAGACCAAAGTCCCGTCGAGATCGAACAGGAAGCCCTTCACCGGTCTGAGCCGTGCATCTTTGCTACGGCTGGATTTCTTTTTCATGCGGTCTCGCGTTGTGCTGCGCCGGCGAAGCCTTTCAGCTCCAGCCGGAAGCCGGGTTTCTCCACCGACAGGCGTGCGATATCACGCCGTTCCGCGAGCTGGCGAAGCAACTGAATCACCGGGGCGACGTCCGGGCTGTAGGTTTGGGGGGCGGGTCCGGACGCTTTCATGGCATCGACCTGTTCAGCGGGCATGGTGGCGCGAAGCAGGAATTCTTCGTCGCTGAGTTCCGGCCCAATTCTCCTGCGCAATTCCGGAAGCGGTGGCATGCCGGGTTCCTGGCGAAGCTCGCGGGTGCGGGGCAGAGAATCGATACGGTCCATCACTTCCGGCGCAATCGGCAGGTTGGGTTTTCCGAACCGGCCCAGCGTATATCGGATCACTTCGTCGGGCACAACAGCATATCGCTGCTTGCGAGTCACATTCATGACCGCTTGCGTCAGCAGCATCTGCGAGAAGGGAGTCATCACGATCGGCCAGCCCAATTCCTGGCGCACCCGGCCTAATTCTTCGATGACCGCATCTTCCAAGTGTGCGAGTCCGCCTTCCGCTAGGTGCCGCCGCATGGTGCCCGTCATGCCTCCAGGCAACTGGTGACGGAAGTAGGTGGCGTCGAAAGGCTGCGGGCGACCGGCGGGAAGCCCTTCGGCTTCTGCCAAGCGCGTGAAATAAGAGCCAACTTCGGCCAACGCCTGATCGTCGATATCGATCTGCTGGCCGAGTTCGCGCAGATTAGCGACAACGCGCCCGGCGGGCGGATTGGATATTCCGTCGCTGGCCGCACCCGAGGCGCAGTGCACCGTGCCTACGCCCCAGTTGGGTGCGTCCATGTAGACCAACTCGCCGAGCCCAATCGTGCAATGGGAATGCAACTCCAAAGGTTTGTCACCAATCACGGCCTTGACCGCCGGAATCATGGTGCGTGCGCGCAGCGGGGTCAGTAGGCCGCCCGGGTCCTTGATATAAAGGGCATCCACATCCGGACTGGCGGCGAGTTTGCGGGCATGCTCTACGTAGTCTGCGTCATCGTGGATGGGGCTTATGGTGAATACCAAAGCAGCGATGACATACTCGCCGCCGACCTGCTTGATCGTGCGCGCGCAGGCGATGTTGGAATCGGCGTTGTTCATCGGATCAGCTAGGGCAAAACGGCGAATCCCGTTTTTCACAAGCGTGGCGAACGCCAGCTTCATGAATTCAGGGCTGGACGTTTCCCAGGATATAAAGCGGAAGCCGGTCGAGAGAAATTGAAGGGGCGTATTCGGAGTGGCCTTCGCCATGAGGCGAATCCGCTCCCACGGATCTTCCCTTTTGTAGCGGACAGCAACGCCCATGTGCGTGGAGGTTGTAAAGTCAATGGCCTTGAAGCCCACCCGGTCCATGACAGGAGCGATGGTCAGGGTCTTAGCGGTGTCGATGCCGAGCGCCGCCCAAAGACTCTGGTTGCCGTCGCGGAGTGAGGTCTCAACGATCTGAATATTCGCCACGGTTCACGCCTCTGGACGTATGCGCATCAGAACTTCGGCATACTCGACCGCCGCACCATTCTTCACCAATATCTCAACCACGACGCCTTTCACGCCCGCGCGGACCGTGTGCATGAGCTTCATGACTTCGATGATTCCGACCATAGTTTCCTCTGCGACTTTGGATCCTAACTTTACGAATGGCGGCTCACCCGGCTTGGGTGCGACGTAGAAGATACCCAGCACGGGAGCGGTGACTTCCATCAGGCCCTGTTCCAATGGTGGTTTTACTCGCGGCTGCAGCGGTGAATTGGGCGGTGGTGCTGGTGTCGGCGGAGGATGGGGAACTTGCGGCAACGCAGACCCGCGCTGCAGCTTCAATTTGACGCCATCCATTTCGAGCGATAATTCGTCGAAGCTCGATTGCTCGAGGATGCGCATGATCTCGGCCACATCCTTGGCCGTGAGCGTCAATGGCGGCCTCCAAAAATATTCATCACATGCTCGAGGGGATTCTGCGTCGGCTTCGAAACCGGGGCTTTATCTTTTTCAGACCACACCGTCTCGGGGCGACTCTGGAGCAACAGAATCCCTCCCGAGCGATCAATCGCCCATTCGATATCCTGGGACCTGCCGTAATGTCGTTCGACTCGGCGGCCGATTTCCGCCAGCGCTTTCAGCTCTTCGTCGCTAATCGAAGGGGCACGGCGAAGCTCTTCGGGCGTTGCGACTTGCCTGATTCCGCCGCTCTCCGCGGGCACGTCTTGTATGCGCTTGTCGGAAATGTCCCGTACCGAAATTTGGCCTGTAATTTTCCCGATCACGAAGCGATCCGGTGTGACTTCGCCGCTTACCACGGCGGAGCCAAGTCCCCAGGCCGATTCGATGGTGATCACGGAGCGATCGCCGGTCAGCGGGCTGCGCGAGAACATCACTCCCGCCGAGCGCGCGTCTACCATCTTTTGGACGACGACCGCAATCGCCACCCCGTTTTCCGGAGTGCCGTCTTTGAGGCGATACGAGATCGATGGAACGGAATAGAGGCTGGCCCAGCAAGAGCGCACGTTCTTCAGAATTGCTTCGGCACCCTTTACCCAGAGATAAGTGTCCTGGAGCCCGGCGAAACTGGCCTCGTCTGAATCCTCCACAGTAGCCGACGAGCGCACCGCCAATGGCCAGCTGAGATCCGTTCCGCACAGCTCCTCATGCGCCGCCACGATGTCTGCGCAAACGTCTTCCGGCAAAGGCGCGCTTTTGACGCGGGTGCGGACCTCCTCGGAAAGCAGGCGGATTCCTCTCGGGTCCTGTAGCGACAGCGCCTCCACCCGCGAGCGGATCCGGCCTTCGTTTTCCAGTCCGGCCAAAACGCGTTCGAATCCTTGGGCGGCTACGACGAAACCGGGTGGGACCGCGATATTGGCGCGCGTCAACTCGCCTAATGAACCGCCCTTGCCCCCGACCGTGGCACGATCGGCGAGCGTGATATCGGCAAACCAACTGATGTTCGCGGTGGAACGCATGATAGCTATTCAAATATAGAGCTGTTTATTAATCGGAATGCCGTGCTCTCGGCAATAGCTCTCGTGGTGATTGATGAACCACCAGACATCGACCGTTTCGACGAAATTACCGTTGTCGTCGTAAAACTCCAATGGTCCCTGAAGCCAACCAAACAACTTGACGCCGTTGGGATGGTCGCTCACGAGGGTATGGACCAGTCCCGGCGTCTCGTAGATGAAGTTGCCGGGACCGGCAACCCAATCGTATTCGAGATACCGGGCGCTGCCCTCAAGGCAGATCATCACGACGGTTCCGCGATGCTTGTGTGTGCCAATCACGCCGGCAGACCGAATCCACAGAATGTTGCTGAAAATGTTATGGCGAGCATCGAAAAGAAGATGGCGGATGGCGGCATTGGGGCCGAACGGCACCCAGGGACTCTCTTGCTCCGAAGAGCCGACAAACGTGCCCGGTATGCCGTGCTGCTTGATCACATCGGCATAGGCTTCAGGTACGTCCACGATTTTGTACGCCGTAGCCGGGGGAGCCGTCATTTTTGTGATGCTCGATGTTGTCATGGTGCGTGCCTCCTCATGCAGCTTGGCCGAGCGGTTAACTCTGTACGGCTCCAGTTCAGGTTTTTCGAACCAAACGTCAACCAAGAGGCATAAGAAGCACTACTGAAGAATCGTAACCACGCCCCTGCCGCCATCCACACGAATGCGCTGGCCGTCTTTAATCTTCTGTGTCGCGGTGCCTGTACCCACTACTGCGGGTAAGCCGTATTCCCGCGCAACGATGGCGGCGTGGCTCATCGAACCGCCGATATCAGAGACGGCTGCCGCAATCTTTTGAAAAACCGGCGTCCAACTCGGGTTGGTAACGTGACAGACCAGAATGTCGCCGCGTCGCAGGCGGTCAATTTCATCCACTGACATTACCACCCGGGCGATGCCATCGACTACGCCGCTGGAAGCGGCGAATCCCTTGATCTCGTTGGAATCCGGCTTCTCGCCAGCGGCCAGCCATGAATCCAGGTTTTCACGCGTAATACCCCACAGCATAACAATGGCAGGATCATCAATGACATCGGGCACCGGTCCCAGGGCCGGGGGAGTTTCGTGCCTGGCCCATTCGGCAATCGCCGCTTTGCGCTCATGCACAATCGGCGTCCAGCGCGCGGGGCCACGCGGCGGGGAACCGTTCGACCACGAGGTCATGAGATCGATAATCGCCGCCTCAACTTCGTAGTGAGTCAGGTGAAATATGTCCTCGGCATTTGGGAAAAAACCACGCTCGGCCAATAGCACTCCAAATTCCCGAATCTTGTTAAAGAACAGATTGGTGTACCAATGCTCACAATAGAATTTGTGTCCTTCGACGTAAGGAAACACGCGATGCGCAAGAGTAATCATCTGGTCATAGGCGGCGCGCTCTTGCTCGCTGTTGAGCAGCTCGCGGTAATCATTGATGAGCTGCTGGCGCTCGGCCATCAGCTTCCCGATCGGCCGATCGATGGGTTCGCCGGCTTTCACATTGGCGATGTAGCTGGGCAGTGAGGCAAAGGGCATCGAGAGATCGTCGTTCCAGGAACGATGGTAGTGGTAGAATCCGTCGCCAACATTAATGTTGAACCACGGGTCGCGCGAAGCGGCCAGCTCCTCGAGCCACTTCCGGCCAGATTCGGACCGGTCCAGAACTTGCATGATGTGGCCGGCAACAGCGCCTTCGCGGAAAAGATCATCCACACCGAGCTCAATCGCGCATTTGGCGAGACGCCTGAGCTCGTCGTCAGGACGAAAGATTTCCGCCTCCATGCCGGCGACCATGCGGGCCACCGTCTGGTCGCTGATTTCTGGGAATGCCTTTTTACAAAAATCAAAGAAAGTAAGGTACGCGCCATAGCCGAGCAGGAGAAATTCGAAGTGATGGTGCCACATGCGAAAGTAGCCTTCGAGCGTCTTCTGGTAAATGTCGAGGAGATAGTGGTTCGACGCGATGCCGCGTCCGGCGTGCACATGCTGCAGAGGCTCGAACTCAGGCAGCACAAGCTTCGGCAGGGCCCCGGTTTCCCGGATCAATGCCAGCATCTTGTTTTTCCAGTGCGCGAACAATTCTTCCCAGTGCTCGTAGTAATAGAAGGCTCGTTGCCGGAATTCCTTTGTACGCCGGACAATTTGGGCGGGATCGGTCACCGCGTTGCCGCCGATGTAGATTCGCCCGTTGATGATGCGGTAATCGATTCCGAGCGTCGTCGGCAGGCTGTGCACCCGGGTGTTGGCCGCGCCCAGAGCGCAATAAGCGGCTTCTGCCGTGGTGACGTCGAACACGCTCATGGGCTCCGGGAAATGCATGGAGTTGTAAAACCAGAAGCGGTCGTCATCTTCTTTGGCAAACTGCATGTAGTAGGGATAGGCGGCTTGCACCGTTTCGGTGCCCGGGATGACCTTTAAGGAACTCGGAAGCGGAAAGCATCTCGTCTTGACGGTTGTGCTCATGCGTACCTTCCAATCGCCGGTTTGGTGTTCTCCGGCTGCAGGGTGCTGAGACTTGCCGCGGATGCCGATTCCTTTATCTTCGCTGATTTGGGCGCATGTTTCACGGTCGGAGAATATCCGATCGAGGACTCATCCCACACTGGTTGAGATCCGAAACCGACCGGCAATTGGAATCCCCCAATGATGGCGGAGATTATACCCCTAAGGGCAAGGCGCTTTGCGGATGCTTGCGCAACGATGGATGATCTAATGGCACGAGCCAACCAGACTATTGACTTCCATTTCGCGGCGCAGTGAACCCTCGATCGAGAGGCGCGCGGCTTTCGTCGTTGTTCAGGTGAACGAATTTCTTCAGGAGTTGCATAAAAATCCTTTGCTCTTCCCGGTTCAACGCCTGCAGCAGGCGGCTGGCGAGAGCGGCGCTGCGGGGAATAAGTTTTTTCAGGAGGGCCGCGCCTTCTGGAGTCAGATGAAGCAGGCGAAAGCGTTTGCTCTTCATCGGCATCATCCTGCGGACCAGTCCTCGCTCCTCCAGTCGCACGGCAAGATCTGCGGCCGTGGAAGTGTCGAGGGCACAAAATTTCGCCAGCGTCACTTGATCAATCCCCGGATGCTCCTGAAGAACACGCAGCACGCAATATTGGATAGGGGTTACACCATTGCCCATGGTCGAGTGAAACAAAGAAACCGCTATCTGTTGAGCGCGCCGAATTAAGTGGCCCGGTTCGTCGTACACTTCGCCGATCGACCCGTGGTTTCGGCGGATCGTGGATCGTCTGGGACTAAGGCTCATGCTGGCCCTATTGTAAGGGAAGATATAGGGTCTTCCCCCGCTTGCGGTGCGGAATTGCATCCAGTAAGCTCGTCCCGTTGAGTACGCTGAATCTTAGTACGCGTTTTGACCATCTTCCGCACCGGCCGGTGCGTTTCTTCTCTCCCGAGGTTGAGCTCATTCGCTGTGCCGACGGCAGTTTGCGGATGCGCTCCGTGGATCCTTTGGAGGATTACGACTCCCGCGTGGGGGAGTGGCTGGACCGCTGGGCGCGCGAAGCGCCAGACCGTACCTTCATTGTGGAGCAGACCCCAACGGGAGAGCGAAATATCTCTTACGGAGAAGCTCGAAAGTCGGTGCTGCTGCTGGCTGAGGGATTGCTCAACTACGGGCTGGGTCCGGAGCGGCCGCTCGCCATTCTCGCCGAAAACGGGATTGATCACGCACTCCTCATGTTGGCGGGGATTTACGTGGGCATTCCGGTTGCTCCCATCGCTCCTGCTTACGCACTGCAATCGATCGATTACGTAAAGCTGTCCTATGCTTTCGAGTTGCTGACCCCGGGAATGGTGGCGGTCGACGATGGCCTGCTGTATGGCCCGGCGATTGAACATGCTCTTAAGACGGATATTCCGCTGATCGCTCTTCGCAACGCGTCCGCTTCCGCGGAATGGCGCGACCTTCGATCGCTGCACGGCGATGGCAGTCATCGCGATGAAGTGCGCGCGGCGGCCGCCCGGGTCGGCCGGGAGACCATCGCCAAGTTTCTGTTTACCTCGGGCTCGACAGGCATGCCCAAAGTTGTCATCAACACGCACGGCATGATTTGTAGCAATTCCCAGATGAAGCGCCAGGTGGCTCCGTGTCTGGAGGAAGAGCCGCCCGTGATGGTCGATTGGGCTCCCTGGAACCACACCGCGGGCAGCAACAGCAATTTCAGCATCATCCTTCACAATGGTGGAACACTCTATGTCGATCCCGGAAAACCGACTCCCGCAAAGTTTGCCCCAAGCTTGGAACTGCTGCGACGGGTTTCGCCGAACATTTACTTCAATGTGCCTCGCGGCTACGAATTGTTGCTTCCGCAATTGGAGGCCGACCGCAAATTTCGCGAGCATTTTTTTCGGCGTCTCAAGTTTCTCTGGTATGCAGCGGCTGCGATGCAGCCGGCGACCTGGTTCGATCTCGAACGGCTTGCCGTGGAAACGGTGGGGCACAGGATTTTAACCGTCAGCGGCCTGGGCATGACCGAGACCGCACCCATTGCGCTGTTCGGCAACGCACAGGCAAGCGGCCCCGGCGTGGTGGGCATACCGGTCGCGGGCGTCGAACTCAAGCTCATCCCGGACGACGACAGTTTCGAAGTGCGTTATCGGGGTCCGAATGTCACGCCGGGCTATTGGCGCGATCCTGCGGCCACCGCGGCTGCTTTCGATGAGGAAGGATTCCTGCGCTCGGGCGATCTGCTGAGTTTTATTGATCCCAAGCGTCCGCTGGCGGGTCTGCGTTTCGATGGAAGGATGAATGAAGTTTTCAAGCTGGACTCAGGCACCAAGGTCAGCGCCGGCAAGTTGCGCCTGGACGCGCTCGATATGCTGCGCCCCCTGGCCCAGGAAGTTGTGGTCGCCGGAGCTGACCGCAAAGACCTGCGCCTTCTTATTTTTCCCGACTGGGAGGTATGCGCTGCCGCTGCCGGTCTGAATGGCGCCGCTAAGCCCGCACAAATCGCCGCTAACCCAACCATCCGGGCGATGTTCCGCGAACGTCTCGCCCAACTCTACGCTGCCGGAACCGGCAGTTCCAACCGCATCGTGGCCGGGCTGCTGGTCGAAAACCCGGCATCCAGCGCGTCCGGCGAACTGACGGAGAAAGGCACGGTCAACGGTCGTGCCTTGCAGCGCAACCGGCCTGAGCTTCTCGACGCCTTGTTCGGGGATCGAGATGAATGCGTGCTGCGTGTAGACCGTCCTTAATTTCAACTGGCATCGTCTGGATTGTGGAGCAAACCGATTGCCTACTGCGATGCTGACGTCTTGTCCCACTGTTCGAAGCTCGCTCCCTCGGCCGCAAGGCGCTCAATCAATCCGGCCGGGCGCCAATAATGACCGAGCGTTTCATGATAATGGCGAATACGCTCTGACACGTAAGGAAGTCCCAGCGTATCGGCGTAGAACATCGGCCCTCCCCGGTAGCGCGGAAAACCGTAACCGCTGGTCCAGACCACATCAATATCGGCGGCACGTGCCGCGATCCCTTCTTCTAGCACCATGGCCCCGACATTGATCAGCGACAACAAGCATCGCTCAACGATCTCTTCATCGCCGGGTTCGCGCCGCTTTATACCCCTCTCGGCGGCAAGCTTCTCAATGAGGCTGGACAGTTCGGGGTCAGGCACAGCTTCCCGGCTGCCACTTTCATAACAATAGAAACCGCGACCGGTCTTCTGTCCAAGGCGGCCCATCGCGGTAAGGCGGTCGGCAATGACGAAGTACGGATCCGGACGGCTTTCTCGTTTGAAAAGCTGGATGCGCGCCTTGGTGCCGACATCATTTCCCCCCAGGTCGCTTACCCTTTGCGGTCCCATGGCAAAGCCGAAGTTCTCGAGTGCGCTATCAACCTGGGCCGGCGTGACCCCCTCCAGCAGCAACTGCTCGGCTTCGCGCCAGTAGCCATCGAGCATCATCCGATTCCCTATGAAACCGAAGGCGTCACGCGAAATAACCGCAATCTTCTTGAGCAACTTTGCGACCCGAAATGCGGTCGACAAGCTTTCAGGCGAGGTATCGGAAGTGCGCACAATCTCCAAGAGTTTCGACGCGTGTGCCGGAACAAAAAAATGCAGGCCCAATACCCGCTCCGGATGCGCTGTGGAGCGGGCCAGTTCAGCCACAGAAAGAGTAGAGGTGTTGGTAGCGATGAGGCGCTGCGAAGGAATCAGAGAGTCGACCTTCGACAAGACATGCTTTTTCAGTTCCATGTCTTCGAAGACGGCTTCGATTACAAGGTCGGCATCGGCCACCTCGGCCAGAGCCGGGCTGCATCGGATGCGCTGAATATGCTCATCGGCGATGCTCTGGGCAATGCGGCCGCGCTTAACGCTGGCCGCGTAACTTGATTGGACAGACTCACGGCTGCGACTAAGGGCAGCAGGATCGTTATCATGGACCAGCACATCGAGCCCAGCGTCTGCAAAAGCCATCGCTATGCCGCTGCCCATCGTCCCGGCTCCAACGATCGCCACCCGCCGGATTGCTGGCGACTGAGCTGGTCTGACATTGACAGAAGGCTCTCCGGCCAATCTTCCGGACTTACGTTCTGCGAAGAATACGTGCCGCAGCGCCAGACTTTCGCGCGAAGCCAATGACTTTTGTGCCAGAGCGGCCTCTATGGCAATACCTTGCGAGCAGGGTAGCCTGGAGGCTTTGATTGCTTCGATTACCAGATCCTGCGTAGTCCGTCCCTTCAGCGCGCGGGCATGACGAAACCGTACAGTCGCAATCGCGCCTTCGTCGAGCGCGTCGACGACGCTGCGATTACAAGTCGGGCGCGTGCCGAGTTGCGCCTCCACAAGGCGTTTCGAGAAACTGAGCGCGGCCTCGCGCAGATCGCCTTCCGCAACTTCATCCACCAGCCCCCTGGTCTTGGCGTCAAGCGCGGAAATCGGTGTGCCCGAGAGAATCATATCCAACGCCCCGCGGGCGCCGATCAACCTTGGGAGGCGTTGTGTCCCGCCCGCGCCCGGAATGATTCCCAGCGTGATTTCTGGCATTCCAAGTTTTGCGTTTTTGTGGGCGAGGCGATAATGACAGGCCATGGCCAATTCCAGCCCTCCACCCAGAGCAAGACCGTGTAGCGCGACCACTACAGGCAGTGGTGAGGACTCAATCCTGGTCTGCACTTGCTGGAAAGAGGGCTCGGCCTGGGGATGATCGAACTCGGTGAGATCAGCGCCCGCGCTGAACAG
>Ga0210398_10003308_pt1 | contig 15497 bp, 11 predicted proteins | sample IncBWC4OmetaG_FD_161047 | JGI IMG/M metagenome (GOLD analysis project Ga0210398, IMG submission 161047) | Forest soil microbial communities from Barre Woods Harvard Forest LTER site, Petersham, Massachusetts, United States - Inc-BW-C-4-O | ecosystem: Environmental > Terrestrial > Soil >...
GCCAGTTCCGTTCCCACCGTGGGTTTCAAATCATCACTTAAGCCTACGCTCAGCCAACGACTCACCAGATCCTAACACCTAACGCTTTCTCTAACGAGGCGGCGAGAGACGCAGAGCTGGCAGGCAAACGCAAGTCTATAATGCGCCGGTCCCTCAACCCTTCGCCTCGCCGAACTCGTTGTAAAACCAATCATCAAGCAATTTCTTTTCGTAACGCAACGTATCGTCAGGGAAATACGGGTTGATCGTTGCGAGGAAGTTTATGTCCGAGATTTTGCGCACGCCTTCCTTGAGGACTTTCCCGCTCGCATCGGTGAGCTTGAACTCGAGATTGATGCGCGGCGGATAGATGTCCCTGATGATGCGCACATCCTCAAACCTCGGCCCGCGCTGCGGTTCGAAATCACCAGCCATTTTCACATCGGTAATGCGCAAGGCGAGGTGTTGCCCCTCCGGGATATATTTGTTGGCCTTTTTCTCGATATGTTCCTTGAGGTCGCCGAGATATTCGTCGCGGAATCTGCCCGTGTCGGCATAACTGTCCCTGAGATCGGTGAATTTTTCGGGATTGACGTAAACGACATCAACGCGAGGGGCGGGGGTGGACTTGGTATCGTCGGCGCGCACCGCACCGCATGCGATCAGGCCGAGAACGGGCAAGAGTAAGCGCAATGTTTTCATGGTGGTGAAAGTTCGAAGGGATATGACGAAATATAGCACAAAAAAGTTGCGGCGCGAGTCGTTGCACTTTCGGGACATTCCGGCTAGGTTATAGCTGCGATGTTCGCCAACCTGCTCCAGTTGATTTCGGGCAAGCCGCCCGCAACCTACGAAAATGCTTTCGTGGAGGAAGTTACTGTCACCCGAAAAACCCCGCGCAACCGCCGGGTCGAGCAGTTGCTCATTATCGGCTGGGGGCTCATCGCCATAAAGAGCGTCCTGGTCGTCTGGGCGATCCATCGCTGGCATGTGCCCTTCAACCCTTTGTGGGTCATCGCGCCCACTGTGATGTTCGCCGCGCTTTGCACCGCGATCTATTGGTGGCGCGAATAAAAACGCGGATTAAGGCGGGCCAGACGCCCTCACACCGCGCAAACCGCTCGTACTCTTTCTCGTTCTCGTAATCGTTCTCGAATAATTTGGAGAACGAGTAAGAGTACGAGAACGATTAACCATGTCACACGTCCCCGGTCTCCGCAGTCCCTATGCCCAAGTCGGTCGTCTCGTTTATTTCGGACGCATTCTCGATAAAATCCGCCTGCACGCCGTGGGCCAGCTGCCGGCCGAGTATGTCGCCAACCTCGGTGACTCGCAGCCCGGAATGTTCGATACGCGGTGCTGCCGCTTTCTCGGCGTCAGTCACGCCGAGCTCACTGCGCGCACCCTGCAAGGCGGCAGCGATGCGGAAATTCTCGCCTGGGCCCACGCGTACGGCACGCCGCGCACCGACGAGGAATGCGAAGTCTGGAACGGCTTCATGATCAAACGCGGCTGGCGCGACGCCGCCACGGCCCGGCTCCGCCAGCGCATCGCCGAATACAAACTCGAGAGCAAACCCATCCAGACCTTCTTCGATTTCATCGACTTCGATGAAGGCCGCGACCCCGTGGCGGCGCGCGCGTGGGAACTGCGCCCGCCGCTCGTCGTGCTCATCATGGGCGTGTCCGGCAGCGGCAAAACCACCATCGGCTCGAAACTTGCCGTTGAGCTCGGCTGGAGTTTCCGCGATGCCGACGATTTTCATCCACCCGCCAACATCGCCAAAATGTCCGCCGGCCTCCCGCTCACCGACGAGGACCGCGCGCCGTGGCTCGCCGCCATCCGCGCGCACATCGACACCTGCCTCGCGCGCGGCGAAAATGCGGTCGTCACCTGCTCCGCGCTCAAGGAGAGTTACCGCCAGGCCGTGATTTCCGAACCCGCGCGCGTGAAACTCATCTACCTGCACGGCGACTTCGCGCTCCTTCTCCAGCGGCTCAACCAGCGCCAGGGCCACTTCATGAAGGAAGGCATGCTCCGGTCGCAATTCGACGCGCTCGAGCCGCCGCGCGACGCGCTCACGCTCGATATCGCCCAGCCGCCGGAAAAACTCGTCGCGGACATCCGCGCTGCTTTGGCCGACCTGTGAATACCGAACTCGCCAAGCGCTTCGGTCTTCTCGCGAGCGTGCTCAGCGTCCTCGTGCTCGGCGCCGCCGGCGCGGGCATTTGGTTTTATTCCCAGCTTCGCGCCAGCCTCCCGCAGCTCGACGGCGCCGCAACCGTGCCCGGATTCACCGCACCGGTGACCATCGAACGCGACGCGCTCGGCGTGCCCACCGTGAGCGGACGCACCCGCGCCGATGTCGCGCGCGCCCTCGGCTTCGTACACGCGCAGGACCGTTTCTTCCAAATGGACCTGCTGCGCCGCCACGGCGCGGGCGAGCTCGCCGAGCTTTTTGGCCAAGCCGCACTCGACCATGACAAAACCGTGCGCGTGTATGAATTTCGCGCCCACGCCCGCGCCGTGCTCGCAAATTTCGCCCCCGACGAACGTGCGCTCCTCGCCGCCTATACCGACGGCGTCAACGCCGGCCTTCACGCCCTCCGGGCCAGGCCTTTTGAATATCTCGTGCTTCACACCGAACCGCAGCCATGGAAACCCGAGGACAGCGTGCTCGTCCTCTATGCCATGACGCTCGACCTGCAGGATGCCGGCACCTACGAACGCTCGCTCGCCACGTTGCGCGACACCTATGGCCAAAGTGCGGTAAATTTTTTTGCGCCGCTCCTCACGCCCGACGATGCCGCGCTCGACAGTAGCACGGCGCCGCCCGCGCCCGTGCCCTCGGCCAAAATCATCGACCTCCGCCAGCTCGCGCTCAACTCCCCTGCCCCGGCCGCACCGCGAGATGCATTTGTTTTTGTTGGCTCCAACGCTTTCGCGTTATCCGGCGCGCACACCGCCAACGGCGCCGCGCTCCTCGCGAACGACATGCACCTCCCGCTCCGTGTGCCCAACATCTGGTACCGCGCCTCGCTCGTCTGGCCCTCCTCCGCTGAAGCTATGGCGGACAAGTCCGATCCTCTTGCCTCTCGCCTCTTGCCTCACGCCTCCGACGCGCCGCTGCGCGTCGTCGGCGTTACCCTTCCCGGTATGCCTGCCATCGTCGCCGGCAGCAACGGCCGCATCGCCTGGGGCTTCACCAACGCCTACGCCGACACGAGCGACCTCGTCAGCATCGATCTCGCGATGGGCACCGAGACGCTCTACCAAACCAAGCACGGCCTCGCCAAGATCGACACCCACGAGGAAACAATTTTGGTCAAGGGCTCCGCTCCCGTCACGCTCGACGTATCGTGGACCGAGTGGGGACCCATCATCGGACGAGATGACAGCCGCCGCCCGCTTGCGCTGCGCTGGATCGCGCACGAGCCCGCTGCGGCAAACCTCGCATTCATGCAGCTCGAGGCCGCGCGCACTGTGGCCGAGGCGCTCGCCATCGCGCACCGCGCCGGCATCCCGGCACAAAATTTTCTCGTGGCCGATGCCGATGGTGCCATCGGCTGGACCATCGTCGGCCGGTTGCCGAAGCGCGTGGGCTTCGACGGACGCCTGCCCGTCTCGTGGACTTATGGCGACCGCACCTGGGACGGCTTGGTCGCACCTGATGACATGCCGCAGATTCTCGCGCCCGCCTCGGGCCGCCTCTGGAGCGCCAACCAGCGCATGATGGGCGGCGAGGCCCTCGCAAAAATCGGCGACGGCGGCTACGGGCCGCCCTACCGCGCCGCACAGATTCGCGACGATCTCGCCACGCTCGAGCACGCCACGCCGCGCGACCTCCTCGCCATCCAGCTCGACGACCACGCGCTTTTTCTCGCGCGCTGGCAGAAGCTGCTTCTCGCCACGCTCACGCCCGAAGCCATCGCCGAAAAATCCTCCCGCGCCGAGCTGCTCCACCTCGCCGAACATTGGGAAGGCCGAGCGAGCACCGATTCCGTGAGCTACCGGCTCGTCCACGCGTTCCGCCGGCACGTCGCGCAACTCGTTTTCACGCCCATCTTCGCGCCGTGTGTCGATGCCGATCCAGGTTTTAATTACGCTCGCTTCAATTTCGAGCCCGCGCTGTGGACCCTGCTGACGCAAAAACCGCCGCACCTGCTCAATCCCAAGTTTCTGCGCTGGGACGACCTGCTGCTGGCTGCAGCCGATGCCGTGATGGATGATCTCCATCGCCAGGGCGTGCCGCCCGACCGCGCCACCTGGGGCCGCAGAAACACCGCGCACATCCAGCATCCGTTCAGCCGCTTCCTGCCCGGCCTGCTTGCCCGCTTTCTCGACCTGCCCGCGGACGAGTTGCCCGGCGATGCCGACATGCCGCGCGTTCAGGCGCCTCAGTTTGGTGCGAGCGAACGCTTCGTCGTCTCGCCCGGCCACGAGGATGAAGGCATCTTCGAAATGCCCGGTGGCCAGAGCGGACATCCCCTCTCGCCGTTCTACCGCGCCGGCCACGAAGCCTGGGTACACGGCGACCCTGCGCCGTTTTTGCCGGGCAAAACCGAGCACACGCTTGTGCTCAGTCCAGGGAAATGACGAAGACCGAATGACGAATTCCGAATTAAAGCATTTTCGCTTTAATTGGTCGCATCGGCATGCCTTGGCGACCGATCCTTTACTTTGTCATTCCGGCCGTGCGAGGAATCTCTACTATTCTTGTCAATTTCAGAGATTCCTCGCACGGCTCGGAATGACAGTTTTACCCGCCATGGGTCCAACCTCGGTTTTTGCGTTGAGCCCCGCGCACTTTCGTTGCTAGCTCGGATGCCGCCGGCATGAAGAAACAGAAATCCAGTTGTACGGTCTATTTCGCCAGCGAGCTCTTCACGCTCAAGCATCTCATCGGCAATGCCTGGCTGGCCGAGGCGATCTACGAGAAATCCCACGGCCGCTACCGCTGCCTGTTGCCGCAGGACTTGGAAATGCGCAGCTCCACGCCCCGCAACATCCGCGACATGGACCTGCGCGCGCTCCTCGCCTGCGACCTTGCGCTCTTTGGCTTCGACGGCACCGAGCTCGATGCCGGCACCGTCGTGGAGTTCATGTTCGCCAAGTTCGCCGACATCCCCGCCGTGATCCTGCGCACCGACCTTCGCGCCGCGGGTGACGGCTCCGACCCGTGGAACCTCATGGCGAGTTATTATCCGCGCACCGCCAACGTCGTCATCGACAGCCTCGCCACCTACAAGAAGACGTCCGTGCGCCGCCGCCGCCTCGACGAAGTGGTGCGGCTCGCCGGCCAGCACAGCTCCGCCGCGGCGCAACTCGCCTGCGAGCAAATCGCCGGCGCCTGCGTGCGCGCGCTCGACCGCGTGCGCGAGATCAAGCCCATCATGCCCGGCCACCTCCGCGAGGAGGTGTACAACTGGCTCGCGCTCATGCCCGGCCTGCGCGGCAAACAACGGGCCCTGCGCAAGGAATTCGAAAAAGTCCTCGAACGCAAAGTGGACAAGGATTTGTTGTAAAACCCAAGTGCAAGGAACACGAATCTGCGCCAAGCTTTAGACAAGGATTTCATGATCAAACAATCCCTCTTGCTCGCATTAACGTTAATGTTTGCCAGTTGCGCAACCCCCACACCCTATCAGCCAGACAAGCAAGGCGTATGGGCAACCCCGCCATTGGGTGGCTATACGGACGAAAAGATTGACGATCACCTGTATTGGGTGGAGTTCCTTCCAAACGGGCTTACAAGCAAAGAAGCGACCGAGGATTATACATTACTGCGTGCAGCTGAACTCACCCTTGAAAAAGGGTATGATCGATTTGAAATAATTGAATGGCAAAAAGGTCCCGTTCCCACGTATTTCCCCCCGCGGATCGATGAACCTGCCATTACGATAATCTACAATAAGAGCAGAATGAAGATCCGTTTGCTCGATCCTTCGTCCGGTGCACATGGTGATGTAAGAAACGCTCGAGATGTGGCAAAAGCCATTCGGGCCAAGCCAGGTTTCGTCGCTCGATAACCGAAGGGAGACCCTGAAAGGGTCAGGCGTTAATTCTTTCAATCCACGCGCGGCGCGCCCGGTCTCCTTCGCTAAGCTGCGAAGACCAGGACGGTACGCCTTACCTTCGTCTGACGCAGCCAGATGTTCATTCCTTCAGCCTTTTCCTGCCTCACGGCTCGCGTTTGAAAAATAGCCGCGTGATGGCTGTGCCAATCCAGAGGGCGCTCAGATAGAGCGACGACCAGCCCATGCTTTGGGCGGCCAAAGCCGCCCGGTTGGTGACACCATAAACTCCGTTTTGTAGTTTCTTCATGCTTCCGCGCTAACTTGCTTTCAGCACGAAATATGCCGCGAAAAACCCGACGGACCGAAATAAGCCGCGCGAAAGGTGCGGGGGTTGGCCTATTAGATTGTTAAGCCGGAAACCCGTTTAGGGCGTGCGTCATCGGTAGGCTCGTTGCAAGAGCAACGAGCCCTCCGCTCTCGAATCGATAACGAGCAAGAGAAGGAAGCCGATATCGTGCGGTGAAACGCCCGGGCGTCTCAAGGCAGGTCGGTAGAACCCATCAGATACCGGTCACACTCGCGGGCCGCGCCGCGGCCTTCATTGATCGCCCAGACCACCAGGCTCTGGCCGCGGCGGCAATCGCCGGCGGCAAAGACACCCTTGAGGCTGGTCGTGTACTTTTCGTGCTCGGCCTTGATGTTGCTGCGTGCGTCGGTTTCGACGCCGATTTCCTTAATCAACATCTGTTCGGGTCCGAGGAAACCCATCGCCAGCAACACGAGCTGTGCAGGAATGGTCTTCTCGGAGCCGGGCACTCCCTTCGACACGAACTGCCCCTTCTCGTTTTTCTCCCACGCGAGCTGGACGGTGATGAGTTCCTTTACGCGGCCCTCACTGTCCCCAATAAATTTTTTCACTGTGGTCCAATATACCCGTGGATCAGCGCCGAACTTTCCGGCGGCTTCCTCCTGGCCGTAGTCGAGCTTGTAAACCTTGGGCCACTCGGGCCACGGGTTGTCGGCCGTCCGTTCCATGGCTGGCTTGGGAAATTGTTCGATTTGCACCAGGCTCTTGCAGCCGTGGCGCATGGCGGTGCCAACGCAATCGGTGCCGGTGTCGCCGCCACCGATGACGACAACATCCTTGCCGCGCGCATGGATGGGGCTGTGGTCGGCTCCACCGTTGAGCAGCGCCTGGGTATTGACGGTGAGATACTCCATGGCGAAGTGGACGCCCTTGAGGTTGCGGCCTTCGATCGGCAGGTCGCGGGGCTGCGTGGCACCGGTGCAAATGACGGTGGCGTCGTAATCCTTGAGAAAAGTTTCCGGCTTGATGCTGGTGCCGACGTTGGCGTTGCAGACGAAGGTGATGCCTTCCTGCTCCATGAGCTTGATGCGGCGGAGGACCACCTCTTTTTTATCGAGCTTCATGTTCGGGATGCCGTACATGAGCAGGCCACCGGGGCGGTCAGCGCGTTCGTAAACCGTCACGAGGTGGCCGGCGGTGTTGAGCTGCGCGGCGGCGGAGAGCCCGGCGGGGCCGGAGCCGATGACGGCGACTTTTTTCCCGGTGCGCGCCTTCGGCGCCTCGGGATTGATCCAGCCCTCTTCCCAGCCGCGGTCGGTGATCGCGCACTCGATGCTCTTGATCGTGACCGGCGGGTCGTTGATGCCGAGCACGCAGGAACCCTCGCAGGGCGCGGGGCACACGCGACCGGTGAACTCGGGAAAATTGTTCGTCTTGTGCAGGCGGTTGAGCGCCTCGTGCCAAAGCCCGCGGTAAATCAAATCGTTCCACTCGGGGATGAGATTGTTGATCGGGCAGCCGGAGGCCATGCCGCTGATCAGCTTGCCCGTGTGGCAGAAGGGCACGCCGCAATCCATGCACCGCGCGCCCTGGTGGCGGAGCTTCTTCTCCTCCATGTGGTGGTGAAACTCGTTCCAGTCGTGCAAGCGTTCCTGCGGCGTCCGGTCGACCGGGAGTTCGCGCAAATATTCGATGAAGCCAGTGGGTTTTCCCATTTTAGTAAGCAGCGATTGAAGTGGACAAATCAGTTGCCTCCGGCGCGGGAGAGATCCCGGGAGTTTTCTTCGAAGGCGGCCATGATCGCCTCGTCGCCGGTGAGACCCTGGCCGTGCGCGCGGTCGATGCACGCCAGCACGCGCTTGTAATCCTTGGGGATGACCTTGACGAAACGCGGCACCATCTGGTCCCACGCGTCGAGAATCTGTTTGGCGCGCGAGCTCTTCGTATAGGTGAGATGGTTTTCAATCATGGCGCGGACGGCGGCGATCTCGGCCGGAGTCTCGAGTTTTTCGACGCCGACCATCTGCGGGTTGACGCGCGTGGGGAAATCGCCGCGCTCGTCGAGCACGTAGGCGATGCCGCCCGACATGCCCGCGGCGAAATTGCGGCCGGCCGGGCCGAGGATGACGACACGTCCGCCGGTCATATATTCGCAGCCGTGGTCACCCACGGCCTCAACCACGGCGTTGACGCCGCTGTTGCGGACCGCGAAGCGCTCGCCCGCCATGCCGCGGAAGTAGGCCTCGCCGCTCGTGGCGCCGTAGAGGGCCACATTGCCGATGATGATATTTTCTGACGGCACGAAAGTGGACTTCGCGGGCGGGTAGATGATGATCTTGCCGCCGGACAGGCCCTTGCCGACATAGTCGTTGGCGTCGCCTTCGATGGAAAGCGTCATGCCTTTCGGCATGAACGCGCCGAAGCTCTGGCCGGCCGAGCCTTTGAAATGGAGACGAATGGTGTCCTCCGGCAGGCCCTTCGCACCCCACTTTTTCGTCACATCACAGCCAACGATGGTGCCGACCACGCGATTGACGTTGTGGATGGGCATTTCAGCCACGACTTTTTCGCCGCGCTCGATGGCAGGCTTGCAGAGCTCGAGCAGCACGGTGAGGTCGAGCGACTTGTCCAGGCCGTGATCCTGCTTGATCTGGCAGTAACGGCCGACCTCCGGGCCCACGTCGGGCTGGTAAAGGATATTGCTGAAGTCGAGGCCCCGGGCTTTCCAATGTTCGACGGCCTTCCTCGGCTCGAGGCGTTCCACGTGCCCGATCATTTCCTCGATCGTGCGGAAACCGAGCTGGGCCATGAGTTCGCGGACTTCCTCGGCGATGAAGCGCATGAAGTTCACGACATGCTCGGGCTTGCCGGCAAATTTCGCGCGCAGGCGCGGGTCCTGCGTGGCCACGCCGGCGGGACAGGTGTTGAGATGGCAGACGCGCATCATGATGCAGCCCGTCGCCACGAGCGGCGCGGTGGCAAAGCCGAATTCTTCCGCGCCGAGCAGCGCGGCGATGACCACGTCGCGGCCGGTCTTCAGCTGGCCGTCGGTCTCGACGGCGATGCGGCTGCGAAGATTGTTGAGCACGAGGGTCTGGTGCGTCTCGGCCAGGCCGAGTTCCCATGGCAGGCCGGCGTGCATGACGGAAGTCTGCGGCGAGGAGCCGGTGCCACCGTCGTGTCCGCTGATGAGCACAACGTCGGCGTGCGCCTTGGCCACGCCGGCGGCGACGGTGCCGACGCCGACTTCGGCGACGAGCTTCACACTGATGCGCGCGTGGCGATTGCTATTCTTGAGGTCGTAAATGAGTTCGGCGAGATCCTCGATGGAATAGATGTCGTGATGCGGCGGCGGGGAAATGAGGCCGACGCCAGGCGTGGTGTAGCGGGTCTTGGCGATCCAGGGATACACCTTGTTGCCGGGCAGCTGGCCGCCCTCGCCGGGCTTCGCGCCCTGCGCCATCTTGATCTGGAGTTCCTGGGCGTTGACGAGGTATTCGCTCGTCACGCCGAACCGGCCGGCCGCCACCTGCTTGATCGCGGAGTTTTTTGAATCGCCGTTGGGCATCGGCTGGTAGCGGTCGGGGTCTTCCCCGCCCTCGCCGGTGTTGCTCTTGCCGCCGATGCGATTCATGGCGATGGCCAGTGTCTCGTGGGCTTCCTTGCTGATCGAGCCGTAGGACATCGCGCCGGTCTTAAAGCGCTTCATGATCGTCTCGACCGATTCGACTTCGGACAGGGGAATCGCGTCGGCCGCCTTGAAGTCGAGCAGGCCGCGCAGCGTGCAGAGGTTCTTCGCCTGCTCGTTGATGATTTTCGAAAAGTCCTTGAAGGTCGCATAGCTGCCGGTGCGAACCGCTTTCTGCAGGCGGTGGATGGACTCGGGATTGAAGAGATGGTACTCACCGTCGTTGCGCCACTGGTACTGGCCGCCAACCGGGAGCACATGGCCGTTGACCTGGCGGTCGGGATAGGCGGCGTGGTGGCGGGCGAGCACTTCCTGCGCAATGACATCGAGGCCGATGCCGCCGACCCGGGATGAGGTCCACGTGAAATAATGGTCGATGACGTCCTGCCGCAGGCCCACCGCCTCGAACACTTGCGCGCCGCGGTAGCTCTGGATGGAAGAGATGCCCATTTTGGACATCACCTTGATGACGCCCTTGGAGGCGGCCTTGACCATGTTCTTGCAGGCCGTCTTGTGGTCGATGTTTTGGAGCAGGCCGTCCTGGATCATGCCGTCGATCGTCTCGAAGGCGACATAAGGGTTGATCGCGCTGCAGCCGTAGCCGATCAGCAGCGAAAAATGATGCACCTCGCGCGCCTCGCCCGTCTCGAGCACGATGCTGATGCGCGTGCGCAGGCCTTCGCGAATGAGATAGTGATGCAGGCCGGAAACGGCCAGCAGCGCGGGGATCGGCGCGAAATCGCGCGTGACGCCGCGGTCGCTGAGGATGAGCACCGTAACTTCGTCCTCCTCGATCATGCGGCGCGACATCAGGTAAATTTCTTCCAGTGCCTTGGCCAGGCCGGCTTCGCCGCGCGTGATGCGGAACAGGATGGGCAGCACGCCCACCTTGAAACCGGGCTGGTCGAGACGGCGGATTTTGGCGAATTCCTCGTTGGTGAGAACGGGCCACTTCAATTCCACGCGCCGGCAGGCGGTCGGATCGGGATTGAGCAGGTTGCCTTCTGAACCAAGCCGCGTTTCGGCTGACGTGATGAGTTCCTCGCGGATGCAGTCAAGCGGCGGATTGGTGACTTGGGCGAAAAGCTGCTTGAAATAATCGTAGAGCAGGCGCGGCTTGTTCGAAAGCACGGCCAGCGGGGTGTCGTTGCCCATCGAGCCGATCGCTTCGACGCCATCGCGCGCCATCGGCGCGAGGATTATGCGCTGGTCTTCAAAGGTATAACCAAAGGCAATCTGCCGGTGCAGCAGCGTGTCATGGTCGGGCGCGGGCACGGTCGGCGCATCCGGCAAATCTTCGAGATGGACGAGGTATTGGTCGAGCCACTCGCGATAAGGCCGTTCGCCGGCCAGCTGTTGTTTGATCTCCTCGTCGCCGATGATGCGACCCGCCTCGGTGTCCACGAGGAGCATGCGGCCGGGCTGGAGGCGGCCCTTCAGCCGAACTTTTTCCGGCGGCACGTCGAGCACGCCGACCTCGGATGCCATGATGACGAGATCATCCGTGGTAACATAATAGCGCGAGGGACGGAGTCCGTTGCGGTCGAGCACCGCACCGATTTGCTTGCCATCGGTGAAAGCGATCGAGGCCGGGCCGTCCCATGGCTCCATCAGGCAGGAATGGTACTGGTAGAAAGCCTTGCGCGTGTCGTCCATGCTCTCGTGATTGGACCACGGCTCCGGGATCATCATCATCATTGCGTGGGCGAGCGGCCGTCCGGCGAGCACGAGCAGCTCGAGCGTGTTGTCGAACATGGCCGAGTCGCTGCCGTGCGGGTTGATGATGGGCAGGATTTTTTTGATGTCCTCGCCGAACAGCTCGGATTCGAAAAGCGCCTGCCGGGCGTGCATCCAGTTGATGTTGCCGCGGAGCGTATTGATTTCGCCGTTGTGCGCGACGTAGCGGTAGGGATGGGCGCGATCCCAGCTGGGAAAGGTGTTGGTGCTGAAACGCGAATGCACGAGCGCCAGCGCCGTCTCCATCGCCGGGTTTTGCAGGTCGAGAAAATATCCCGGGAGCTGCTCGGTCAGCAGCATGCCTTTGTAAACGATGGTCTTGTGGGACAGGCTGGGGAGATACCAAAACTCGCCGCCGTCGATGGTCGCGGTGCGGATCTCGCTGTAGGCGCGCTTGCGGATGATGTAGAGCTTGCGCTCGAACGCCATGTCGTCGGTCAGCGCGGGATTGCGTCCGATGAAGACCTGGCGCATAAACGGTTCGGATGCCTTGGCGGTTGCGCCGAGCGAAGCATTGCTGGTGGGCACGGTGCGCCAGCCAAGCAAAGTCTGGCCTTCCGACTGGACAATCTGCCCGAAGAGCTCTTCCAGCCGGCGCCGCATGGTGGCCTTTTGCGGGAGAAAAACGAGGCCGCTGCCATACTCGCCCGGGCCGGGCAGGGAGATGCGGGCTTTCTTGCACGCCTCCTGGAGAAAACGATGCGGCATCTGCAACAGCACGCCGGCGCCATCGCCCGTGTTAGGTTCGCTGCCGCTGGCGCCGCGGTGGTCGAGATTCTTCAAGACCTGGAGTGCCTGCAGCAAAATCTGGTTGGACTTGCGCCCTTTCATATCCACGACAAAGCCGACGCCGCAGGCATCGTGCTCAAACCAGGGATCGTAAAGTCCCTGCTTGGCGGGCCGGCCGGAGGGCATTTCGGGATGTGGCGTGGTGTTATCCATCGGGCGTCAAAATTTTAAGATCAGGCGTTCTATTCGGTGGTATTAACCAAGAATTAGCAGTTTGTCTTTTATCAGTGGGTTGGTGCGGGCGCAAAAAAAAGGCCGGTTCCAGTTGACGCTAGAGCGGCCCGGGAATTTATGTGCGGCGTGCTCAGGCGTTAGAAAAATCGGATGGTTTTGGTGGCCATTTTGGCGTGTTCCTCATCCGAGCAGGCGGCGTTGGTGGGGACACCGGCCGGCGTGTCGTTGGGTTTAACGAGATCGTTGGCCAGAAGATAGTTTTCCACTTCCTCGCCGGAGATGTCGGCGAGCATGACGCCGTCGATCTCGACGCAGGGTGAAAGCGGCTGGCCGGACTTGCGCACCATCTCTTCGTAGTTCGCGCGGTTGTTGATGATGTCGATGTCCTCAAAGGCGAGATTGTGCTTGCTCATGATGGCGCGCACACCGTTGGACCAGCCGCAGGACGGCTTGAGATAGGCTTTGATCTTCATGCTTAAAGGATGTTCGAAGGGAAAAGTGTTGCAACCTATAGGAGGAGATTGCGGGCATTCAAGAGGAAGTTTGGGAAATTTTCATCCGCCACCCCCGACCGTAATTTTCCTCTAGCCGTGTCGCGCGACATAAGTTAGCAGCGGTGAAGTGAAAATCCTCGTCACCGGCGCGGCCGGATTCATCGGCATGCATGTCTGTCAAAAGCTTGCATCAACCAACCGTTGCGAGGTGCTTGGCCTCGACAATCTCAACGACTACTACTCGGTCGAGCTGAAACGCGCACGGTTGGCCGGGCTGGAGAAGCTGGAGGGCTTTCGTTTCGTGCGCGCGGACTTTGCCAACGCGGCGGAGTTCGGCGGGATTTTCAAAAACTTTCAGCCTGACTACGTTATTCACCTCGGTGCGCAGGCCAACGTCCGCTACAGCGCGAAAAATCCCGCCGCCTACCTGCAGAGCAACCTCGTCGGCTTCGCCAACGTCCTCGAAGCCTGCCGCGCGCATCCGCCGAAGCACGCCGTCTTTGCGTCATCGAGCAGTGTTTACGGCGCGAGCGCGAAGGTGCCGTTCGCCGAGGACGACGACACGAGCCACCCGCTCTCGGTTTACGGCGCCACCAAAAAGAGCAACGAAGTCCTGGCCCACAGCTATGCGCATCTTTTCGGCCTCAACCTCACCGGCCTGCGCTTCTTCAACGTTTACGGCCCGTGGGGCCGGCCCGACACCGCCCCCACCCTTTTCGCCAGCGCCATTTGCGAAGGCCGCCCCATCGACCTCTACGCCGGCGGCAAACAGCTGCGCGATTTCACTTACATCGACGACGTGGTGGACGGCATCGTGAAAATGTTGCTCTACCCGCCTGCCCTGCCTGTCCTCCGTAGCTTTAGCGAAGGAGGAAGCCCGCCGAATGGGCCGGAACGCCCCACTCCGCCTGCAGGCCCCGCCTTCCGCATTTTTAACCTCGGCCACCACCGCCCGGTCGAGGTGATGCTTTTTGTGCGCATGCTCGAACAGCTTCTTGGGCGTCCCGCGCAACTCAATCTCCTGCCGCCCCAGCCCGCCGACGTGCCTGTCACCTGCGCGAGCCTCGATCGGGTGAGCGCCGCCATCGGCTACACGCCGAAAACGCCGCTCGAAGAAGGGTTGAAGCATTTCGTGAAGTGGTTTCAGGATTATTACGGCCACAAAAAATGAAAACCGTCCTGCTGCTCACGGCTTCGAACATTTTCATGACGTTTGCCTGGTACGGCCAGCTCAAGCTCAAGGTCTTCGAGGGCAAGCCGATCTGGATCGTCATCCTCATGTCGTGGGGCATCGCTTTCCTCGAATACTGTTTCATGGTGCCGGCCAATCGCCTCGGCTATGCGAGCGGCATCAGCGCCTACCGACTCAAAGTCATCCAGGAAGTCATCACCCTCTCGGTCTTTGTCGTTTTCGCGTGGCTGGTCCTGCAGGAGAAGCTGACGTGGAATTATGCGGTAAGTTTCGGGCTCATCCTGCTGGCCGTGGTCTTCGCGTTTGCCTTCAAGACGCCGGCGCCGCATTGAAATTCGCAGAATTGGCCCTGCGCGCTTGCTTCGTCCGTGAAAAGATTCAGCCTGCGCGAATCTTTTCCTGCTAATATACCAACACTCTTTTCACCATGTCCAAAGCCGCCACCGCCAAAGCCCCCTCGCCCGTCGCCCACACCGCGCGCGAAAAAAACATCGATCTCGCCCTCTCCTCCATCACCAAGCAGTTCGGCGAAGGCTCCATCATGCGCCTTGGCAGCAACGCCAAGATGAAGGTCGAGACGCTCTCCACCGGTTCGTTGGCGATCGATCTCGCCCTCGGCGTCGGCGGCCTGCCCATCGGCCGCATCGTTGAAATTTATGGCCCTGAATCATCGGGCAAAACCACCTTCTGCCTGAGCGTCATTGCCGAATGCCAGCGCAAGGGCGGACTGGCCGCGTTCATCGACGTCGAACACGCCGTCGACCCGAAATATGCCCGCACCGTCGGCGTCAAGCTCGACGACCTGCTCATTTCGCAGCCGGACAGCGGCGAAGATGCGCTCAACATCATGGAGACGTTGATCCGCTCCAACAGCATCGACGTCATCGTCCTCGACTCCGTTGCCGCGCTCGTCACCAAGGCCGAACTCGACGGCCAGATGGGCGACGCCACCGTCGGTTCGCAGGCCCGCCTCATGAGCCAGGCTATGCGCCGGCTCACCGCCGTCGTCAGCAAGACGAAATGCGTGTGCATCTTCACCAACCAGATTCGCGAAAAAATCGGCGTCATGTTCGGCAGCCCCGAGACCACGTCGGGCGGCCGCGCGCTGAAGTTCTTTTCG
>Ga0210398_10003309_pt1 | contig 15492 bp, 20 predicted proteins | sample IncBWC4OmetaG_FD_161047 | JGI IMG/M metagenome (GOLD analysis project Ga0210398, IMG submission 161047) | Forest soil microbial communities from Barre Woods Harvard Forest LTER site, Petersham, Massachusetts, United States - Inc-BW-C-4-O | ecosystem: Environmental > Terrestrial > Soil >...
GCTGCATTGGATTGACTAAAAAACCGATGCTGGATCTGTTCAATTTTACGGATTTTTGCCCAGGCTTATATCCTTATATATGGACAATCCATCCACTTTCGATTATGATTCCCTGCGCGCCGCCTATTCCGGCGTTGTCTTTTCCATCAGCAATGACCTTACTTTTTGGCAAACCTTTCTGCCGGCGGCTATTCAGGCCCATCGGGAAAAATACCCGCAACAGACTCGATTTTTTGAGTCGGGTCTCGTCGCGTACAATATCAACCTTAGTGATAACAAGCGCTGGCTGCATGTCCTTGGCCCATCGGCGAAAATCACTAAAGACAACCTAGAAGCTTCCCGCGAGCGCTTCTTTATGTGGATACAACTCTTGTCTATTGTTCGGATCTACATCGCGCTAGAATTACTCCTGTATGGTATTATCAAAACCCGCTATCTTCCGCCCGCCAAAGAGCAGCAGCGGCAGAGAAAGCTAAAAACCCTTATCCTGACCGAACTGAAGAAAGAGGCCGTCCCCCACGAAACGAAGAACAATGCCTTCTTACTCGCTTATCTCGGGCACCGAAGCCCGTCCCTGTCGCGATTTTTTTCGCTGCCGGTACCCAATCTTTCCCTTTCCCGTACGGCCTTCTTTGAATTCCTCTCGCTGATCCGGCACATCATCGTCCATGACGCAATGCTCGTATCCCGCAACAATCACAACTTGCTGAAATCCCGTTATTCCGAATTCATGGATTGGTATTTCCTGGTCGAACCCACCGATCGTCAGGAAAAAAAGCTCCTGTTCAATGACAAGCTGGGAGGCATGCAAAACTTGCTTGGTGTTTGTAATGATCTTGCCTACAACAGCATCAAATTCGCCTTCGACCTTGAAGCGATCAACGCCTGATCTTTCGGTCGGCTCCGCAGTCTCAGCGAATCAACCCCTTTTTGCGTAATCTTGCAATGGTGAGCGCTCATCATGATTTGATCCGAATATCATATACAAAATCTCTAATGTTTACGATTTTGCATTCCTTAATAGCTGGGTGGAGAGGATTGATGATTACATTCCATTCCTCCGTGACGATGGTCGACGGAACCTTCATGATCAGGTTCTTTGCAGCCTTCAGCCAACTCGTCCCGAAGTCCCGGGTGGAGGAAGGTGCAGGAGCGGCTTTCCAGTCGCCCGGCAATTGCGCCTCGGTATAGATATCAATCAAAGTATCAGGAATTTCCAGGGTAATCAGGCTGAGTGCTCGAGGGATATCATCTATGTTGACGTTAACGGTATATTCCAATACCGCCAGGGCCCTGTTTTCGGACGTGTACAGACAAGCCGTCAATTTGTGATTCCATCTACCTCCGTTTAGTCTTGCACCCTCGCCGTTTAGATCTTTCGCATATTTCGTTCTGCTGAGCCGGTATACCATCATGCCATAGCAATTAAGAGTAGACCCCATAGTCAATTCTGCCAATGACATTCCGTACCTCTTCCCGGCCGAATTGGTTGTGAATTAAATCATAGGGCGCTTGTCCTCCTAACGCCCGGTTGGGTCGAAGCATCCATTGATTGAACCGTTCTTTATCTTCGAATACCTCATAACCATAAGAATAAAGATCGGCCAGTCCCACAATTTTTTCGCTTAGTGGGGGGCTAAACTTGTCGTCCCCTTTTTTATTGATCAGGGTGGCTCTGCCGACGGAAAGCACACTTGCCAGTTCGTCGTAATCCAGTTCCGTCTTATCTTTTAATGATTCCAGGTCCTTTTTCGTCACCCCCCGATCTACCATAACCATCTTTTCCAGCGGCGTCATCTGTCCCTCCGGCTTATCACTGGACGCGCTAAAAATCACCCATGACTCAAATGCCAGGTTGTGCGCCATTGCTGTCGCATCTTCTCCGGTATCTGCACGTTCCGCTTTTTCTGAGGGAGCTGACGATTTATATTTATAAACTCGCTCGCCACGTCTGTACTTGGTCGCACGGGCCTTTTTCTTCGGAGGGGCCTTCTTGGCGCGTCTTTTTGCACGTGTATCGATTGCCATAGTATAAAAATATATTAATTAGAGTATAAATTTATACTAAATAATTAAAGAATGAAAATTAATTATTAGGCTGTGCCTCGCTATCTACAACTATTTGATTTTCAGATGCAGCCAGAGAATCTCGCGCTCAATAGCCGCGTACCGCGAACGATTGGATCGGAGCAGTCATTTTACTTTTGCCCCGACTCCTCTCCGCCGGTTAACTCTGTCAAAATTGCCTTCCATTTTTCAATCCCCCAATCCTTCTCAGCATAGTCGTGTTCAATCCGCCAAAAATTGGACGCTTTTGACCGGATATATTGAATTTTATTGCTGGCGCGTAGCCATGCGATTGTATCTAAAAGCGCTTTCACCTCTCCCGCTTGACCCTTTTTATCCGAGCTAGCCAACTTCCAGATGTAAGTCGCCTCTTCGGTCTCGTAGGTTTCCCATACCAAATAATGATCACGCGCTCCTTTTATCACAAATATGAAAGAAATGGGCTTTCCAGTAATCCGCAGTCGAAAGGCGGCCGCCTCTTGCCTGGAAGCCAAATAACGCAGATGATGGTAGTGTTTAGACTTTTTTAGCTGCCCGAGCCGGTCAAGCAGCCAGTTCACGTCCTCGGGTTCTTTGACGCCCAAAACTTTACCCACCTTTGCCATTTTATCGCCCAAAACAGCAATGCCCTCGTCATCATTCAAAAACTCCGCAGCGACTACAAAATCCTGCACTTTCTCCACCAGGCTACCGTTTATGATGTCCCGCTTACAGAACTCGGCCGACTTCGATTGAATGTCTTTGCCAACAGCCTCCAACTGAACTTGACATTCAATGTTTTTGGAACCCAATATCTTTTCAAAATATTCTTTGATCGCATCATATTCCTTGATGATGGCGGAATTGGTGATTTCAAAATCTACCGATCCGAGTATCGGATAAACAAATCGAGTGAAACTGATTTTGCCATCCCCAAACCGCATTTCTTGAATAGGAATCGACCATTTTTCATTTATTGACATCCGGTGCGGCGGCGAAGGATTCGATCGACGGTCGTTGACATCGGTGCTCACTGCTTCAATTTCCTGTGTGATTGGTTTCCATTCAGCCGCGCTGATGAGCTCGTCAGGTTTATACTGATATGGAATAAAGGGGGCATCGGAAAACCCGCTAAGGAACTCGAATTCTTTGACATTGAAATCAAGGATATCTTGTGAATTCACCTGCACGGATAATTCATAATGGCCCCGGCTCCACCGTTCATAACTTGGGAAATTTAGCGAAAGACGGCCTGACCCTTCGTCGAACAGAGCGGTCCTGCACAAGAGATAGGGTAAACTGGGCAGGTTTGGAGTGGCTTTGCAGGTAATCTCCTTCTTACAGGGCAGGTAAAGGTATTCCCCCACTCTCTTTAGTATGAAGTTCCTCTCAACGATCGGATGGCTGTCTCTGGGCATCACTAAATTAAAGAAAAAGAATTTTCAATTCCAAACGTAAGGGTCAAAAAATGGTACCGAATGGATAAAACGAATGAAGTCCAGGACCAAGGCGACCGGCGGAGCGCCGACCTATTTGATATGGGCCGATCTTCGAGACCTGAGGACCCGGCGGCAACGCGATATGGCTAAATGACGAATGGCGCAGCTGTTACGCCGCGCCATTCAATATACAAAGAGTTCATAAATTTTATCTGCGACCATGTCCATATCCGCCGCCATGTCCGCCAATACCGCCGCGTGCCGCACCTCCGCGGTATCCTCCGCCGCCACGACTAGCATACCCGCCAGCAATACCGCGATTAGCGTACCCGCCACCGTAGCTGCGGTTTACAGATCCATGATTCACGTATCCGCCACCGTATCCACGGTTCCCATACCCACGGTTAGCAAATCCGCCGCCGGCATATCCACGATTTACATATGCACCACCCCCATATCCCCGGCCATAACGGGCGCCTAAGAAACGGGCACGGTCAAAACGACCACCGTTAAAATAACCGGCATAACGCTGCTGGAAAAACGGGCGGTAATGGGCGTAGTACCAATAATCCCGATAGTGACCGTTCCAGGCTGGGAAGTCGTAATACGCATATCCGGGGAACTCGTCTTCATAGACCACGCCATCGCTGCTGGGATAGCCATTAGGATCGACATATGCGCCTTGGGCCCCATAAGGTTCCTGGTATACCGGAGCGGGTGCCGGGTAGACCACCGGGGGCGGCGCTATATAAACACGGGGCCCGCGGAAAGGAATGCCGAAATGGGCGTGTACGTATACCTGTGCATCGCTCTTAGTAGCGATCAGCAAGCTTGCAGCTGCTAGGGCGGTGAGTGTAAGGATCCTTTTCATATTGTTAGCATTTTTAAGTTATATATAAGAAGGGAAACAAAGCAATATATTTAATCCGACTTTGTTAACGTTAAGGTAATGCCGTTCCGGGAAGCGTGGCTGTTTGGCCAAGGAATGATCCGTCGGCGAAATCGTCATTTTTTTGTATCATTAATCCCGGAAAGTCTAAACCCCAAAGCACCAGTCGTGACCGTCCAGACGTTTGAGCATGGAACCCTGATCGTCCTCTCAAAACCATTTGATACCCGGGCAAAGGCGCTCTATCTCGCCTACAGCATCGTCTTTGGCGCCGGAAGCTAAAAAATTTAAATATATTTGGCTCATTGCCTATGAGGTCTATAACCCACGCATTTTTGCTCTTCGGCATGTGCCTGTGCTGTCTTAAGCAAGGGTACGGGCAAAGGGTAGATTCGGTAGACTTGATTTCGATCTCTTTGCGGATTGTCGGCAAGGGAACGCCATCTTATGGCAGAGATACGATCCCTGGTTACTTTGCACTCGCCACTCTGACGAATACGCAGGATACGACAATCCATTTTTGGGTCATGAGTTGTTCCTGGCCCGCTCACAACTTTATTACGAGCAACGATTCTATCTATTTCTGGATCCCAGGCTGCGATCGCAATATCCCGGACAAAATAGTTTTGTTACCTCACCATTCGGTGGATTTTTATGGGCTATTTGAACCCTCGAACAAAAAGCCATTGCCCATGACGGTCAAGTTGGGGTTCCTTTATTTCGACAGCTTCGAGGATCTTCTGGATTATATTGTGGGAAGGAACCGGCATCAAAATTTCAACGTGCATTGGAGTAATTCCGTAAATATAGCAGACCCCCTGTATCGGTATCGGGTAAATTAAACTGCTAGCTGCGTGGGTGGCCATCCGGTATTCCACTATGCGCTCGTTTTCTTTCGCGTAGAGTCGTCCAATTAACTCGCGGAAGTTTATCCTATATTTAGTGGACATTTTCAAATGGTCAGCCATGTTCAACCTATTTAAGAAAGACAAGAAATATCCCCCATTTGAGACGCTGCAAGGCTTTGGTCACAAGGACAAGTATTTTGTCCGGACGGCACAGTGGCGTCGGATGAATAAGCAAAAGATAACCGTGACCGATCCGCGGGGACCCCGGATGCTGACCATGGACCAGTGGCCGCAGATCGTGTTTTTGGAGTCGGATGGCCAGCGGACGGTGACCGAGTTCGTGCGCTACCTGGCGGGCGGCTATACCGGGCCTGTCCCGGGGAACCTGGACCAAACGGTCGTAGGCGAGCTGGAAAAGCTGGTTGGCTATGGCATCATCGCCTTTAGGGATCAAAAAGGAAGACCCGAATCTGCATTTGACCAGCCCGTAGGCTAGCCTTGCTTCAGCAAAACAACCCATGCGTATATTTCCCAACCCCGCCCTGTTTCTCGCCCTCACGCTGATCTGCTTGCCTGGTGCCGCACAAGTATCCAGACCCCGAACTTTTACCGTCGACGACTTCCCGGTAAGCGATCGCATGCTTACCGCACGCTACTGCGACACCTGTACGCTAAAAAGCGGGGCGCTCCGTTCAATCGAAAAAGTGTGGTTCACGAGCAAAGAGTTAAGACAGACGCTGGTCTATCAGCTGTATACCGACGATTTTCGCCAAGACATCTTTCTTTTCTCCAACGACGATATCCCTGCAGCAATCATGGATCGAATGGAGCTCTACGACAGCACCGAAAATTACGCCAGCAATGACCTAAGGGCTAAATACTTCAAAGGCCTTTTGCGTTTTGCCACACCTATTGCCAGAAAGTACTTCGTATCCGAAAAAGGCTTTGCACTTGGAGATTCGCTCAGCAAGGCCACAAAAATCTATGGCAAACCTGACCGGCGGACAGCGGCCCGCGGCGTCGAAGTCCTGGAATGGGACTTCGAAGGAGAAAATACCTACGATGGCAAGAGAGATCTCAAAGGCAAACCGCTTGCCGTAGACAACTTTGGCTTGCAGATAACGATGTGCTTCCGAAATGAACGGCTAATCGGCGTTGCCTTTGAAAATGCGGTTCCTTAGATAGCTCTCCGGTGACGATAGCTGGTCTCGTTTCTCGACGGATATTCGATATTCCGACCACTTTTTTTATTCCGATCATTCGTTATACCTGAAAAGGGCTTGTCTTTATCATCAGGAGGTTTATTGGTTAGGATAGCGAAAGGTAGCAAAAAGACGCCAAGCATGACCCGATTTTGTCAACTCCTCTGATTCGATTAGTTTTCCGTAAACTAGCGGCATGCCACCCGCCACTCAAGATATCAAGAAACTGGTCATTCTGGCCATTGCCTCGGATGACGAACTCATGGAGCAGCTGGTGCTCAAGGGCGGCCATGCCATCGAACTCGTTCAACGTCGCGGGAACAAGCTATCCCGGATCTCGAATGATTTCGACTTCTCGATGGAAGGGAGCTTCGACGACGACCTGGTCCGCGTCAAGGTCCGTTTGGAACGCACCATTACGGACACCTTTGCAGAACATGGTCTGGTGGTCTTCGATTATGACTTCGCCATAAGGCCTAGCGAAGTCAGTGAGTCGGTGAGGGACATCTGGGGTGGCTATCAGCTCTCCTTCAAGGTCACCTCCCCGGAGAACCAGGCCAAGGCCAGTGGAAATATGGACAAACTCCGGCGGGAAGCCTTGCCGGTCCAGTCCAATGGGTCCACCCGAATTGAAGTGGACATCAGCAAATTCGAGTACGTCGGCAGAAAGCAGGAATTTGCTGTTGATGGATTTCGAATCTATATCTATTCTCCGGAAATGATCGTCTTTGAAAAGTTGCGCGCGATCTGCCAACAAAACCCGCACTACGCGGATATCATTCCGGGATATCGCCCCAGGGCCAGAGCGCGGGATTTCTATGATATCCCGATGCTGGTGGATCAGTTCAAGATCGATCCCCGGACGCCGGAAAACAAGATGCTGATCGAGGTGATTTTTGAGGCCAAACGGGTGCCGCTGTCCTATATTCGGGAGATCCGGAACCACCAGGACATCCATCGGGGAGACTGGCAAAGCTTGCTGGACACCCTCCCGGCGCTTGAACGGGAGGAAGTGAGGGAGTTTGAGGACTACGCGCGGTATATCACTGCGCTCTTCGAACCGCTTACATTCCCTTAGGATAATAAAGCCGCCAGGTCTTCGAATATTCTTTTTCCTGCATCCCGTAGTCAAGGTAGAAATCAAATTCCATCGGAAGCTCTTTTAGCGCGGCCAAGGCCTTTCCGGCATACCCCGCCTTTTCGAGTAAGAAACCAATGGATTGATGATAGGGATAGATGTACCGGAACTTGTCCAGCCAGTTGACGATTTTTGTCGCCGATATCCCCTGAACAACGGCTTGCCGGTACATGTCCAGGACCAGAAAAGCTCCACCCGAATAGGCCGGTCGGACGGCCAGATCGATGAGTGTCCGTTCAATACCGGTATGAGGTATCCTTGCCGCGGCTAGCACACCCGCTCGGTCGGTGTATTTTGATGTCAACAATTGGATTTCGTAGTCACCGATCCGCGCCTTTTTGTAGGCCGGCCGTCGCTGCGGTTGGGAAAAGGCGTGATCGATTGCTTTCTGGTTCAAATCACCACCCGTCGGGCCGATGCGCATACTTTCCTCGACGGTTGTATAAATCGTCTTGGGGACTTGCGTGGTCAGGTTGAGGAGTGCCGCTGCGGAATAATGCGACAAATAGGCTTTGGGATGCAAACTGACCGCGATTTCCAGCGGCGACGGGTCCTCATAGGTATAGCGGAGATATTTTTCCTCCTCGCTAAAGAAGATTTCCTGCTGCGTCAGAATGTTATTGCGCAGGAAGCGTTCGATGGTCTTTTTTGCGGGGGTTGTGGGCGCGAGCTCCCAGGACGCTCTGTTGTTCTCGATGAGTTGTACCAGGGTCTCGAAGGAAAAGGCGTGGAGGGGTTGTTCGCCGAGTGTCATCAGGATAGCTTTTTCCTTTTTGAATCGCCGGCTATATTTAACTTTGACAGGATCCATCATCCAACTATGCAAGAAGTATATATACTTCTTGCAAGTTACGCTTTTTTAATGAGATTACCAACTTGCGTACTGTATCAGAAGCGATTATTCGATATATTTATGGCGCCTTGACAAGTATATATACTTGTCAAAGATATAAATTAATTTTCATAAAACCAAGAAAGATTTTACTGGGGACGAAGTATCGACATGGCCTATCACAAATGCATGGTTAAGCCAATTTAATAACTCGTTGATTATCAATTTTCAACTTAATTTACGGGAAGAATCCTGACTGCAACGGCGGATTATGTCTACCCTTCTCGCGAACAATGATACAGCTGAGCACGATTGCAAGGATCAATTCGCCACCGATTATTGGAAGTTTTTCCGGTGAGAAAAGTGAAGTTGTCTTTCTTCCGAGGCACGGGCAGACGACCATCTCGGTGAGCCGGGCGAAAGGGGATATTTTTAATAAGCTTAGCATAATAAAACCAAGCTGCCAAATGCTATCAGGGTAATTCGCTAAAAGCCAGAAAATCAGCTATCAATTGGTTAGACATTTCTCCCCTACGCGGTACTTTTTTTAATATGAAGCCGAAATCACAAGTTTCGGCTTTTTTATTTGCTAAAATCCAATGCATTAGGGTGTTCGAACTCAGCGAAAGTTCTTCGATTTATTGGCTAAGCCCCGAACTATGCCGACCTCAAGTCAGTCTCTTGACCCAGTTGAATTGATTTCCCCTCGCTCCATTTTGGTTACAACTCCCCTCAATTCGGTTATATCCCTCTGCATGGCCATTCTGATATTTGTGTAATGAATTTCGCGTTCAATAATTGTCGAAACATTAAAATATATCACAATGACAAACAAAACTGATTTTCCGCAGGTAATCAAAAATCTTATCTCCGCAATGAATTTGCATGATGGAGAAGCATTTATCAATGCCTTTGCCGATGACGCCCTTGTTAACGATGTTGCAAGGAATTTCTTGGGCAAAGAAGCAATAAAAAAATGGAGCGATGAAGAAATAATAAATCCTAAAGTGACTTTTGAAACTGACGAGGTAATGGAACATTATGGCGATTACATGATTACAGCACTTACCAATGGTGAGTATGACAAAACCAAGGCGCCAGATCCTCTCTATCTTGATTATTTCTTTTCAATAAAAAAAGACAAAATTATAAGAATGTTTGTTTTTCTGAACAAGAAAAAAAGCGTCAGCCAAAAGGCCTAATTAATCTTAAATACCGGCATATCGTACCTTTACGATTCCGGTATTTATTTTATTAGAAAAAATGAGCAATAACAAAGTACATATCATTAACTCCATTACTGAATTGCATCGCAGGTTTTCCCTGCCGGCGCCTGAACATCCATTGGTAAGTGTTATCGACCTGAAAGATATGCGAATCAAAAAAAGCGAAACCACCGCTACCAGCGTCGCTTTCAATTTCTATTCTATCTGGCTTGAAGATGACGTTCAGGAGAAAATACGTTACGGTCAAAACTATTTCGATTTTGATGAAGGTAAAATGATCTTTATTGCACCTAAGCAGGTTTTGTCCGCAACCGATCATCAGCAGACCAATAAGGGATACGGCCTTATTTTTCACCCCGATTTTATAAAAGGGTACCCATTAGCCAAAGCTATCAAGAATTACGGCTTTTTTTCCTATGCTGTAAATGAAGCCTTGTTTTTGTCGGAAAAGGAAGAAGAGACGATAATGTCCGTCATACGGACAATCATGCAGGAGTACCGTTCCACTATCGATAAATATACCCAGGACGTGATCGTATCGCACATCGAAGTCCTGCTCAACTATTCCAATCGCTTCTATGGTCGTCAATTCATCACGCGCAAAAATGCAAATAATGATTTACTGGCTCAAATGGAAAGTTTGCTGACGGACTATTTTCGGGAAAAGAGCTTGAATAAGGGGCTGCCGACAGTACAGTATCTATCGGAACAATTAAAGGTCTCGCCGAGCTATTTGAGCGACATGCTGCGTGAACTGACGGGACAAAACGCCCAGCAGCATATTCACAACCAATTGATTGAAGAAGCAAAAGAGCTGTTAAGCGTCACAACACTATCCACCAGTGAAATTGCATACCAGTTGGGTTTTGAGTACCCCCAATCCTTCAGCAGGTTATTCAAGCGGAAAACAAACCTTTCCCCCTCTGACTTCAGAAATAGTTTCAATTAAACATGAATTCCCAAGCCGGGATTTTCCCGGGAATACATTGAATCCACCTTTATGAGGGCGCCCGATTCCCCCAGGTCAGTCTTAGAGGCTACCTCTACGCGGGACTTCGAACACCCCAAAAATGAAAATGTGGCACACGGTTTTCAAGGGGTGCCCTATATCTGACATTTCCCCTATTATTATTCCTGCCAATTTAAAGCGAGTTACATGATTTTAAGGTTAAAAAGGGCCGGCCGCAGTAAAGGCCGCACCGGGACTAGACATGAGAAAATCCGGCACCATCGCCGAGACACGTGTTGTATAACTATAGATAAAACAACCGTCACGCGTATTTACCCTAATCCGCATTGGGATTTTCATCTTCTTGAAGATGGTTACGGCGATGGCTTCATCCGCCGAGTCGGCAGGAGAGTTATTCGCTCCCCGGAAACGTAGATATAGGGAAAAAGCTATTTTTGCGCCCGATGAACCAAACTGAGAAAGAAAAACTGGTTTCCATTTTAAAGACCCACCTGGACCAAATCTACGGTCTGCAATATGGCAGCTTTCAGGCTGCTGAGACGCTGTATCAGCGCACGAAAATGTTCGCAGAAAAATATTTTCAGGCAGGCCGGTATGGAAGGGAATTGATTGGGATCAAATTCAGGTCTGGCAATGCTTTTTTTGAAAACCACGCGCTTGTTTGGGATACCGGAAAAACTAAACTGGCGAGTATCGCGCAGGCCATGCTGGATGAATTGATCTTAACAAAGGTCGCAGTTCCCGCGCCGGTAGTCAAAGTAGTCGAGGACACCAAAAAAGTGGACGCGTTGCAACAGGAGGTGGCGAAGTTACAGGAACAACTCCAAACCAGCGAGGCGGATCTGGCTGCTGCCCGGGCAGAACTTTCTCGCTTTAAGGACAGGTCGAAGATTCAAAAAAAAATGTCGGCGTATCTGCTCGCATTTCTGCTCTGTTCGATTATCCTGTGGTCGCTCAATAGTTGGGTAAAATGGCACTGGCTCTCGCAGCACCCCAAGCGAATCGGAATTTATTTATCAGTGCAGGTGCTTATCCTGCTTGGGTTTTCGGTCGCGGTCTTCAGGCTCGACAGTTCCCTCAAGATCACGATATTTACCGCCATGTTTATCGCCGCCGTCGTCGGTCTGCTCCAATTGATATAAAAGACCGACATCAGGCTCGTAGCAAGCAGCAAGCACGCTGCGGCTTGCCCTTTGCCAAGTGATCGGCAGCCATCGCACGAAATCGCCGAGCGTGCCAGTTTTGGCCAATAAAACAAATGGTCCAGAAGTTCATCCAAGAATAAGGCTGTTCTTTGCCTAGTCCTCCCACTCTTTTACAAACCACCTTGCAGCCGTTAAATGACCCATTTTTCCTGCAACAACCGATATTCGTGAAATGACTATTGTTGGAATTTCATAATCGTTGTATTTATAGAAGAAGGCCTATAACGACCCCTAAATCCCACGCTTTGATCAACAGTCAAGATATCGAATCCAAAGTCCTGGAGCTCAAATTGGAGCACAAAGAACAACTGCTTCAACTGTTTGAGGAAAAAATTTTGTCGAATAATCGTACCTTCCCCTCTTAAATGCGGTACAACCGAACTCAGGTCAAATTGTTATACGCCACCTTCATTTTTTCATCGATGGAAAAACTCTCTACGAGCAACTCGCTGATATTGCTGACCGGTACATAAAGGGCGTTATTACCCGTTCGTCCGGAATTCACCTTGCAACCCTTTCAGCTGTTGAATGATTTCATCGAAATCCGGAGCTTCCCGGTAAATCATGTGTTCGCGCATGGTGGAATAATCCGCCCGGTAGAGATCGATCACCTCATCGGGCGGCAAAAATGAAACCCGTTCCCGGCTAAGCGATGAGTAATCAACCCACTGCAGCCGGCTATACCATTCCCGGTGACGAACCAATTGCCTGTGAAGCTCATGATCAGCTAATGCTTGCAGGCTCACACCGTTTCTCATGCATGTTAAATCATAGAAATGCCTGGACATCCGCTCATACCGTATCCGACCTTTGTCCGTCTTTGCAAACTCCTCGTGGAGTAAAAAGGTCTTTTCCAGAAACGTTTTCCGAGACTCCACAACAGGTATTTCAAATGGCTTTTAGGCATACGCGTCATTAGGGGAGTATTCCGTCAAGAGTGAAAGAATGGGCCGTTGGGCAAAAGGTAAGATCAGCGATCGGGCACTTACCTCGATCTTTACGTCGTCCGCAATATAAGGATGCGGGGCAAATAATGACCTATATCGAACATGCAGCGTCTGCGGGTCGGTATCCGGGCGATCCACACGCACCAACGCAGCCTCCACTGTAAACTGCTCTTCCGGTACGCCCAAGACTTTCATCTGGATGCGCAACTCCGTCAATAGCTCGTTGCTGGTAAATGCACAGCCTCTTCGCTTTAGCTTCTCAACAAAACTTTTGGAAGGATGCTCCTAGTAGGTCATGCCAAACGCCACCGGGTCGAGCGCGATATCGACGTCTTCCGAAAACCGGTTGATCAATTTCCAACCCTTGCTCAGCGAGGTTCCCCCTTTAAACACCAACCATTTGCTGTATTCCGATTGGAATAGCGCCTTGAGTGTAAGCGTCACCCACCAATCCTTTTCACGGGCCTTGACAACTATGCCTGACCCCAACTGAGCCTGAGCGAGCGTTTCCTGCCGTTGTTCATCCGTTAGTTTCAACCATCCTGTCATCATAGGTGGGACGCTTTAGTAGCTTTACAATATAGTCGTGTATTCTGCCGGGAGCCAGCGCTAAGTCATGTTTGAGCTTGCGCGGGTCTTCCTTCAGCAGGAGTTCGCGAATTCGTGTTTCGTGCTCCGGGTTCATGTTGCCTGTTTCCAGCTCATCCAGGGCCAGTATTACCAGCCGGCTGATCGGTCCTTTCAACGCGAGCTTCTTCGGTGTTGTGGCTTTGAACCGTACTTTCATCTTACCGATTGTAAGCAGTCGGGAAACTCCATCTGTCAAATAAACCAGCTTCGTAGGCACCTGGGTGCTCAGCCCCAGTTGATTAAGCGCTTGGATCCCGGTCGGGTAAATGTGCACTTTCTCTTTCTTCGCAATCTTCTGTGCTACCTGCTCCGCGGAAGGGCGAAGTTCCCCACTGTGTTTATGGTCAAAAAATCGCGCCGGCCGCGTCTGCGGCGAGCTTTTTTAATTGGCTTTTTTGAGCCACAAATGTTTGCGAAATGTTACGTAGTCTTGCAGTGTAAGTAGTCCGTCATATATGGTAGTCTCATAACCGATTGAATTGTAGTATTTTAGTAACTTTGCCGTATGGCTAAAGTCAGGAAAGAGGCCGTTGCCACAAGCATTAAACTTGACAAAGACCTCCGAAAAGAAATACAGCCTTTTCTGTCTCTTCGGGAATTCAGTTTTACTGTTTTTGTCGAAATGGCTTTACGACTGTATATGGAAACAAATCCCTTGACTCCCTGGGAAATAGAGTATTTGAAAAATAGAAAAAAAGCCATCAACAAGTAGCGCTTCCGGCTACCCCATTTAAATGTTGTCCTTGCATTCCACTTGCGTTTAAACCAAATGAAGTTTCGGTTTTGCTAACGGCGCCTTTGTGGCTTTCATTGTGCGTTTGCGTACGAAGAAACGACCATAAGTCGGTGCAATCCATAATTCAACTTCGAATGGGACGCATAAAAATTAAAGATATGGAAGGTAAGGAAGAAGATCTGCGAAATCTTTTTCAGAAGAGCGGCTGCAGCCTGGCTGACTATCTCAAAATAGAAAAGAGGAAAAAAGTCTCTGCCATCTGGTTATGGCTGCTGGTTTTTGCCTTTTTTGCCTTGGCTTGCTGCGTCTGGAATGATATTTTTACTCCAGGCTGGCAGAAGGTCGCGATATTAGGATTATGCCTGCTACCCTTTGTACTTATCCTCCTCCTACATTTCAATTATAAGAATTGGTCGCTAACTACAATTGCCGGACTAGGCGCGCTCGTCATTGTCGCGATTGCCTTGAGTGTTTGTTCTCCCAAAGAAGTAACCAGGAAGTTCGTCAATGGAGCGGAGAAAAGACTTAGTCAATAACACTGCTTCCGCCGGGTTCATTTTTTTCTTACCTTGAACCGGAAGAATAGGATAGGTTGCTTTTCACGTGGAAGACCGCTCCATTCTCATCCTTTGCGATAAAATCCGGAGCTGCGGTATTCGGCTTCAACCCATAACGGGAAAAAATGCTTTCTTAATTATTGACATGCATTGACCATTTCGCCAAATGTAACCGCATCGGGGTAGACGATGTGTCGGCTACCCGACGGAGATCATTTAACTGCAAGAAGATCGACTTTTTCGATTACAGGAGGCTGAGCAAGCAATTCCGGCGCCCTGGCCATCAAGGCAGCCGCGATAGGACCATTAAGATGGGCCGTCCGGCCTTCTTCGTCTTCGAAAGTGTCGAAGATACCAAAGGTGGAAGGCCCGATGCGGAGGGCGAACCACTGAACTGTGGCGGGTTCGGAGCGTGCCAGTGCCACGGCCCCAGAGAGGAGATCGGCTAATTCCTGTTCTTTGCCCGGCTTGGATTCCAGCCTGGCCAGCAATGCTAATTTGACCATAATATGATAGACTTTTAAAGAGAACGTCGTCCCCGCGGTCCCGGTTGCCCGCAGCTTCGCCTGACAGTTCCTGTAACATTAAAAAATAAGAGCACGTCTAATTTGCGGCTAAATTTGAGAATCAAATCACCTTTTATGCATTTTCAAGCCTACCCCGTCAGACTTGCCGTATTGATGCTGGCGATGTTTTTCCATGTGAAGGCAATATCACAGCAAACTGAAGAGCGTGATATCCGAGAGACCGATTATCTTCTCTACCTTCCTCCAGGCTATACGAAAGATACCACGAAAATCTGGCCGATGCTGGTTTATCTCCATGGC
>Ga0210398_10003310_pt1 | contig 15489 bp, 16 predicted proteins | sample IncBWC4OmetaG_FD_161047 | JGI IMG/M metagenome (GOLD analysis project Ga0210398, IMG submission 161047) | Forest soil microbial communities from Barre Woods Harvard Forest LTER site, Petersham, Massachusetts, United States - Inc-BW-C-4-O | ecosystem: Environmental > Terrestrial > Soil >...
CTGATAAAGCTGTAAAGCCCACTTCGCAGTAGTTCGGTCGGGACGTAGCGAAGCCTGGTATCGCGCACCCTTGGGGTGGGTGAGGTCGCTGGTTCAAATCCAGTCGTCCCGACCATTCGAGAATTTTGCGTTAAAGTCGTTCCATGCAGCTGCCTCTCGAGTAGCCCCCGAAATCCTAGCAAAAACCATGTTTTGCAGTTTGCGGTTTCCCGATTCAAAAAATCGCAAAGCCTCACGGAACAAAAGACCTTCTGGAAAGCGCGCATCTCTCGGCGTTCGGCCAGCGCCGCGTGCTCCCGGTTCTTCGCCAGATTGCCTTCGGGGAAGGCTTATGGAAGCTTCCAGTATTTGCCTTTTCCCCGTTGAGCACCTTCTTTCGCTCTTTTGGGCCGTGGGTGGTTTGCACAAACGTGGGCAGCAAATTCTTTGTCGCACTGGGTTTCGTACTCCTCCACCATTTCAACAAGCGAATCACCGGCGACCGCACCGGAAGGCCTGAACTTCCAGTTACACTGAGAGCAACTCAAACCCTGAAAATTCTGGCTCTTAATCCACTCTAGTCTGCGTGGCATCGCGGCGTGATCACAAAACAGGCGAGCGTCTGAAGTGCGACTGAATCGGCGCCAAGCACAGAATCCAGCTGAACATCTATCTAGACTAACGCTGCCCTCTACTGGATACCTATGGGGGGAATACCTGATTTGCAGTATGGTAGTTTCCCCGAGACGCCGTGGGCATAGGGAGGCCTTAAGGCAGACGAAATAATAGTCGGTCACCGGCCATGTCCGTTTTGCAAGAATGGGCGCAACCATCTGCCAGCAACATTGAAAGTGGCTTGGGACAAACAGAAAGAATCCATCACTACTGAATAGGGGTGCTGCGCTGTTTATTCAGCCAGGCACGGAGTCGGGCTGATTCGCCTAAAGATGCGGCAATGGCGGCAATCTGGGCGTCCGCAACAGCGATCGAATGACCATGCCGGCGAGCGCGTGTAACGATCTCCGCGTATGCTTCCGCCCCCGCGATATCAAAAATGCATGTAACCGGGGACAGTCTCCGATTATCTAATGCGGTGCGGAGACACTCTCCGTTTTATTCGCAGTACCGCCGGCTTGTCGACATCGGTGTGCCGGGGCGCACCTCGAACGGCCGATCCAAGGAGGAAGAGAATGGTGGACCTATTTGGGGCAACGTCAACGACAGAGGACGTTTTGTCCGGTGTCAATTTGCGCGGCAAACGGATCCTCGTCACGGGTGTCTCGGCCGGGCTCGGCGTGGAGACTGCGCGGTCTCTTGCCGCGCACGGCGCGCAGGTTGTGGGTGCGGCACGGGATTTGACGAAGGCCGAAGCCGCGACCATGCAAGTGCGAAAAGACGCAGCAGCCAGCGGTGAGAGCTTCGGGCTCGTTGAGCTCGATCTCGCCAGCCTCAAAAGCGTGCGCGCGTGTGCCGACAAATTGCTCGCCAAGGGTGAACCCTTCGACGTGGTCATCGCCAATGCGGGCGTGATGGCCACGCCGTTTGGCCATACCGCCGACGGCTTTGAAACACAGTTCGGCACCAATCACTTGGCCCATTTTGTGTTTGTTAACCGCATCGCGTCGCTTATCCGCACCGGAGGACGGCTGATCAACCTGTCTTCTTCCGGTCACCGCTACTCCAACGTCGATCTTGAGGATCCCAACTTTGAACGGACGCCCTATGAACCCTTCGTTGCCTACGGCCGATCGAAGACGGCGAATATCCTCTTCGCTGTTGCCTTCGACGGGCGGCACCGTAATCGTGGTGTGCGCGCTGCGGCCGTGCATCCCGGAGCCATCCAGACCGAACTGGGACGCCACACCGATCCGAGTCGCATACAAGCGATCATCGACCAGATGAATCAGCAACTCGCAACAGAGGGTAAGGCGCCTTTCCAATGGAAGACCATTCCTCAAGGAGCGGCAACTTCGGTGTGGGCCGGCGTAGTTGCTCCCGCTGACGAGATCGGCGGCCGTTATTGCGAGAATTGCCACGTCGGCAATGTCCTGCCGGACGACGTGACCATCAGCGCCATCAGCGAAGGAGTGCGCGGTTATGCGCTGGATCCAAAGAATGCCGAGGCGCTCTGGAAGAAAAGCGAGGAACTGGTCGGAGAGTCCTTTTAGCGATCAAATTTCAGAGTCGTGGCTTAAAAACGAGAGTCGGCATCTCGTCCGGAAATCAAGCACGGAAGAGATGCGCGTTTCTCGGTACTCATCCAGTTGACCGCATTTAAGTTCAGGATCGCCCTCTCGGCGGCGTGTCGCGTTCCGTAGAACTTGAGTGTGCTGACACTCGACTCCTTAAGCATGCGTTTGCTCCGTGCCTGTGTTGCCAGCCAGTTCCGCTGTTGGTGCTTTGAGAAAGGGATAGTCGGTGTAGCCGACCGACGAGGATCCGTAATAGCCTTCCGGACGCTGTTCGTTCAGTGGGGCGTCCAAGCGGATGCGTTCGACGAGGTCGGGATTTGCGATGTAGTCCCTTCCGAACGCGATGAGATCTCCGAATCCCTCCCGCAGGAGTTCGGCTCCGTGCTTCCGGTCGATGCCCACATTGAGAATCAAAGTTCCATGGTAGCGTCTGCGGAAATGATGAATCACGCCGTCGCCCGCCAGGGCGGGAATGGGTGTTTTCGATAAGTCGGCAAGCTGCCTCATGAGGTACACGTGAGACAATTTGTAGGCGCTCAGCCGTTCGTACACGTATTCCGACGTGGGGACGGTCGACGGAACGGATTTGAATCGACCGATCTCGTTCATCATGGGACCAGTCTTCACGCCTACACGCTGGCTTGGCCAGACATCGAGGACCGCTTCCAAAACTTCAAACAGGAAGCGGGCCCGGTTCTCGATATTACCTCCGTATTCGTCGGTTCTGCGATTGGTTGTCTCGTGCAGGAACTGCTGGATGAGGTACACGAATCCGGCCTGAATCTGCACACCATCGAACCCGGCTTTCTTCGCCAGCTGCGCCGAGTTGCGATACTCATCGACCGCCTGCCGGATATCCGCACGAGTCATCTCTCGCGGCGTTTCGCTGATGCGCGTCCCCCCGGCAACATGAATGAGCTGCTCCGGATTGACGGCCGAAGGGGCGACGGGCAACCTCCCATCGCTGAAAAACAAAGGATGGGAGACGGAGCCCTGGTGCCACAGCTGAGCGAATATCCGCCCTCCCTGCGCTTTGACCGCGTCGGTTATCACCCTCCATGCGGCACGCTGTTCTTCGTTGTAGATTCCCGGAGCTCCGTGCCAGCCTTGTCCGTTTTCACTGACCCAGACGCCCTCACTGATGATTAGACCCGCGGATGCGCGTTGTTCGTAATACTGACGCATCAGGTCGGTGGGCACGTGTCCAGGATTCGCGGCGCGCGTTCTCGTCAAAGGAGCCATCACCACACGATTGCGGAGCTGAAGGTCGCCCAGCATGTAAGGCTCCAGAAGCGGTTGGCGCATTTCGTCCTGCATGGTGTTCTTTTCTCCCGCAGTCAATGCTGCGCGGTTTCCGGCCCCGGCTACGATCAAGAGCAAGGCTCGTTATTATTCTGAACTGAACAGTTCAGTACAACCCGAACTAGACTGGCATACGCGTTTCTTCATCTCATGAAACGACGCTAAATGGTGACCACAACTTTCCCGAATTGTGCGTTTGACTCGAGATAGCGGTGAGCGTCCACGATGCGTTTGAAGGGAAACGTCTTCGCGATCCTGGGCTTGCGTGCACCAGACCTGAGTCCCCAAAAGGATGTAGCTCTTGAGAGCGTCGAGGCGGGCGACGATGGCCTTATTTTTTGCATGCTGTTGATTCGCTCATTTCGCCCTCGCCTGTGTTCAAGACTGCTGCATCGAATCGTTGAATTGGGTTACCAGCGCCCCTTCGTTTGGACCTGGGTTGTTGCGGAGAGGCTTTGCGCGTTCCACCAGGACTTCCTGAGCGTCTGTCCCAAGAACGCCGATGGTTTCCTTGATGAATTCGGCAAGGGGCATGGCCCGCGGTTCATTGTTGCTGCCCAGCAGGTCAGTCTGCACCCAAGGAGGAGCGATTTCGATTACGCGGACTGCTGTGTTCTTGAGTTGGTAGCGTTGCGAAAGGGCATAGGAATGCAACGCCGCCTTTGTCGATGAATAGACTGCGGTCATGGCCAACGGAACATATCCGAGCACCGAAGTGTTGTAGATGATCGTTGCAAACGGTTGCCTTTTCAGCTGTTCGATGAACGCCGAGGTCAGTCGGATGGTCCCCAGTAGATTGGTATTCACGGTAGACACCAGCACAGCGTCGTCCACAACGCCCGCCGCATCGTCAATTTGCATGATTCCGGCGTTGTTGATCAGGACGTTGAGCTTGGGATACTGGGCGATGAGCTTCTTTGCCACCGCGGCAATGCTCTGCGGGTCTTGAAGATCCAACTCGACCGAGGCCATCCCTGGGTTCGCCTTCGTGGTTGCTTCCAAATGCGACTTCCGGCGACCGGAAATGATGATCTGATTCCCTCGTTTGTGCAGCGCCTCCGCGAGGCCGCGCCCGATTCCCGAACCACCGCCTGATATGAAAACCGTGTTGCCTGTGAGAATCATAGATTGTTTCCTTTCCGTCGGACATCGCCCGAAGCCATCCACTCGAATGCCAAGCGGCGGTATTAATGAACCGCTCAGTTCAATATGATGCGCGAAAAGCCTTCCGGTTGCAAGAATATTGCACCGACCAGTTCAATACGCCATAATGGCCGCATGGGCCGACCAAAGAACTTCAGCCGGGAAGGCGTTTTGGAAAAGGCGCTGCCTGCCTTCTGGAAACACGGCTTCGCGGAAACCAGCCTTCAGGAACTGGAAAAAGCCACGGGCGTAAACAAGTCCGGCCTCTATGCCGAGTTCGCGGACAAGGGAGACCTGTATTTGGAGAGTTTGCGGCACTACTTGAGAAAACGGCAGCAGGAAGAATTGCTGACCACCGAGCCGCTAGGGTGGAAAAACATCGAGCGCTTTCTGAAACTCGGGCCCTGCGGCCTGGAGGGTCAGAAGGGCTGTTTCTCGGTAGATTCCATGAACCAGTTCGCGCAGCTTCCTCCCGCCGCGCAGGAAATCGTTGAAAAGAGCCGCACGCTTCTCAAAGAGCTAATCGCGAAAAATGTCGAAGCCGAGGCATCCGCGATGAAACCCACAGTACTCGCCGAGATGATCTTGACCTTCTTCACCGGCATCAGCATGGAGCAGCACCTGAAAGTTAGCAAGGCGACCATGAACCGAAAAGTGGACGACTTCATGAAGGTCATTCGCAAGCTGTGAATCCGAAGTTCCGCGCAGGACAACTTCTCCGCGAGTCGGTCTCCCCGGCCCCCTTGTTTGTAAGGGTCGCAACCATCCGACTGCCCTTTCGTTGGAACTGAGTCGCCTCGAAGGCGTAACCAGCCGGAAAGTCAGAGGTTGGCGATGGCTTCCTGGTTGTCGACCATCGCAGGTTGGCCAGACCAGTCAATACAAGCGCCGCGCGAAGCTGGTCAGCGCCTATTCCAACGAGATAGAAGCAAACAGTGTGGTCGTGCGTCTGGTACGCCACTTGCTTTCGATCAATCGGCGATGAGAGCGCGGTCGTTCGATCAGCCAGAGGGTCAACAGAAGAAGAAGTTGATGCAGGGCATGAACGACAAAATTTGCGGATCCGTTCTCACGAGCCGCGCGCTGTACCAAACCCCGTTCGGTTTACCGGTGGTCAAACACCCTCAGCAAGCATCTACAGGGAGCGGGATGGAGAATCGTCGAGGACGGCTTGATCCCGATTCTCGTCCGGGGGGCGAAGAATTCCGTGCTTCTTCAACCTAGCGATTAGCGTAGTGCGCTTCATACCTAACCGTGCAGCTGCACCATACGGTCCGCCGACTAGCCATCCCGTGGCTTCTAATGCTCCCAAAATCAAAAGGCGCTCCGACTCCCGAAGCGTTCTGCTCGCAGGAAACCCCACAACCGAGCCGACGCGAGTCGGGCGTAGAAGATTGGGAAGCAAGCCGTCATCGGAAAGTATTACCGCGCGTTCGATCTGGTTCTGGAGCTCTCGGACATTCCCCGGCCAGGAATACGACTCGAAGGCGTTAACGAATTCATCGGGAATAGTGTCGATGCGCTTACCCATTCGGCTGGAGAAGACTTCAACGTAGTGTTCGAGCAGAGGGCGGATGTCTTGGCGTCGCTCACGCAGGGGCGGCAGCATAATCGGAAATACGTTCAGGCGATAGTACAGGTCGCTGCGAAATTGGTTACAGTTCACCATTTGTTCCAGGTCCCGGTGCGTCGCCGCGACCAGCCGCACGTCGACGCGATGGGTGCGGCCACTTCCGAGACGCTCAAATTCCTGTTCCTGCAGAACGCGTAGCAGCTTGGGCTGCAACGCAAGTGGTATGTCGCCGACTTCATCGAGAAAAAGGGTTCCTTTATCGGCCAATTCGAAGCGGCCAATTTTCTGCGCGATCGCTCCAGTAAAAGCGCCCCGCTCATGGCCAAAGAGCTCACTTTCGAGCAAGTCGAAGGGAATGGCGGCACAGTTCAACTTGATAAAAGGCCGTCCGCAGCGTGGGCTGACGTTGTGAATCGCGTGCGCGATTAACTCCTTCCCGGACCCTGTTTCTCCTTGAATGAGGACTGTGGAGTCGGTCGAAGCAACGCGCTCCACCTGTTCGAGCACCATCTTTAGAGCAGAACTCCTACCGATGATCTGCTCGAAGCTCCGCCCACGGTTCTCCAGATCAATCAACGTTGGGGCTGCCATAAGGTAACTCCTGGAAATACCACTCTCTTCGCCCGGTTTAGCCCTCTAGAGCGGATTGAACTCTACTAAGGAGAACTTGGTCGTCGAAGGGCTTTGTAAAAAACTCCACTGCGCCCTGACGCATCGCCTGCATGCGTATTTGGCCGTCGCCATGCGCCGTCATGAAGATGGTGGGTATTCTCGAACGCTGGGCGTTCAGCTTGGCCTGTAATTCCAGACCGGACATTCCAGGCAGCCGGATATCCACGATAAGGCACGCAACATCTGGTCGCTCGGCCGAGTTCAGAAAATCCTCGGCCGACTCGAATGTGGCTACGGATAGCCCATCGGATTCCAATAGGAGTCCGAGAGCGAGCCGGACCGATTCGTCATCCTCCACTACGGCGACTAACTTTGCCTTAGCCAGGGCGTCCATACCGGCCAAAATCTATCTCGCCGTCAGGAATGGCGCAATTATGATTTCTTATAAGTGCTGTAGGGGCACAGCGCGGCAAGGGGGCCCCGCTGCAACACGCCATCTGCGTCGTTCAGGACGCGGAATGACTCTCCGCAGAGATCTTTAGCTTCTCTGCCATGCTGCCCAACTCAGCCGGGGAACCCGCCTGCATTTTATGCATTACGTGTCCGCGATGCACCGAAGCGGTGATTTCTCTCGTCCCGAGTTTCGAGGCAATCTGCTTGGTCTGCATACCGGAAACCACAAGTCCCATCACCTCGCGCTCGCGGGCAGTTAGGCTTCTGTACCTTTGCTGCAATACGGCAATCTCATTCTGCCGCTGCCGTGCTCTCTCGTCGCGTTGAAGTGCTTGCTCGATGGCATCCAGAAGGTCCTTATCGCGAAACGGCTTGGTCAGAAACTCTACGGCTCCCGATTTCATGGCCCTCACACTCGTAGGAATGTCGCCGTGGGCCGTTATGAAAATGATAGGAATCTTTACGCCTGCCTCGATCAACCTGCGCTGGACCTCGAGTCCGCTCATTCCGGGGAGCCGAAGATCCAAAACGAGGCAGCTCGGCACCTCGGGCATCTTTCGCTGCAGGAACTCCTGTGCCGCCGCAAACAATTCTGCGTGTAGGCCGACCGTTTCGAGCAGGCGCTGCATCGCTGCACGTATATCGGGGTCATCATCAATGACGAATACGGTTCGATGCGCTGGGGAACTCATGCGCGCTCCGCTGTTTGTTGCGGCAGCGTAAATCGAAATATAGCGCCGCGTCCGTTATTGGCCTCAGCCCAGAGATGGCCACCGTGGGATTCGATGATGGAACGGCTGATGGCCAGGCCCATGCCGGTGCCTTGAGGTTTGGTGGTGAAGAAGGCGTTAAAGATCTGATCAAGCTTTTCAGCGGGGAGCCCTACCCCAGTGTCGCTGACCGAGATTAACACCCCACGCTCGTCAACCTGCCCGGACGTAATTCTAAGTTCTCCGGGGGCGTCCCGCATGGACTCAATGCCATTGAGCATAAGATTCATCAGAACCTGCTGCAATTGCACGTGATCGCCCATAACTGTTGGAAGATCCTCTGCGAGCTGCGTGTGCACAACGACAGAATGCCGCCTTGCCTCATTCTGGAGCAGAACAACGATGTCTCGAATAACCTCATTTACATCAACTGCTTCGTGCTGCGGAGCATTGTTCCCGAACAGCGAGCGGACACGGTCGATGATTTCCGCCGCGCGCGTGGCGCAACCAGCCATTCCAAACGCAGCCTCATGGGCTTTTACAATATTAGGCTCGTTCCGCTCAAGCAACCGTAAGCACGCCTGAGCGTTCATCACGGCCGCGGTGATCGGCTGCTTGATCTCGTGAGCAAGGGATGCCGCCATTTCTCCCATCATGCTCACGCGATTGATGTGTGCGAGATCGGCCTCTAACTGCCGCAGCTTTTCGCGCTCCTCTTCGGCGCGCTTTCGTTCGGTTATATCCATGGTGATACCGACATACTCACCGATTTCTTGAGAAGGATTGTGATGTCCTATGCCACGCAGGAATCTGATGGCGCCGTCGGTACGACGAATGCGAAACTCGGCGTCATAATCCGCTCCAGCGCGGATCGCCTTCTCAAGTTTCGGTCTCAAGGCCAGTTCGTCTTCCGTAAGAATGGTGTTGTAAAAACGGTCGAATGGTATCGCACCTTCGCCGGGATCGAAGCCGTACAGGCGCGCGTTTTCGTCCGATGAATGAAATATCTCCCGTGTGACCAGATTGCACGCCCAACTGCCGATGTGCGTGAGGCTTTGGGCCTCGGTCAGGTATGCTTGCTGCCGCTGCAACTCCCGCGTCACTTCCCTAAGGTCAAGCTGGGTTCGCTGCAGGGCCTCCTCGGCGCGCTTGCGGTCCGTGATGTCTTGGACAGTACCAAACATTTCATACGGTCTCCCCGATGCGTCTCTTTTCACCGTGCCCAGACCGTGGACTGTGCGCACTTCCCCATTGGGGCGAACGAGGCGATGTTCAGCGTCGGGGCGCACTTCGCTATGAAGGGCCTCCTCGGCTGCCCGGAAGACAAACTCTCGATCTTCAGGGTGGATCATGTCGCGAATCATCGCCATGTCTATGGGACCCTCCTGCGGACTCAGCGCATAGATGCGGTACAGCTCGTCGGACCAAGTCACGCGATTCGTAACGAGGTTCCAATAATAATGGCCGACGTGGGCGACGCGTTGTGCTTCCTCAAGCCTGGCTTTGCTTTCTAGTAGATTGCGTGAAATTTCCTGCAGGGCTTCCTCGGTACGCTTGCGCTCAGTAATGTCCTGGACGGTGCCGAACAATTTGTAGGGCTGTCCCGATGCGTCTCTCCTGGCATCGCCTGGCATCGAGCTCCAGCGCCTGGACGTTAGGCTCTGGACAGTGCGCACTTCCCCATTGGGGCGAACGATCCGAAATTCAGCCTCGGGGCGCACTCCGGCAAGAAGGTCCTGGTCTACTCCCCGGTATAGAAACTCGCGATCTTCAGGGTGGACCATGGCGCGCACTGTCGCCAAATCCATAGGACGTTCCTGCGGACTTAGGCCAAAGATACGGTAGGTTTCGTCCGACCAGACCACGACATCGGTCTCGAGATCCCATTCCCAGTGGCCGACGTGGGCGACGCGTTGGGCTTCTTCAAGCCTGGCTTTGCTCTCCTGTAAGTCTCGTGATAACTCTGCCAGCGTCTTTTGCACATCTTCATTGGCCATTATGAGAACCTTCGCTACTTCGAATAACTTATCCTGTCGGCTTTGCGCCTTCAAGCTCAAGCGTTCGCTCACTCCCCTACAGGTTGCACCGCAACCGCCGTCGTTGGCTTTGCTGCAATCGGTCCTCCCGTTCACCCGTCGATGAAGACTCCGCAGCCAGCATCAATACGATAGGGAGATGCCCCGCATCTAGGGCTACGGTCAATCCCGGTGCGCTGTCAATAGACGGACAGTGACGATTCCACGTCACGCACAAACACACCTCTGCTTGCAGGAAGTACTGACTATCGAGCGATTCAGCGCCACGGGCAGAGATTGTCCTGGAATTGCGCTTGCATTGTTAACGTACAGCTCGCTCAGGCGCGTGGCCATGGTGGATGCTGCGCTCCGGGGGACAGGGGCGCGCGCAGGCCTGATTATCGAGAACCGTGACATCCGGGCCATGGTCGAATCGATTCGCCCCCCCAGCGCGTGATCCAGCCCGCGAGAAGCAGGAACGGCGAGACTGACAAATTTCGGACCGGAGCGGGAAATCCTTCGAGTCTATCAAGCAGATACGAGAGCCATCGGGAGGTAGCACATGCATGAATCTGAGCACACTGTGTTGGCAAATAGGTTTGCAGCAAAACAGAACTGGTCCCGCGTAAACCGTGAGTGGAATCGCGTGAAAGCAAGAGCTGGCAACTTACCAATGGTCCTACTGTGTCTGCTTGCATTTTGCGCGTTGCCGTCGGCAGACCGTGCACAGGTTCCGGTCTATGAAGTCACACCCGTGGAGAGCACAATCAAATTTGATGTCGGGTCATCGGTCCCCATTAAAGGGACCTTCGACGAATGGAACGCAGGCATGAAGTTTTCGTCCACGGATGTGAGAAGCGGAGTCTTAGACATCGAGATCCACGCAGACAGTGTGAACACCGGCAGCGGTCTGAAGAACAACAAACTGAAGGGCAAGGACTTCTTTGACGTGAAAAACTTCCCCACCATTACGTTCAAATCCACGAAAGTCGTTCAGACTGGCCCAAACACATTCGACCTGGAAGGCGACTTCACCATTCGTGACGTCACGAAGACGGAAAAGCTCACTCTTACGGATAACGGCAAGGGATCAACCTCGGGGAGTATCGACGGCACCATGGCCTTCGATCGCAAAGACTACGGCATGAACAAAAACATTCCCTTCATCAAGATTGCCAACCGGGTCGAAGTAAATGTTTCGCTGAAATGGAAGCGGGTCAGCGGAGCTCCTCCAGTTTTCCAACAATGATTCGAAATTTGACAAAACCGGAAGCGCGCTAACCCTGGTGAGCTGTCGCTCCGACGCACAGGCTGAGGAGCGCGGGCCAGGCAGTGCATAGGGCGGCGCTACTTCTTCGCAACCAAGAACCTTTTTGGGCGAATGGTGCCTAGCCCCTAATACAGAAGTAAGGCTTCATCAATTCTACCGAGCGGCGGCTTTCAGTTTTGCTGTCCTGCGTAGTGCGGCTCGTGCATGAAACAGTCGCCCTTTCGCTGCCGCTACGGAGATCCCGAGTGCCTCGGCCGTTTCCTGCAGCGAGCACTCCTGCAAGTCGTAAAGTTCGACAACATTCCGAAGTGCTGGCCGCAGCTTTGCGATTGCTTCTCTCAAGGCTGCCTTCTGCTCGCTTCTCGCGCAAATCGCCTCTGGATTTGGCACAGAGTTGCTCAGTTCGACCGCGTGTGCAGCTTCTACGCCTACCTCCCGCGATACGCGATTCTTGCGGATTTTCATCAGCGCGGCATTAATAGCGATGCGGGTCAGCCATGTTGAAAATCTTGCCCTTTCGTCAAACTTCTTGAGGTGGACATAGGCACTGAGAAAACTCTCTTGAACCGCATCCTGGGCATCCTCACGATGTCGAGTGATGCGATGAGCAACCCAAAACATCCTTTCGCGATGACGTTCGTGAAGCTCGTCAAAGAAACGTCCGTGGCCCATCTTGGCGCCCGCGACCAGCGCCTCGTCGCTGATAAATTGGGCAGCGTCGGACGTGAAATTCCGGCTGCCTCCGTGATGCTCTGAATTTACTCGTGCGGCCGACATCGTACCCTCCTTTGCACTCTTTGCTTTGAGTTAAGATTGCAAGTGTGATTCCACAGACAAGCTGTGGCCGTGTTGCGCTCAAGCGCAGACTAACAAGCACTTACGCGACGAAAGGTATGTTTTATGTGCGACGTGGAATGGTCGGTGTCCACATATTGACATCGGAGAATGATGAAATCAGTACCGGCGTAAGCTGGCGCCTCACCAGGGCGGCCTCGTACCCATTGGATCCGCCCGCCGTTGCCCAACCGCTCGGGCCCGGCAATTGGCTGATCAACAACGCCGTGGCACAGCCACCGACAAAGACCAATTCTCCGAGAATCGGCTTCAACAACCAAAAAAGACGACGATTGACGACGGAATTTGACGGCGCACGGTGATGAGCGCTACTTCGCTTGCTTGGCCCACACGATGTCGTACGTGCGGTCGAACGTCACGAACATCAGACAAGTATTCTTTGATTTGCAGGTAAACCAGTGCATGGCTTTGCTGGGCATCATAGCGAAGCCGCCGGGGCCAAGCGTCGCCTCTGCCATGCCGTCCATCCCGGTGAGCACGTCGCCCTGGACCACCATCAATTGTTCTTCCGCGGTGTGATAGTGGGCGGGAACCACGCACCCGGAAGGAGCTTCGAGAAGGAAAGTTGATGCACCTTTGTCTGGATCGCCGTTCTCGCGCGCAACTTTGAGACACGCGGGTTCGCCGTCAAAAACGAGATTGGCACTCGCGAGCGGTGTGACGATGCCGTGCTTAGAAATCTGTTCCTGTCCCCGCGATGACGCGGCCACGGCCACGAGCAGGACCATCAACGCCACGACGCCAAGAAGCGATTTCGTCGTTCTTCGAGAAATGTCATTCATTTTTTTCATATCTGCCTCAACGAAAAGCAGCGACGAAAATGCAGTCAGGTTCCGCCGCCAAACCATCCACGTATGCGCGCCGGGCGTCTCGATGTCCACGTACCTAATGTCTTTCGAAGCCACTCGCGAAATTTGCGGTTGCTATCGATCAAACGGTGGTCCGTGCCGCAAGCAATCCAGAGCAAGTGCAGTTGTTCCGTGGCGGTAGAGTGCAGCGCGGGAGATTCTTTGTCAAACTCTTCGGTGATGCCTCCCGAGCTGAACGCAGACGCGGATACCATAAGCAGCTAGAAAGTCCTGTTTTCCCTTTCCTCTCCCAAGCTCAGGGGACACACGTTGGCTTTCGCATCTCTATTCGTTCCAGATTTTCCGGTGCAAGCCCTCGTCCCTTGAGCCGGAACTCCGGGGCCAACTGGTTGCGGTCCTTGTTGGTGCTCCTCCGCTGACGAAGGCATTGGCCGTCAACCGCGAAGCCCGAAACTTGGGCGTCGAGACTGGAATGACAAAAGTCCCGCCGGAAGCGTTCAGGGGCGTTGTCCGTAATGTGGGGTCGTCCGGGGCACCTGGCAGGCAATGCAGTACGTTTGATGGCTGGTTAACTGTTGAACTGAAGATCCTATTGATCACGAATCGTCGCGTAATCGGACATCCGCTATTTCTAATACCAGTATTAGGCAATTCGTGCCTGTCATTCATCGAATGCCTCGACACTGGTTTTTCAATGAAATAAGCTTCGAGGATGCAGGAAGACCATCGTTGGCTAAGATTTGGGTTCAGCGCCAGTGCCGAAATCGCTCCTGAAAGCTCGCCCACTGCTTTTGCCCCAGCACGTGTCACAGAGCCGAGCTTGCCCGGGTGTTTTGTGGAGACTTACGCTTCGTTCGAGCTTCGGGTTCCTGTTTTGGTGAAAATTCAGCACTCGAGAGAACATTTCAAGGCAGAGGTATCGGCCCTAGCATTTCAAACCTCCGGGTATAGGTTCGGTATTTCGCGAAATAGAACCTCACTTTCAAGAGATACTCGAGAAGTGGATCTTAACGTCGCTGGACAACCAAACTACCGCCTCCGAAACTCCGGGTTAGTCCACGCAATCGGAAGCCACCCCTCGATACCATCCGAGAAGAATCGATCCGAGGTCCTTTTATGTTAGATCAAGGCGTCTGGGCCGAAGTCAAAATAGCGGGGGAACACCTGAGGTTATTCTCAGAGCAGAGCGCGCTCGGAGTACATGCTTCCGTGTATAACGTGAGCCTGAAGAGCTGGATTGCTCCCTCCGAGACCGTGGATGATGTCGAACAGGGTAAAGACCGCGCAGCATCACACGCGACAGCCTATCTGCGTCGCGTCGCCAATGCAGAACTGCCTCCATTGAACTGGAAAAAATCCCGCTCAGCGTAGGTTCCTGCATTGTTAACCAGAGCTTCGAACAGACGGTCTGAACCTCTTTGCGACTTAGTTTCCGATTACGGCGTAACGGGACTTGATCTTGTCCCCCATCCGAAACTTCCTTCTCACCGCTATAAGCCACTCCGCGACTAAGAAGACTAAGAAGTCGAAGATTGGGCGCTCCGCGGTTTTAAAGCTATAATCCCCCGCACACATGGTGCTTCCCCCGGGCGCAAAATTAGAGCACGAAAGTATGAGATTGCAGAAGACCGCTGTTACCTTCGCCTCATTCCTGGTCATATCCGGATGGCTGTTTTCTGCGGGGATCGCCAAGAGCCTCGTTCAGACGAACGCCCATCCCGCTCGCCCGGCCGAGCGCACCGAGGCGCCGGGATTTTCAGGAGCGGGCAAGGCTGCGCTGTCAAGCCAGCTGAGCAACGCTGTCATTCGCGGCGACACGCCCGGCGTCGTCACCCTCGTCGTCGGCCGCGACAGCGTGCTCTACGAAGGCGCAGCCGGCAAGCTCGACTTTACGCACGATATTGTGATGCCGGCGAACGCCATTTTTTCGATCGCGTCCATGACCAAGCCGGTGACGTCGGTAGCCGTCATGATGCTTTTTGAAGAGGGCCAGTTCAAGCTCGACGATCCAGTGTCGAAATTTCTGCCAGGCTTCGACAACCTACAGGTCATTACGAAGTTCAACGAGAAGGACGCAACCTACGAAACGCGGCCTGCGAAACGGCCGATGACGATCCGCCATTTGCTAACGCATACCTCAGGCATCGGCTACGGATTTGCCAATCCGATCGAGTTCCGGCTAACGGAAGCCACGAAAAAAGACGAGTCGGAACTGCCGCTCTTAAACGATCCTGGCGACAAATGGAACTACGGCCCCAGCACCGCACTGCTCGGCAAGATCGTCGAGAAAATCACCGGCGAGTCACTCGAAGCCTGCTTCCAGAAACGCATCTTCCAGCCGCTGGGCATGGCGGATACGTCTTACGCCGTGCCAGCCGCCAAACAGTCGCGCGTGGCCACGAAGTACACCCGCATAAACGGCCTCTTGCAGGCTCAGCCTGCGAGAAAGATTCCATCAACGCCGACGCCCCCGTTCCACGGCGACGGCGGCCTCTACTCCACAGCCCAGGATTACGGCAAGTTCATGCAGATGCTGCTGAACGGCGGGCACCTGGGGCCCGCGAGAATCCTGAGTG
>Ga0210398_10003312_pt1 | contig 15476 bp, 14 predicted proteins | sample IncBWC4OmetaG_FD_161047 | JGI IMG/M metagenome (GOLD analysis project Ga0210398, IMG submission 161047) | Forest soil microbial communities from Barre Woods Harvard Forest LTER site, Petersham, Massachusetts, United States - Inc-BW-C-4-O | ecosystem: Environmental > Terrestrial > Soil >...
AGTACGGGGATTCCAACCATCATGAAAAACAGTTGCGTCTCGCGGGCGAGCGGCGCAGAGCCGCAAATCATTGCGCGCAGATTCGGGCCCAGGCGTTTGCGAATCGAAGGAAAGATCAGCAACCCGGCGAGTCCCAGCCAGAAAAAGTCCCACGTGTGCGGCGTCTTGGCGTCGAGCCGAAACCACGCTTCCTCCGCATGAACGAAGATCCTGGCGACGCTCCCTCCGCGTTTGCGAAGATTCTCTTTAATTGCGGCACGCATTCTTTCCAGCAGCAATGGAACGTTGAGGAAATAATTCGGCGCAGCGGAGCGGATTTCATCGGCGAGCTTCGTCAGGTCCATCGAAAACGTCATGACGCTGGTGCGGGACAGACAGGAGAGCAGGAGAATCCACGAAGCAGCGAAACAGAGCGGAGGGTAGTGAAAGACGCGTTCCGGCTCGTCGCGCTTTCCCATCAAAATGTCGAGACGCGCCCCGGTGCAAGACAGCATGTGGTCGAGATTGGCGACGGTCAACATTACGCCCTTGGCTTCGCCGGAAGTGCCCGAGGTGTACAGGATGGCGACGGTATCCTGGGAAGACAGCACTGCGGGAGCAGGAGGCATGCTCTGCGCGGTGGCTGCGCTGCCGCTGAAGACCTCATCGAACAAGACAAATCGCGGTGCATCCGGCCATGCCGCGGCAATAGCATCGCGCAGCGATGCATCGCTGCAGCAAATCAAGGCCGGCCCAGCGTCGCGCAGCATCACTGCAAGCTCGGTTGCGGCTTGCCGGGCATACATGGGAACCGCAATCAGCCCTTCCGCGATAATTGCAAGATCGAGCGCGGTCCAAGAGATGCTGTTGGGCGCAACCAGCGCGCAGCGGTCTCCCGTTGCAAGCCCGGAAGCGCGCAGAAAGCCCCGCGCCACCGCGATTTGCGCAAGCAGTTCCGCGCCGGTCGCGGTGCGGTTACCGCCCGCCTGCGCCTCGGCCAGAACCACGCGCCCGGAAGACTCCTGCAAGCGCGAGAAGATGTTCTCGAGGAAGTTCATCGTGAGTAGGACAGGCTTGAAGCCTGTCGGGGTTTCCAACGCTGGGATCGTAGTCGCTTGAACCGGCGGATGCCTAATCCCCCGCCGCAGCCGCCGCCGCGCCGTCGTATGCTCCGAGCAGCCCTTCCAGATTGTGATCCAGCGGCGGCAAATATTCTTCCCAGCCGCGCACGCCCGAGCGCACCGGAAACTCCGGGTATTGCTCGTGAACCGCGCGCTCCAAATACACTCCCATGCGCGCCATGGTCTTCAAGTTACGCGCCACGGAGCGAGCGATGCCGTCGCGCACCGCGTCGGCTTCGTCGGCGAGACGGTCCATCACCACCGCGAGTTTCTCGCCCAGATCCGGATCGTCCACGGTAAGCAGCAGATGATCGTGGCCGCGCTCGTGCATCAGATTGCGAATCCGCTCATCCATAGTGACTCCGGCGGAAGGCACCAACGCGGGCATCGACGTGACGATGGCGTGGAAGCGCGAAGAAACCATCAGGCTGCAGCAACGCAGAATGCTCACGATCTGGTACATATCGAAATCGTCCGAGCTGAACACGGGAGGGCCGCCCACTTGGGGTGCAAGAAGGTTGCAGGCCCGCGTATCCAGGCTTTCCATGGCGACGAGAACAAGAAATACGCGATGCTTGCTGCGAAACGCATTTATGCCCTGCGCCAGCGCGGCCAGGTATTTTTTGAACGCGGCATCCACCGCAGCGCCCGACTTGTGGAAATAAATCGTGCGGTAGTGGCTGTCCTTGTACGCTCCGAAGAGCGTGCGCGCCAGAAATTTCGGCGTGGAGGGCCGCACCGGCCACCAGAACGGGTTGATCGGGCAGACCGCCAGCACGGGAGTCTCCCCGTCCCACCCCGCATCGAGCAACACTTGGTGGCCGTATTCCGGCGGGAGCGGCGCGAAGGTCCAGGCGGTGTCCGTGCCGGACTCGCTGGCCACGCCCAGCTTGCTGAGCACCGCCTGCGATTCCTCGTTGCGCGTGATGATCAGCGAGCGGCGGCAGTAGCGCGCGCACATTTTCTCCAGCATCGGGTTCATGAAGCCGGCTTCCGCGCCGTAGCCCACCGACAACTTGTTTTCCGCTGAGGCGATTCCGAGAGCGCCGATGAACATCGTGGTAAGCGCATCGGCAAATTTGCTCTTGAACATCGACCCTTCGCAGGCGATCACGCCGTGGTGCGGCCGCACCTCGCGAAACAGAAACGGAGGGTAGATATCCGGCAGGTGCACTTGGCGCGCATCGCCGAAATACCTGCGGCTCCAGTCTAGGTTCTGAGACATAACGCTGAGCGCGAGATTTTCTTCGCCCAGTACGCGACGGACCTGGCGAAGCATCTCCTCGACGCGCACGTCCGAGCCGGTGTTGCGCGTGCCGTTGTATCCGGCAAAGAGGAGCTTCAGTTTCTCGCCGGGCTGCCAGGGTCGCCCCGCGCCGAGCTTCCACAGAAAGCCCGAAAGCTCGATGTACGCGCTGGTCCACGCTTCCAGGACGAGGTCCATCATGAGCCTGATCCTCGGGCGGCAACCGCGCCGGCTACTGCGGCGTCTTCATGAACCGCTGCGGCAGACGCCGGCCACGGCTCATAGGGATAAGTGAAATGAGTTTCGCGGCTGAAGCGCAGCAGCGGATAGCAATATTTGGAAAAAGGCTCGGGCGCGCGGCCCATCTCCGCCACCACGCGTGAATTCTCAAACACCGTGTCCCACACGAGATAGGGTAGGAAGACCTTCAACAGGGAAGCGCTGCGGCCCACCGGGCTGCGTGAATTCGCCAGCCAGTTGACGACCGAGGTGAAAGGGCGCTCCAGCTCCGGCCAGAAGAGCGGAGGCATTTTTCCGGAGGCGCCGGCCAGCGCGCGTGTGATCCGGTCAAACGTCTCCGAACCCGTGCCCGAAGAGAGGTGATAGATCTCGTGCTCCGGATTCGGTTTCTGATGCAGCAGGACAATGGACTCGGCAACGTAGTCCACGGGCACAATATCGATTCTGTCGCCAGGGCGAAAAGGCAATACCGGCAAGCCCGCAAGAAAAACGAAGGCGCGGACCATGTCGAACTGCGTGGTTTCGGGCTTGCGGCTGTCCCCCAGCACAATGCTGGGGCGAAACACGGTTCGTGGAACCTCGGGCAGCATCTCGCGAACCATGTGCTCGCAGAATTTTTTGGTGCGCGCGTAGGGATCGTAGTCGGATCGGTTCCAGTCAATCGAGGCGTCTTCCGTCACGACTTCATGGCTACGATGCCCCGCCACGGCCACGGTGGAAACCTGGCTGAAGCGGCGCAGGCCGTGCGCGTCCTGCGCCCGGCGCGCCAGCTGCGCGACCTCCAGCGTGCCGCGCAAGTTCACGTTGAGGCAGCTCTTTTCGGATTTGCGGTTGAGCGAAGCGGCGCAATGAATCACCGACTCGGTGGTGCCCATCAAGCGCGTGTAGTCTGCGGCGCCCAGCCCGAAACGGGGCTCAGTAAGATCGCCGCGAAAAACGGAGATGCGCGTTTCCAGTGCGTCATGGAACTGGGGAAAATCCAGATGTAGTTGCAGCGCGTGCCAGAGGCGTTCGTTGGCCTCCTGCTCAGTCTTGGCACGCACCAGCAGATTCAGGCGGTCCGTGTAGCGCTCCAGCAGGAGCGAGGCGACGTGCGCGCCGATGTAGCCGGTGGAACCGGTCAGAAAGATGGCCATGGATCAGTTTTGGGTGCCCGCTTTGGACGCCGCGCCTGCATGAGGCTGCGCTTCGCCGCGCCCTGCGCCATTGCCGCCGGGCTCAAGGGAAAATGACCGGTGCGGGCGCTCCTCCCCGGGACGCCCCTCGATCAGCGGATAAACCCAGCGCCGCAGCGCCGGAATATGGATGTTAATCCAATAATCCCACCAGTCAACGGAAGAGGGATCGTATCCAAAGGCCGCGCGTTCGTCGGGCGGAAGTGCGGCAGAAAGCAGCTGCACGTTCTGGGCTTCGAACACCTGCTCGTTATGCAGGATGAAGGGCTCGTACAGCTCGATCAACTTTTCCACGCGGGCAAGGTCGCGCTCGGCGCGGGCCAGCGGCGGCTTCTTCATCTGCAGTGCCGAAGCGGCGCGGTTGATGCCCTGCACCACGGCCTTTTGCGCGGGCACGGAGAATTTTTCGTAGCGCCCTTTGGAGACGGGAATAGTGTCAAACTGCATGCGCATCCAGTTTTCCAAACTCTGCTGCGAGCGGTAATACTTGCGATGGGCCAGGCCGGTCAGTTCGATGGAGCGCCCCATATCGCAGGGATTACTGGAGGAAGTAGCCAGCTGATAAATCGGCTCGTGGCGCCGGGCGATGAGCGCGGCGGCAATCAAGGTCATGCCCCGGCACACCATGTCCACGGGGATCACATCCAGGCACTTGCGCTCGTTGGTCGGCAATTGGCGAAAATAGGTGCCTAGCAGGTAGGAAAGCGGCGCCGAGGTATTGATGCCTTCGTTCCATCCGCGGAACGGCTGATCGGTGGAGGTTTCCACGATTGACGGGCGAACGATGGCGATCGGCAGCCCTGCGCCATGCTTCACCAGTAGGGATTCCGCGAGCGATTTGGACAGCGTGTAGGTGTTGGGCCAGCCGAGGTGCCGCGCGCGTTTGGTTCCCGCGCGCGTCAGGCGGTTGCGCAGCCAGCGCATGCGATTCTTGCGGATCAGATTGTCCAGCTCGGGTCCTGCAGGCTCTTCGCCGCTGCGGTGTTTGCCGAGCGCCTGCCGCCGCAGCGCCGCCGTAATTTCCGGGCTTTCGGCGCGCGCCTCGGCGTGCTCCACGATTTCCTGCAAATTGCGCCATTCGCGCTCCACGTCAAAATCGGCGCTGCCCAGCGGGCTGTAGTTGGCTTGCAATTCCTCATCCACCCGGCCGTCCTTGCCGCCCACGACGTAGCAGGTCGAAAGGTGAATCAACGCGGCATGATCGGAAGCGCGCAGGAAATCAACCAGCTCCAGAACCGGCGCGACGTTGCTGGCCAGGGCGTCGCGCAGGTCCGGGTTGAAATCGGTCAGCCCGGAGCTGTTGACCACCAGATCCACCTGGCGCAGCAGCTGGGCGCGCTTTTCCGGGGCGATACCCAATCCCGGCTGGCTGACGTCGCCCTCGAGCACCTCGACGCGTTCGGAGACAAACGCCGTGAAACGGTTTCCGAGCCGCTCCTGCAGCGGGTCAAACACCGGCGACTCTTCAAAGATCTTCTCGAAGCGCCGTTGCGCGGTGGTGGTGCGCTGGCGGCGAATGAGAAGGTAAATCTTGCCGATCTGCGGCACTTCGTTCAAAAGCTGCGCCAACCACACCTTGCCGATAAAGCCGGTGACCCCGATCAGCAAGATATGCTTCCCGGCCAGGGTGTGCCGGACCGACAGCGGCTCCGACTGCTTGTTTCCGTTGAAGACCACCAGGGCGCGATGATTGGCCGCCTCGGGCCGCCCCGCGGGGCGAATAGCCCCTATCAATTGCTCCGGGCGCTGTGCCAAGCCCAGGTTTTTGAGCAACTGGTCCGCTGGCACTCGGCCATCCGGGCTGCGCCGAAAGGCCCAGGCGATAGGGCCTCGCGGCCGAATGACCGGATCGAGTAGACGTCCGGTGGCGATGCCGTCCCTGAATTCCAGCCGGTTCGAAACCAGGCGGCCAACCCCCAGGTATTGCGCCAGCGGCCGCATCACATGGTCGAGCGCCTGGCTGACTAGTACGACGTTCTCAGCGCCCTTTTCTGCTACCGCGGCCTTAAGCCGCTCGACTCCCGCGGCTTTCAGCTGCTTTTTCAGGATGTATTCGAAGTATTCCTCGCCCAGCGAATCCAGGCGATCGCGGGTAACTCCAGCCAGGGGTGTGTGCAGGACGCGGGTGGCAAACACCCGGTTTGTCGCGTAGAGAAAGGGCCGTAGCAGCGCCAGTGCCAGGGTTCCTCCCCGGCGCGCCCAGCGCCCCGCGAAGGTGTGGGAGTTCCAGGTGAAGTAGGCCACGCCGCGGACCGCCCCGAGGTCCACCAGGCTCCCTTCCACGCGCCAGAAGGTCAGCGCGTGAAGATTGGCCTGCGAAGAAGACGGAGAGATGCTCCCGGGAATGCGGTGGCCGTTGTTGGAGCTATTTTGGGCGCTCTGATTACTCAACGGTGCTTCCAGTCCAGTGATGTAACGAAGAACCACCCATCTGGCCAGTTTGAAACTATCACTGCCGCCCTATCAATCGCAAGGGCTTGCGGAGAGCCTGTGCCAAAAATGAAGCGATCCGTCCCGCGATCCCGATTTTCATCCAGGATTCACGGCGAATTCACGCCCTTCTTAAGGTCTGATAAGTACAGTGCCCCTCGCCGCAGGGGGTAGATACGCGTGATGCTGGTGTCCAACCCCTCGTTTGACCGCAAGACCATCACCGGCCCCGGCGAGACCACGCAAGTGGCCCCGACCGTTGTCAAAGCCCTCGGTCTTGAGCCGGATGACCTGGAAGCCACTCGAGTCAAGGGCGCCGCGGTCCTACCGGGCCTCGATTTGGGCGACGACCACTAAAGAGGGCGCGTACCTCGCGAGTGTGAGTTAGCGGCGGACGGGAGCGCTCGGGACGGGGCGCTCCCGTTGCTTTTTTTCCTTGGCGTGCTCAATTCCATATTCGACTCCCAGCCTTCTGCTATAGTGCGTGGCAATCTCGGTTGGGAATGCCCGCAGGAGTGGAAGGACCGTGGCGCACGCGGAAATCGAACACCTCCTGGAATTGCTGGGCGAAGGGTTCAACAAAGGCGCCTGGCACGGGCCCAATCTGCGCGGATCGATTCGCGGTGTGACGGCGCGCGAAGCGGCTGCGCGTCCCGGGTCCGGGCGCCATAACATCTGGGAAATCGTGGTTCACGCGGCGTACTGGAAATATGCGGTGCGGAGAAGGCTGCTGGGAGAAAAACGGGGCTCATTCGAACTTCCCGGGAGCAATTGGTTTGAGCGGCCGGGCGATCGCAGCGAGAAAGCCTGGCGTGCCAACGTGGCCCTCCTGGAACGGGAACATCGGCGATTGCGGGAGACCGTTTCCTCGATTCAGCCGGAAGATCTGGACCGTCGTTCGCACGGAAGCCGGACCCGCGTGCGCAGGCTGATCTTCGGCATCGCCTTCCACGACGTTTACCACGCCGGGCAAATCCAGCTGCTCAAGAGGCTGGTCAGAAAGACCAGGAAGAAAAAGTCGCGCTAGGCGCCCGGGTTGGCCGGTTGGGACCGGCGGGACGACGAGCGCATTTCCGCGCACAGCCGTTCGGTGAATTCCATACTGCCAACCTTAGTCGTTCCCGGCTCGACGGTGTCCGGCGTGCGCACGCCGGCGGCGAAAAGACGGTCCACCGCTGTTTCGATCCATTCGGCCTCGCGCTTCAAACCAAAGCTTTCGCGCAGCATCATGGTGGCCGAAAGGATCATGCCAACGGGATTGGCCACGTCTTTCCCCGCGAGCGTTGGCGCCGAGCCGTGAATCGGCTCGTAGAGCGAAGGCCCCGGCCCCAGGCTCATCGAAGGGATCAAGCCGATCGATCCGGCCAGCGCCGCGCCGAGGTCGCTCAAGATGTCGCCGAACATGTTGGAGGTGAGGACCACGTCAAATTGCGCGGGGGCCAGCACCAACTGCATCGCGGCGTTGTCCACGTACATATGCTTGAGCTTCACGCCGGGATGGCCCGCGCCGAGACGCGTGACCGTTTTGCGCCACAGTTGGGACATGGCCAGCACGTTGGACTTGTCCACCGAGGTGACGCGGCTTTTCCTGGCCTCGGCCCGCGCGAAGGCGTATTGGGCGACGCGCTCGATTTCCCCAGTAGTGTAGGCGCCAGCATCGGTGGCGCGCTCGCCGCTCGCGTCCGGTTCCAGGCGATGCTCGCCGAAATAGACGTCTCCGGCCAGCTCGCGCACGAAGTCAATGTGCACGTCGCCGGCGCGGTCGGCGCGCAGGGGCGAAAGCCCGCGTAGCGGCGGGTGCAAGTCGATGGGTCTCAGATTGATGTACAAACCGAGCGCCTTGCGCAACGCCAGCAAACCTGTTTCGGGGCGCTTTGGCAGCGGCACGGCGTCCCACTTGGGGCCGCCGATGGCGCCGAGAAGAATCGCGTCGGCGGCGCGGCAGGCGGCCAGTGTGTCCGCAGGCAGAGGCTCGCCGGTGGCGTCGATCGCGCACCCGCCGAAAGGGAAGTCCGCAAATTCGAACGAGTGGCCGAATTCCGCGGCGCATTGTTTCAGAACGCGCACGGCGGCGCGCATGATTTCCGGGCCGATGCCGTCGCCGGCCAGGAGAACGATTGTTTTGTTTTGAGCGGTCGTCATGTGGTCGCCGGGTCGCCTGCAACTTCCTGGCGGCTCGGGGCGCAACAGTATATTCCGGATTGCAGCGTGTGTCAGGCGTACAGCAACGGGTACCCGCACTCTTCGCGATTTTGGCGAAGGGTGCGGGTTTTTTGAGACTGCTGCGGCCGAGCAGAAAACTCGCTGACGGCGGACAGAAAACCCGCACCGTTGAAAAGCGCAAGGGTGCGGCACCCCATACCAGAGAAGACACAAACACTGAGCGTTCCACCCGCGTGTCTTTTCCACTCGCTTCCCACGCGGGCCGAAAATGGCGCTTGACACGAGGCGCGGTTCCGTATATTACTAAACCGAATGGTTAAGTATAATCGGAGACTCGACGCTACTTTCCAGGCCCTGGCCGACCCCACGCGCCGCGCCATTGTCGCGGCGCTGGCGCGCGGGCAGGCCTCCGTCACCGAACTGGCGCGGCCGCACCGCATGAGCCTGCCGGCGGTGATGAAGCACCTCAGCGTGCTGCAGCGCGCCGGATTGGTCACACAGCGCAAGAGCGGGCGCACGCGCCGCTGCCGCCTCGCCGCACGCCCCTTGCAGCAGGCCCAGGCCTGGATTTCGCAGTACCGCGCCTTTTGGGAATCGCAATTCGATGCGCTCGATCGCTACCTCGCGCAACAGAACACGGAGGAACCGGAATGGCCAAAGAACGGCTCTCTCCCGAAAACACGTTGAAGGTCCGGCGCACCTTCCAGGCGCCGCGCGAGCGGGTCTTCCGCGCCTGGACCGACCCGAAGGAGCTGGCCCTGTGGTTTGCGCCCACCGCGGAGTACACGACGCGCGTGCCGGAGCTGGATCTGAAAGTCGGAGGGAAATATAAAGTGGAAATGCACCACAAGGGAGGAAACATCAACACGGTGGGAGGGACATACCGGGAAATCAAGCCGCCGGAAAAAATCGTGTTCACGTGGCGATGGGAGCATGACGCCGCCCAGGCCGAGTCGCTGGTGACCCTGGAGTTTTTCGACCTGGGGCCCTCGACCGAGGTCTTGCTCACCCACGTGCAGCTGCCGAGCACGGAAGAGCGCAACAAGCACGAGCAGGGTTGGGCGGGGTGCCTGGCGCGGCTTGGCGAATACGTGCAGGCGAATTGACGCAGCAAATTTTTGGAACGACACACAGCGCGCAATTTCAACTGAGAGAAGAGAGGAGCCGTCATGGCGATTGCCGAAGCAATGCTGATGGAAATGGAGATGGAGGAGAAGACCACGCAACGCGTTCTCGAGCGCATTCCGGAGGAGAAGCTCACCTGGAAGCCGCATCCGAAGGCTTATTCGCTCGGCCAACTGGCGATGCACATCGCCGTTGCTCAGGGCCGCGTGGCCAGCGCCGCCGTTGAGGACGTCCACGAATTTTCCCCACCGCCGCTTCCCGACCCCAAGAGCCGCAAAGAGATCATGGACGCGTTTGCAGCCAGCAACGTCCAGGCCAAGCAAGTCCTGAAGGGCTTCGACGATGCTAAGATGATGTCCACGTGGACGCTGAAGCGTAACGGCAAAGTGATTATGTCCGTGCCGCGTGTCGGTTTCCTGCGCGCCATCATGCTGAATCACATCTACCATCATCGCGGGCAGCTCTCGACGTACATTAAGCTGCTCGACGTGCCGGTTCCCTCGATCTACGGCCCGAGCGCGGACGAAAATCCGTTTGCCTGACCGGGCCCATCCACTGAGAAACCATGGGGCGATGAGAACGGGTGATGAAAAAGACCACAGGCCGCGGCGCGATGCGCCAGGGCCTGCATCAACGTTCCAATCGTGCTTTGGGTTACAACTTTGAAGCCGTGCCGTCTGCCTGGTTAATGACCCAGATAAACGCGCCGTCAAAGGCCACTCCTTGCGGGTTGTTGCCCACGTTGAAGGTGCCCAAGGTGGACCCGTCGCTGGCCCGAAGTTCGGTCACCGTACCGGCAGACGAGTTGGTCACCCAAAGATTGGCCCCGTCAAACGCGATGTTCGTGGGCGCCGGTCCGGCAGGGAAGCTATTGACGAGACTCCCGTCGCTCGCCAGAAGCTCCGTTACGCTGCCGCCAAGCGAGTTGGCCACCCAAATGTTGGTGCCGTCAAAGGCCACACCGGAAGGGCCCATGCCGACATTGAAAGTGCCGAGCACGGCACCATCGCTGGCCCGAAGCTCGGTGACATTGTTGCTGCCAGAGTTCGTCACCCAGATGTTGGCGCCGTCGAACGCTAGGCCAACGGGGCTGGTTCCCACGGTGATTGTGCCGGTAACGACGCCGGTGGAGGCTTGAATCCGGGTGACGTTGTTGCTGCCATTGTTCGCAACCCAAATGCTGGAGCCGTCAAACGCGATTCCTTCCGGACTGGTCCCCACGCCAATGGAATTTTCAAACGCGCCGCTGGCGCCCAATATTTCCCTGACCGTGTTGCCGCTCGTATTCGTGATCCAGACGTTGACGCCGTCACAGGCGACTGCGGAAGCGCCAACCCCTGCCGCAAATGTCCCGAGGTTCCCGCCGTCGCCCGGCCGCACCTTCGTGATATTGGCGGCGCCACTGTTCGTAATCCAGACGTTGGAGCCGTCAAAGGCCACGCCCATTGGGCTGCTTAGCCCAGGGTGGACAGTGCCTCTTGCTTGGCTGCCGGCGTACCAGTGCAACGTGGCGATTTGCATGCGATTCGGTCCCGGAGGCCCTTGGGGTCCCTGTAAACCTTGAGGCCCGGTCGGCCCGGACGGTCCCTGGACACCCGTGGCACCTGCAGACCCCTGCAGTCCAGCAGGTCCAGCAGGTCCTTGTGGGCCAATAGCGCCTGTTGCGCCCGCGGGTCCGGCAGGTCCAGCAGGTCCTTGCGGGCCAATAGCGCCTGCTGCGCCCGCGGGCCCGGCAGGTCCAGCAGGTCCTTGTGGGCCAATAGCGCCTGTTGCGCCCGCCGGTCCAGCCGCTCCAGCTGGTCCCGTAGCGCCGGCGGGCCCCGCGGGTCCGGCAGGTCCAGCGGGCCCTTGCGGTCCTTGCGGCCCCATGGGTCCTTGAGGCCCTGCTGGTCCGGTTCCGCCGCCGCTCGATGAGTCCGGTTGCAGAGTCACGTGAAGATCATTGTCGCCCCTCACGATATTCACGGTTCTCGTGTCCGGAGCCCAATTGGAATTTGGAATAGAAACTGTAACTGTGTGCATTCCCAGGCGCACGCCGTCGATTCGCACGGGCGTGAGTCTTGTGGTGTCCATCCCATCCAACGAAACGTGCGCGCCCGAAGGACTAGACGACACATCCAAATGGGCTTCTTGCGCGCGTAGATTTCCCCACCCTCCTGCCAAAACCGTGAAACATGCGACAGCTACCACTCTGGGAAGTAGCTTTCTGTCACGCATATTGTCCTGCTCCCTTTCCTGCGGAAACCTAGCCCAAAATCCGGTGCTACACCGGGGAAACACCCCACCAAAAACGCGCACACGATTGGCCAAATCCGGGCAGTTTTAAGCAAGCCTAGTATTTGCAGTGTGTTACGCTGGTTAAACGCCAAGAAATGGCAGGGGGTGGGACGCGCTGTTTCGGGCGGCTCAGGGATCGAAAAGTATCAAATAGACACCCGGAATAAGGACAGGTTTATAATCCTGTACTGCTGTTCATGTATTATCAATAAGTAATAAATTCGCTTTCTGTTTCGATACGCGCGTTGCGTTCCGGCATGAACGCAATCCTGTGGGGACTTAGCGGGCTCCCCCGGCGCGTGCAGCATATTCCTTGGCGAATCCGTTGCGCTCGTTGGTCATAGTGAAGCTGCCGTCGGCCCGCACGGACATCTTGATATAGTGCCCGTGGTCGGTTTCGTTGAGGTTGGCCAGGAATTGCTCCGGCGAATTGTGGTCCGCGCCGCCGGCCGCCGAGCGGTGAATCTGCCAGAAGTCCTCGAGCCCGGGCGCGCCGTGCACGGTTTGCCAGTACTCGGGCGAGCCGCCCTTTCTCTCGCCGTTGTTCATCACCGCCACGCGCGCGCGGATTGCGTCCACGAACTGCGGCGCGCCGGAGTGCGGATCGCCGTGGCGCGTGGTGTGAAACACGGTCATCGTGCCGACGAGATTATTGGGGCAGGCCAGCGCGTGCTCCTGATTCCAGGTGAGGTCGCCGAGATCGACCAGGCGAAAGCTGCCGTAACGCACCACGATTCCCACCGACTCGAAATTTTCCGGCGTGGGGTCCTGCTCCTTCAGCTTGGCGTCGCGGCACAGCGGGTTGGGAGCTCCCGCCCCGGGCGCGCCGGCCATCGGCTCCTTGATCACGTCGCCCGCCGAGGAAACCACCTGCACGTCGAGACCTTCAATGGGAATGCGGTCGCCGGGTTTGGCGGTAGTCACATGGGCATGCTCGCGGACAGGCAAATAGGTGAGGAACGCCGCGTCGCGCCCCACGTTCTGCTCGACGGTGTATGGCCCGTGATCGATGAAATGGCGGATGGGAATGCGGCGCGCGAGTTCCGCGGCGTTGCCGGCGTGGTCCGCGTGGTAGTGTGTGATCACCACGTAATCCAGAACGCCGACGTTCGCCTCTTTCAATACCTTCATGATGCGGTCCGCATCGCGCGTGACTCCGGGAGCGTTGGCCACCTCGGGCGGCATGCCCTGATTGCCCGGGAAGCCCGTGTCCACCAGCATGGATTGTCCCGAGGGAGAAACGAACAGCGTGGCCTGACCGCCTTCGGTATCCAGGAAATAGATGTCCAACGGCTTTTTCTGCGCCTGCTGCGCGTTGACCGTGGAAAACGAAACGAGCAGTGCGCCCGCGAAGAGAAATCCCATCCGACGCATGAAACTCTCCATTGGAACGCGCAAAATGTAGCACAGACTTCTAGTCTGTGGGGTTCCATTAGATCTTGGCTGGGATGCCACGACCAAAAGACGTAGGAACGCGGGCCTTGGCTCGCACGGCAAGGCTGGGTTTACTTGTGGAACCCCACAGACTGAAGTCTGTGCTACAGGAGCTATTCCGCGGCGACGGTGCTTTCGCTACTGCGCTTGCGCATCACCTGGTGGGCGATGGCTAGCAGATCGCGCGTGGTCACGTTCTTGGATTCGTCGGCGAGCGACGACACTCGCCGGTAACATTCGTCAAGCTCTTCACGCGAGGGTGCGTACCCGATTTCGACCAGCGCCGCCCGCAGTGCATTCCGCCCGGAATGTTTTCCGAGGACCAGTTGCCGCTTGGGAACGCCGACCGCTTCGGGGGAGATGATTTCGTAGGTGAGGGGATTCTTGAGGATGCCGTCCTGGTGGATGCCGGCTTCGTGCGCGAACGCGTTCGCGCCTACTACGGCCTTGTTGGGCGCTACCACCGCGCCGGTAATTTCCGTCAGCAGACGGCTCGCGGCGTAGAGCTGGTTGAGGCGGACATTTGTATTCACGCCCAGCGTCGACTGGCGGACGTTCAGCAGCACGACCACTTCTTCCAGGGCGGCATTTCCGGCGCGCTCGCCAATCCCGTTGATGGTCAGCTCAAGCTGGCGCACGCCTGCCTGCACTGCCGCCAGGGAATTGGCCACGCCGAGGCCGAGATCGTCATGGCAATGCGCGCTCAGCGTGACCCCGTTCGCGCCGTCCAGATGCTCGATTACGCGCCGGAACATCGCGGCGTACTCGTCGGGCACCGCGTAGCCGACCGTGTCCGGCAGGTTGATGATGGTAGCGCCGGCGCGCACTGCGCGGCTGACGGCTTCGCACAGGAAATGAATGTCGGTGCGGCTAGCGTCTTCGGCGGAAAATTCCACTTCCGCGCAGCGCTCGCGGGCATAGCGCACGTTGTTGGAGATGGCGTCGAGGCACTCTTCGCGCGTGATGCGCAGCTTGTGGGTGAGGTGCAAATCGGAAGTGGCCAGGAAGGTGTGCAGACGCGGGTGCGCGGCGTCCTTCAGGCCCTCGAGCGCTGCGTCAATGTCGTCGCGCCGCGCGCGCGCCAGCGCCGCCACGGTGCAGCTGCGAATTTCGCGGCTCACCGCGCGCGTCCCTTCGAGATCTCCCTGCGAGGCGATCGGGAAGCCACTCTCGATGATGTCCACGCCGAGTGCTTCCAGTTGGCGAGCCATGCGGATCTTCTCGGGCACGGTCATGGAGAAGCCCGGGGACTGCTCGCCGTCGCGCAGCGTGGTGTCAAAGATGCGTACTGTTTCCATGGCACTCTCCCACGGTGTCCATTGCACACGGGAAGGAAAAGAAGATCAAATTTATAATAATTGGGACTTCTATAAGGATGAATTATATCACGAAGAGCCCGGACCACAGACGGCAAGCTGTCATCTGACGTTGTAACGCCCGCCTTTGTTTTCAGGCGGGCAGCTTTTGCCGCGGGCAACGAGTGCCCGCCTGAAAACAAAGGCGGGCGCTACACCTTGAACCGTTCGTCGATTTCGACTTGATAGCCGGCGGCGAGGCGGTTGGTTTCGTTGGCCATGCCGACGACGGCCATCAGCTCGTGAAACATCTGGTCGGTCATGCCTTTATTCTGAGCGGAAGTGGTATGCGAGGCGATGCAGTAGGGGCACTGGTTGGAGACGCTGACGGCCAGGTAGATCAATTCCTTGGTGAGGGTGTCGAGAGCGCCGGGCGCCATGATCTGCTTGATGGATTCCCAGGTGCGCAGCAGCGTGGCGGGGTCATTCGCCAGCACCTTCCAGAAATTGTTGATATAGTCCGTCTTGCGCGTGGCCAAAATGTCGTCGTATACCGCGCGAACTTCTGGAGACGCGTCTTTATATTCGATCGGGCGTCGTATAGCCATAACGCCTCCTGCGTGGAATTGAAAGGAAAGAGGCTTGCTTGCCGGGAACGGCCGGCCCGCGAACTCGCGCTCAATTCAAATCGCGCGAAAGCATCAGCTTCAGCGTCAATTTATCGGCCCCGTGGGTCACGCCCGCGCCGATCCCGGTTTCGATGTTCACCCACTTGGTGTTGTGATCCATCACCGCCCAGACTTCGTGGAATTGATCGTGCAGTGGCAGGAACTTGCGCAGCGGCCCGTCGTCGGAATACTCCTCCAGCGCCGCGGCCCATTTCTCATTGAAATTGTAGGCCACACGGGTAGCAGGAACGAATTCCAGGCCGCCAAAACCGCCGGTATAGTCGGTATCCACGATGGGATTGAAAATGATGTCCCAGGGGTGC
>Ga0210398_10003313_pt1 | contig 15476 bp, 16 predicted proteins | sample IncBWC4OmetaG_FD_161047 | JGI IMG/M metagenome (GOLD analysis project Ga0210398, IMG submission 161047) | Forest soil microbial communities from Barre Woods Harvard Forest LTER site, Petersham, Massachusetts, United States - Inc-BW-C-4-O | ecosystem: Environmental > Terrestrial > Soil >...
ATTACGCTGCAACAGGCGAAACAATGCTCGTTGCACAATCTGCACTTTTCGATCGACGCGCGGCTCATTCATGAGTTCCGCGCGCGCGTTCTGGCTCCAGGTCTCGAGAAGCTGTTCCGTCTCCCACAGTCCGCCGGCCGTCTCTGCCATGGGGATGCCGAATATCGGGAAGGCACCGGCGGGCGCAAATTCGATGGCAATAAATCCAGTCGCCTGATTTGTCGACTGCAATTGCGTCGAACTGTCTTGGTTTCCGACGAAGTAGAGTTTCCCGGGATGGCTGTTGGAAGAAGCTCCTTTCACCGTGGAAACCAAGGAATTTTGATACGGGATTATCAGCTTGGCACATCCATTTGGCGCCGCAACGCTGCTATCTCCCGCCGGAAAGCCAACCGGGCTGTCGAAAACCCACAGAGATTCAATATATGGCTTGATTTCTTGATTCGGCTCGATGAACGCGATCTTCATGGGTATCGGCCCTCAATGATTGACGACGCGGAACGGTGGATATCGGTGGCCCAATGGGGCCTTCTCATTTTTTCCAGCCTCCTTATCTTTCGTTGTCGTACTCGTCGTGACGGCGCCACCAGTGACCCGTCTCATTGCGCCCCTTGGGAGCGCGGTCGAGCCACTGCCACATGCCCCAGAGGCCGTCCAATCCGCGCGCATATGTTGAATACGTGTGGTAGACGACGCCGTCCTCGAGAATGAAGGCGCTCACCCCCGGCCTCTCGCGGAGAAAGGTTGGCATATCGACTCCCGTCCCATATATGTTCTGCGAGGTAGGGCCACCCGGGCCGGATGGCTTCCAGGCGTTCTCGCGTCGGTAGTTGTATTCGATGCCTCCGTCGCGTAGCTGCTCATCACGACTGAAGCCTACGCTATAGTCGGGATTGAATTCGCTGCCGAACGATGACGCCCACGGGAAGGTCCATCCCAACCGCCGCTTATAGGCTTGCAGCTTTGAGAGCGGCGCCCTCGATACTGCCCAAAGCATCACGTCATGGTTGGCCAGGTGAATCTGAATGCCATTGAATCCATCGGCAATCGCCGAGCAGGAGGGGCAGGCTGCGGTGTAGTCGGGCCCGAACATGAGGTGGTAGACGAGGAGCTGCGAGCGCCCGCGAAAGAGGTCCGATAGCAAAGCACTCCCCTCGTCGGTCTCGAACCGATATCCCTTATCGACCCGAACCCAGGGCAACTCCTGGCGCTTCTGCGCCAGCTCGTCGCCACGCCGCGTATGCTCCTTCTCCTCCTCGAGTAAATTGTGCCGCTCCGCGAGCCATTCCTCACGCGTTCCCACCTTATGCTGTACCGCCGTTGAATCTTCTTTCATGACATTCTCTCCGCGAGCAAATCGTCCAAGGGCCCGGATTCCACCGCCCGGGTGGCTCCAGGCATCTATCGTTGAGCGCCGGTCGGGTAGGCCGCCTGCAGGGCGACGGAGCCGGTCTCCAGAAGAGACTTCAAGTTGGAAATGACTTTCGGCCACCCGCCGGAGACCGCCGTGATTAGATTCGAAGGTTCGCACTCGATGGTGTGGGTGATGGAAAGCTTGACCGCCGTTCCGCTGGGTTCAATTTCCATCGTGCACAGCGATTCGCCTTCGGCCTTGAGCTCGGGCTTGATCTGGTTCTGCCAGCGGATCACCAAGCGCCGCGGTGGCTCGGCCTCGACGATCTCGCCGGCGTCGCTGATTTTGCCGTCGGGGTACACCATCTTCCACGAAGATCCAGGCGTCCACTTGCTCTCGCAGTGCGTGCCGAACCAGTACTGCTTCATGAACTCCACATCATCGGTCAGCGCTGACCACAGCTTCTCCGGCGTGGTGCGTATGTAAGTCACATAGGCAAAGGTCGATCTAGCCATTGGCTTTCTCCAGTCGTCGTTTCAGATCCGAGAGCGCCTTGAGGCGCGGCTTTTCGAATTTGGCAATCCAGCGCTCGTAGATCTCCTGTAGCGGTACTGGATTGAGGAAGTGCAGCTTTTCGCGGCCGCGCCGCACGGTGGCGACCAGGTTCGCCGCCTCCAGCAGGTCCAGATGCTGCGTCACGCCCTGCCGCGTCATATCCAGGTGTTCGCACAGCTCATTCAGTGTGCGGCCGTCGTGCGCATGCAGCAGGTCCATGAGCTTCCGACGGCTGGGATCGGCCAGGGCCTTGAACAGTGCGTCGGTATCGTGGGGCTCTGCCATGGTGTATCAGCAAGTAATTACTTGCCTAAAGTATAGGCAAGTGTTTCCTTGCATGTCAAGCACAGCCGCGCGTTGCCCGCGATCCGGGCTCTCGCACTCACCGATGTTGGTAACGAAACTCCTGCGTCTTCCCGCCGTATCCATACGCCGCGGCGCGGACATCCTGCACGTAGATATAGCTCTCTTCATGCAAGTCGCCCAGTAATTCGGAGAAAGCGGCAAACGCCTCGCGGAGATAGGCCGCCTTTTCGGCTTTCGTGTTGGTCTCGTCGGTGATTTTGATATCGAAGTACACGCTGTTCTTCTTCTGCTCGGACAGCGATTTTCCTCCGACCAGCCAGTCATTGGGATCGACATAGTCGATGGCAATCGAGGTGACTTGCGGATCTTTGCCGAGGATGCGTGTCGTAAGTTCCGACAGCAGAGCGCAAATCCGAAGGGTCATCTCGTTGGATCGTTTCCCGCTCACCTTGACGTTCAGAATCGGCATGATATCTCCTGTAATGTAATTAGCTATGCAACTATATGGGCAAATAAAAAGCAATCACCCGAGCGCGGAACGGATGCCTCGGATGACGGCGACCGCGCCCGCAAACTCGCCGCCGCCGAGCTCCTTTTTGAGCTTGGCGGTTACCGCGCCGCTCGCCTCGTTCAACGCAGTCTTCAGGCGAATCGCCTTGGGTGTGGGCGAAATGGATACCTCCCTGCCGTCGACCGCCGACCGGCGCCGCTCGACGTATCCTTTGGCCTCCAGCCCATCGAGTGCCCGCGTCGCGGTGGGCCGTGCAATGGACAGCGCCTCGGACAGTTCGCTCTGCAGCAATCCCTGCCTCTCGAGCACCGCGCGCAGCATGAAGGCCTGCGGCGGCGTCAGGCCGAAGTCCTCGAAGGCTTCGCTCCATTCGCGCTCGAGCCGGCGTGCGAGAGCCGACGTATTGAAATACAAACAGTGGTCGAACATGGCCGCAGTATAAACGGTATATCGTTAGCTATGCAACTATATGGCGGGACATCGGCGGCACGGCCATCAGGCGGGCCCCAGGCGTCGGCTACCAGCCCACGGCTTCGCCATCCTTGCGAAAATCAGATCCGGAGCGGTAGTAGCCGGAGACCTGCTTGCCGGAACCCTGGCCGTCGGCGCGGGTCGTTTCCCCTTCCGGCACGAACATGATGACTTGCACGCCGCCTACCTCGTCGCCGCTGATGGCTCTGACGGTGTGACCCATCGCCGTGAGCTTGGGGCCGACCACATCGTATAGAGGCGTCTCCAAACTCAGCGTATTGGAGATCTGCGAATGCCGGAATCTTGCCATGTCGGCGGAGGCCTGCAGGTTCGCGCCGAGATCGAGAATGTCGACCAATGTCTGCGCATGACCCTGCGCTTGCATGTCGCCGCCCATCAAGGTCACGGTCATCAGCGGCTGCCCGCCATGCATCACGAATCCGGCGGACAATGTATTGAACGGCCTCTTGTGCGGTTTGATGATGTTCGGGCTTTGCGGATTGAGCGTAAACAGCGCGCCGCGGTTGTGCAGAATGAAACCGTATCCCGGCACGGTGATCCCCGAGCCAAAGGCGCTGAAGTTGCTGTTCACCCAGGAAACCATGTTGCCTTCGCTGTCTGCGGTCGACAGCACGATGGTGTCGCCCGGCATGGGGAAATTGCCTTCCGGCCCCGGCGTGGAAGCGCGCTGCGGATCGACTTTCTTGCAGAGCGATGCGGCGTGGGCATCGGACAGCAGTTTTGCCAGCGGCACGGCGGCAAAATTCGGATCCGCGTTGTATTGATAAAGGTCCGCGTAGGCGAGTTTTTTGGCCTCGATGAGCAGATGCCAATACTCGGGATTCGCCGGACCCAGCGACGCGAGGGTCTGGCCGGGCACCCAACGTGGGACGCAGGTCTGCAGAATGCTCAGGATCTCGTTCGCCGCCCACGCCTGTGCCGGCGGGGGCAGCTCCAGGATGTCATAGCCGTGGTACTGGGTATGGGCCGGCTCGACCCATTCCCCTTTGTAGTTCGCCAGATCCTCGAGGGTCATGGTCCCGCCCAACGCCTGCGACTTCGTAACGATGGCCTGCGCAATCTCGCCTTTGTAGAATGCGTCGCCTCCCTTCGCCTGCAGCGTCCGAAGCGCCCGTGCCAGTTCGGTGTTCTTGAAGATTTGGCCGGCATGAGGCGCCACGCCGTTGATGTACCAGGTCTTGACGGAATCCGGATCCAATGCCGTACAGCAGGCCTCCAAGGGAAGCGCATCCGGCAGCACCCAGTCATGCGCAATGCGTTCGGATACCGGATAGCCGTTTTGCGCATAGTGTGCAGCGGGCTCCAGCACCTCTTTGAACGTCAGCTTGCCGAAACGCTGGAGCGCGGACTGCCATCCCCATACCGCACCGGGCACCGTGACCGTCAAAATTCCGTGCGGCGGCATGCCGGAGCCCGGCCCCCAATTCTTGGGATTCCAGGCATAGCCCAATTTGTTGTAGCGCTCGACAGTGGCGCCGCTCGGAGCCACGCCGCTGGCATTCAGCACGTAGACTTTCCGCTCCTTGGCCACGTAGATGACGGCGAAAATATCCCCGCCCATGCCCACCATCATCGGCTCCGTCACATTGAGCATGGCGGCCGTTGCCACCGCGGCATCAATCGCGTTGCCGCCGTGCTGCAGAATCTGCAGACCCGCCTGCGCAGCCAGCGGTTGACTGGTCACGACCATTCCGTGTTGCGCCATCACCTCGGAGCGGCTCTGTGCGGGCCACCCTTCCGACCGTACGCCGCGAACGGCACTGCAAAAGGCGGGCTGCGGCGTGGATTCGCAGGATTGCATCCCGAGCGCGCCTTGCGTGTGCCCGAGGGGACTCAAGGCCGTGGCCAGCACGAGGACAGTTGCGCCGATGGTGAGCTTTTGCATCGCCGGACCTTTTTTTAAATTCGCGAGTTGCGGATAGTGACAGCTTCCTGCGGCGGATTCACGTCCTGAGACTTTCGTCACCTTACGCGGTATTCCCGCCCGCCCATGGGAGGCGCGCGCTAGACTCGCGGCGTGAGCGTGCCGTTATCGAATTCCGCTGTCATACCGCCGCCCCGGTTCGGTTTGGCGGCGCGGCTGCTGGTGGCGGTCGCACTGCTTGCGATAGAGACGCTGCTGATATCCGGTTTGATCCAGAGCCCGGCGCTGGACCATCTCACCGGCGCGGCAAAACTGACGCACGACCTTCAGCACTGGGTGTTTCGCTTCGCGATCGCTTACGCCGGCTCCTTCGCCATCCTGCTGTATTTGCGCGGCAACAACGCCGGCATCCCGGCCATCGCGGCCGCCACGCCGGTGCGCATTCCTTGGTTGTTGCTGCATGTCGCGCTGCTGGCACCCTTTGCCTTGTTATCCTGGCTGCTCTACCGCGGCGGTGCCCTGCCGTTTGCGCTGCTCAACCTGAGCTGGCATGCGTGCGGCCTTGCCGCGGCCACGGCGCTTCTCAGCGCAATGGCGCCGCGGCGCATTTGGATGGATGCTCTGAGGCGAACGGGGGCGCTTCCCCTCTATTCCTTGGTGCCGGCCTCCGGCGCCATGCTGGTATTCAAATTGTCCCAGTTGCTGTGGGCTCCGGCGGCCGCGCTCACCTTTCGGCTCGTCGGCGCGGTGGCGCGACCGCTGATTCCGTCGCTGCGCGTTGATGCAACCACACTGACTTTGACCACCGATCATTTCGCCGTGCAGGTGTCGGAAGTCTGCTCGGGGCTCGAGGGCGTGGGCCTGATGATTGCCTTCTGCGCGGCGTGGCTTTGGTATTTCCGCCGCGAATACATCTTCCCGCGCGCACTGATCATCGTGCCGGCGGCCGTGACGCTCATATTTCTGTTGAACACCCTGCGCATCGCCGCCTTGCTGATCATCGGGGATGCGGGGTATGAAAGCATCGCCACGGTGGGTTTCCACTCGCAGGCGGGATGGATCGCATTTAACGTGGCCGCATTCGGCGTCGCGTACACCGCCAAGCACAGCCGCTGGCTGAACCGCGCGGCGCCACAACCGGCTCCCCGCGCGTACGACGCGACGCCGGCCTATCTCATGCCGCTGCTGGCGATCCTTGCGGCCGGCATGATCACGCATGCGCTTTCTGCGGGCTTCGATTTTTTGTATCCCTTGCGGATCGTCTGTGCCGTGGCCGCGCTCTGGGCTTTCCGCCACAGATATGCAGGACTGGATTGGAGAATCAGCTGGCGTGGCATCGGCACCGGCGTGGCCGTCTTCGTCGTGTGGGCGGCCGTCGCGCATTTCGTGACCACGCCGGCGCCGATGCCCGATACCCTCGCGCGCCTGACGGGCCCGGCACGCGCCGCCTGGATCGGATGCCGCGCGGCCGCGGCCATCATCACCGTGCCCATCGCGGAAGAGCTGGCCTATCGGGGATTTCTGATGCGCCGTATCGTCAACGAGGCGTTCGAGTCCGTGCCGCTGCAAGCCGTGCGCTGGCCGGCGGTCGCCTCGAGCGCTGTCGTGTTCGGCCTCATGCACGGCAGCCTATGGTTTCCGGGGATGGTTGCGGGACTGGCCTATGGCGCGGTGGCCGTCAAGACCGGCAAGATCGGCGAGTCGGTCGCCGCTCACGCGACGACAAACACCCTGATTGCCCTCCAAGTTCTGTGCTTGGATCAGTGGCAGCTGTGGTAAAGCTTAGCGCTTCGTGGCAACGCGGCTGCGCAAGACCAGCACGCTGCCCACCAGCAAGGTAAGCGCGCCCATGGCCGATGAAGCGTCCATTTCCGGCGCCGCGAAAGAATTGCCATGATGGCCGTCAGGGTCACCATGCCAAAATGACGGAGGCGCGAGATAGGCCACGGTGCCCACGCTCGAGAGCGACAGGATAAGCGCTGCAATCAATTTCAACATTTCGGTCCAGTCCTTTGCAATTAACGTTACCAACGCGATATTACCTGATCACGCAAACGGCGCTGTGATTGGAAGCCCAGGTCCAACTACAATATGTCAAATAGAATGCTCGGCCGATTGAAGGGGGCTGCCCGCTCGTGATGTGGTTACTGCAGCTCAAGACGGTGCTGAAGGAGCTCGTTCTCCCCCCTACCGGGCCTCTGTTGCTGGCAGGGCTCGGCTTACTGCTGCTCAAGCGTCGAGCGGTGCTGGCGCGCGTCTGCCTGATCGCAGGGATCGGGTCGCTATGGTTGTTGTCCACCCCGATCGTCTCGGACGCGATCACGCGCCTGGCGGAACGCTATCCGCCCGTGGACCTCAATGAGGCCGCGGGCGCACAGGCCATCGTGATTTTGGGCGGCGGCGGCCAGCGCCTGCTTGCTCCTGAATACGCAGGACCCGCGGCAGAGCCTCTCTTGCTGGAGAGATTGAGCTATGGCGCCTACCTCGCCCGGAAGACCGGTCTGCCCGTACTGGTCACCGGGTTCATGATCGAGGCGCGCGCCATGCACGACACCCTGCAGCGGAATTTCGGCCTCGAGACGCGCTGGATCGACGACCGCGCCTACGACACCTTTCAAAATGCGCGCAACTCCGCGCTGCTGCTCAAAGCCGCCGGCGTGCACCGCATCGTCCTGGTGACGCGCGCCACTCACATGCGCCGCTCGGTGCAAGAGTTCACAGATACAGGGCTCGAGGTCGTCCCCGCACCCGTCGGGATCCTGGCGCAACGGGACGTCGGCATATTTCGCTACCTGCCGAATCCCGACGCACTGGTGCGCTCCCACGCCGCGATCTACGAATTGTTGGGCGAGCCGGTGCGTATGTTTCTGGCGGCCACGCATTTGCGGCGGCAGGTCAATTGAGAAGGCTTGGACCGTCCACGATCCGCTTGCGCTCGATCCGCCGGCTAGCGATACCGCGCCATCAGCTTGTCGAGCGCCGCGCTGCCGGGTGAAAGTTTCTCGAATGGGATGCTGTTGAGCGGCATCTTCGACGTGCGGTTCAAGTTGTGGAACTCGGTATTGTCCGCCTCATCGATATGAATGAGGCCGGTCACGTACTCATTCTGCTTCAGCTTGTTTTCGATGTACTGATACGCCGCAGTGCGGTCCTTCGGATCGTAGGACGGATCGAGCTTGCGCAGCACCACGCGGCTGCCGTCATGCAAACTGACCGGGATGGCCTCGCCCGCCGGATAATCCACCGCGATTTCCTCGGCGCGCGGCACGAAATCCGCTTCCATTGCCGCATGATAGTGCTCGCGGGTAAATCCGTAGCTCTTGGTCGACCCCTCATGATCATTGAAAGTCACGCACGGCGAGAGCACGTCGATCAAGGCGAATCCATTGTGGCGCATGCCGGCTTGAATCAGCGGCACGAGTTGCGCCTTGTCGCCTGAGAAGCTGCGGGCAACGAAGGTCGCGCCGAGCGTCAGCGCCAGCAGTACCGGATCGATCGGCGGCGAGGAATTGGTCTCGCCGCGCTTCGCCTTGCTGCCGATATCGGCGGAGGCGGAGAACTGGCCCTTGGTCAATCCGTAGACGCCGTTGTTTTCGATCAAGTACAGCATGTTCACATTGCGCCGGATGGCGTGCACCAACTGGCCGATGCCGATGGAGAGTGAATCGCCGTCGCCCGATACCCCCACATAGGTGAGTCCGCGATTCGCGGCGTTCGCGCCGCTGGCAATCGACGGCATGCGGCCGTGGACCGAATTGAATCCATGCGAACCGCTGACGAAATACGCCGTGGTCTTCGAGGAACAGCCGATGCCGGACAGCTTGACCAGTTGCTCCGGCTGCAATGACAGCCCCCAGCACGCCTCCACGATGGCCGCGGTCACCGAATCGTGGCCGCATCCGGCGCACAGCGTCGACATGCTGCCTTCGTACTGGCGCCGGGTGAGCCCCAGTGAATTCGTGGGCAGTGAGGGGTGGCCGACTTTGGGTTTGTTGATGTATGACATGGAACTCTCGTTTTCAGCGCGGAACCGCGGCCAGCCGCGGCACCTCGGCGAGTTTGGCGCGGATTTCATCGACGATGGGTTGAGCTGAAATGGGCAGCCCGCTGTAGCTCAAGATCGAATGCAATTTGGACTTCTCTACCGCCGTTTCGAGCGTCAGCAAGGACTTCAGCTGCCCGTCGCGATTTTGCTCCACCACGAAAATCGTCGCGTGCGCCTTTAAAAACGCTTCCACGTCGCTGTTGAACGGAAAGGACTTTACGCGCAGATAATCCACATCGATTTTTTGCTGCTTGAGAACGTCGAGCGCCTCGCGGATGGCGCCGTCACAACTGCCGATGCTCACGATGCCGACGGCGTGGGTCCCCTTGCCGATCAACACCGGTTTCGGAACGTACTTCGCCGCCGTCGCGAACTTGCGCTTCAAGCGGTCGAGCACCAGCTGATATTCCGCGGAATCCTCGGTGTAAGCGCCATACTGGTTGTGGCCCGAGCCGCGCGTAAAATAGGCGCCCTTGGAAGTGGTGCCCGGCAGCGTCCGGTACGGAATCGCATCATCGTCCCGGTCCAGGTAGCGATAGAACTTCTCCAGGCCCTCCAGGTCCTGCTTCGACAGAACCTTGCCGCGATCGGGCTGGTAGGCATCGTCCCACTTGAGGTCCGGACACATCCAATCGTTCATGCCGATGTCCAGATCCGACAGCACGAAGACCGGGGTCTGCAGCCGTTCGGCGAGATCGAAGGCCTGCGCGGCCATGTAGAAGCATTCCTCCGGGTTGGCGGGGAACAGCAGCACGTGACGCGTGTCGCCATGCGAGGCGTAGGCACAGATCATGATGTCGCCCTGCTGGGTGCGCGTCGGCATGCCCGTGGAGGGCCCGACGCGCTGCACGTCGAAAATGACGCAGGGCACTTCGGCGTAATACGCCAGACCGATGAATTCGTTCATCAATGAAATGCCCGGCCCGCTGGTGGGCGTAAACGCACGGGCACCGTTCCAAGACGCACCGATCACCATGCCGATCGAAGCCAGTTCATCTTCCGCCTGCAGCACGGCGAAATTTCGCTCGCCGGTCTGGCTGTCGACGCGATAGCGCTCGCAAAAGCCCTTGAAGGCGTCCATCAACGAGGTCGACGGCGTGATCGGATACCACGCGCCCACGGTTGCACCGGCATAGACGCAGCCCAAGCCCGCTGCGGTGTTGCCGTCGATCATGATGTGCCCGCGGGTCTTGTCCATGTGCTCCACGCGCAGCGGCAGCGGCGAGGTCAATTGTTCCTTGACGTAGTCGTATCCCAGCCGCAGGGCCTTGGTGTTCGAATCGAGCAATTTCGGTTTCTTGCCGTAGCTCTCGCTCAACAAGCCGCTGATCACCTCGAGGTCCACATCGAGCAGTGCGGCCAGGACACCGGCATAGGCGATGTTCTTCAGCAGGATCCGGTTGCGCACGCCGTCGAAATTCTCATTCACCAGCCTGGCGAGCGGCACGGGTATCACGGTGATGTCCCCGCGCTGCAACAGCGCGCTGCGCGGCCAGGTCGAGTCATAGATCAAATAGCCGCCGGAACGCAGTTCGCGAATATCCTTCGAATAGGTTTCCGCGTTCATCGCCACCATGATGTCGACGTGGCTGGCGCGCGCGGCGTAGCCATCCCGGGTCACGCGAATCTCATACCAGGTCGGGAGGCCTTGAATGTTGGACGGAAAATAATTCTTGCCGGTGACCGGCACACCCATGCGAAAGATCGCCTTCATGATCAGCGAATTGGCGCTGGCGGATCCCGTGCCGTTCACGTTCGCGAACTTCACCACGAAATCGTTCACACGGCTGGCCTCGGCAATCAGGCTGGGCATGCACGAACCTCCTCATCGATCGCGAACGGAATCCGGATGGTCGACTTCTGCATATCCCAGGCGGCCGTCGGGCAGCGCTCCGCGCACAGTCCGCAATGCACGCACACGTCTTCATCCTTCACCATGACGCGCCCGGTCTGCGGCAGCGCGGCCGACACATACAGCGCCTGGGAAGGATTCGTCGCCGGCGCCGTCAAGCGGGCCCGCAGTTCGGCTTCAGCCCCGTTCGGGGTGATGGTGAGGCAATCGACGGGGCAGATGTCGATGCAGGCGTCGCATTCGATGCACAGTTTTGCGGCGAACACGGTCTGCATATCGCAGTTCAGGCAACGCTGCACTTCCAGAGCCGCCTCCTCGGCGGTGAACCCCAGCTCCACTTCGATGTTGATTTTCTTGAAGCGCTCGACGAGTCCGACGTGCGGCACGAGCCGCCGCTCCACGCCGTTGTATTCATTTTTGTAGGCCCACTCATGCATGCCCATTTTGCGGCTGGACAGGGTCATGCCGCGCGGCATGCGCTCCTCGATCGCTTCGTCATGGCAGAACTTGTGAATCGAGATCGCGGCTTGATGTCCATGCTCCACCGACCAAATGATGTTCTTCGGGCCGAAGGCCGCATCGCCGCCGAAGAATACTTCCGGCCGGGTCGACTGAAAGGTGGTCGCGTTGACCTTGGGCACATGCCATTTGTCCAGTTCGATGCCGATTCCCTTTTCGATCCAGGGAAAGGCGTTCTCCTGGCCGATGGCAAGAATGACGTCATCGCAGGGGAAGAACACATCGCCCAACGAGCGGGTCGCCTTGATGTCGCCGTTCTCGATGTCGTATTCCAATTTTTCGAACATCATTCCCGTCAGCCGTCCGCCCTCGATGACGAAGGACTTGGGCGCGTGGTTGATGACGATTTCGACTTTTTCCGCTTCGGCATCCTCGAGTTCCCATTCGGAAGCCTTGAAGAACTGGCGCGGCTTGCGCGCCATGACCTTCACGTTTTTCGCGCCGAGGCGCAGGGAACTGCGGCAGCAATCCATGGCGGTATTGCCGACGCCGATGATCAAAACCCGTTCGCCGACCTTGTCGATGTGGCCGAACGCGATGGATTCGAGCCACGTAATGCCGATATGAATGCGGTCGGTATCGTGGCGGCCGGGCAGCTCGAGCTCCTTGCCCTTGGGTGCGCCCGATCCCACGAACACCGCATCGAACTCTTCCGCATCGAGCAGCTGCTTCATGCTCCGGACCGGAGTATTCAACTTCAGGTCAGCTCCCATATCGACGATGTAGCCGATTTCCTCATCGAGCACATTGGCCGGAAGCCTGAACGCCGGAATGTTGGTGCGCATCAATCCGCCGGGCACCCCGTACTGCTCGAAAATCGTGACCTCATAGCCCAAGGGCAGCAGGTCATTGGCAACCGTCAGCGAGGCCGGACCCGCACCGATGCAGGCGATGCGCTTGCCGTTTTTCTCGCGTGGCACCTTGGGCAGGAGCGCGGTGATATCGTCGCGGTTATCGGAGGCCACCCGCTTCAGTCGGCAGATGGCCACGGGTTTCTCTTCGATGCGTCCCCGCCGGCAGGCAGGCTCGCAGGGCCGGTCGCAAACCCGGCCTAAAATTCCCGGAAAGACATTGGATTCGCGATTCACCATGTAAGCCTCGGTGAACTCTCCCTGCGCGATCAGGCGAATGTATTCGGGCACGTCGGTGTGCGCCGGACAGGCCCACTGGCAGTCTACAACCCGATGGAAGTAATCAGGTTTTGAAGTATCGGTCGGCTCCATGTTTCCTCGTGATTCTATCGCGAAAAAGCCCTGCACCAAGTATAGCGGTCAGGACTTCAATTAATGCGTGATACAGACAGCGGAACATCGCCTGGCTGTCCGGCCATCGGCCGCCCGCTGCGGCTGCGACTCCGGCTGCGACTTGCGGGGCACAAAGTGTGCGGATAGACTTGTGACGAACGCGCTGATTTTACTAACCTGTTGAAATTCATAGATATTCTTCGCGGCGGCTACCCATGATCCTCATTCAAGGCCAGGAAGCCACGTGCCCGCACTGCTGGGAACCCATCACGCTCAGCCTCGATCTGTCGGTTTCCGAGCAGTCTTACATCGAAGACTGCCCGGTCTGCTGCAAGCCCTTGGTTGTATCGTACCGCGCGGAGAACGGCGAAGTGGCCGACTTCAGCGTGGAAGCCTCTGATTGAAAACACGCCTTGATTCGCCGCCGCGCGGCGGATTCAAGATGCTGCGCATCCTCGTCTTGCTGCTGGTGCTGCTGGGTGTTGCGCTATCGACTTGGGGTGACCGGTACCGCAGCACGCGCTGGCGCGCGCCGCTCTACGTCGCCATCTATCCCATCGCAGCCGACGACAGCGCCGTCACGTCCCGTTACCTCGCCGGTCTCGATGCCGCACGTTTCCAGCCGATCGATTTGTTTTTCGTGCGCGAGGCAGAGCGATACCGGCTGGAGGTACGCGAGCCCGTCAAAACCAGGCTGAGAACTCCGTTGCAGGAACAGCCTCCGCAGCGCTCACCGTCGGCGGGCATTTTGGCGACCGCTTTCTGGAGTCTGAGGCTGCGCTACTGGGCGTGGCGCGCCGGCGGCCACGTGAGCGAGCCTGAAGACATCCGCATTTTCGTGCTCTACCACGATCCGGCCTTGACTCCCGTGGTACCGCATTCGCTGGGACTGGCCAAGGGCCTCATCGGTGTGGTTTACGCGTTTGCCGCGCCTGAAATGAATGGCGCGAATGACGTGGTGATCGCCCATGAATTGCTGCACACGCTGGGCGCCGGCGACAAGTACTCACCCGGCAACGATGCACCGCGTTTTCCCGACGGCTACGGGGACCCGCACCAAGTACCGCTCTATCCCCAGCGTACCGCGGAACTGATGGCAGGAAGGCGGATGCTGAGCCCCGATCAGTGGCAGCAGCCCGAGAGCTTGGACGAAGTGGTCATCGGCCCCGCCACGGCGCTGGAAATCCGCTGGCCGGTGACGGATATCGATGCGCGTTAGCCCAACGCACCCAACACGGGGCTGTGCATGGGTCCGTTGCTCGCCAGGATGCTCGTCGACTCGAGCGTAATCGGTGCACCGTCCAACTCCGTGCACCGGCCTCCGGCTTCGGTGACGATCGCCACGCACGCAGCGATATCGAGAATATTGATGTCCGTTTCGATCACCGCATCGATTTTTCCGGCCGCCAACAGATGGTAGTGCAGAAAGTCGCCATAGCCGCGGATGCGGCTGGCTTGCGCAATCATCGCGCCATATCGCGCCCACTTGGGACCTGTGGCAAGGCTTTTCATGTTGCCGGACGACAGCGCGGCGGCCTCGATGGTCGAGACGTTGCTCACCGACACGGGTTTACCGTTGAGGTAGGCACCGCGGCCGCGCTCCGCATACGCGATTTCGCCATAGATCGGCGCGCTCGACACGCCCAGCACCAGCTCGCCCCTGCGCATCAACGCGATCTGTGTCGAAAACATCGCGTATTCGCGCACGAAAGCCTTGGTGCCATCGATGGGGTCCACCAGCCACAGATACTCGGCATCTTGGCGATGCGACCCGGTTTCCTCGCCGTAAAACCCGTGCGAAGGGAAGCGCGTTTCGATGATCTCGCGAATCGCCAGTTCACAGCGGACATCGGCCTCGGTGACCGGTGATTTGTCAGCCTTGATGCGGACTTCGATATTGTGCTGGTACAAGGAGCGCGCGATGGCGGCGGCCTGGTCCGCCGCGGCCAGCGCTGCTTGAAGTTCCGGTGAATGGTTCATGGCACGCCACCATACCAAACCCTGTGCTACCTTCGCATCTTCGAGGGTCGAACGAAATCATGGGCAATCGGCTCAGCAAAATTTATACGCGTACGGGCGATGACGGCAGCACGGGTCTGGGCGATGGGACTCGTGTCGCCAAGGAAAGCCTGCGCGTCGAGGCCTACGGCACGGTTGATGAAGCCAACAGCGCGGTGGGCACCGTGCTGGGCGTGCCCGCCCTGTCCCCCGAAATCAGGCGATGCCTCACGCAGGTACAGCACGACTTGTTCGATCTCGGGGGCGAATTGTGCATTCCCGGCCATGTCATGATCGGCGCGGCGCATGTCGGGCGGCTCGAACAGGAATTGGACGCTTTCAACGCCGGATTGCCCGCGCTCGAGGAATTCATCCTGCCCGGCGGCGGCCAAGCGGCAGCCGCCTGTCATCTGGCGCGCGCCGTCACCCGCCGCGCGGAGCGGCGCTGTTGGTCGCTGGCACGCGCCGAGGCCGTCTCACCCGAGGCGCTCCAGTATTTGAATCGGCTTTCGGACCTGCTATTCGTGGTCGCGCGGGTGCTGGCGCGAAGCGCGGACGGCGAAGTCCTTTGGCACCGGACCGGTGCGCCGCCCTGACGGCCGGTTAGGCCACGCTCGCCGAAGGCCGACGGTGCGAATGCAGCCATTCGGTGTGCCAGCGTTCCAATTCCTCGACGGCGAGCGGCCTGCAAAATAAAAACCCTTGAACCTGATTCGCGTGCCGGGATTTCAGGTAC